>ENA-UOOI01000981-UOOI01000981.1-fermentation-metagenome-genome-assembly--contig:-NODE-981-length-32620-cov-5.476278_pt1 | contig 32620 bp, 32 predicted proteins | sample MGYA00245779_ERZ724027 | MGnify/ENA primary metagenome ERZ724027 (study PRJEB28704, sample SAMN03018318) | fermentation metagenome | biome: anthropogenic terrestrial biome; feature: soil; material...
CTAATTACTATGTTTCAGGTTAAGATTGCCGATAACATTTATTCGCCGATAACCGGTAGGTTTCCGGGGCGGTGGAGGGAGAATAATAGTATCGTAGAAATCCTCCAGATCTTGATAAACCGAATTAAGGATTAATTCATCCTTGCTGTGCTTTTTAACGGCAGTAGCGTAATTGTCCGGGACAAGGTATTTCGTAACGCACCGTAAAACTGGATGGCGTGGACAGTCCCTACAATAAAGCTTGGGATTTTTTCATCCAGAAAAGCCTCGGCATAAACAAGACTGCTAACCGCAAGCGTAGTGGTAAAAATTCAATTTGATATAGCTCATGAATTAGGACATATATTGTTGCATAACTGGTATGAGGATTTGGAATGTATAGATAAAGAAGATTTTTTGAAAATGGAAATGCAAGCGCATGCTTTTGCATTAGCATTTTTTTTACCTGAAAAAGAATTTATAGAAGATGTAAGAGTTTTTGCTACAAATTTATCATACTATAAATTGGGATGAAAGAGCCAATTAATAGAAATACAAATATTACTATAATTAATATTTTGTACAAAAAGTTCCTTGAAACAATCGGAGAGCTTTCTGTTTTCTAAACTATAGTAATTAATAATATTTTTTGCATATTGTGCATCTCTTCGGTCATATTGCGCTCCTAAACAGCCGGAATGCGTTTTAGAACGGTCGTTCTTATGATTAACAATCCGGCGAAGCAGACCGTCTCTTAGGTCTGCTTGATTACCCTTTACTATTAAGGGATTTTTATGTTAATGGGGCACTAGAGTACTGGCTTTAGCCTTTGCCATTGATGCCAAGATACCTTTGTAGTAGTTGACCGTTCCTGTTGCATAGTGAATACTGGAAAACGTATCAGTTACCGCTGGATAAAAGTTTTTATAAAAGAACTAACAACCCATGTGTACATTGTCAAGGATGCGGCACACTTTCGGGTGTATTACAAATTAATGAAGAAAGTAAAGAAATGAAAAAGCAGTATTATCCGGTTTAATTAAGTTCTGCCCAGAAATCAATACACCCCGTATTAAGGATATTATTATTTATTGAGTATATTTTTTACTAAGGTGTCTATTTAGTCAAGGGATTCGCTAGAAGCTCGCACAAGATATAATATTTGTATCAGGGTTTGCTCTACTTGTTAGACTCGCTTATGAGACGAAGTAATATGGGGGAGTTAATGCCTTGGTCAGATCATATGTAGGAGTACGCTTTAAATACAGTTCAAATACGGGATTGTGATGAAACAAAGAGTTTCATATCATGAGTAAGAGATAAGGTAGGAATAATTTTGAATGACTTGTTCCTGCCGAAGAAATCAATAGATAGGCATATTCCACCTCAATCCTTCCCATTTGTTTCTCTTTCTGTATCAAAAGCACTTTCATTGAACTCTGTGTCATAATCGTCATCCGCCGTGGCCGATTTGGTCATATATAATTTTGACCATTTAAGCGGAGCTTTCATTTTCTTATTATATGCGATAAGCATTGACTCGGAATAGCCAAGAGATCCGGCTTTTCGTTCCTTTGCTGTTCGCCCAATTTCTTTGGAGGAAAAAATACCGACTTTCTCCTTGAAAATGTCGTCTTTCAGAACGTCGCCAAAAGCCGCGATTAGATGAGCTATTCCCTTCAACATATTAGAAGAAAGTGAATTATAATCACCTTCCCATGTTCCAACGCAGAGACGCAAAGTGCGATCAAGCACGTGGAATCCATACTTTTTATAAATGAATTCAAGACATGCCACAGCACAAATGCCGTTGGGAACTTTATTGTATGAAATGAACAAGCCATATGACTCTACCAGAGATTTGATGATGAGTTGGTCATCGTTACTAGCTTCAACATTTGCCATAAAGATTTCATACGGTAGTAATGGCTTGACATATTTTAACTGGTTAGCAAATATGTCCGCTTCCTGGGTATATTCCAGATCATCATAAATCATACACCATACAGGGGTTTCACGCGATCCGGATACTAACGCAATGATTTCTATCGTATGCTGGCCGTTAAAAACATAATTGATGCCATCACGTCGGCTGACCTTCACAGGATTGATCTGGTATAAATCAAAGTTTTCTACTGTTCGTTGAACATGTGCAATAGATAGATTTCTTTGATATTCCTGATTAGATACCAGATTCTTAATCGGAATCTGCTCAAAATGTACTTTAGGGACAAAATCGCTGTATTCGTCCATTAAATTACCTCCTTTATAGCCACAAGCATATTGTTGATGGTTTCCTTTAATTCTGTAAGTTCCTTCTCAAGTTTGCCGCGCGCATTATCGGTTATGTCACTGAGGTCAGCGGCAGAACGGGCTCGGTTTATTGAACTGATCCAGGATGGAATGGTAAATGTGAGACTTGATATCTCTGCATCCGGGTCGTATGCAGGCATTTCTTTCACTAAACCTACAGGTACTGAAAGTGGATTCTTCTCAACGGAACCTTGATTTTTTTGAAGAACCTTGCGTAAATTGAAAACGAATTCTGTTGTATCATCAGATACTAATTGACTCAAGCGTCTTACTTCCTGTCCAGATAGCTTGGACAATGCAATTGTGTTCTCAAGGGATATCTTAACATCACTGGCAAGTATTTTAAAAACAAGCTCAGGTATGACTTTTGATAGTGAATCAAGTGCTTGAGTATACTTTTCATAATTCAGGATAGAGGCATGAGAAATGTTATACTCTTCGCCGAGCCGTTCTCTTGTTCGACCGGCAGTTGCGCCAAAAAGTGGTTCGGGCAACATTTTTGCCCCGACTTCTTTTTTTGTATATTGATTTGTCCCGGCAGCAATATGTGCGCCAAGTATTTTCTCAATTTCGTACCTCTTCCCGATCAGGTATTTACGCATCTCTTCTGTAATATTGCGGCGACCAAGCTGATTAGCGCAAATCCATACTATTGCTTCCTCGCGATTCTTAAGATATATGCGTTGGATCATAAACGGAATTTGTTGTTTTGCACATATTTCATAACGGTTATGGCCATCCAGAATAGTGTTGTACCAAACACACAATGGCTCACGGCATCCATTACGGATAATGTCCTGTTCTAACTGTCGAAACTCTTCTGCTGACAAAGGCTGAATTATTTGCTTGAAATAAGCATCAATTTTAAGTCTATAAGTACATTGTTCTGCCATATCACTATGATTTGGCCCGATCAACAAGAACTGATTCGTCCATGTGAAACTGAGCCACTCCTTCATTAGAAATTATTTCACTATAAATGCGATATGATTGATTATCCTGCCAATTACTGCATAAATCACGCAGACTTTTAACAAGGGATCGACTATACAATTCAAAAGGTTTTTTATTTAATAGTGAAGCCTTTGTGATTTTATGAGCTCGTGGATCAGAGCTATTACTGCTAAGAATTGCAAGTGTTCGTTCTTCTGGGTTTACCAACAACAGTACATACGCTGGATCACCGATTGAGTGAAGCGTATTTTTATGTATCCTGATACGATATTTTTTAAGGTCAACCAATATAGCGGGCCTTGATAAGTTGTTCTCAGTCATGATTCATCCTCCTCCCTTGCAGGTTGTTCTTTTACCATATCTACAGGAACCACAGCCGATTTATCCTTGATGCCAAAAACAGTGTAACCTTCGAAGATGTTTACTTGAAGCAGCCTGCGATGTTCTTCGACCGGTAATCCAAACTGATTTTGCCACTCAACTGGGAAGACAGGTGTGCGTGAAGTCTTAGGCTTCTCACCGTCATTGAAAAAGCGCTGGTAGATTTCTGTTGCCATAAGATCAAAGATAAAGAGATGCTCACTGCCGCTTCGAATCAGCTTTCCAAGTAACTTATATCGGTAATCAGGGTTCCAATCCATTAGTTGAATGACCTTGGCAAAAAACATACGGCAGGTAATTTGTTTTGGCTTTCGCTTTGAGCCCCCGGCGGTACACCAAAGGAATGAATCCTTTTCATCCTCACTGCTGGGACGGACGGCAAGCTTTTTATCCTCTGGATTTACCAATATCTGTACATAATCTACATTAGGCATTTGCGTAAGGCATGCTGTATTTAGTGACACCTTGCAATTATTAAATGTTATAGAAGGCTCGTACACGTGAGCGAAAAATTCGCGGCGCACTACCTGATAACCATCATAACTAAAATCATTGTCCTGTATAATCCCTTCACAGGAAACTGGCGACTGCTCATTTGTTACATGCAATGTCAAATTGCCTTCAGCAACGGGTAAAGCAAATTCACTCTCCATCTTCGGTAGTCTCCTTTCCCATATTGCAAATCATTTGTTTTATCGTACTGCCGACAACTTCAACATTTGTGATGCTTAGTCCCGGAGAATCAGAAAATGGCTGTCCTTCTTCGTTGACATTCCATACGCCCTTTCTGTCAAAGGTTGCTAATTCACGCGCTTGCGCGTGCCTGTAAAAGTTATTACCAAAATTATCCGCCCATGCCGAAGGATATGCCATAATGTCCTTTTTGGGGCCTTTGGTAAATGGCTGAACATCATTGGGAAGTAAAGAATCTGCTGTTGTTTTTTCTCTGTCAGATCCCATTGTATCCTGTGGTATAAATATCTCAGTTTCCTTTATATCAAAGATTACAACCGACTCATTATCTCTACGCCTGTATACACCGCGCATGCGATATTTACAGCCAGCTTTCCAACCGAAAAGATCATATAGCGTTTTTATGTATGCTGCACAGCTGACAGTACGGGAATAATACTGACCTTCATTGAGATTAGCCCACTGGACTGCGTTCCTTGTTTCTTTTGTGCAAGGGCGCGCTACAAACAGGTGCTCGCTTGGATGTACAAGCATTTCTATGTATAGAGCCTTATCAAATTTTCTAATACATTCTGTACTAAATACGATACAGTCCGTTGAGAAAGTGACACACAGCTTTCTGGCAGTATCAAAGAATTGGGAACGTGCTATTTCAAAACCTCGCAGATCAAAATCGCCAGACTGTGCCTCAACCTGAAACCCATCTGTTGGCGGTTCATTTTCACCATTAAAAACACTGCAAGATGCCGCACTATAGTCATCCGCAGAAAAAGCTGCCCACCGGGGATTTATTGATACAAACCCTTTAAGGGCACCATCACGAATGACTTGTAGTTCTGGTAAGATTCCTTTATTGCCATATCGCGCGTTGCTGATTAATCTCTGAACAGCGATAAAATCATCCCTTGAAATAATTGCGTCATGATGATTTCGTTTTCTATATTGATTCCGATCCTGTTTATTTTTCCTGGCTTTATGGTCAAGGTAATTGGGAGTCCATGTTTTACGGGCAAGGACATCGCCGCAATGTCGCTCATTCTGTAGAATCTGCAGGATAGAACCTGGTGACCATGATATATTATTTTTCTTTGTGCGGCGACCAAGTTTAGACATGGTGTTGGCAATTTGAGCGCAGGTATATCCATAAAGATACATAAAGAATATTAAACGTACTGTATCTGCTTCCTCTTCATTAATTATAAGATTACCATCTGCATCCTGATCATAACCAAGGAGTGGGGGTGTTAAGAATATGCCTCTTCGGAATCGCATCTCAATGGAAGAATTCATAATCTCACTTTTGTTATGTGATTCTTCCTGAGCCATTGTAGCCATAAAGGATAAGAGCATTTCACTGTTATTGTTAAGGGTGTATATATTCTCGGTTTCAAAGAAAACACCGACGGGCGGTTGCATAGCTGCCAGCTGTCGTACATATCCAATGCAGTCCAATATGTTTCTTGCAAAACGTGCTACAGTCTTTGTAACAATCAGATCAATTTTGCTGTCCTGGCAGTCTTTTATCATCTTTACGAAAGCGTCGCGATGCTGGAGTGATGTTCCGGAGATACCTTCATCAGCATAGATATCGATCAGGTTCCAACCAGGATGTCGATTTACAACATCTGTATAATGATTTTTTTGAAGCTCGTATGAAGATGTTTGACGCGGATCGTCGGTAGAAACTCGTGCATACACGGCCACTCGTTTTTCAGTTGTGTCTTCATAAAAATTTTCTTTTGGTGCGGCTGGGATGACATCAAGTTCATCCAAGTCAATTCCTTTATATCGTGCACGAATTCGTGCCTTTTGACTTTCGTTATCTCCTAATTGTGCCTCGTTTTCTCTCATTGCTTTTCTCTCCTGTGAATATGGTTATTTTGAAAATTATATAAGGTATAAGACAAAAAGAAAATGAACCATATGTCAATAAGTTGACCTGTGGTTCATTTTCAAGGTAAAATTATTCAATTATTATTAGAAGTTGACCTTTTGACGATGTGAATTACGCCTTTTACCGATAAAGCTAGGAACCATCGTCTATTATGTAGAATAAAAACAATATTCTACATAATAGGAGGACAGTTCATGGCTTTGGACTTTAAAATTATTGGTATTAGAGTAAAAGAATCCCGCTTGCAAAAGCGAATGTCACAGGCAGTTTTGGCAGAACGAATCGATATGTCTGTGACATACATAAGTCATATAGAAACTGCAAAAAAGCAGGCAAGTCTTGAAACACTGGTGAGGATAGCAGATGTTCTTGGAGTAACAGTGGATGCTTTTTTATATGGCAATCAGGCAAACGATCCGGCAGAGTACCGGGCAGATCTGTTAAAGCTTTTAGAGGACTGCACAAGTTATGAAAAAAGGATCATTTATGAAATTGCGTTTGCAGCTAAGATGAGTATTCGTAATAATAAAAGGTTACAACACAAAGGCGACCAAATCTAATTGTAAAATGGGTTTGAAGATTTTAATGAAACCGAAGTCAACCATAATACAAGTGGAAAACCATGGATTCACTACAATATATATACCCACCAATGTGAGTTATTCTATCTGGATTTGAAAGTGTGGGAAATATTCTTCTTATTCACAAAGTACATAATCATTAACGTTTACTTCATTCAATCAATGAATATAGATTAATATAGTAAATTAAAAATTTTATTATTACCATTTGCTGAATAGGTTCTTTCTTCTAATAAATTAAAAATAAGGTACGGGGCAAAGAATTCTGATGCATGCTGCATCAAGCTATTCTACTCTGTACCTTTTGTGTTATCATAATACTTTGTAACAATAATAAAAGGCAAGAATCACAAACCGGCTAAAGTTTCCCTTTCTGCTCATTCATAATGCATGGCAGCGCCTATGTAGAACTACAAGACTAAATACTACAGTTCTTCAACTAGTGTTAATCAAAATCAATTTAATGTACAAATTTATATATGACCAATACTAAATTATATTTATGTTAGATATTTACATATGCCATAAAATGGCTTATTATATATTAAACATTATATAAAGGAAGTAGATTACGACGATATTTAAAAATATAAAAAGTCATTTATTAATAACTATAATAGTTATAATAATTATTTTTGTAGTTATAAGTTACAGTATAATTCATAAAGATAATTCTACATTTAATATAGAAACCTATACAGATTGTGATTGGCAAGGTGAAACACCTAATAAGACAAAAATTATTATCAAAGATACAAGTGTAATTATATTCATAAATTCGTCTGAAGGCTGGAAATTGTCCTGTCTCAATGGCGATACGCATATGACACCTGCGATACTCTATAAGACAAGTGATTCGGGGAAAACATGGAATGAAATTAGTCGCACAGAAGATATGGATAGTACAGACCCTATGCCTCTTACATATAAAACAGGCATTACTTTTATAAACAGTAAAACCGGATGGATAACAACTCAATTGCCGAAAGCAGGATACCTTGGCCTTTTTAAGACTACGGACGGCGGGTTAACCTGGCATGATCAGAAGGTAGATATTCCGGAAAATAATAAAAGTGATTCGTTTTTAACAAGTCAACCCGTATTTTTTTCAAAAAAAGATGGCATCTTAATTACCTATCAATGTGATCGTTCTAATTATCTGGTATATGTAACTCATGATGGCGGCGAAAATTGGGCTGTTATTACTGAAAATGCAAAAGATGGTAATATTAGTTGGACAATTGATTCAGTAAACGGACTTGAAGTAATTTATAATAAAAAATTTTGGATATCTCATAGTGGCTATAACGGTTATGATGGATGGGAAGTTTTAAAAAAATAAGGTATATTCTAAGAAATGAATATAGATTAAAAATTCATGTAACTGAATCGCTGCTGAATTATCTGCACCCCCGGCGGTAAAAAATTTTGAGTAAGCTATAAAGAAATCCTCTTGGATTAATTGTTAAAATAAATATTAATCTAGGAGGATTATTTTATAGAAGACGAAGAAAGCTCTCTTCGGAGCGCAAGGAATTCATTAACAATCTTATTGCTCATTTAGTTTTATAAATATATATCCAGTACCGGTATCGTATCCGCACTTGGTCGCCCACGGAATCGCCACCCATTTTACTATATTTTTACCCGGTATATTAACTTTTAGTTCTACTGGCTTTTTTATTATATCTCTGCAAATACCTTCAATATCCGGTATACGTTACTTGATTAAATATTCAATAGTTCTGCAAATTTTTTTATTTTTATGATATATGGCTTAAATTCTTTATTCTCTCTGGTAATCTGCATTATAGCCATTCTGACCAATTTTGCTTTATTTATGCTTAATGTTTGTCTTCCATTAATCAAATCATTAGCCTGCTATCAAAATTAAATTTACGCTATCAATAAATTATTTTAAATTAATTATTTGAATTCTTATAAACAGCGTGTTTACTAGATTTCTTCTTTATCTATAAAATTATTTCACTCAATAATTATTTAATTATTTCTAAAAAATACACAAAACATTCTAAATAATATACTGTATATAAACTTGTATATAATAGAAAATTTTTCTATACACAACAAAAAGTAAGGCTTGTGGAAATGTTAGGCTATCTAATTATTATTAATTTTAAAATACAACAAATTCAAAAGAAGTTGTCCGACACAATTTATTATTTCAAGTTAGTATGAAATAAAAATTAGAAAGATTGGAGGAAGATGAATGAGAAAAAAATAAGCGACAGGATGGATTAATTAAAAACGGCTGAAAGTTTTAATAGAGTGAGGAGTATTCAAGGACATTACTAAGGAAAAAATATTGAATTAGAAGAAAGAGAGGAAAAATGCCTATTCATGTTAAAAGTGAAATCGGAAAATTAAAAAAGGTTATGCTACATAGACCGGGTAAGGAATTGGAGCAGCTAGTACCGGGTGAACTGGAGCGGCTATTGTTTGACGATATTCCGTATTTGAAAACAGCTCAGCAGGAACACGATACATTTGCAGGCATTTTACGAGAACACGGGGTTGAAGTTGTTTACCTAGAGGATCTGATGGCAGAGGTCTTGAAATTCAATTCCAAGATCCGGGAAAGCTTTATCCGGCAGTTTATAAGCGAAGGAGGAAGTCTTGCCCAGAAGTTCAAGGATCAGTTATTTGACTTGCTTATCAGTATTGAGGATGAAAAATCTATGGTGTTAAAAACCATGGCGGGAGTCAGCATACATGAACTGAAGACAGGGGTGCGTAGCCCTTTGGTGGATATGATAAAACCCATCAGCCGATTTATTTTGGATCCCATTCCTAACCTATATTTTACACGTGATCCATTTGCCAGTATCGGAAACGGAGTCAGCCTTAACCATATGTATTCGAGTACAAGAAGAAGGGAGACTATTTATGGTAAGTATATTCTGGAAAACCATCCGGAATTTGCTTCAGATGTTTCCTTTTATTATAAAAGGGAATATCCCTTTAGTATAGAGGGCGGAGATATTCTAAATCTAAGTCACAGAATACTGGCGGTGGGAATTTCACAGCGGACTACACCGGAAGCAATAGAGCTTCTTGCCCAAAATATTTTTGAGGATACAAATTCGGAAATAGAGACGATTTTAGCCTTTGATATTCCAAGTATAAGGGCATATATGCATTTGGATACGGTGTTAACCCAGATTGATTATGACAAATTTACTATTCACCCGGGAATTTTAGATAGACTTCAGGTTTATGAGATTTGCCGAGGAGACAAAAAAGGTTCTATACAGGTTACAGAATTGGATAATACTCTACCAGTGATTCTTGGAACCCATCTTGGGCTGGACAAGGTAACTCTGATATGTTGTGGCGGTAAGGACCAGGTGGCCTCTGAACGTGAACAGTGGAACGACGGCTCTAATACATTGTGTGTAGCCCCTGGAAAGGTAGTCGTATATGACAGAAACTACATAACTAACGGGATTCTTAGGGATAACGGTGTGGAAGTGCTGGAAATGCCAAGCTCTGAGCTTTCAAGAGGAAGAGGCGGTCCAAGATGCATGAGTATGCCTCTGATTCGTGAAGATCTGTGAATTTGTAAACAGCCGAAGACCAGCGATGCTTATAATGAATAAGTTTTTTACATGGGGATTCTCATTTAGAAAGAAACAGTGTCAGAAATAAACTACTGATATTCAGTTTGCGAAGTCCAGTTTTTACAGTATAAGTGAAATACCTTCCAAAATTGTTTTTTTATAAGGGCTTTGCCACTAATTTTTATACATTTCTAAAACTTTTTTAAAGTTGGAGGAAAAAAATTAGAATCAAAAAAGAGCAAACTTGGTTTTTTTGAGTTACCAAGAACGCTTAAGTAAGAAAAGGAGAATAGAAAAAATAATGGGAATAAATGTAAGAGGAAGAAATTTTTTAAAACTGTTGGATTACACATCGGAGGAAATACGATACCTTCTTAATCTGTCAAAAGAATTCAAGAATATGAAATGCAATGGTACACCTCATAAATATCTTGAGAACAAGAATATTGTACTTATATTTGAAAAGACATCCACCAGAACCCGTTGCGCGTTTGAAGTCGCAGGAAGAGATCTTGGCATAGGAGTGACTTATCTGGATCCGGGAAGTAGCCAAATGGGTAAAAAAGAAAGCATTGCAGACACCGCAAGGGTGCTGGGAAGAATGTTTGATGGAATTGAATACAGAGGTTTCGACCAGAAGATAGTGGAAACCCTGGCACAATACTCAGGAGTCCCTGTATGGAACGGTCTTACCGACCAATTCCATCCAACCCAAATGCTTGCTGATCTTTTGACCATTGAGGAAAAATTCGGACAGCTGAAGGGCTTGAATTTATCTTATATGGGCGACGCAAGAAACAACACAGGCAATTCTCTGATGATAGCCTGTGCGAAAATGGGAATTAACTTTACGGCTTGTGCGCCACGAGAATTATTCCCAGTGGAAGAATTGGTTAAAGAAGCAAAGAGAATTGCAGCCCAGAATGGCTCCTTTGTCCGTTTGACAGAGGATACAAGGGAAGGTTCTGAGAACGCAGATGTCATTTATACGGATATCTGGGTATCTATGGGGGAGCCGGATACGGTCTGGGAGACCAGAATACGGCTTTTGCGGAAGTTCCAAGTAAATGCAGTACTAATGCAAAACGCTAAACCGAATGCTATTTTCATGCACTGCCTTCCATCCTTCCATGATACCAAAACAACGATTGGCAATGAAATTGCTGAAAAATTTGGCATAAAAGAAATGGAAGTTACCGATGAAGTTTTTAAGTCAAAGCAATCCGTGGTTTTTGATGAGGCAGAAAATCGAATGCATACGATTAAAGCAGTCTTATATGCCACTCTTTCTTAGAAAAAGGTTGAAAAAATAGTCGATACGGTCGGTGACGGTTTCGCAGCCGGTATAATAAACGGCATACTTGAAGGAATGCCGTTAAGGGAAGCGGTGCGCCGCGGGAATGCGGTAGGTTCCATTCAGGTTATGAATATCAGCGACAATGAAGGACTGCCTACCAAAAAAGAATTGGCGCAATATATGGAAGCAGCGGAATAATACTGTGTTATGAATGTACCTTTGCCTAACACCGGTCTGTTATTTTCAAGGTACGATACGAATATTTACGAGACAGAAAGGGAGGCGGCTTACATTGAAAATTCAGCTTGCACTGGACAGGATAACGGTTGGGGAAGCCATCCGTATTATAGAACAAACCAGGGAATATATCGATATTATCGAGATAGGCACATCATTAATAAAGGATTATGGCATGAGCAGCATCCGGAGGATAAGAGAAGCTTTTCCGGATGCAGTGATACTGGCGGATATTAAGACGGTGGATGAGGCCGAATACGAATTCCGTGCGGTCTACGAGGCAGGAGCGGATATCGCTACCGTTATGGGAGCAGCTGCGGTATCTTCGATCGAAATATGTGACAGGGTTGCGAAAAAATATAACAAAGAGTATATGATTGACCTGCTGGAGGTGGATCAGGAACGTTTAGCAAAGCTTACCGTATTCGGCAATGCCATCTTTGAAATTCATCTTCCGGCAGATATGCAGGGCATCGGACTAGAAAAACTGGTAAAGGAATCAAGAAATGCCTTAGCCGGGGTAAAGAAGATAGCCGTTGCGGGCGGAGTATCAAAAAGCACCCTTTCATTACTGAAGGAATGCGGCGTGGAAATCGCAATCGTCGGGGGTTCTGTTACGAAGGCATCCGACAAAGCCAAAGCAGCTCAGGAATTAAAAGAAGAACAGGAGAACAGACAGCCATGATGGAAATTCTGCAGGATATCATGAAAGAGATTACCTCTGTCCTGGAAAAGGTAGATAAGGACCAATTTACTTCATTTATATCCGGCATCGATAAGAATAAAAGAATATTTGTTGACGGAGAAGGCCGTTCCGGACTGATGGCCAAAGGTTTTGCGATGCGGCTTATGCATCTGGGCTATACGGTATATGTAATAGGAGAGACCATTACTCCCGCAATGGAAAAGGAGGATATCTTCATTGCCGTTTCCGGCTCCGGTGAATCACCCAATACCCTGAATGATGCAGGAAAGGCAGTGAAGGCAGGCTGCAGGGTTCTTGCGGTGACAAGCAAACCTTCGTCCTCACTGGCCTCGCTGGCTGATTCCGTACTGGTGGTTCCGGGTACGGTAAAATCAGAACAGGGAGATGCAAGGGCATCCGTTCAGTTATTGAGCAGTCTGTTTGACCAGACACTGCATATCACCCTGGATGCCGCATGCCTTATGATTAGCAGAAGAGACCGGTTTTCAAATGAGGAAGCAACGAAAAAGCATTGGTAAACTAGATATAGCAATTTTACCTCCCCGTGATTTGTATTGTACCGAGTTCCCTATAAAATTAATAATAAGAAAAATGAAGTTAAGGTAATATTTTGATAACATTTTGTGCCCTAAACTTCATCGAAAGGAATGAATATAAAATATGAACAAAAAACGCATTGTGGTAGCCCTGGGAGGCAACGCTCTTGGAAATACTCTTGAGGAACAGTTGAAACATGTTAAAATCGCTGCGGAGACTATTACAGATTTAGCGGTAGAAGGCCATGAACTGATTATAGGGCATGGAAACGGACCTCAGGTTGGGATCATCAATTCTGCCATGAACTATGCAACTTCTACCGATCCATGTACATCCTATATGCCATTTGCGGAATGCGGAGCTATGTCGCAGGGCTTTATCGGCTATCATCTGCAGCAGGCTATACAGAAGAGCCTGTTGAAACGTAACTTAAGAAAAGCGGTGGCTACAGTCGTGACCCAGGTTTTGGTAGATCCGAAGGATCCGGCTTTTCTAAACCCTACAAAGCCCATAGGCAATTTTTATACAAGGGATGAAGCGAAACAGATTGCGGCTGATAAAGGTTTTACTTTTATGGAAGATGCGGGCAGGGGCTACCGGAGAGTAGTTCCATCCCCCGATCCTTTGCGCATTGTGGAGTTGGGAGTCATACGCAAGATGATCCAGAGTGGATTGCTTGTGATTGCCGTAGGCGGAGGAGGAATTCCAGTTGTTGAAGATGAAAATGGGTTCCATGGAATTGATGCGGTAATCGATAAAGATAAGTCCTGCGCCAGACTGGCGTTGGAAATGAAGGCAGATATTCTGCTGATTCTCACAGCTGTGGAACATGTCTGTATCAATTTTAATAAACCAAATCAAAAAGCATTGAGCAAGCTTTCCGTTGCAGAAGCAAGAAAATATATTAAGAATGAACAGTTTGCAAAAGGTAGCATGCTTCCAAAAGTGGAGGCTTGCGTGGAATTTGTTGAGGCTCTTCCTGGCAGGACGGCCATTATCACTTCTCTAGAAAAGGCAAGAGATGCATTAAACGGTATTACAGGGACACATATTAAGTCTGAGGTGAGCAATGAAGACCCAAAAAAGAGTGTTGAAGATAGTGAAGTGTATACCGTAATAATTTAAACAGAGAAAAGAATAATTTATATGTTATTTAAGATCTAAATATCATCAGTTAAACCTTATATATATAAAGGCAGTGATTAATTCAGTACCCCGACGAAGATATATAATGTGATGATAATCTGCTGTCATACAATGATTTTATCGATCAGCCGCAGAAGCAAGTCAAGGTCTGTTTTCTCAACATTCAAGTACCGTTTGATCAGTTCAATCAATCCATCGGCAAATGTTTTGCTCCGTTCCCTCGGATTTTGCCAGATGTTCGGCCATCTCAGTAACTAAGCCGTTCTTCTTATTGCACTGGGACTGGTATTTATCCATCAGTCCCAGCAGAAACTTGCGTGGAATATCTTCCGCGACCATTTTCTGATAGGTATAGGCAATCAGCTTGTCAAGCGTGACTTACGCGCTCCCGAAGTACTTGCAGTTTTTATACTGTAGCCGTCTGTTTCGAGAGACGCTGTCGGCATTTTTTCAGTATACCTAGCATCCGAACAACCGCGTTTTTGTCAAGAAGAATCCTCCACGCATGCTTTTGAATGTTTTCATTCACAAGGTAAGAGTTTCAACAATTATCAATTAGGCATAGAAACAGACTGCTTGACTCACGCTTTTTTGCTGGGAAAGTGCAACAGCTATGACTGATGGCAGTAAATCCTTTTGCCACACATGACCTGGAGGAAGCTCTTCTACATATGGTTCTGGGATAGTATATTTTATACCCAATTTAGTAGCCTAACGGTTTTATAATAATCTGGATGCAAGAAAAAAGAACAGCAAAGCTACTATCAGTCTTATTCTGTTTATGCTAAAAAACGAACTGGCTAATACTAACGATATTGTGGTTTTACTACCATTTACATGTAATAAAACGGATACTAAAGTATTCACATAGCTATTTGAACAGTTTAAATGTAGCTAATGGACCGGAAAAGCGATATAAAGAAATACTATTTGTGGCTGACCATAATAATAGCAACCCATTGGATTTATGTTCTCATGACCTTATAGGGTATTGGCCTGGAGCTCGATATTATCGCGGAAGGTCCCTGGTGTCATGGTACGGTACCTTAAGAAGTTCCTAGTTAATGTTTTGGCATTGTTATAACCTACATCAATAGCAATTTCTGTTATGCTTTTATTTGTATTCTTTAAAAGCTCAGAGGCGCGATTCACTCTTACGAAATTTAAAAAGTCGGAAAAGTTTTTTTCAACCTGATACAGAAGGATCGTATTTAATTCTTTGATAGATATATGAAATCTGTCCGCTGTATTCTGTGGTGTCAATTCCTGGTCATAATTTCTGTAAATATAAGTCACAATTTCATAAGCATCTCTGGTCATCTTTATATTGCATATTTTATATATATTCTGGTAAGTTTTTCTAAAATCATTAGCTTTCATTCCGATTCTGGCTGAAAATACTTTGCATATATGGGAGCTGTCAACAAACCCTAAAATTTCCGCCAATTCTTCCATAGTTAAATTAGTATAGAGAAGAAAATTAATGGTTTTACCTACACGCATTTCATTGAGCAGGTCAAAAAAGGACAATCCCGTAGTCTGCGTAATATATGTGCTGATTGAGGATTCACTCATATAAAACAGTTTTGATAAATTGGTTAGGGTAAGCTTCTTGCTCAGATTATTGTACATGTAATGTAAAATATCACTTTTTTGAACACCTGTATGTGCGGTAATACAAGCAGTTGCTTTATTACGAGCACCTATACGCTGAAAACGGATAATGACCTCAATAAGCTTATTTTTCAGAAACAGGGAGTCTAATTCATCGGTGGAATTTGAGGGCAAAACAGATTCTATTCCTAATTCTTCCATCAACTGTTTAAAAATATTGTAAACAGCCTCAAATTCTATATCATTACAGTGAACAACAGGTATGTTGGTCATATCTTCAATAAGGCTTAAGGGCTTGCCGTCCGTATTATAGTTTGATTTTATAATTGCATTGATATTATCGAAATAATAGGTCAGAAGATAGTACTGGATCGGATCATCAACCTGGATTACATCTGTAATTTGCCAGGGCAATATAGACACAATGGTACCTGTCTGGAGCTTATATTCTCGATCCTGAAGTTTTAATATTCCGCAACCCTTGTTAATTAGCCAGAATCGGGACATCTGATGGATTAACGGTGTGGTAGGGGCTTCAATTATTTCCGTGTCAATGCTGCATATTTTGCGGTAATCCTGATTTGAGCAATATATATTCTGTATGGGCACTGTCTTTTTCATAAATTGGCTCCTTATGTATATATCTGAAAAAGGTGAATGAACAATATCAAATAATAATTATCATGCAATATATAGCCAAACAATATGATTCTTAACATTACAAAGTATTAAAAAACAAATTATTTTATATTTTACTAACTTAATTATTAGCCAAATATTTTATTTTTGCAATTGTACAATAATCCTTTTTTTAATCAAACTTTTGTATTTTTGTGCAGTTTTATAATTACACTTACAAAAAAACATTAAAATACAGAAAATCTCCTATACAGATGTCCCTACAGTATTTTTAACCTATGCTATAATTACAATAAATACAAGAAAGGAAGGTAATAAATCATGCAAAGAAATCTTAGAAAGTATTTTGCTTTGGCCTTGGTTGTAATAATGGCTTTTTCAGTTGTTGCCTGCGGAAAAAGCTCAAAGGACAAGAATAAAATTATTCTTGGTTACATTGGCCCACTGACTGGTGAATCAGCCTTGTGGGGAAAAGTTGAGTCTGACACTCTGAAAATGCTTGTAGAGGAAACTAATACAAAAGGTGGCATCATAGGTAAGCAGATCGAACTAAAGGTTTATGATAACCGCGGCGATGCGGTTGAAACTACCAACGCTGCCCGAAAGGCTATTCAGAATGATGGTGTAGTGGCATTTATTGGCCCCGATTCTTCATCAGGTGCCATTGCACTTGATGAGGTTTGTGAGCAATACATGGTTCCTCATATCACCACCTGTGGCACAAACTACAAGGTCACTCAGAAAGAGGAAGATGGATCGGTCCGCCCGTATGCGTTTCGTATATGTCTGTCAGATCCTCAGCTGGGTGATATAATGGGTGGTTATGCCTATGATAAGCTGGGTTATAAAAAAGTGGCAATTTTGTATGAAATAAGCAGCGAATATTCACTGGGAATTACACAGAATTTTACGGATGCCTTTGAGAAAAAAGGAGGTAAGGTAACAATTAAAGAAGCTTACAAAACCGGTGATGTAGATTTCCGTGCGCAGCTTTCCAAAATCAAAGAATTTGGTGATTATGACGCTTTAATGATTCCCGCAAACTATAAAGAAGTAGGCCTGATTGCAAAGCAGTCCCGTGCATTAGGCATTAATGTTCCATTTTTGGGTGTTGACGCATGGATGATGCAGGATCTGTTTACAATAGCAAAGGATGAGGTTCAAAATGCCATATTCCCATGTGCTATGGATATTAATGCTGAGAGTCTTAAGGGTTTTAAGACTACTTTTCAGGAGAAGTGGAATATGGACCCAGATAAGGGCGGCACAGATGCATACTTAGCATATGACTGCTTTGAACTAGTTAAACATGCCATTGAAACTGAAGGAGAAGCTACTTCTGAAAAGATTCGTGACGGAATGGAAAATTCCAAGGATGTACAGTGCCTGACAAGCGTAATCTCTATGGATCCGAAAACTCATAACCCAATACGTACCGCTACAATTTTCCAGATACAGGGTACTAGTTTTGTAAAAGTAGATGAATATCGTAATGAATAATTACAGGATTTTCTGCATGGTTAAAAAAGTAATAAATAGTTTTAAAATAAAATAATTATAAAGGAGTACATAGCGGATTATATATGAAATCCTTATGGATTTCATTATGTGCTCCTTCTCATTTTATTTTTTGTATTCAGGCATAATAAATCTTATTTATTTTAAGGAGGTAACTCTCTTGTTTTTTCAACAATTAGTTAACGGGCTATCGATAGGCAGCATTTATGCTTTAATGGCAGTGGGTTATTCTTTAATTTACAGTTTATTGAATTTTACCAACTTTGCACATGGCATTACAGTTACCATTGGTGCGTTTTGTACTTTTTTCTTTTTGACTTATTTGGTAAAGAATCTGTTTTTGGGCATTTTGATAGCGGTCCTGATAGCAGGGGGTCTGGCAATGCTGATTGAGCTTTTGGGATACCGGCCACTTTTAAAAAAGAAAGCGCGTCGTATATATCTGCTTATTACAGGGCTTGGTATATCCACAATGTGTGAAAACCTGGTTATCATAAGCTTCAGCAGCCGTTTCCGTGTTTATCCGGTAAATTTTTCAAATAAATCAATAAATTTATTCGGAGCTAGCATAGGACAAGTTGACCTGATTATTTTTGCGGTAAGCATTACGGCTCTTATTCTGGTTGATCTTTTCATTCGTAAAACGCGAGCTGGCCTTGCAATCAGGGGGGCTTCCTTTGATTTAAATACCACGTCCCTGATGGGCGTGAATGTACAAATGTTGATTCTTATTGTATTCATGATTGCAGGTGCACTTGCTGGCCTTGCCGGAGCACTGGTAGGTGCAAAATATACAGCATTCCCTACGTTGGGTACGAATATGACAAATAAAGCTTTCATCAGCTCCGTATTTGGTGGTCTTGGCAGTATTCCCGGTGCAGTGTTGGGAGCTATGTTACTCGGCGTGGGTGAAACTATGATTTCAGGCTACATTTCTTCTTCTATGCGTGACATTTTTGCGTATGCACTTCTTGTGATCGTGTTATTTGTCCGTCCGGCAGGATTAATGGGTAAATCAATGGAAGATAAAGCATAAGGAGGGCGAAGATGAATTATTATTGGATTGGTGTTGCTACTTTAACAGGTATTTATATGATTGCTATCCTAGGTGTTTCTATTCTGACTGGCTTTACTGGGCTGTTTTCAATGGGACATGCAGGATTCATGGCAATCGGCGCTTATACATCCGCCCTGCTTACGAAGACCTTTCATTTGCCTATTCTGGTTGGAGTATTTTTTGGAATGATAGCTGCCTTGATAGTCGGACTTATCATTGGATATCCTACGCTAAAGCTACGGGGCGACTATTTTGTTATTGCTACTCTGGGTATTGGAGAAGTAACGAAACTGCTTCTTGAAAACTTGCAGGGCTTTACGGGAGGAGCACGAGGTTTGACCGATGTGCCGGGAGGTGTCACATTTCCCATGGTGCTTTGCTTCTTGGTTGTAATTATATGGGGACTTAGTAATTTTTTACGGTCTAAGCAGGGTAGGAATTGTATTGCTGTACGGGAGGAAGAATTGGCAACAGCTTCTATCGGTGCAGATGTGACTCATTATAAAATGCTGGCAATGGGTATAAGTTGCGCATTGTGTGGTATTTCAGGTGCTTTGCTTGCACATTATATGGAGTACCTAAATCCTACAATGTTTAACATGGTAGTGTCTGATCAGTTGGTTATGACGGTTATTTTAGGTGGCTGCGGAAGCCTTACCGGAACAATAATTGCCTCAATGATTCTCGTACCACTGCCGGAAATCTTACGTTTTGGTGCTGTTCAGGAATGGCGTATGGTCTTTTATGGCCTTTTGGTAGTACTTGTCATAATATTTAAGCCGTCCGGATTAATGGGTTCAAAAGAATTAAGCATTGAAGGAATAAAAAAATTTATTGGACGTGCGGATAAAAAAGGAAAGGAGCGATAACGCATGGCGCAGCAAGAGTATATTTTGCAATTAAAAAATGTCGTGAAGCGCTTTGGCGGTATAACGGCTTCAAATAATATAAATATTAATGTGCCCAAAGGCAGTATTTACGGAATAATTGGCCCTAACGGCGCAGGTAAGACTACTTTGTTTAATATGATCACTGGAGTGTACAATACAACAGAAGGTGAAGTATTTTTTAATGGCAAACCTATTAATGGTTTACCTACACATATTATAGCGGAGAAGGGAATCTCTCGCACTTTTCAGAATATTCGGCTGTTTGGAGATCTGTCGGTTTACGATAATCTACTTACGGCTTGCCAGAAAAATATAACCTATAGTTTTTTAGACGGTATATTGCGCTCAAAAAAGTGCCGATTACAGGAAAAGGAAATGGCTGAGTTCTGTGATGGGCTGCTTGAGGAAGTAGGCCTTAGCAATCAGAAAAAGCAAAGAGCTAACAATTTGCCTTATGGAATGCAGCGAAGGCTGGAAATAGCAAGGGCACTTGCAACCAGACCAAAGTTGATTCTATTGGATGAACCCGCTGCCGGTATGAATGAAGAAGAGTCTGCAGAGCTGTCTGATTTTATTCGTTCAATTAAAAACAAAAAAAATATCACTGTTATCATCATTGACCATCATATGGATGTTATTATGTCGATCTGCGAGAGGATATCAGTACTTAATTTTGGTACATTACTGGCAGAGGGAGATCCGGATAGTATACAAAATAATAAAGAAGTCATTTCTGCATATTTGGGGGTGGATGAGTGATGCTGAAGATAGAAAATCTAAGCTTTTCTTATGGAAAGATTCAGGCAATCCGCAATGTCAGCTTTGAACTGGAAAAAGGTGAAATTATGGCTATTGTGGGATCAAACGGTGCAGGAAAATCTTCACTTATGAAATGTATTGCCGGCCTGTTAAAGCCACAGTCCGGAATGGTTTATTATGATGGGACAAAGCTGGAGCCCGTTACACATAAGGTGGTAAAGCAGGGCATCAGTCTGGTACCAGAAGGACGGTGGATATTTCCTAATCTGACTGTGGAAGAAAATCTATTGTTGGGAGGCTATATCAATAATAATCGTGTAGCCGACACTAAGAAAGCATATAAAATATTTCCCATCCTTGCAGAACGAAAAAGGCAACGTGCGGGCACTATGTCAGGCGGCGAACAGCAGATGCTTGCAATTGCAAGGGGCCTAATGTCAAATCCAAAGGTGCTTTTATTGGATGAGCCGTCCCTTGGTATTGCACCCTTGATTGTAAACGAGATCATGTCGATCATTAAAGTTATTAACAGTGAAGGAATTTCAGTGTTGTTAGTTGAACAGAATGCGCGCAAGGCTCTGTCAATTGCCCATCATGCCTGTGTTTTGGAGCAGGGACAGATTGTAAAGCAGGGGACAGGTAAGGAATTGGCTGCTGATGAAAGCATAGTTGCATCTTATCTTGGTAAAAAGAAAAATAAATAGAAAAGAAGGAATTCATTTGAAAGAAAGTGTACAAAAGTCAATGTTTGATTATTTCCGCCTGGAAGGGCAGACTGCAATTGTAACCGGGTCAGGCAATGGGATAGGCCGGGCAACTGCAATTATGCTGGCGGACCTTGGTACCAATGTGATGGTGTGTGATATCGATGAGGATAGTGCAGTTAAGGTTACCGAGGAAATTACACAACGCGGGGGTGCAGCAATTGCAAACAAGTGCGACGTGACCAGCTTGGAAGAAATACGTGATACAATTGCGAAAACAGTAAAAGCTTTTGGAAATGTAGACATACTTGTAAATAATGCAGCCGGTTTTGGCGGCGGGAAAACATTTGACAAAATGACCTACGACGAATGGAATCGTCTGATAAGGATTAATCTGACAGGATCGTATATGTTCACTAATGAGGTATTACCATATATGGTAAAAAAACAGCATGGAAAGATATGCATGGTTAGCTCTGGAGCAGCATTAGGTTATGATTTTTCAGATCCTCATTATGCAGCATCCAAGGCAGGTATGATTGGTCTTGCTAAAGAACTATCCCAAGAATTGGCGAAATATCGTATAAATATCAACGTATTAGGTACCGGACTGACAGATACCCGCATGGCTCATTTGCCCGGACGTTCATGGGAAGACGAAACAAAGGGCCTTCTGTGGTACCGAGTAGGTACTCCGCAGGATCAGGCTTCTGCCATTGTGTTCCTTGTATCCGAAGCTGCAGAATATATAACCGGGCAGGTGCTTTGCCCTAACGGGGGAGCATGGCTGTAAGGTTGTAAACCAGTATTTATTTGTATAGAAAAATGATTTGAAGGGAGACTTTGAAAAAATGGAATACGATTATCTTAAAATTTCAGGAAATGTTGCTATAGTAACGGGCGGAGGTCGTGGTATCGGTCGCGGTATTGCCATTGCTTTGGCTCGGTTTGGCGTTAAAGTTATAATATGTGATATTCAAGATGATTGGGGCGAAAAGGTTGCAGAAGAGATTAGAAAAGCAAGCGGAATAGCACAGTATTGCCATTGCGATGTAGCTGATACTGCTCAAGATAGGGCACTGGTAGAGACAACGGTGCAGACTTTTGGCACAATAGATATTTTGGTGAATAACGCAGGGATTGGGAGTGTTCCTATACAATTTCAGGATATTACAGATGAAGAATGGGACCGGATGCTACAGGTAGACCTTACCGCGCCTTTCTACCTATGCCGTGAAGTGATACCCTATATGAGAGCAAAAAAGCACGGAAAAATTATTAATATCAGTTCGGGATCCGGTATTATTGGTGATGAGTTTTGCGCTCATTATGCAACAGCAAAGGCCGGAGTGATTGGTTTTACCCAGTCCATTGCCAAGGAAGTGGCAAAAGACCAAATTAATGTTAATGCGATAGCTGTACCTACCACTCAGACCCCTATTCTCAAGGAAACGGATTATGACACTTTTGTTGAAGATGAGTTGAAGGATATACCATGGGGGCGTATAGGTACACCTGAAGATATTGCCAATATGGTACTTTACCTTTCGTCGGATGCTTCAGAGTATGTTACCGGTCAGGTGCTTGCACCTAATGGAGGCCGGCACACTCCGCTGTAACATAAGGGTAATATACATAAATGCAGAATACATATCTGAAATTAAAAAATATATAAAGGAGCATGAATATGATTTGGCAAAATAGTGCTAAAAGTGCATTTGCTTTAAGCTTTGACATGGATGGCGATACGATTTGGCGAAACAAAACAAAGCGGTTGCCAAATGGAAGCAGCTATATAAAAGGACCATCCATTGGTATGTATGGACCTAAAAAAGGTGCGTTGCGCATATTGGATATACTGGATGAATTTTCTTTAAAATCCACCTGGTTTATTCCTGCAAACATAGTAATGGAGCATCCGGATGTAGTTGAAAAAATTCTTAACATGGGACATGAAATCGGACATCACGGATTGGACCATACTGGCGAATACGGAGCTACATTTGATGAGCAGAGGGAACGTATTGAGCACTGCCAGGAAATTTTTCAGAAATATACAGGTCGAAAGGCATTAGGCTTTCGACCTACAGGTGCATTACTGCCGGAAACTGAGAAATGGATATATTCAGAGGGCGGCTTTGTGTATTCCAGTGCGGGTATCAGCGGTGAAGCATGCGGATGGTATACTGTAGATGGCGAAATTACGCATGCAGTAAATATTCCTTGCAGGGATGAACAGATGGATGATTATGTACAGACTGTTTTAAACTCATATCCTGCTGTACTGGTAGGAATGCCACGTATTGCGCCTTATGAGAATGCCTATTTTAATTGGGTTCATGAAATAGATGGAATGGTAAAGTACGGTAATTCGGGCGCTACGGCATTTCATCCTCAGATTTCAGGAAGCCCTGGACGGGCGATTTTATTCCGTAGGTTCTGTGAATACCTAGTCTCAAATCGGAACGTATGGTGTGCTTCATGTATAGAAATTGCAAAGTACTATAAAGCTATGATGGAGGGAAGAGACGATGCTCATTGAAAAGACCGTATGGCCGCAGAATAAAAAGTGTGCTGTGATGATCAGCGTTAATTTGGATGCCGAATTTTTCGGAAAGATCTATTATCCTGATATTAATGTAGATGAAGGCGATATCCTCCGTCTAGGACGTACCAGTATAAATTATGGCCTGCCTAAACTTCTAAACGTATTGAATAAATACAATGTAAAGGCTACCTTTTTTATTCCGGGTGCCGTAGTAAAGCGTTATCCGGAAGCGGTGGCTTCAATTGTTAAACACGGACATGAGATTGGCTGTCACGGCAATAACCATGAAATTCTGGCACATATGACCATTGAAGAGCAGCGTGCAACTCTTAGGGAGGCAAAGGAGCTTTTGACAAAAGCTGCAGGAAAGGAACTAAAAGGTTTCCGTATGCCGGAAGGTGAAATAAGCGAGGAAACTCTGGCTCTTGTAAAATCTATGGGATTTTCTTATTCTAGTTCGCTGTCCGATGATGATGTACCATATGTGAGAGAAGCTTCGGGTTTACTGGAGCTTCCTATACACTGGGAATTGTTTGATCTTCCTTATTTTGTTTTTACTTTTGATCCACCTATTCCTCAGGGTCAATCACGCAGCGCCCGTATGGATGATGTACTGAAAAATTGGCTTTTTGAGTTGGAAGGCGCCCGCCGCTTCGGAACACTGCTCAATCTACAGATTGATCCCCAGGCAGTGGGAGAGCAGGGCCGAATCTTCATGCTCGAAAAGTTACTGGATGAAATAAAAGAGACTGATGATGTTTGGATTGCTACCGGCGAGGAAATCGCAGAGTATTTCAAAAAGTAAAGGAGGATTATTTTGGCAGAATCAGCATTGAATGCAATGGCCCAACAGTTGGTGGACCTGACACTGTGTAAAACACGTTATGATGCATGGGATCTACAATGGTATACTGAAGGGCCATTCTGGAGAAGAACAAACATGCGTTATTCCAGGGAATATAAAATAATTCCTGACTATGAGATCGGTGATGCAAAACATGGGAAAACGCTTGAAAACATTTTGGATGAGGCTGGAAATCTTATTAAAAACCTGGAAGAATATAAAAAAAATGTTGATAATCATGAATTACAGAGGGTAAATTATCTGCTTGATCATGTAAAAAACCTTCATGTACGTACTCGTATGCTATTGGGAGAGAAACTATCTTTTGACCAGATGACTGACGGTCTTTATTGTCTGGTGGCACCTACTTACGACTATAAAAATTTCGATGAAATACTTAAGGATTTAAACCAGGCGCTGCCCGGCATAGGCTCTGTCCAGGATAAAATACAGACATTTCGAAAAGCATTGGCAATTCCGCCCGGAAAACTGCTGGAGGTAATAAAGACTTCCACCCAGGTGTTTCATGATATAGCAGTAAAGCAGATGACGGTTACCGGTAACAGTATGCCGCGTGTTCGTGTACGTAAGTTACCAAGTAAGAATATGGTATTTTTATCCATATTGTTTGGGTATGATTATAACCATATTGAATATGAAAGGAACTTCAATCTACTTTATCCCTGGACGGTAGAAAAAGTAGTGGAATATGTAGGACATGAAATGGAACCTGGCCATTTAACATATTTTGAGAAGCGTCTGCAGACAATGATAGATACTTGTTGGCCGGAAATGTCTATTGTTTCTCAGTATTCTTCATCTAACGCATTTGGTGAAGGCTCAGCACGCCATGCAATTTCCATGAGCTTTGATAACTCATTGGAAAAGCAGACAGAGTTTGAAAGGGAGATCATTTTTAAGAATGCAGGTATTGATGAAAAGCTTGCTGATCTCATGCCTCTATGGCATAAATACTGCGAAATTGCAGGCTATGGAAAGCTTGAGGCTTCACGACATGTCTGGGATAATACATGGTCAAAGGAAAAAGCGGGACGTTTCCTGGAACAATATGCATTTGTCGATAAAGGAACAGGAGAAGTCTCCGCGGATAACCTTGCAGAGGATGACGGTCACTTCGTAGCACATGACTATGCAAGGGATGTAGTGCGGGAGTATTTTAATTCCGTTACGCAAGATGTAGATCAGCAGTGGCATTTGTATGAAAAGCTTTGTTGTGCTCATATGTCCATGCGGGAAATAAAAGAAAAAACTTTTAGGATTGATTAATTACCAGCCTGAGCAGAAGAAAATAGCATGTTTATTTACGGATTACGGAATAAAAGGATTTTTAAGCTACATATTGTTAACGATTATGCTGCGGCTCCGAGTGAAGCCGTAGCTTTTTGTTCCCTTCATTTTACATAGGTCTGTATTCCGATAATTCCTGTTACTATTTATCTAAGCATCAGTGTTTAAATTCACATCATGGGTCGAGATCATTCTGTATAATGCCGGCCTGTATCAGCGCTTGTATTTTAAGCCCTAGCGAAATATTGAAAATAGTCTCATTGTCTGTAAGGTTTTTCCCTAATATTTCGGAAATTTTATTTAACCGATAGTAAAGAGTATTTTTGTGAATGTAAAGTGCCGAGCAAATAGCTGAAGGTGATGAACAATAGGAGATATAGGCGGTTAAAGTGTAGAAAAGCTTCCCATTGTGTAACTTGTCATATTCAATAATAGGCAGAATATATTCATGATATACAAGCAGAAGCGGTGTGAAATCCACCTGGTTGGAGTGATCGAAGAAATACTTTAAAATACCAAGGTCAGAATAAAGACAGGGTGCTTTATCAGAAGAGTGCTGTGAGATTGCAAGTGCCTTGAGTGCCTGCAAATATCCTTGGCGGACTTTATTCGTAGGCACCGCATCGCTAATTCCGGCACCTTGATATTGTTTTTGTAAAAATTGACGAAAAATTGAAATAATCGGTAAAAAGTCATTCTTTGTGTCTGCAATCAACTGCTTAGGTAAAAAGGTTACAATGCAGTCCTTGCGTTCAAATAAAAAGAAATTAATCGTTCCGAGTACGTTCACCAACTGACCATACAGAGAGTTAAACTGCTGGCTGGTAAGCAGTTCATGGAAGAAGGTGTCTGATGTACTGTGTAGACTTCGACCGGCAATCAGAACATAGTAATCTTCATAAATCACTTTTTGAACCAGTCCATACTTTTGCATAAGTTTTCTGAAATCAGTCTGGTCAGATTCAATTAATTCATCCAGCAAAAAATCATAATAACGGTTGACTGTGTGTGCAATTTCATCTGATTTTACAATTTCAAATTTCAATATGGCTAAAATTTGCTGGATTTTAATGCCTTTCTCAGGAGATAAGGTTTTAACATTATCATTTAATGAGAGAAAAAGGTAACCATAACAATTATTGGTGTCTGTAACCGGGAAAATAAAAATGCATAATCCCTGTTTATGACAGTATTTGTTCTGATAAAGATATCCGCTTATTTGAGCATTATTGATTCCCTTAGCCAGGCAGGGATGATATGATGCTGATTTAATCTGAAATGAATCCAAAGCAAGATCCCAGTCAAAGGAATCTTCTGCACAAAAAGGATTTACCACAAGATATTCAGGGGGTATATCCGGAGCTTTTTGTATATGAAAATCTGAAGTGGAAAATGCAACAGGACATTCCATCAGATCAACTGCGGTTTTAATAATATTTTCACTGTCACCTTTATGCTGAAATAATTCTTTGAAAAGCCTTTCCATTGTTTCAAGAGAGACCTCTGCAAGCTTTTGTATTCCGCTATAAGCGAAATGATAACATTGGGCAATTGCCTGAGATATTGTAGTGCTGCCTCCAATAAGAAAAACAGGAATGTTCGTCAACGAGGTAAAAAAAGAGCTTTGTGCTACTAGAGGATCATCTTCATAGAGAACAACAGCACATGACAAATCTTTTAGCAGAGATATGTGTTCTTGAGCTAAATTACTGATGGTTCCGTATGGGAAAAAAACCAGGGTCTGTCCTTCCATGGTATCAAAAAAAGTGTTGCAGCCCTGTTCATATTCTGCTATATTGTGTATTTCAAATTGCTGCATATAACCGCAGGAAAATTCTGCAGGCATAAGGATATGATTGCTTACTAAATTACTGATTAAAAGATCCATAGCTGTTTTTTGCCTCCTGCTCGAGACTGTTTATGGGCTTGTATAAACTCAGAAATCTGATATAAGATATGATATTATAATTAAAAGAGGGCGGAGCCGTTTTTTCTAGATTCGCCCTAAGCTGTATTATAACGCATAATACGGCCATGTCAAGTAAGTCTATTTTTATTAGTTTTCGCAAATTACTTCTTTGCAACAAAACCAGCTGCAAAGTAAATGCAGTTGGTTTTAATGATATATGTCTAATTAAAGCATTAGCATGAAGCCATATAAATAAGCTTTAGATATCGGAGAATGCTTAATATCATGAAAAGTACTTAAGTGATTATATATCAAAGAAAGTGAGGATATATGTTTCAAGTATTTCTGATTTTAATCCTTATATAAACCATAAATTTTTTTAAGAAGGATAATCTCGTTTCAGAAATAATGACGGCTGACAGGATTAAGATAAAGCCAAATGCCAAACGAAAATTAATAATTTCATGATAAAACAGCACAGAAAATAAAATTCCAAAGACTGATTCCAAACTTAATATAAGAGAGGCACTTGACGGATCTGTATATTTTTGCCCTACATTCTGAAGTAATATTGATAATGCCGTACATGCAAGCGAGAGATATAAGACCCCACTGAAATTAGTAAAATTCCACATGGTTTTGGCCGGTTCCTCAAATAATAAGGTTACAATCCATGAGAAAATTGCACTGAACCCAAACTGCAATATCGTCATAAGAATTGGATCCTTACCTCTTGCATATTTTGCAACAGATACAATATGGCTTGCAAATAAAAAAGCACTTAATAATGCAAGGCTGTCTCCCTTTGTTATTAAAAAATCCTTAGAAAGGGAAGCGGCTATAATTCCGATAGTACATAACAGTGCTGCTATCAGATTGTATCTATTTGGCTTTTTATGATCTACAATCCAGAATAAAAAAGGAACAATGACACAATAGGATGAAGATAAAAATGCGCTTTTCCCAGGCATGGCAAATATAACGCCAATAGTCTGACTACAATATGCGATAAAAAGACAAAATCCAATAATAAAACCACATCGGAAATACTCTTTATTCAATAATTTTAGTTTATTATGAAAAATTATACATAACGTTAAACAGGCAATTGTGAAGCGAAGCGCAAGCAAATAATTCGGAGGAATAGCATCTGTTGATGATTTTACTACAGTAAGCGAACTTCCCCATACAATAGCAACAATAAGCAAAGATAATTTGGCAAGTATTTGATTCCGATTTTCCTTCAAGTATATTACATCCTTTCGTTTTTATAACAATTCTTCGTTAATATAAAAAAGCAGCTTTTTATTTACATTGTTTTTTGATCTTATTCGGCTAAATCTGAAACGAAAATTGTTACTTAGTATTTTTATTTATACGTTTATACCCATGATTAATCATAGCGAAAAAAGTATATGCCTGTCGGACAATTGTAGAATGAAAAAATGGTATTTTTCAGTATATTTCGAGCATTTTTATGTATGGCTGGAATATACTAAAATGAATAAGGACAGGTTTTATCTGATAATTATTGCTTTATAAATACAGTAAAATATGAAATAAATGTCCCATATGTTTATTGATTTTTGAATTTATATATTGAAATCAGGTTCAAATTGAGATAAGGAAGCTGTTTAAAAGATTTAACAGTAAAATACCTGAAAGCGTAACTCAAATTTGAAAAATTAATTTTTAACGCATAATAAGGTCATTTTGGTATAGACAATACTTGCTTAGTATAAGAGGCCGAATAATCAACTAATCCCTAATGAATTTAGACTATAGTATTTTAATTGCATATAAAGTTATATATAAGTATTACGGTTAAATCACTGAAACTTGTATTGGCATAGTAATTTATGAGAGAATACGATTGACAAATTAGTCAATCGTACCTAAAATAGATTTAATAATTGTAAACCGGTTTCATAAACCGGTTTCTATAAACGATATGGAAGGTTATAATATGCTTAAAAGCACGATAGGCGATGTTGCCAAAAAAGCTAAGGTATCTAAGACAACTGTTTCCCGTTACCTGAACGGAAAATATGAATATATGTCCAAAAAAACTAAAGATACCATTCAAAAGGTAATTGAGGAACTTGACTACAGGCCAAGTAATACTGCAAGAAGCCTGAAATCACAAAGAAGCAGAGCAATAGGCTGTGCAATAGCAGATATTACGAACCCTTTTTCAACATACATATTAAAGGGAATCAATGATGTATGTAAAAAGAACGGCTATCAAATGCTTTTTGTAAATACGGATAATAACAAACAGAATGAGATAGAAAGTATCCAATCCCTGTTAGATAATAAGCTAGATGGCCTGATTGTAAATACAACAGGTTATAATGACGATTATTTAGTCGATATTCATAAGCATGGAATGCCATTGGTTATGGCTGACAGGTGCCTAAAAAATAAATTCTTGCTGGATACTATAACAACGGAAAATTATCATTCTACCTTTGACTGCATTAGATTTTTGCAAAAACAGGGCTATACTAAAATAGCTTTTTTTACACAAGAATTAGGACAAATAAGTAGCAGATATCTGAGGCATAATGCTTATCTTGATGCTGTTGCAAAATTATTTTCATCAGATGGTAATCAAGATACTTACATTGTGGATATCAGCAAATTAAATGTTTGCAGAAGAAACCTAAAATCATTAAAGGATAATAGCCCCGACAATGAGATAGCCATTTTTACTGAAAACGGGGTTACGCTAATGAATGTGCTCACAGCCATGAAAGAAGAGGGTTATATACCTGGAACCGACTTTGGAATTTGCGGATTTGATGATTGGGGCTGGGCTTCTTTAATTCCGCCCGGAATTACAACTATTACACAGGATTCTTATACTACAGGGGTAATGTGTGCGGAACTGCTGATTAAGAGAATTGAAAAAGGTAATTCCAATAAGAAAGTATTTAAGGAATTATCTCCGAAGCTTATTGTCAGAGGATCAACTAATCCGAATACTAAAAGAAAAGAAACAGGATATTGTTGAATAAAGTTTAAGCAAAATGATAATGAAAAATTTGTTACAATTTATATTGATGCAGTGTTTTAATTTATCTTAGGAAAGGATTGGATATTATGAGTGAAGTTATTTTATTTGGGGAACCAATGACATTATTTATTGCAGAAACGGTTGGCTCGCTGGAGGAAGTCGAGCATTATACGAAATCTTTATCTGGGGCGGAAGTTAATGTCAGCATTGGTCTTACAAGGCTAGGCCATAAAGTAACATATGTTACCAGACTTGGAGACGATCCATTAGGTCATTATATTGAAAATTATTTAAAAAAGGAATCTATAGGTACTGAATTTATTACGTATGATACATATTACAGAACAGGTATACAGCTTAAAAATAAGGTGATTTCAGGTGATCCATATGCTACATATTACCGGAAAGATTCTGCCGCATCCCAAATAGGAACTAAGGAAATAGATGCAATTGATTTTACCGGAATTAAAATCGTTCATATAACTGGCATTCCTCCAGCGTTATCGCAGTCATGCAGAGAAGCAACCTATCGGATAATAGAAAGAGCAAGAGAAAATAATGTATTTATTTCCTTTGACCCGAATTTAAGACCGGCTTTATGGGAAAGCGAAGAAGTTATGATAAAAGTTTTAAATGATATTGCTTCTAAATGTGATATGATTTTGCCCGGAAAAGCGGAAGGCTTAATTCTTACAGGCAGTAATGAACCGAAAAAAATAGCTGAATTCTATCAAAACATGGGAGTGGGTATAGTAATAATAAAACTTGGCTCAGACGGTGCATATGTACAGGATAATAGAAAGAAACCGTATATAGTTTCTGGATTTAAGGTAAAAAAGGTTGTGGATACGGTTGGAGCGGGAGATGGTTTTGCAGCCGGTGTTATCAGCGGTATACTGGAAGGATTATCCTTAAAAGAATCGGCTCGCAGGGGAACTGCAATAGGCGCCATTCAGGTTATGAGTGCCGGAGATAATGAAGGACTACCCACGAGAAAAAAGCTGGAAGAATTTATGAAATTATAATATTGATTGAGGTGTAGAAACTGAAAGATTTAATGTTTGAGGTGAACTTAAATCTTTCAGTTTCTACACCTCAATCATTTATTATTAATAAAACGTTTGTTAGAAGGAGTGAGTAAATGAGTTGTTATTCAGAAGATGAAATAGTCCCAGTGGCATTGGATATTATCGGGAAAAACCCAGGGATTCGTACAAGCGACTTAATTCATGAAGCAAGGGCAATAATGAAGCCTTCTGGAGAAGATTTAGAGATTTTGCATGATAGAAATGATGATAAATTCTCTCAAAAGGTTCGAAATATTAAAAGTCACGATACTATTGCTCACTTAGTACATACTGTTGGAGACTGGGATCGCCAATGGTACTTAAAATAAACCTAAGATTGGTTGACTCAAATACTTTTAAAGGGATAGTTATTAAATGCTATCTCTTTTTTAATTAATTATACCAGAGATTGACAAACATTTTAAGACTATACTTTTCTTGAATA
>ENA-UOOI01000982-UOOI01000982.1-fermentation-metagenome-genome-assembly--contig:-NODE-982-length-32607-cov-103.397671_pt1 | contig 32607 bp, 29 predicted proteins | sample MGYA00245779_ERZ724027 | MGnify/ENA primary metagenome ERZ724027 (study PRJEB28704, sample SAMN03018318) | fermentation metagenome | biome: anthropogenic terrestrial biome; feature: soil...
AAGCCTTCATCCACTACCCTAAAGGGATAGTGGTTTTCGGCTAAGACTTTATAAACTTGTCAAGTAGAGCTGTTGCACTAAGAAATTTACATACGATATATATTGTGCAAATTTTATCTTGCATTTAGCGTCCTTGCGTTCATCAAAAGATAAAGGAATGATTAAAACATGGAAGCTTGGTTTGAAAAAAATGTATTGGAGCCTGACTTTCCTTTTAGGCTTTTTATTAATGAGGGCAGCTGCCCGGTGGCTCATCACTGGCATAATGAAATTGAAATTATATATATGATAGAGGGCAGCGTAAAAGTTGGAGTAAATGATAAGATGTACAACCTTATGAAGGGAGATATCCTTCTTATAAACAGTGGGGATATCCACTGCTTTATGCCAGAGTATAATCAAAGCAATCGTATAGTAATTCAATTTAATCTTTCTATATTTGATAATATTGATTCAGCTATTAGCGATAAAAAAGAAATAAGGCTGCTGTTTGACAGATCTAAAAGGCTTAGCAGATATTGGGATTCAGATGTAAAGGCTGAGATGGAAGAACAGATAAAGGATATTATCAGGGAATATAATGAGAAAAAGGAAGGTTATAAATTAGCTTTGAAGGCAAGACTTTATGATTTAGTTGTACTTCTTATTAGAAAAGTTCCTATGGAAAAGAGGACTTATGAAGATGAAAATAGGCAAATAGATACATTAAATAGATTAGAAAATGTATTTCAGTATGTAGAAAAAAATTATTCTTTGGAAATATCTTTGGAACAAGCTGCTTTTGTGGCAGGATATAGCATTTATCACTTTACAAGATTCTTTAAAAAAAATACGGGTATAACATTTAGTCAATATTTGAGTAATTTTAGAATTACAAAAGCTGAATGGGAGCTTTTAAATAGTAATAGTAATATTACTGAGATAGCCTATAAATCTGGTTTTAATAGTATTAAAACATTTAACAGGGTATTTAAAGAAGTAAAAGGCCAAACACCATCTCAGTACAGGAAAAGCAAAATTTGAGGATAAATTAGCAAATATCGGGAAGAATTTTCCGATATTTTTTTATATAATGAATTTGTAAAGGAAAGTATATGTAATATTTATAGAATATTGTAAAAATTCTAGGGAGGGATACCATGGAAAGAAGTAGAAAAATTAAGGTGGGGATTATAGGCTGCGGAGGTATAGCTAATGGAAAGCATATGCCGAGTTTAGCTAAACTTGACAATGTTGAGATGACTGCATTTTGCGATATTATTGAAGAAAGAGCAAAAAATGCAGCAGAAAAGTTTGGAACTAAGGATGCAAAAGTCTATAAAGACTATAAAGAACTGCTGAATGATAAATCCATAGATGTAGTCCATGTTTGTACACCCAACAAATCTCATTCATTTATAACAATAGATGCGTTAAATTCAGGGAAACATGTAATGTGCGAAAAGCCTATGGCAAAGACTTCAGCTGAGGCAAGGGCTATGGTTGAAGCAGCTAAAAAATCGAAAAAGAAGCTTACTATAGGATATCAAAATCGCTTTAGAGCTGATTCACAGTATTTACACAATATTTGTGAAAGGGGAGACCTTGGGGAAATATATTATGCTAAGGCTCACGCTATAAGAAGACGAGCAGTACCTACTTGGGGAGTATTTTTAAATGAAGATGAGCAAGGTGGAGGATCATTAATAGATATTGGAACCCATGCTTTAGATTTAACACTTTGGATGATGAACAACTATAAGCCCAAATCTGTAATGGGGAGCACATTTCATAAATTGTCAAACAAAGAAAATGCAGCTAATGCTTGGGGACCCTGGGATCCTAAAAAATTTACTGTAGAGGATTCAGCTTTCGGATTTATTACTATGGAAAATGGTGCAGTTATAGTTCTTGAATCAAGCTGGGCACTTAACAGTTTAGACGTAGGAGAAGCTCAAACATCCCTTTGCGGTACAGGGGGTGGAGCTGACATGAGGGATAGTCTTAGAATCAATGGAGAAAAATTTAGTAAATTATATGAGACTAAAGTTGAGCTGAATCCTGGCGGAGTTGATTTTTATGATGGAAAAACAGAAAAACCTGAGGAACTTGAGGCAAGACTTTGGATTGAAAGTATAATAAATGATACGGAGCCGCTTGTTAAGCCGGAGCAGGCAATGGTGGTAACTCAAATACTTGAAGCAATTTATGAATCTTCAAAAACAGGGAAAGCAGTATACTTTTAATTATTATTAAAACTCATCTGCAATATAAAAGTTTTACAGAAATTATGAAATTACAAAAAAGTATAGGGATATCACCCTTAAAATAAATTTAATCTATGAAAGGATGAATAAAATGGATTTAGGATTTTTAACAGTATGTTTGGGAAATATGCCTTTGAAGGAAAAGGCTAAATGGGCAAGTGAAAATGGATTTAAGGCTTTAGAGGTTGCCTGCTGGCCAAAAGAAAATAACAGAGATTATTCATCAAGTGATATAGACGTGGAAAACCTTACTAAGGAGCAGGCTGAGGAAATAAAAACCTATTTTAAAGAATATGGTCTTAAGATTTCTTCTCTTGCTTATTATGATAACAACTTAGATAGAGATCCTACAAAAAGAGCATTTATAAATAATCATGTTAAAAAGTGTATTGATGCAGCAGTAATGCTTGATACACCTTATGTAGGTACATTTGTAGGAAGAAATATTGATAAAAATATGAAGGAAAACTTTGATGAATTTGAAAAAGTATTTAGTGAGTTAACAGCTTATGCTGAAAAAAACGGTATTAAGTTAATGATTGAAAATTGCCATATGAGAGGTTGGCAGTACCCTGATTTACCAGGAACTATATCCTATACACCTGAGCTTTGGGAGGAAATGTTTAAAAGAGTACCAAGTAAAAACTTTGGGCTGAACTTTGATCCATCTCATTTAATGCCGCAATTTATCGACTATATGAAAGCTGCTGAAGATTTTAAGGATAGAATTTTTCATGTACATGCAAAGGATGTAGAAATTTATACTGGTAGATTAAATAAATATGGAATATATGACAGGCAGATTTTTAATGATGGAGAGGATAATATAGGTTACTGGAGATATCGTATGCCAGGACTTGGACAAGTTGATTGGGGAAAGCTAATTAGCCTTCTAAGAAAAAATGGCTATGATGGGACTATAAGTATAGAACATGAAGACCCATTATATGAAGGCAGCGTAGAAAAGGTTAAAGAAGGGCTTATATTAGGAATAAAGCACCTAGAAAAGTTTGTATAACTGAAAAAGTAGAGATAGTACACTATTCCATGGGGAGAAGCAGCTGCAGCTACTGTAGTTGTTACAGTACCACTTATTATAATGGTCTTAATATTTCAAAAAGGAATTGTATCAGATCTTACATCAGGTGCCGTGAAAGGTTAATAAAATTAAGATAGGGAGGATAATAATATGGAAAGAAAATGGTGGAAAGAAGGAGTTGTATATCAAGTATATCCAAGGAGCTTTTATGATTCAAATGGGGACGGAATAGGGGATTTAAAAGGGGTTACTAGTAAACTTGATTATCTGAAGGAACTTGGCATAGATATTATATGGCTGAATCCTATATATAAGTCACCCAATGCAGATAATGGATATGACATAAGCGATTATAGGGACATTATGGATGAGTTTGGTACCATGGAAGATTTTGATGAACTCTTATGTGAAGCTCATAAAAGAGGCATAAGGATAATAATGGATCTTGTTGTAAATCATACATCAGATGAACATGAATGGTTTAAGAAATCAAGAGAATCAAAGGATAATCCATATAGAGATTTTTATATTTGGAAAGAAGGAAAGGGCGGGAAGGAGCCAAATGATTGGAAATCATGTTTTGGCGGTCCTGCATGGGAGTTTGATAAAAAAACTGATGAATATTATCTTCATTTGTTTGCAGTAAAGCAGCCGGATTTAAACTGGGAAAATGAAAGGTTAAGAAAAGCAATTTATGATATGATGAAATTTTGGCTTGATAAGGGGATTGATGGCTTTAGAATGGATGTAATAAATTTCATTTCAAAGGATCAAGATTTTCCTGATGATAAAATGGGCGGATCTAAATATTATTCAAATGGGCCAAGAGTCCATGAATTTTTAAAGGAAATGAATCATGAAGTGCTTTCAAAATATGACATAATGACTGTAGGAGAAACTCCCTCTGTAACTCCAGAAATTGCAGGAGATTATGTGGATGAAAGCAGGAAAGAGCTTAATATGATATTTCAGTTTGAGCTTATGGGAATAGATGAAGGCAAAGGCGGCAAAGGGGACGTAATTCCTTGGAAGGCAAAAGATTTTAAAAATGTATTAATTAAGTGGCAGGAAGCATTAAAGGATAAAGGATGGAATTCCCTTTATATGAATAATCATGATCAGCCAAGAATGGTTTCACGTTTTGGAGATGACAAAAATTTTAGAGTAGAATCTGCAAAAATGCTTGCTACAGTTTTGCATACACTAAAGGGAACACCATATATTTATCAAGGTGAAGAAATTGGAATGACAAATGTAAGCTTTGATAGTATAGAGGACTATAATGACATTGAAACTCTTAATGCATACCATGAAAAATTAAATGAAGGGATACCTAAAGAAACACTTATGGAAGCTGTTCATAAGTCCAGCAGGGATAATGCAAGGACTCCAATGCAGTGGGATGATACTTTAAATGCTGGTTTTTCTAAACATGACCCTTGGTTAAAAGTGAATCCTAATTATAAAGATATAAATGTTGCAAAAGCTCTTAAAGATCCAAATTCAATTTTTTATTATTATAAAAAGCTTATTAAAATGAGAAAAGAGTATAAATCTATTGTATATGGGGATTTTAAGGCTTTTGAAGTATGTGAAAATGTATTTTCTTATATGCGAACATTAGGTGATGAAAGACTTTTTGTAGTTATTAATTTAAAAGGAAATAATGAGAAGTTTATACTTCCAAACGGAATAAAATATAATAAGGCAGAAGTTATATTGAGTAACTATGATGATGAAAATAAAGATATAAGCAATATCGCTTTAAAACCTTATGAAGCTATAGTTTATAAACTTTTATAACTACACAAATTAACAGCAAGTAAAGTTTAAAGAGAGAATTGAGGCTATTGCATTGATATGCTCCCTTATAGGTAGACAAGTTAAATAATAAAAACTTGCTTGCTTGAAAGGGAGCATTTTTTACCATATGTTAGGACGTTATACTTAAGTTTTCTTCCAAAAGCACTTTATCTATATAGTCCTCTATATCTATTTTATCTGATTCATATATTATATGCTCCATAAAATATTTTTCATCCTCACTGCAGTTTGTCATAGTCTTTTTTATTATTCCTTCAATACTGCAGGGCTGGATTTTCCACTTACTTTTATAATTTTTCTTATCTTTTGGATTTTTATATTTGTGCTCTTTAAAATCATCAAAGTCGTAAATAAGCTTGCCCTTTTTCTTTAAAAATATTACAAGCCTTGTTCCTGTATACTCCATATCTTCATTATTATACTGCCTAATAATATGAATATGATTTCTTCTTCTATTACTATATACCATAAACGTCACCAACTATATTATCCTCTAAATTATATATAATTTCACCTTATCTCATATAATTTATTTATTTTCAAAACTCCATCATACATAAGTTCCGCTTTTATAATATTACCTTTTTTATTTAACAAGCATACTATAAAAATATATTAATATTTTGAAAGAAGGTTATGAAATTGTATCCTTACATGGAAAACTATTACCCATGGTGGATGATGTTTAACAATATGATTCCAGTGTATTTACCTCAGCTTAGTTATATGCTTTACAATCCTACGGCAATTAATATGTACAGAAGTGAAAGTAAGACAACAACTGCCTCTGCTGCTATAAAAGGAGGACCTTATGCACCAGATATTAAAGGTGTAATATATTTTACTGATGTACCTAATGGCACATGGGTATGCGTTTCAGTTATAGGTCTTCCTGATTATAAACCTGCTTCAGGAAATAATCCACCAATTGGTCCTCATGGATTTCATATCCACGAATTTGGGAACTGCGAAGTTGGCGATCCAAATGATCCATTTAAAGCTGCTGGAGGCCACTGGAATCCTACTAATCAGCCTCACGGCAATCATGCAGGGGATTTTCCTGTTCTCTTTTCTAATCACGGGACTGCATCTATGTGCTTTTTTACCGATAAATTTAAAGTTAATGATGTAATTGGAAAATCAGTAATTATACATGAAAACCCTGATGATTATAGAACCCAGCCCGCAGGTGCTTCAGGAAGAAAGCTGGCATGCGGAGTAATCAGTAGCTCCAAAAGTCCTTCATTATAAAAGTGCCAGGTGGCAAGTGAACTAGTGAACGATTGTTAGAAAATGCGAAACATTTTTTATAATGTAAAATGTAGAATTGAGAATTAGTTGTAGGGAACAGTCTTGACCGTTCCGTTGATGAACGAGCGAAATCTGGGGGATGTAACAGTGCCAACACCCAGGTGGCAATTCCATTCTATGGCATCTGCAGGGCAATCTGAATTTGGGGGGCGGAACGGTCAAGACCGCTCCCTACTAATGATTATATTATTCGTAATTCGTAATCTTCTTTTATTATGAATGATTTAAAGTGCCTGGCACTTTTAAAATATAACCTTATCCTTTTCAATAGCTGCAACACCTATGGTTTTATCAGCAGCCCCATAATAAACATAATATTTATCATCAATTTCGACTGCCCCGCAGCTAAATATTACATTAGGAATAAGTCCTTCTTTTTCCCAAGATAGCTCAGGCTCCAGTATAGGTTCTTTCTGCCTATGAATTACTATAGATGGATCATTTAAGTCTAAAAGTGCTGCGCCCAATCTATAGACATTATTATCATCCACAGCATGATATATAAGAAGCCATCCATCCTCTCTTTTTATAGGCGGTGCTGCAATACCTATCTTTTTGCTTTCCCATGTGCCCTTAATTGGGGACATAATTATCTTATGATTTTTCCACTCTTTTAAATCCTCTGAGTATCCAATCCACAAGTCAGGCATCCTTCTATGAAACATTACAAAATTATTATCAATCTTTTGCGGAAGTAGTGCTGCATCCTTATTAGGTTCATCAATAAGCACTCTGTGCCCATGCCAATTTTTTAAATCCTTTGAATAAGCAAGGCTTATCCTGAAATTGTTCCAGTCCTTCCCACCAAATCCAGTATAAAGCATATAATATGTCCCATCAATTTCACTAATCCTTGGGTCTTCTGTCCCCCATGCCTCTTGTTCGTTTTCACTAACTATAACAGGTTCATTAAAACGCTTGAAACTTATTCCATCTTCACTAATAGCATATCCTATTGAAGATACAAATTTATGTTCTTCTTCAGGTCTGTCACTATCAAGCACAAAGCTATTATCGGATGCTCTATAAAACATATGGACAAGACCATCCTTATATATAGCAGCTGCATTAAAAACTGCAGCTTTTTCCCAATCATTTTTTTCATTTGGCATTAAAATTGGTTTTTCTGTTAATCTTTTAAGCTTAAACATGTAGCCCTCCTTAAACAATTATCTCTCATATTCTGCAAATGGATCATCAATTATAGCTTTATATGCTTCTGCATCACTTGCTCCTAAATATAGCTCTGCCTTTCCATTTTTTAGCCTCACTAATCCACCACTAAAAATAACATCCTCTAAATCTGGTCTTTTAGCTTCTCCTCTTGGCAGATCACTCCTTGCAGCTATTATTTTTATTTCTGAAGCTTCATCTGTATCTGCATTATATGCAAATACCATAGAATAATAGTGTCTGTTTCCTTCATTATCAAAACAAGCTATATGGCCTAATATTCCCAGCAAACCATTTTCCAATATGTGGATTTGATTTGGACCTCCCCATTCATCATCAGCAAATTGCCCTTCTAGCAAGGGTGTCATACTAATAACATCGCTATTTAATTCTTCAAGGGATTTTATTTTAGTAAAGCCAATCTTTCCCCTTTTGCCTGCTTCCCCTTGAGGCCTTGTAAATACACCAATTTCTCCATTAATGAGTTTTACAAGTCTTATGTCCTTCATCATTTCAGGACCCTCTGTAAATTTCTTCAGGCTATTTATGTTCTGTCCTCTATAAAATACTGTCTTATACCCTGATGCACCTTTAATAATGGGATGGGGATGGATTTCAACCCCGCCGAAAATCAATTCACTATCTATTAAGGTAACAAAAGGATCTTGGAGATCAAATTCAACCGTATTTGTTCTTGGTATCCAAACTCCATCCCTATTTATAAAAAATTTAACTTTTGATTGCTCACAATTTCTGTCTTCTACTCTTCCTGCAATTACTAAATCTCCGTCATCTTCAAAAGGAGCTGTTATATTATAAACGTCCTTACCTTCAATTCCTTTAAATATAAGTTTTTCTCCAAATATCTTATTATTATTTGATTTATAAGAATCTAATAACTCACTTATTGTTTTAAGCTTCATTATACTTATACCCTCCTGGAAAATTACATAATTATTAATCTTTTAATCCTGTAAATGTTACTCCTTCTACAAAATATTTTTGAGCGAAGAAGAATAAAAGAATAGTTGGTAATGCAACAATAGATGACATTGCCATTAAATAATTCCATTTTGGTGCCTCACTGACTCCACCCATAAAGAAATACATTCCCATATTCATAGTATAATAATCCATATCTGTAAGGTAAACAAGTGGCCCTAAAAAGTCATTCCAGTATCCCTTAAAAGCAAATACACAAACAGCCAATAATGCTGGTTTTATTTGAGGCAGTATTATGTGAAAAAATGTTTGCATAGGTGAAGCTCCATCTATTTCAGCAGCATCATCTAATTCTGTTGGTATTCCCATAAAAAACTGTCGTAAAAGAAATACATAAAAGGGACCCCAAGCTGTCCATGATCTAAGAACTAATGGGTCAAATGTGCCTACAAGTCCGAGCTTTTTCCATATAATAAAAGTTGGTATTAAAGTAACATGGAAAGGAAGCATCATTGTAGCCAGAAGTATAAAAAATATTATATTCTTTCCCGGAAAATTAAATCTTGCAAATCCATAAGCAACAATAGTTTCACTAATTATTTCGCCTGTCATACCAAGTACTACAACAAAAATCGTATTTAATAAATACTTGTTAAAAGGCAGTGCTTTCCATGCATTAGCAAAATTTTCCCAGTGTGGTGATTTGGGAAACAACACAGGAGGCCACTCAAATATATCTGCATTAGTTTTTAAAGCCGTTGAAAGCATCCAAAAAAATGGAAGCAATATTAAAACGGCAATGGCTGAAAGAATAATATAGGTTATTGTACTTTTTATTACCTTTTTTCTTTTTGCTGAAGTATTTTGTTTTGAAATTGCATTTTCCATAATAGCACCTCCTTACCTCTTAACCTCTGCTTCATAATAAACCCATGCAGGAGTTGATCTGAATACAAGAAGTGTAAGAGCTAAAATTATTACAAATAAAACCCATGCAACAGCTGATGCCTCACCCATATGAAGCTGAGTAAATCCTCTTTCATATATAAGCTGATTCATAAACTTTCCAGCTGCTGTCGTAGGACGAACAAACATTGCAACAGTAAATATTTGAAGCGAGCTTATCATTCCCATAATAATTTGAAGCAAAATAATAGGAGAAATCTGCGGGGCAGTTATATACTTAAATTTTTTATATGAACTAGCACCATCTAAATCTGCTACTTCATATAAACTTTTTGGCACCCCTTGAAGCCCTGCTAAAAATACAACAGTATTAGTTCCAAATATACCCCAAACGCTCATTATTACAAATGCTGGCAAAACAAATTTTGGATCGCCAAACCAATTAGGTTTTCCTAATCCAAACAATTTTAAAATAGGACTTAGAAAATAATTTAATAATCCTGAATCACTATTAAAAAGCCATCTCCACAAAAGGGCAACTGCTACCTCGGGGAGTACAGCTGGAAGATAATAAATAGTCCTAAATACACCTATCCCTTTTACTTTTTTGTTTAAAAGCAATGCAACAAGCAAGGATCCAATAACTCCTATAGGTACAGTCAACGCTGCATAAAGCAGTGTTATTTTAACTGATGGCCAAAATTCAACATCCTTTGTAAATAGCCATATATAATTTTTAAGTCCTACCCATTTTGGTTTTCCAAAAAGGCTATAATCTGTAAAACTTAAATATAATGAATAGATTAATGGGAATGCAGTAAATATAATAAAACCTACAAGCCATGGAGTAATAAGTGCAAAGCCTGTAGCCTGGCGCTGCTTCCAGCCATGACGTTTAAGTAAATAATAAGTTGCAAAGGCAATAGCTGTCAAAATAACCGGTACAATAAGCCAGCGCTCAAAGGTTCCTAAATAACGTTCCATAAATTCACCTTCTTTTAGCAATAATTAGGAGGCGCTAAAAGTGCCTCCTAATTGTTACTTTTATAATATTATTTCTTTAATGTAGCATCCAACTGCGGCTTAACAGTTGGTATTAATTTTTCTGGATTTCCATGAGCATTAACAATTGGGTCCATAAGTTGTGTCCAGAACATATTATCCCAATCTGGGTAGTTTTTAAAATACCTATATTGTCTTGCATAATCCATTGAATTTATTATTGCATTCATAGAATCTTTTCTTTCTGGATGCAATTTTTCCATTTCATCAACTGTTGCAAGAGATTTACGTGGAGGCATAACCTTCCACTGATGAATTGCATCTGTTAAATCAACTAAAGCCTCAAATGCAGCATCCTTATTCTTTGTATTAGCATTTATTCCCATACCAAGAACATCTCCTAAAGTGGCTTTTTCTCCTTTAGGACCTACAGGTACTTCACAAACCATACACTTAAAATCAACTTTGGTTTCAAGTGCATCTGCAGCTCCACCCATGAACATAGCAACTTGCTTATTCTTAAACATTGCATCAAATCCACGATCTTTTATTGTCTGCTGTGGAGGAACCATTGGGCTGTTTATTAAATCGGAATAAAATTTAAATCCGGCCTTTGCCTCAGGTGTATCAATTGGCGAATTACTAAAATCAGGAGCTATTACATCTCCACCTGCTTGCCATATAAACATCTGTACTGGTGGCCATCCGTTTAAAGTAAATCCCCATTGTTTAACATTTTTTGAATCAAATCCACTTTCTCCAGGATGTTTTCCATTACTATCTATGGTTAATTTTTTTGCAGTCTCAAGGAATTTATCCCAATTCCATCCTTCACCAGGAACAGGCACCCCTGCTTTATCAAATAAATCTTTGTTTATATAAAGCACTATAGGCTGCTCAATCCATGGTAGTCCATAAACTTTATCATCTTTTTTAAATGGCTGTAATGCTGTGTCAAAATAATCTGAAACCTTTGCAGCAGGACTACTTGATGAATTTAATTTATCTGTTATATCAAGCATAACTCCATTTGCTGCAAATTGAGCTGCTCTTTGAGCACTTACCCAAAATAAATCAGGTCCGCCACCTCCTGAAAGTTGTGTTGTAATTCTTGTATCGTAATCTGCAGGATTTGAATCCTGAACTATTTTATATTTATCTGATTTAGCATTTAATTTGTCAATAATACCTTGAAGTTCTTTTGCTTCTTCCTCCCCTGCCCATGTTGAAAGGCGTATAGTAACCTTTTCTTGCTTATCAGCTTCCTTATCGCTTTTACCATTTGATGAGCTGCCGCAAGAAGTAAATAAAAGTGAAAATGCTAGTAGGGTAATAAGTACTTTTGATACCTTCTTATTCATTAATTTATCCCCCTTTTTTATATTTAAATAATTATTTTAGGTTACTTTAATTAAAGTAAATTATTGGCTAACTTTAATATGCTCTTATTTCTTTTAGTTTTCTCTAATTAATTATATAACTTTATAAATACAATTTCAATGCTAATCATGCTTTAATTTAGTTTTATTTTGCTTAAATAATAAATTAATATTAAAGTTAAGTAACTTTAATATTAATAAATCTCCAATTAATATGGCTTTAAACTTTAATATACAGTAAAAAATGATTACACAATATTTATAATATTGTGTAATCATTTTCATATATAGTATTATCTTCTACTTTATACTAATGCTATTAAAACTTTAAATGCCATTTATTAAATGAGTTAAATTAAATTTTGAGTATAATATGATAATATAATTAAAACTAAAATATTTACAAAAATAATAGCATACTTCTATATTCTCTTAACTGATTTTCTTTCTATAAGTTCTACAGCCATTCTTGTATGGTAATTAGGTTCATCTATATTTTCCATTCTCCAGAGCAAATTTCTAACAGCCTGAGCTCCCATAAAATTTTTATTTATTCTTATAGTAGTAAGATTTGGAGTAATTGCCTTACATAGGTCTATATCATCAAACCCTATAACAGAAATATCATCTGGAACTCTTATATTGATTATATTTAAAGCATTTATTAAAGTTACAGCAGCACTATCATTAGCACAAACCCAAGCAGTAGGAAGCTTATCCATCTTCTCTATTATTTCTTTTACAGCTTTATAATCATTTTTTAAAGCATAATTTTCTATAGAATTTGTTAAACACAGTTTTTCGTCTATGGTAAGGCCATTATCTTCCATAGACTTATTAAATCCAATCCATCTTTCATAAAAACTTAATGTTAAATCCTTTTCTCCAAAAAAACCTATTTCCTTATGATTATTATCTATAAGATATTTTGTTGCCATATATGCTCCTGATATGTTTTGAGTTAATACAGCATCTGTATTTATTGAAAAAGATGCATTGTCAACCTGTATGATCGGAATTCCATAATATAAAACTCTTTTCAAATATTCATCATCAACAGTTCCTACTATTATTATTCCCGAAACCTTTTTCTGTTCTATACTTGACGGAATAGTATAATTATTTTTATCAATGAATGTCACAATTAAATCATAATTATTTTTTTTAGCTTCACTTTCTATTCCTAATATTACACTGGAATAAAACCTTACATCTTTAAAATTTCTTTCCTCTATCATTAAGCAAATATTATTGAGCTGATTTTTTTTAATTAAAGATGGTGATCTGTCCACATATTCAAGCTCATTGGCAATTTCTAAAACCTTTTGTCTTGTTTCTGAACTAACCCCTGCCTTATTATTTAAAGCTAATGAAACTGCATTGACAGATATATTTAATTTATCTGCAATATCCTTCATTCTTACTTTCTTCTTTTGACTACTCATCAGATTTCGCCCCAATCAATATTAACCTCTTTTTAAATATTTTCTTAATTTAATTATATTATTAAAGATTGATGTGTCAAGTTATATTTTCTTTATTAAATAATATTTTTGCTTTAATTAAAAAGTGCCAGACACGTGGTAAGTGTCTGGCACTACTTTGCTACTTTGCTATTTTGCTAACTTATATATGTTAATAATATCTGACTTTTTAAGTTTTACAAAACCTCCAATAAGCTTTGTATCTGAAGAAGTGCATTTATCAGCCATTTCCTCAAATCTGTCATCTGGAATGTTTATTTCGCTTAATTTAACTGGAAGTCCCATCTTCTTGAAAAACTCCGTCATTCTCTTTATTCCCTCTAAAGCAATTTCCTCCTCTGAATCAAACGATAAATCTACGTCCCATACTCTTACAGCAAATTGAACGAATCTCTTAGTGTTGTGTTTATAAACATACTTCATCCATGCTGGGAAAATAATTGAAAGGCCTGCACCATGAGCAATATCATATATTCCACTTAATTCATGCTCAATTTTATGGGATGCCCAATCAGTTTCCCTTCCTGTCCCTAAAACTCCATTGTGCGCAATAGTATTTGCCCACATCATTTCTGCTCTGGCATCATAATTTTTAGGATTTTCAAGAGCTAAAGGTGCATTATTAATAATAGTTTTTAGGGTCCCTTCACAAAGTCTATCAGTTAAATCTACATGCTGAGTATTCGTAAAATATCTTTCCATTACATGAGCCATAATATCTGCTGCACCACAGGCAGTTTGATAAGGCGGCAGTGTAAATGTCAGTTCAGGGTTCATAATAGCAAATGCAGGTCTAATAAGATCTGTATTTATTCCCTTTTTAAACCACCCATCTTCATTAGTTATAACTGAGCTGTTGCTTGCTTCACTTCCAGTTGCAGGAATAGTTAAAATTGCTCCTACAGGAAGAGCAGCCTTTACTTCAGCTTTTCCAAGATAAAAATCCCATACATCCCCGCTATAAGGAACTCCGACAGCAACTGCCTTTGCAGTATCTAAAACGCTTCCTCCGCCAGCTGCTAAAACAAAACTAATATTATTTTCACGACAAATCTTTATTCCTACTTTTACAGTGCTTAGACGTGGGTTAGGCTTAATTCCTGAAAGTTCAATAAATTCAATACCGTTTTCTTTCAGTGATTTTACAATTCTATCGTAAAGGCCACTTCTCTTTATGCTTCCACCGCCATAGCAAAACAGTATTTTTTTACTATACTTTTTAACTTCACCCCCCACAGTTTCCTCAGTGCCTCTTCCAAATATAATCTTTGTTGGACTTACAAATGTAAAGTTCTCCATGGTATCCCTCCTGATTAACACAAATAATTTTATTTAATCCTATTTATATATTACCACAAAAAAAGGAAGATACTCGTACAAAACTCCATAATTATCAAGTGATTTTTATTTTACTTTTCTTACAACATCGATAATGCTTCCATCCCTGTACTCAACTATTGCGACAACCTTATCGTCATACTCTATTTTATCAGGAATGCCTACAATGCTCTCTGCCTTTTTCCTTAGCTCCTCAATAGTATAAGCTGGAATGTCAACATCCTTAAACCTTTCAATTAAATCCGCTCTTCTCGGGTTTATGGCAATGCCTAATTCAGTAACCACTATATCAATACTTTCGCCAGGTGTAATAACTGTATTTACGGAATCAACAATACAAGGTATTCTTCCTCTAACCAATGGAGTAACAATAATAGTTAATTTCGCACAAGCAGCAGTATCGCAGTGTCCCCCTGATGCTCCCCTTAAAACTCCATCTGAGCCTGTCATAACATTTACATTAAAGTCTGTATCAACCTCTAATGCTGACAGCACAACCACATCCAGCTTGTTTGCAATGCAGCCTTTATTATGTGGATTTGTATAAAAGGATGAATCTATTTCATAATGCCTTGGATTTTTCCCAATTGAAGCTACTGCATCCAAATCGAAATCCTGAACATCAAAAATATTTTTAATTAATCCTTCCTCGTACATTTCAACCATAGGTTTGGTTATTCCGCCAAGTGCAAAGCTTGCTTTAATTCCCTTTTTAATCATTTCATCCCTTAAGAATCTGCTTACAGCTAATGAAGCTCCCCCTGTTCCTGTTTGAAATGAAAAACCATCCTTAAAATACCCAGATTCTACTATTGCCTTGCTTGCATATTCTGCAATCAATAGCTCTTTTGGATTTTTAGTGTACCTTGTAGCACCGGATGCTATCCCAGAAGGATTTCCTATCTTATCTACCTTAACCACATAATCAACATTATTCTGTAATATGCTTGCAGGCATATTAGGAAAATCAACTAAACAATCTGTTATAATAACCACCTTGTCTGCATATTCGGCATCAATTTTTGCATAGCCAAGTGAACCGCAGTTGGCAGTTCCCCTTGAGCCGCTTGCATTTCCATACTCATCTGAGGATGATGCACCCAAAAATGCTACGTCTATCTTAATATCACCAGCTTCAATGGCTCTTGCTCTTCCTCCATGGGATCTTATAATTACTGGTTCCTCCATCAATCCGTTAGAGATTTCCTCTGCTAAGCCTCCTCTTAAACCGCTGGTTGTAATTTTAGTGATTACTCCATTTTTAATATGTTCAATTAAAGGCCTGTGTACATTACTAAGGGAACTTGATGCTAACGTCAAATTTTTAATTCCAAGCTTAGCGATGGCATCTACTACCATGTTTAAAACATAATCCCCTTCCCTAAAATGATGATGAAATGAAATAGTCATCCCATCCTTTAAGCCAGTCTTAATAATAGCCTCCTCAATACTATTAAGTAGCTTGCTTTCATTAGGTTTTACCGGCTTAACCTTTGGAGCTGCTTTTGCAACTTCTTCATTTAATGCAAATTCGCCGCCATAAAGTGCTCTTCCGTTTATTATTTCTTCTGGAATTTCTCTTCCTATACTATTTTTCATATTCTTCCGCCTCCTTGTACAAACCTACAGCAGCTGCTAATTGCAGTATCCTATCTGCTCTATCTATAATAGGTTTATCAATCATCTTCCCATTTAGAGAAATAACTCCTAATCCCTGCTGCTTTGCCTCCTTAGCAGCTCTTATAATGTTTGCTGATCTCCTTATTTCTTCAGGAGTTGGCGCAAAAATCTCATGAACCGGCTTTATCTGCCTTGGATTAATAACAGACTTCCCGTCAAATCCAAGCTGCTTAATGAGCCTAACTTCTCTTCTAAAACCTTCCTCATCATCAACATTAGAATAAACTGTATCAAGTGCATAAATCCCAGCAGCTCTTGCTGCAATAACAATTCCCTCTCTTGCACCTAAAAGTTCCGTGCCATCTGCATACCTTTTAGTTTTCATATTAGTTACATAGTCTTCTGCTCCAAGTGCAATGCCTATAAGTCTTTTGCTTGAAGTTGCAATGGAATAAGCATTTATTACTCCAATAGGGCTTTCAACTGCTGCCATCATTTTAGTGCTTCCAATGCTGCGCCCGCACTTTTTCTCAACTTCTTCAATAACAGCTTCTACTTCCAATATATCCTCTTTTCTTTCTGTCTTTGGAAGCCTAATTACATCTGCACCAGCTCTAACTACAGCCTCAATATCATCCTTTCCAAAGGGAGTATCAAGCCCATTTATTCTTACAACTATTTCTGTATTGCCGTAGTCTATTGTCTTTATAGCATTATAAACTAAAAATCTAGCTGAATCCTTCTCATTTATAGCAACTGCATCCTCAAGGTCAAACATTAAAGAATCTGCGCCGTAAATATATGCATCTTTAAGCATACTTGGATTGCTTCCTGGAACAAACATCATAGTTCTCCTTAAACGTTCCATTAGTCAATCACCTCCCAGTCATATTTTTCTTTAATGCCACAAGCTCTATAGGCTGCACATTCCACTCTTGCCCTAATTGTACAATCTAATGCCCCATTATCTACAGCAATCACCTTAACATTTTCTATTTGAAGCTTCCCTAATGTTTCCGTTATAATCTTTCTTATTTGACGGCCAAATTGCTTTTCAACACTGCTCTTTAATTCAATTTCAATGCCCCCATTTTCAGCGGGCATAAGTATTATTTGAATGTCGCTTGACTCTAAAGTCCCAGCCAGGGATTTATCTATAACTTTCATAACATTCACCTTCTATTAATTTATTAAACTCAGGTAGAGTTTGCTTAAAAAATACCCCTCTCCATCTGAGTTTAGAAGAAACTTATCCATGGGCGTAGCAGCCGCTATTCGGAGCTGTTGCACTAAGAAATTTACATACAACAATATATTGATTTGCAAATTTAAAGTTAGCGCGATATATTGTAGCATTTATTCTTAGTGCGACAAGCCCCTATTACAGATGGTAGCCATCATATAGTTCTAATATAGCAAGCTTTCAAGGTGCTTTGCAGCCAAATGCAGCCACTGCTCAGAATTAACAACGTTCTTATTTTCTGCCTCAGAAAGCTTCTCTAAATCCTTTGTGATAATTCCTTGGTCAATGGTTTCAATGCAGGCAATTTCCAGCTTATTTGCAAAATTCACAAGCTCTTCGATTCCATCCAATTCCCCACGTTTTCTGAGGGCACCAGTCCAAGCAAAAATAGTAGCCATAGGATTTGTAGATGTTTTCTCCCCTTTTAGGTATTTATAATAGTGCCTTTGAACTGTCCCATGTGCAGCCTCATATTCAAAGTTTCCTTCTGGAGAAACCAGTACAGACTTCATCATGGCTAAGCTTCCAAAAGCAGTAGCAACCAAATCAGACATGACATCCCCATCATAGTTTTTACAAGCCCAAAGCATTCCGCCTTCAGACTTTATAACACGGGCAACCAAATCATCAATTAAAGTATAGAAATAAACTATCCCTGCTTCTTTAAACTTATCCTTATAGTTTTCTTCATATACTCTATCAAATATAGTTTTAAAATTAGCATCATATGTCTTAGAAATAGTATCCTTTGTAGAAAACCAAAGATCTATTTTTTTGTCTAATGCATAATTAAAGCAAGACTTTGCAAAGCTTTCAATGGATTTATCCAAATTATGCATTGCCATCACAATACCGCTGCTTTCAAAATCATGAATAGTCTGCCTTGAAATTTCTTTTCCTTCCTTATTAGTAAAAACCAATTCTGCTTTCCCAAGCTCTTGAGTCTTATATTCTACATTTTTATAAACGTCCCCATAGGCATGTCTGGCAATTACAATAGGCTTTTTCCATGTCTTTACATAAGGATGGATAGTGTTAACTATAATAGGCTCTCTAAAAACAGTTCCATCCAATATAGACCTAATTGTCCCATTAGGGCTTTTCCACATTTTCTTTAATTTATATTCCTCTACCCTGGCTGCATTGGGTGTAATGGTTGCACATTTTACACCCACGCCATACTTTTTTATTGCTTCAGCAGCCTCAATGGTAATCTTATCATCCGTTTCATCTCTTTTTTTAATTTCAAGGTCATAATACTCACTTTTCAAATTTACATACGGTAAAATAAGTATATCTTTAATCATCCTCCATAATATACGAGTCATTTCATCTCCATCCATCTCAACTATAGGAGTCTTCATTTCAATTTTCTTCATCATCTTATTTACCTTCCTTCTTAAAATTATTTATTTTACTGCTGAATTCTGCTCTTAATCCAAGGCAACTTGCCGCCCATCTTCAAAATTTCCCCATCCAATTTTGAAAGTGAATGCGTCAATGTTATTTCTATATTCTTTGTCACATCAAATAAAATTGCTTCCCCTGTTAAATCGCCAATAGCAACCTCAAGCTTATCTCCAGCTTCAACTTTGTCGTAATCTTCTGAACTTTTAAAAGTTAAAGGCACAATACCAAAGTTAATTAAATTAGCCAAATGAATACGTGCAAAGGATTTTGCAATAACTGCCTTTACACCTAAATATTTTGGTGACAATGCTGCATGTTCCCTGCTTGAACCTTGTCCATAGTTATCACCAGCTATAATAAATCCACCTTTCTTTTCAAGTGCCCTCTTATAAAACTCACTGTCCTTAGACTCAAAAACGTGCGTTGATATTTCAGGTACATTGCTGCGCAAAGGTAGTATTTTAGCTCCGGCAGGCATTATGTCATCAGTTGTTATATTATCTCCAAGCTTTATAAGTACTTCTCCCTCTAAAACATTTGGAAGAGGAGAAAAAGTTGGTAAAGGTTTAATATTTGGTCCGCGAAGTATATTAACATTCATTGCCTCTTCAAAAGGTAATGGCTTAATTATCATATTATCATTTATAAAAAACTTATTAGGCATTTCAATTTCTGGATATTTGCCAAGAGTTCTTGGATCAGTTAAAACCCCCGTAAGAGCAGTTGCAGCAGCTGTTTCAGGGCTTGTCAAATAAGTTTTGGCATCCTTTGTCCCGCTTCTTCCTAAAAAGTTTCTATTAAATGTTCTAACAGAAACTCCATTAGAGCATGGGGCACAGCCCATTCCAATGCAAGGTCCGCATGCATTTTCTAGTATCCTCGCACCTGCTTTGACTAAATATTTCATATCATTACTATCAATCAAATGCTCTACAACCTGCCTTGAACCAGCACTGATGCTTAAATGAAGCGTATCAGAAATTGTTTTGTCCTTAAGTATTTTTGCAACAATTAAAAGATCCCTTAAAGATGAATTAGTGCAAGAGCCAATAGAAACCTGATCAACTTTAATACCAGCCACTTCAGCTACTTTTTTAACATTTCCAGGGCTGTGAGGTAAAGCTACCATAGGTTCTATTTCATCTAAGTTTATTTCCATTATTTCATCATAGCTGGCATCCTCATCAGGTATGATTTCCTTCCACTGTTCTTCTCTTCCTTGAGCTTTCAAAAACTCCCTTGTAACCTCATCGCTTGGGAAAATGCTGGTAGTGCAGCCTGTTTCAGTTCCCATATTAGTAATTGTAGCTCTATCAGGTACACTAAGGTTTTTAACACCAGGTCCAAAGTATTCAAATACCTTGCCTACCCCGCCTTTAACGTCAGTGCGTCTTAATACTTCAAGGATTACATCCTTTGCAGAAACCCATTCAGGAAGTTTTCCACTTAATTTGATGCCAACAATTTTAGGATATTTAATTCTAAAAGGCTCGCCTGCCATTGCAGCAGCAACATCTAATCCGCCTGCACCAATAGCAAAGCATCCCATACCTCCAGCAGTTGGTGTATGGCTGTCAGAACCGAGAAGTGTTTTCCCGGGTGAGGCAAATCTTTCAAGAAAAACCTGATGGCAGATGCCATTCCCAGGTCTTGAAAAATAAATCCCATACCTTTCTGCAACAGACCTCAAATAATTATGGTCATCAGCATTTTTAAAGTCCGTCTGCAGCATGTTATGATCTACAAAGCTTACACTTAGCTCCGTTCTGACTCTGTCTATCCCAATTGCTTCAAATTGCAGATATGTCATAGTTCCTGTAGCATCTTGAGTTAATGTGTTGTCAATTTTAAGAGCAATCTCCTCACCTGCTATTGCGATCCCTTCTACCGTATGCTGTTTTAATATCTTTTCTGTAATAGTTCCCGGCATTTTAAAATCCCCCCCATTTCACCCATTCATTCTTTTTATTAAATGTGTCTTTGTCGAATATTAATTTGTCTTTTAATATTAGTATATCAGAATTACATATAATTCCAAGCATTTATTCCTATGTTTGTCATATTTTGCATAATTATTTTACAGCTGTTGTTCCTTCCTATTTAAATAAAATTTTATGCACCCCCCCTGCGCTATTATAAATATATTATGATAACGATATTTTCATACTTTTATTATTTTAATTTCATAAATTAAATAAAATAATAGTAATAGGGACATTTAACAACTTTTTATTGTTAAATGTCCCTAAGTTACTAAGTTATCATTATTATCAGGGACGGTTAATGACTCTACACCATATTATTGATAATTCTCTAGGGATATTGGGGACGGTTAATGACTATTTATAATATCATTAGCAATTTCTAAATATCTTCTGGAATATACTTAATTGTCATTAACTGTCCCTATTTTACTTCTTAATTTAGTGTAAATATGTATGACAAGACACTTGTATTTACATTTGTATTTATGTATAATCATTATTATAAGCTTTATCAAGTTTTTCTAAGGCTCAGGTGAAGATTGCTTATAAGAAATACCTTTTCTCCATCTGAGTCTTAGAAAAACCAATCCAGAGGTATATCATCCGTTATTCACCATCAAATGAGTATGGGGACATTACAGATGGCAGCCATTGGATAAAGTGGACTTATAATTTTCTATATAATAAATCGAAAGGAATGATGAAAATGAATAAAAACTCAACTTCCGCAACAAAAAAGATGGTTATTGCAGGGCTTTTAATAGGGCTTGCTGTTGTTATTCCCATGATATCATTTAAAATATATATTCCACCCTTTAGTGCCACCTTTGCATCCCATCTTCCTGTTATGTTAGCTATGTTTATTGACCCTGTAACTGCTGCAGCTGTAGCTGCAGGATCCACATTGGGTTTTCTTTTTTCAGGAATGGATTTGGTGGTTGTTGCAAGAGCAGCCATGCATATTATTTTTGCAGTAGTCGGTGCCCTTATGATTAAAAAGAACTATAATATTTTTTTTGTATTTGTAATCACTATGCTTCTTCATGGATTAAGTGAAGCTCTTGTTGTTATCCCTTTTGGTTGGCCACTATATATCCCGGGAAATCCATTATGGCAGCAAGCTGGCCTCTTTGTTGGATTAGGGACAATGATTCACCATACCATTGATGGTGCATTAACGTTAGTAGTTTATTCTGCACTTTATAAAGCCAAATTGTTTCATAAACCATTAGCTTTTAAAAAGACCAACTCTGTTCAAGCAAATGCGTCTACTAAGTAAACTCGGGACTTCATCTAAGTGCTAGGCAAGTGGCAAGTTGATTTCCGCTTGCCTGACACTATTTTGTAAGGATAACAAAATAAGAGAAGAAGGGATGATTAACAACTTTTTTATATCACAAAAAAGTTGTTAATCATCCCTCTTTTTACTCTTTTTAAAAAAGCTGAGCTCTACCTTATAGAAGACAGGGTCTTGAAGACAGATAAATCAAGGGAACAGCTAATAACTTTTGTGTAAAAGTCATTAGCTGTCCCCCCTTAATTTTATTGTTCCGTCCCCCAAAATTTCGCTCGTTCATCAACGGAACGGTCAAGACCGTTCCCTACAGCTTGCCTGGCACTATTTTCGTCCATTTATTCCAATATCTCCGGACATAGATTCGAGTATTATTTTATTTAAAGAACTTATATGCTCTGCTTTTATCATATTGTCTCTTATTTTTGATATATTAGTTAAAGGAATATTCGCACTCACATCGCCTGATAAAGTCTTTGCATTTAAGCTAAACTCCTCCTCTTCCGAAACAGACAGATCAATATCCCCTGAGATTGTAGCTAGTTCTAATTTCTCTGCTATTTTCCCACAAGCTATTTCTAAATCTCCTGAAGTAGAATTTGCTTTTAGCTCGCCCTCAAAATATTCAATATCAATATCTCCTGATGTAGATGTTAATTTACACTCGTTTGAAATAATTTGGGCAGCATTAATATCACCAGAAGTTGAATAGGCACATAAGCTTTTAGCATTTGCACTTCCTATGCTGCAATCTCCTGAGGTGGATTCTATATTAATTTTTTCAGCCTCTATATGCCCTTCTATCTCAGTGTCCCCTGATATAGTTTTAATAATTATGTTCTTTCTATATCCTTCTGGTATGTTAATTTCAAGGGTCTGATCCCTTGATATAAATCCAAAAAACATATTTTTTTTGTTTTGTTTTGTGTTTATAACAAGCCTTCCATCTTTCTCAAAACTTTCAATTCTCATATTATCATCAAAGGCTCCATCGTAAACTGCATAAAATTTATCATAATTTCCCTGTCTTATTACAACATCTGCGCTTGATACATTTATTTCAATCTCATTAATATTATCAAGAGAAGAAATAACATCTTGACTGTTATATTTTCTTTTTTCCTCCTTAAAATCATTATTCCTATCATTTTTAATATAGCTTAAATATTCCTCTGCAATATCGTCTACATTTCCAAGCTCCTCTGCAATTTCTTCCTCAGTTTTTCCTTTCATAGCCCCAATTTCAAAATGCTCCTTATAATCCTTTAGTATATCATTTCTAACCTCTTCATTAAGACTTCTTAAAGCATATTCCAGAGCGTTAAGAAATTCCTTCTTATTCATAAACTATTCCCCCTTAATTATTTTACTTACACTTTTAGTAAAATCTTCCCATTCATTTAAAAGATCTTCCTTATGGTCACTACCCTTTTGTGTAATTGAATAATATTTTCTTGTCGGACCTTCAAAGGATTCTTTAAGGTAAGTTGTAACATAATCTTCATCTTTAAGCTTTCTTAGGAGAGGATAAATAGTTCCTTCTGTAATTTTTATATGCTCTGAAATATCCTCCACCAGCTCATATCCGTAGTAGTCTTTTCTCCCCAGCATAACAAGGACACAAAGCTCCAATACTCCCTTTTTAAATTGTGTGGTAATCATTTTTAATTCCTCCAAATAAATTACTGTGCTTAACTTATATACATAATATCACATGGTACATTGCTTTGCAATATAGTATTTAAAAATATATAATATATTATAAAAAAGAACATGACATTCCATGTCCCCTATATACATATACACTTTCCTGTATCTTTATATTATTTAATATCTCTATTATGCTCAATGGCATAATTTAACCATTTGTCTATATTTTCTTTATTATAATACCTTTTACCCTGAATTTTTACACATGGCATAAACTCATATAATTCATAACTGAGTATTGGTGCATTTCTAATATCTTCTTCATTATTCATCATTCTTTGGAAACTCTTTAATGGCATATTTATATATTTTGCTGCATCTTCATCTGTTAATAAGTAAGACTCTGTTTCTCTTTTTTCTTCTAATTTTCTGCCACTTATAACTGTGTAACTTATAATGATAGACGATGCTACCATTGCTAAACCCAATATTATTGTTGATATAATTATAGCCTTGCTTATCTTCATTTTATCCCCCCCTTAAATCTATGTTAAGGTTAATACAGCAATTACTATTTTGATCTTATATATATATCACCAGAACTTGTCTTAATATTAATTTTATTTTTCGGATTACCAACAACCCCTCTCAAAGTATTACCATGAGATTTTCCTTCAACTACTGCAGGGAATTCACATGTTATTTCTCCAGATGAAGCAGCTGCATCTATATAAAATTCAGAGGATTTAGGGATGGTAACTTCTGCATCTCCAGAACTTGCAGTAAGATCCATATCATGGTTAAACTCTGGATTTGCTACACTAATATCACCTGAACTTACTACTCCTGAAAGATCACCATTTAAATTTTCTATATTTATGTCCCCTGATGAAGCATTTATAGATGCAGTTTCTACAGTTATATCTTTTCCTCCAAAACTACCAGATGTAGCATAAGCTTCTAAACTAGCTGCTTTCAGATTATATATATTCATATCTCCCGATTTTGTTTTAATCACTACTTTATCAAGATTTGCAATATCTTTAATAGATATATCCCCCGATGATGATTCTATTGTTAAATTTTTCGAATAATCCTGTGGGACATAAATATCCAGTTTCAAATCGATGTTCCTAATATTTATTGAGTAATTATTTGTAAACCTTTCATATATATTTAGTTTTTCCCCGCTAATTTGTGTTTTAAATTCTAAGCTTGCATTTGACGAAAAATCCCCATAAACATGTGCTTTCACATCACTTCTTTTTTCAGGAATTACATTTATACTAGAAATTGTAGCATCTATAGATATTTCGTTAATATTATCTATTTTTTCATTCTTTGTTTCGTCAACTGTTTGTCTTTTTAAATTCATACTAGTTTTATTGCTTCCGCCGGCATTATCACAATTAATATTTATTGATGAACATCCAGTAATAGTTGTTAATAATATAGTTATTAACGCTGCCTTAGCATAAGACGTTTTTTTTGATATAGACATTTAAATCCCCCCAATTTATTATTGAGTATATTATGATTCTCAGTAAAATAATTACAAAGTTACCAAGCATATAAATATAAGAATTAATGTTTTACCATATATTACTATAGTATAATAATATTTACCTATTTTCAATATTTTATAGAAAAATGAGGGACATATAAGAACTTTTGTATATCACGAAAAGATTCTTATACACAGAAAAGTTCTTATCTGTCCCTTATTTCCATGGATTTGTTAAGTATTCCTATAGTGTTGTATAATAATAAGATACTGCTTAATAAATAAATCTATGGAGCGTGTGAATGATGAAAAAAATTGATGAGGCTGTAGAAAATTTTAAAAGAGTTGATGATATTTTTAAGTGCCCTTTATGCGGCCGGGAAATGAAAATCATTGGGAAAAGTTTAATTTGTGAAAATAAGCACTGCTTTGATATATCAAAACAGGGTTATATAAATTTTTTAACCCGCTCTTCTAATAATGATTATGATAAAGAAATGCTTGAGTCAAGAAATATAATCTGTAAATGCGGCTTTTTTGATCCAATTTTAAAAGGAGTAAGTGATTTTATAAGCAATAAAATTTCATCAAATAATGATCCTAAATATTTTATTCTCGATGCTGGATGCGGTGAAGGCTCTCATTTAAATAAAATTATTAATAATCTACATGAAGATACCAAAAGGGAATTTAACGGTATTGGTATTGACATATCAAAGGATGGCATTCACATAGCATCAAGGGAATATGAAAAACAAATGTGGTGTGTTGCAGATTTAGCAAAACTGCCTTTTATGAATAATCAATTTGATTTCATACTAAATATATTTTCACCTTCAAATTATTTAGAATTTAAAAGGATTTTAAAAGATAAAGGCTCTGTCATAAAGGTTGTCCCTGAAGGAGGTTATTTAAAGGAACTTAGAAATGCTTTCTATGATGGAGAAGATAAAAGAAATTATTCAAATGAAAAGGTTGTAAACCATTTTATCGAAAACTTTAAAATTATAAACAGGCAGCGAATCACTTATAATTTCACCTTAGAAAATCAAAATATAGGACACCTTATAAAAATGACTCCTCTTTCATGGAGTGCAGGCAATGAGAAAATTGAAAAAGTCTTAAGTATGAACATAAATTCATTTACAGTTGACGTATCCATAATTGAAGGCTCTATTTATTAAATAAAGTGTTAATAACTCCTAAAATAATATAAAAGTTATTAACACTTTCCACATTCTATATATTAAAGCTTTAGCTTTGAAAGGGCATCAGCAAGTTCAGTATTAATTGGCTCGTTATTTTCCTTTTTTTGTTCTCTTAAATAGTTTGATACTTCTCTTTTGGAAAGATTACTTCTTTCCTTTTTCCTTCTTTCATTAAATACAGAAAGCTTTTCCCTATATCCACAGCTGCATACAAATATTTGTCCTTCCCCTTCACCTTTAATCTCTAACTTCTTATGGCAAGTAGGGCATCTAAGATTAGTTGTCCTCGAGATGCTTCTTCTATAACCACATTCTCTATCCTGGCAAACAAGCATCTTGCCCCTTTTTCCGTTTACCTCAAGCATAAACTTTCCGCACTGAGGGCATTTATTTCTTGTAAGATTATCAGGTCTAAACTTTCCATCAGACTCCTTTATTTCATTAACAACTTCATCAGCATAAGTTCTCATTTCATTTATAAATACATTTTTATTTAGAGTGCCTTTGGCAATGCAGCTAAGCTTTTGTTCCCACTGTGCTGTAAGCTCAGGGGATTTTAACTCCTTAGGAACAAGATCTAAAAGCTGCCTTCCCTTTGATGTTACAAAAATATCCTTGCCTCTTTTTTCTATCAAAAAAGTATTGAATAACTTTTCTATTATATCAGCTCTTGTAGCTACTGTACCAAGTCCTCCAGTTTCTCCAATGGTTTTAATTAAATCCTTATTGCTGGTATTCATATATTTCACTGGATTTTCCATGGCTGAAAGCAGCGATGCCTCATTAAAAGGTGCTGGTGGCTTAGTTTCCCCTTTAGTTTGAGAAACAGAAGTTACCTTTAAAATATCACCTTTATTTATACTTGGAAGCAGCTGCTCTTTAACATCATCCTTTGAGTCCTCATCTTCATAATTATTTTCATAAACCTCTTTCCAACCCTGAGATTTAACTACTTTACCCCTAGCAATAAAAGTTTCTTCTCCAATTTTAGCCTTTATCGTTGTTTGTTCATATTCAAAAGGTGGATACAAAACAGCTAAAAAGCGCTTTACAACTAAATCATATATTTTTCTTTCCCTATCACTTAATTCACCTAAGTTAACCTTCTGCTCAGTTGGAATTATTGCATGGTGATCTGAAACCTTGCTATTATCAACAAAGGACTTATTTCCCTTTATTGGGCTTTTTAAAACATTCGATGCCATTTTTGAATATGGGTAAACACATACAGCCTTAACCCTATCCCTTAAAGTATCAACCACATCAGTAGGTATATATCTTGAATCTGTTCTTGGATATGTTAAAAGCTTATAATTTTCATAAAGCCTTTGCATAATAGATAGTGTTTCTTTTGCTGAAAATCCAAATTTTTTATTAGCATCCCTCTGAAGCTCTGTTAAATCATACAAAAGTGGGGGAAAGCTTTTTTTATAAGCCTTATCGACCTCTACAACTTCAGCATTCTTATTTTTTACTTTCGTTAATATATTATCGCATTTATCCTTATCAAAGGTCTTAAAATCTTTTGTCCTGCTATCCTGCCAAGTTAGCTTTAATCCATTAGCTAAAGCAGTAATGCCATAATAATCTTTTGACTTAAACTGCCTTATCTCATCCTCCCTTTTAGCAATCATTGCAACAGTTGGGGTTTGGACTCTGCCGCAAGAAAGCTGTGCGTTATACTTGCATGTTAATGCACGGGTACCATTAATTCCTACAAGCCAATCTGCTTCAGCACGGGAGACTGCAGAAGCATAAAGATTTTCATATTCTTTTCCTGGTCTTAAATTATTAAAGCCCTCCTTAATAGCCTTGTCTGTAACAGAAGAAATCCAAAGACGTTTAAGCGGCTTTTTTACCTGTGCTTTTTCAATTATCCATCTTGCAACAAGCTCACCTTCACGTCCCGCATCCGTTGCAATAACAATTTGATTAACATCTTTTCTATACATTTGCTCTTTTACAACGCTATATTGTCTTCCGCTTTCCTTTATTACTACAAGCTTTAGATGAGAGGGCAGCATAGGTAAATCTTCCATCCTCCATGACTTATATTTTTCATCATAGGCTTCAGGCTCAGCTAACGTAACTAAATGCCCTAAAGCCCAAGTTACCACATACTTTTCTCCCTCTAAAAATCCATTTCCTTTTTTATTACAATTTAAAACTCTGGCTATATCCCTTCCCACTGAAGGTTTTTCAGCCAATACTAATATTTTACTCATAACAACAATCCTTTCAAAATAGATATATCTATAATAACACAAATTGCAAAAATTCACTCATTAAAATTATCAAGTGATTCTAAGACTCAAGTTAAGTTTGCTTAAAAATATCATTTTGAAAGAATTAATTTACGTAAATAATCCTCTTCCCTGTTTGTCAACCTTTACTTTAACTTTTACTTCAATTTCAGAATTTACTACAACCTCATTCCAATCTATGCCCGTATGCCTTCCAGTTTTTGCAACAGCATACATTCCAAGTTCAAGGCAGTCAGTTTTAAGTTCATTTTTCATTTTGTCTATAAAATCATAGCATTCTTTTTCAGCCTGTTTTGCCATTTCATCTTCAAATTCTTTTATAGCCTTAGGATTATCTCTTATTTCTCGATTTATTGTGTTTGATATAATATCCCCTGTATAATCTATATTTATATAAAATTTATACTTATCACCAACCTTTTCACATTTTACTTTCCTCTTACTAGTTCCATAAAAATCAATGGTTTCCTTTTCATTTTTGTAAATAGTCATTAAACCTCTAACATCATTTTCCCTCATCATATTCATAGCTCTTGTATCTTCAATGCTAATCTTATCAACCATCTTATCCCCCTTAAAAATTGCCATTCCTGTTATTTTAGGGTTGCCATCAACAATTTTAGTATAAGGAAGTACTAAATTTCTTCCTTCACTTCCAACTCTTATAAACATATCCATTACCTTATAATTATCAGAAAAAAAATTATATTCTTTTGAGGACTTAAGCATTTCTGAAATATATTCTGAAGGGTTTGCACCTCCTTCAATATCCATCCCCAAAAGCTTTGTAACATCCTCATTAGTAACAGTCATATAAGCCGTGTCATTTAGATTTGGATTTGCAAATAATATTTCTACCCACGGATTTATCCCCATTTTAGCAATCCTTTCCCCAACTATGAATACTTGTTCAAGACCTAATAAAAACTTTTTATTTTGCAACATCTGTCTATCCTGCCTGCTTTCCCCAATTGTTTTCCCTTCCCCTAGTTGAATTTTTAATAATATCCCCTCATTTTCTCTAAATTGATAAACAGATATAGGTAAAACATAATTTATATTCCCATCAGACCTTTCCTCGATATCAACTGCTGCCCCGGGAGCAATATCTATATTTTCTATTGGAACAAAAGCATTATTTGTTTTAAAAAATATATACATAAGTAATGTAAATATTAATAAATATAATGTTTTTTTATTAAACATTTTACGATGCTCCTTTTACGTTTGCTTTTTTAGATCTTTTCACTGATAAAATTGCTGTCATGGCGAAAAATATAATATTGAATGTGCTTATCATTGGGAAAATAGTATTTAAAGAAAGATTTATAAAGGATATATTTATAACTTTATAAGATATAAAGAATAATAAGGGATATAAATATAAACAAATTTTATTAAAATTAACATTTAGTATATTACTCAAACTATATGAGGATAAAAAGTAATAATTAGATATAAGTTTTAATATAACTAAATGCCATGTAAGTTCGAAAATATATTTAAAATTATTTATTGCAGGGAAATGTATGCTGTCATATACAGCAGTATAGGGCCAAAACTTTTTTAGTGATACATCAATTCCAAGATGATAAATAGTAATTAAAGTGTTTGTAACCCATATACCTCCTGAAATCATTACTGCCTTTAATCCGCATCTTTTTATATTTTGTTTATTCTTGACAGCAGGATATATTAACGGTAAAGCTTCAAACCCTAAGTAATAATATGATGCATGCCTACTTGCTTTCACTATATTTTTAATACCCGAGTCAAAAACCGGCTGTAGATTTGTTAAACTGCCTTCTTTTAAACTAATCAATGAAATAAGGACAAATAAAAGCATAAAATATGATATAAGTTCATTAAACTTCCCTAATGTTTTCAACCCCTTATATGCTCCATAAGCTGTTATTGCCAATACTACTAATAATGTTTTTTCTACTGAAAGAAATGATACAAGATAAGTTCTCAAAATAGTTACTGTATCATAGGTTGATATTGAAGCAGTTAATATCCATTCAAGCAAAAATATTATATTAAAGATATTACCAATGATACTGCCATAATGTTTTTGAGTTAAATTAATCATATTTTCACAAGGGTTGTTTTTAATTATTATGCTGCTTAATAAAACAATTGCTATGGGGTAAATAAGCGCAATTATTGCCGAAATCCATGCATCCTGCATTGCAACTTTTATTAAGATATTTGGAAACTGTGAAGACGCTGGCCCAACTAATAACCCTACTAAAAAAAACATTAGCTCATTATCTGTTAGGAGATTGTTATTTTTCTCATCCATTTTTTCTTCTCCACTTAAAGTAGAATTTACCCTGTTTTGTTTTATTGTTATTTGGTACTGACTCAGGCCTCTTTTCCATTTGCCATAGAGGATACCTCATAAATGTGTCCTTTAAATCACTTTTATAAATAGTAAAATAAGGTACACCGAAATTTTTCATAGAAAAAAGATGAATGAGTATAACAAACCACATGCCGGTTATGCCCAAAAATCCTAATGCATTTGCAGCAACGAGCATTGGAAACTTTAGCAGCACTATGCTTTGAGCCATTTCATAGTTTGGAATCAAAAATGATGAAATTACACAGAACCCAATTATAAGCAAAGTTGTTGGGCTTACCATTTTTGAACGTATTGCCATATCCCCAATTGTAATACCTCCTACTATACTAAGGGTTGATGCAATTTTAGGTGGAAGCCTAAACCCACCCTCCCTTAAAAATTCTGTGACTATCTCCAAAGATAAGATTTCAAGAAAAGGAGTTAAGGCAACACCTTCCCTAAATTGGACTATTGGTCTTAAAAATTTTATAGGAATAAGCTCTACATTATAGTCTATAAGGGATAAATAAATTGCAGGAACCGTTATTACACTAAATGTAGCTATTATCCTTAATATTCTTAAAAATATTGCAATCCATGTCCTTTGACTGTAATCCTCTTTTGCTTGAAAAAAATCAAAAAAGAGTGTTGGTATTACAAATGCAGCTGGAGAACCATTTAATAATATGCCAACCCTACCTCCAAATATATCTGCTTTAAATGTATCAGGCCTTTCAGTTAACATAACCTGTGGAAATGGTGAAAGAGGCTTATCTTCAAGATATTGTTTAAGCATTCCAGTGCAATCCATATCATCTATATCAATTGATTTTATTTTATCTTCCACTCTTTTTATAAGTTCTTTGTCTGCAATGTCATTAATATAAACCAACACTAATTTTGTCTGAGTTCGCCTCCCTATAGTCAGCTCCTTAAACACTAAGTTTTTATCCTTAATATATCTTTTTAATATGCTCATATTAACTTCTATGTTTTCAACAAAACCTTCATGAGATCCTGCAATTGTAGCTTCATTTACAGGCTCTTGAATAGGACGATAAACTCCACCTGATGTGTCAGCTATTATAAAGCCATTAAATTTATCTGATAGAATTAAACTGCTTCCTGATTTAACCGTTTCTATTGCTTTATTTATATCTGTTTCTATAAAAGACCTATATACTGTAATATAATTTTGAAGCAGAAACCCTTCTATATTTTCAGCTGGAAGCCTCTCATCATCCACATTAAACATTAGGGGAGTTAAAATATCCCTGTCTACTATATTTTTATCAATAAGATTGTTTATAAAAATAATAGCAGCAGGCACACTATGATTTTTCCCAACAGAAAATCTTTTAACAAAAACAGTAGTTTCACTTCCAAGCTCATTAACAATGTAATTAATATTATCTTCCATCATAAATATCACCTTTAA
>ENA-UOOI01000984-UOOI01000984.1-fermentation-metagenome-genome-assembly--contig:-NODE-984-length-32598-cov-4.181053_pt1 | contig 32598 bp, 37 predicted proteins | sample MGYA00245779_ERZ724027 | MGnify/ENA primary metagenome ERZ724027 (study PRJEB28704, sample SAMN03018318) | fermentation metagenome | biome: anthropogenic terrestrial biome; feature: soil; material...
CATTGCGGCAGGGTTGCTTGCGTTTGTTGTTCTCTACAATCTGACGAATATCAATATCGGTGAACGTCAGAGAGAAATTGCCACGCTAAAGGTACTCGGCTTTTATGATAAGGAAACATACAGCTACATTTTCCGTGAAACGTGGATTCTGTCGATTGTCGGTTGCCTTGCGGGACTGTTGTTTGGTATTTTCCTTTATCGCGCGGTTGTCACAACTGTAGAACCTGATATGCTTCTGCTTGATCGTGATCTTACATGGCAAGGCTATCTCGGTGCAGCAATTCTGACAATGTTTTTTACATGGATTGTCAATCAGTGTATGAAACCGAGAATTAAAAATATTGATATGCTGGAATCTTTAAAATCAGTAGATTAAGAAAACCCTTCCGCAAAGGACTGAGGGATGTATTGAGTGTATTTTTTATATTTGAAGAATATTATTTCAATCGCTAAGCTCTAAGTATATAGAGTCTATGAACTTGTTCAGGGCAGAATCAAAACTCGCTATGCTCAGACATTGATTCTGCTAATCCTGAACATGCGTTAACAGCCTCTAAAGACTTTCCGCTAATTGCTCTTTCCATAATATTCTTCAAATAATTTATATACCTTTCAAGAGGATGTATTCTTCTCGTGGACAATTATGATTTTTCAGACTATAATGGAAGGACAGGAATGGAAAGTACAGAATAATGTGGAGCTGATGTCAGAGGCAAATTACAGAATGTAAAAGAGATGGTAGGCTGCGAGGCGATAAAAGAAGGATCCCGGAACTTTAGATATGGAGAAGTCCAAGATAACGGAGGAAATGGAGTTATGAAAAATACAATCAAGAGTGTCCAGGGGAAAATTGAAACCAAATATTCTGCTAAAATTTTACATATTCTCAATGGCTCCTGCATGCTTAGCAAATTTGAAAATAACAATCTTATCAAAGAAAAGCAAACTTATGTGCCTTTTAATGAAGCGATGTGCTGGGGTGAAACCGATACTGAAATATTTTCGGATTCTTTTATAGAGAAAAGAGTTAAATCATTGAAAACGACGGATGCAGAATATAGAAAAGTTGTGCTTGAGCCATTAAAACCACTTTTTCACGAAAAATTTGATACTGTTGTTTTATGGTTTGGCGATGACATGTTTTGCCAGATGAATCTGATTACGATTCTTGCATATCTTGAACAAATCGGATATAAAGGTGATGCCTTATTTTGTATGGTACTTGAAAGAATTGGAGATATGGTGTCTGATGTATTTGAAATTGATGTTGGCGGCTATTTAGATATTTATAAGGACGTTTTATATGACCACAAAATTCCTGCGTTAAAAATACTACCTGTTACTTATCGATCAATAAAAATGTATCTGAATTACAAGGGAAAAGAAAGCCCGATTATAAAGTATATCAAGAGAAATTTAAGTAAAGAGAATCTTATTGATGACTTATTGTCCATTTTTCCGGAGTATGGGCTTGGTGATTCACAATATCAAATGATGATCGATGAAAACCGCGGATTATAAATATGCCAAGTATCGTTTTGCCATTCTGATCTGCAGATGAGAGGGTGCATAAAGATTATTTGAAGAATATTCCTTAAATATAAAAAATACACCCACGATGAGATTATTTATATTTTGGGAGGCTGGAATTGTGGAATTAGATGATTTAAAATCTTTTGTCAAGCCGTATTATGCCAATAAGGATATTATGCATAATATGTGGCATATTGAATTAGTGCATAAGTGGGTTGATAAAATCATAAAACTCGGGAACTATAACATCGATTATGAGAAATTAATTTATGCCATGTTTTTTCATGGCTTTATCTATTCCAATGGAAATGACATAAAACATTGGTTGAAAATGAGAAGTTTCAGCAATGATAAAATCGAAGACATTATAAAAATTACTTGGGAATCCCAGCGTAATGAAGTTCCAACAACAGTCGAAGGTAAAATTTTGCATGATGCGCATATCCTTGAAGGTGGAAGGACGTATCTAGTTGTAAAAACTTTGATCACAGGTTCAGTAAGAGGCCAATCCCTGCTGGAAACCATCAATTATATGAAACAAAATGTTATTGATAAAAATCGTTGTTATCTTCCTGAAACATATTCTTTGTGTGATGAAATGAACGAGTATGCGAAAAAATTCATTGAGGAGCTCGAAGAGGACATTGCATAGATTATTAATATTTATTTTAACAGGTGGTGTTATAATAGAAAATAAGGAATATACATAAAATCAAAAAAGTCACCACAAATAAATAAGGATAGAACGGGAGGAACTGAAAAATGAGTACATTAATCGCTTATGGAACCAAATACGGATTTACAAAAAAATGCGCCGAGATGCTTGCAGAAAAACTTGGTGAAAAGGCTGACATTTGTGATTTAAGCAGCAATCGTCCAGATTTGGCGCAATATGATAAGGTTATAATTGGCGGCTCAATCTATGCCGGGAGAATTCGAAAGTCCGCGGTGCGTTTCTGTACAGAGAATCTCAATACCTTGAAGAGCAAAAAAATTGGCCTTTTTATATGCGGAATGGCAGATGGAGAAAATGCCAGAAAACAGCTTGAATCATCTTTTCCGAAGGAGCTGCTATCAGTTGCCGTTGCTAAGGAATCATTCGGCGGAGAATATGATTTTAATAAAATGAATTTCCTGGAGCGCTTTATAATTAGGATGATTTCCGGCTCTGGGAAAAACCAGTCGCGAGTTATGGAAGATAACATCGCTCGTTTTGCCGAACAGATGAAAAATGCTTAGAAATGCAGCCGGGTTCTTCGATTTTACTACGATTTAAGGAGAGTTAAAGTAAGTATTAATTCTCAAGATAAAAATGGATTAATTATTATGCAAGTCCAGGAAAAGTAAAATTTTAATAATTACTGCGGAATATTTTTAAAATACAGCTCATGATGATGCCTATGCTTATACCGGCTGCCGCTAATATCCATGACTGCATATCAGATATTTTTTTAATGTCATTTTTTTTCATACCGATCAAGAGCAGCATGAAAAGCTCGGGCTTTCTTTTCTGAATTGTTCTGCGCTTGTATTCGTATGCAAAAAGTGTGAAATATAGAAGATTGAGTGCCCCTATTGCCAGTAGATAATGCATTTCCTTTATCTCTGAATCCCATTTGTCCTGAAGCATGGAATTTCCATTTGTAACGGCAAATCCAAGGGCGCCGATTTGTCTTTCGACTCTTGCCGCACAGCCTATGTTTTTTATACGCACGTATGCTGTTTTGATATTGGCAGGTTGTCCGCTTCTGTAAAGCAGTTCCTTCGCAGCAGACAGGCTGATATATGCTGCAGGTTCCTGATTTGTATCACCTTTGGAAAATATTCCACATACCCTTGATATAACAGGGTGTCTTTCGTTTTGAATACGGAAGCTGGCATTCAGCCAATCTATTCCATCAGATCCGCCTTGCGTATCTTCTTCTCTTGATGATTGCATCTTGCTGTTCTTGCTGTCTTTTACTGTAAATGCCGATGAAGCAGCCGGTATTGAAGACTTGTCTTTTTCGCTTTTGGATATTCCGCTCTTAGAGTCAGGTGTATTGTTTACATCCTGATTCTTATCTGATATATTTGATTCTGCCATATCTTCCGAGTTTTCTGTTTGACTGAATTGCCTGCAGGCGGATTGATTGATGATAATATATGGCATTACGCTATTATCGGGAAAGATATTTCCGGTAATAAAGTGCCCTTCGAAATAATCTGCCTGGATGCCTGCAAGGGTCAACTGTGCCGAATATTTACCTGCAGTTATGGCAGAAGGTACTTGAAGTACGGGAGTCGCGGCTTTTACATCAGGGATCCCCAATATATTCGTAATCGTACGGTCGGTAATTGCCGTATTGCCTTGCGCATTAATAGTAAGATCATAAGGTTGGGATTTTTCTTTATTCACTGCAGTATATGCCGCGCCGGCAAAAGAGAAGCAGAAACTGCTGATGGCAATACATATAGCAGGCAATACTGCTAATTTCCATTTCAGGTTTTTGACAGCCATATGAAACATATCAAACTTCTTCATAAAATTTACCTCTGCGTTTGCTGCGGATCATAAAAAAGGCGAATAATCCTTCGATAATTGCCGCACCGATAACAATGGATATCCACCATTGACCTGCACGGGCAGGTTTTTCCTCGGGTTTTGAGGGATTTTCATTGATAACGGGAGTATTGATATTTGTAGAAAACTCTGATTCCTTCGTATACTGTTTGCCGGATTCATCCTCATACAACAGGGTAATTTTACCGCTGGTCGGCCCGTATTTTTCCCCTCCGTCATAGTCTCCGGTCATATCTTTCGTGCCAATAAACACATCCATCTCTCCTGTGGAAGATGTCCCTGCCTCCATGTTCCCGACAAACGTGGTGCCGGATGGAATCAGGCCGGAAGCCTTTAATATGCAGCGTACGTTGTATGCTTTTCCGTGCCCCAAGTTCATTACCTGAAATGATACCGGCAGCGTATCACCAGCGTTTACCTCTGAAGCAATCCGGGGTGTTTCCATTTCGATATGCATGGGCTGGTCGACTTCCACAGATACTGTGCCCCTTGAAGAGAATGACACGGCCTCATCATTTTCATATTCTATTGAAAGGGTGATATCGTAGCGCTGTGGCGGTGTCACAGCATCGCTTTTGTATTTAAGCAATATTTCAGCAGTTTTGTTTCTATCAAGCTTTTTTATATAAAATGTATTGCTGCTATTAAGCAGAGATATATTTGGACAATCAAACGATGCCGTCACCGTCATATTCCGTACCGATTTCTCGTCACTTGTATTTTTGAGCGTAACTTTTACAGTGAATTTTTCTCCAGCCATAACAGGAGATGGATTTATGCTGTGTCCGTTGACAATAACTTTAGGCTGGGAAGCAGGCTCTTTGGGGGACGTTTCCACAGTGTTGGTGTTATTGATTTTAGGAGTGGATTCATTTGTGCTTTCCTTTTGCGATGAGGCAGAAGAAATTTTCTCTTCGGCCGATGCAGTAACGGACAGCATACAGAGCAATATTACAGTCATAACCATTGAGCAGAGTTTTTTCATCTTCATTCCTCCCGGATCTTGCCGTAATCTAAAATAAATTGCCTATCCGTATTCAATTCAGTTCTTTGTCTTCCTGTAAAATAAACCATGGTGGTTTCATTATTTTGCCGTATACCATCCAAAATTTTTGCTATTTGTTTTGTTTCCCTTTCAGAAAGGTTGGCATCTATCTCATCCAATAGTAATATTTTCGGCTGCACAATCAATGCCCGTGCAAGAGATGCAATCTGGCCTTCAAATAGCGGGATCTGTCTTGGATAAGCGCATGCGACGTTAGAAATTTCCAGTATTTTAAGCTGCTGCTTTACCATTTTTATCCTCTGCCCCGGCTCAACTCCGCGTACAAGCAGCGGCAGCCCTATATTTTCCCATATCGTAAGCCCTGGTACAAAATAGGGGGCCTGCAGCATAACAGCCATGTTTCTGTTGCGAAAATCCGCTGCAGAGTCAGCATCCATTTCATGCATGGCTTCTTCCATTACATAGATGCTGCCTGCACTGGGGTGTTCCATTCCGGCAATGAGCTTCATAAGCGTAGTTTTGCCGCTTTTAGGCGCTCCGCTGATGCAAATGCTTTCTCCTCTATGGATGCACAGGGTAATGTCGCTTATTATTCGCCGGGCAGGCGGATACATCCTGACTACATGCTCAAGTTGAATCGCTTCACTCAATTATCTCACCACCGTCATGACGCCTGCGTCGATCTCGCATACCGTATCGCATAGATTGTCAATGTCAATTTGATTATGGCTGGAAAGAAGAATGGTCTTGCCCTGATTTCGCAGGTCCTTTATAAGCTCGTGCATCTGGATGACGCCATTTTTATCCAGTCCGTTGAACGGTTCATCCAGTATGAGAATCGACGGGTCCTCCATAATCGCCTGGGCGATTCCCAGCCGCTGCCGCATGCCAAGGGAGTACTTTCCAACAGGTTTTTTCATATCAGGATCAAGCCCGACACGACGGATTGCAGCAGATATGGCCTCACGGGTAACTCTGTTCTTGAGCGATGCCAATATGGAAAGATTTTTTATACCCGTGAGGCCCGGCAGGAAGCCCGGGACTTCAATGATAATTCCCATATTATCCGGGAAATCCACATCTCTGCCCACCTGCATATAATTGACGAGTATCCTGCCCCTATCGGGCAGAAGAAAACCGCAGATACATTTTAAAAGGACAGTTTTCCCGGAGCCGTTGTTGCCTATAATTCCATGAATTTTTCCTTCCTCAAAATCGTGGGAAATACCGTGTAAAACCACTTCTTCTCCAAAAGATTTATATACATTCTGCACGCTTATCGCAATATCCATTTTATTCCTCCTATGTGGCATCCAAATTGATTGCCACCTTTGGTTACTATTCTTCAAATATAAAATATGCACCCTTACGTACCCGTAAATTTGAAATTGTATTTCCGTATGGAATGCAGCGCAAATCCGTAAAATACTAAAATCAACATAATGAATATCAAATATGTATGCCACAGGCGCGGCAACATGTCATAACCGAAATTATGCATATTGTAGGTAGCATGATTAAGCGGGGATAACCACCCTGCAGCCACATTCGCCTTATAAATGAGATTATCCGGAATATGGAACATGGTTTTCAGCAGTTTTGGGGTAAGGAGGAATCCCGACAGGCTGAATGCAAAAACGCTCGTTACTCCAGCAAGCTGACCCATTTTGATATTGAATGTAAGCATGATAAAAACCATAAGCAAGGAGTAAAGAAGCATAAGCAAGAAAATAGTTCCCATGCAGGCATATGGCGTTGACATTTCCATGGTCTTAACAAAGGCAGGTATGGAAATATTCTTCCCTGCACCGGAATAGGCGAGCATTGCCGCCGTCTTGCTCCACATGTTTCCCGTGAAGGAGTTGTTCATACACAGGAACGATGTAGATGCGAGGATAAAAACCATATAAATGCACGTTGCGGATATTATATATAGAGCCTGGCCTGTAATCCATGTTTTGCGGTCGATACGAACGAGATAAAACGGTGTCCCTGCGCTTAAAAATGGCATATCCGCAAACAACAGCACCAGAAGCAGGGATGAAAGCAATATTGAATTGCCGTCATCGAATGTCCAGATAAAGGCTTCCACAATCTGCATGGTCGTTCCATACTCTGCAGCAAATTTAACGGCTTTGTCCGAAAGCAGGAAACACAATATAAAAGCCAGCGCAAATGTGATAAAAATACGCGGGTTCTTGTGCCACCATCTAAAATCGTATGCAGCAACCGAACAAACCTGTTTTAGCTTAGACATTTACAAGCCTCCTCTTTGCCGATGCGGCAAACCATAAGCAAACAATGGCGGTGAGCTCTAAAAGGAATAATATCACGCCAAATTCCCCGAGTACCCAGTCTTTTGAGGGGGACATCCATTCCTTTGGGTATAGCACATATAACTCCTTGAAATACCGCTCATGGATAATAATAAGCACATAATAAAAAATAAACGGCGAAGCATATGCCATGTACCGGTTCATGGTAAGGGCAGCAAGCGTAAACCCTAGAATCGACCAAAACATACCGGAGAAAAACAACATTAATGCCTTCGTGAATATGACTGCAAAGTGCGGTTCAGCAGCTTTTCCGGCGTAAGAAGCAAGTTCCATCGGCATAAATACAAGCGCCGAAATACTATAGGCAGACAGGATGCCTAAAAATAATACAAGCCCTCCTGAAAGCCCGCAGGCCATGAGCTTTCCCTTTATATATCGGTTTATCCCGGAACGCGGCAGATATTCTTTTATAAAACCGCTTTTTATATCGTCTATATAGGCGGTTGTATAAGGCAATGTACAGATGATGGGCACTGTCAATGTCATCGTATCGGAAGATAAGGCGCTGATAATAAGCCTGGCATGATAGCCATATGGTAGAGGACCGGTGCTCCTCGATATTTCAATTATTTCATTCAGTGAGGATAGCAGAATCATCAATACAGCTGTCGTGACGGCAAGTAAAAAGCCTTTGGAAGAAACAGCGCGTTTTATATCCGATCGTATTACATAAACCATTGAATTCATCCTCCATTTTTCTAAAAACGGAATAAAGAAAGCAAGCATGGACATTTTTTATACTTTTCATGCCTGCTTTTGATTTAATCTGCCTGTTTAATATCCCGTTACACTTCTATCGATAATACTGCCGTCGATTGCGTTAATTGTAAGCCTGCTGCAAATCAAATCATTGTCTACCTCGGGGGTGCTGCTTCCGTCTTGATCCTTGTCGGCAATATAGGTCAAGCTTCCGAAAAAATCCCAAACAGGTATCAGTAAAGCGGTATCGTTATTATTTTTTTCAGTAATACGCATCAGTCCCAGATTTGCCTTTGAGATGTCAAATACAACTGATTGGTTTCCGGTCTTTCCTGCTTTTGTAATTAAAATCATGGAATCAAATACTTTCGAGATATCGCTAAAAGGCAATACAGTCGTATTTTGTGTAACTGTTTTTGTAATCTTATAAGGAGATTCCCATACAAATTCCCGTATTCCGCTGTCATCGATCATAAATGACATTCTTTCATAGGGCCATGGAGCAGTGTATTCAGGATTGTTTTCAGCATCTTTGGGGGTATCCACGCTATCACCTGTATAGGAAAGCAGCGTTGTGCGGTTTATTTTGTTATCAGTATAAACAACCGGTACTCCGTTTACTGTCCGGACAAATTCAAGTGAATACCCATTGTATGTTGCTGTCGGCTGGGTACCGTTTTGCAGATTGACACAACCGATTGCCTTTTCTATGGAATAGCATGTTAAGTAATCGATTCCAAGGGAATGGATAAAATCTTTTGCAAGCTTTTGAGCCTGTTCCCTGGTTATGGAGAGCGTCGGCATCTTTTGAAGTGTTTTGGAATCGATTCCACTTTTGTACATGACATTCTTATCCCATTCATATAATCGGAAACATTCTGCGGTGGAATACCCATTAGGCTCAGAGGAATAGAACACTCTGTATGCATTGTATTTTGGACTGTTAACTACCTCGAAATACCCATGCTTGCCATCCTCACCGTCAGTGATGCCCTTAACTACTTCACGCTTTTTCCCGTCTTTTATAATATCAGTAGAAATCGGCGTTTTATCAACGGTCTCGGGAGCAGTCTCGTATACTTTTTCATATTTGGCAATTGTAGAGTCTATCATATCTTTATCGGAGCCCTTTGCACCTTTGAGCTTTTGCCGGAGCTTGACGATTTTTTCCTGTATCTCGGCCTTTGTCATGGCAAAGGCTGATTCGGCTGAGTAAATATTCTTTTCACCGAGCAATATTTTTCGCAAGCTGTTTATCTCCTTCTGCGAAAATTCTCTTTTCTGTACACTAAGAGTTGGGATTTTTTCCACATCGGGAATTGTAACTTTCATATTCACATTAGCCTTAACATCATTATTTTTTGTAGTTAGGGAGGCTTTGTAAGTATCAGGAGCTTTCAGCATCTCTGTCAGGCTTTTCCCGTTATTCTCAGAAGTCGCCTTCTCTATGACCTTACCTGTATCCTTGCCGACTACAATCGGACTCTTAGGCGTATGCTGGCATGAAACTAACACAAAGGCAAGAATTACGGCCAAAACAATAGATATTTTCCTTTTCATCATCACACCTCATTTCTTTTGCTAAGACTATGATCTTATATTCAGACACAAAAGACATCATAAAAGTGTAAACTTTTTGTAATCAAGGGAATATGATCTTTACAGTCGTCCCTTTCCCGGGTTCACTTTCGAAAACAAGCCCGGCATGATGCGCATCCGTAATCTGTTTTACAAGAGCCAGCCCAAGGCCGCTGCCGCCGTTCTTTTTGCTGCGGGAACGATCAACCATATAAAAAGGCTCGGTTATCTTTTCAATTTCATTCCTCGGAATACCCTTGCCGTGATCCCGTACCTGAATAGTCCGGCTGTATGCCGAGATTTCCACCGTTTGCCCTGCGCTGGAGGCCTTGGAGCCATTATCCGCAAGATTTGTGACTGCGCTCAGCATCAGGTCAAAATCCATGTAAAGTGTGTCAATGCCGCATGTTATTTTAATATTAGTCTTGCGCTGCTTGAATGTTTCATCCACATTGTCTTTTACAGCGTTCAGCAATTTAGTGACGGATTCCTCACGAAGTGTTATATTTTCCTGCAGAGTTATAAGAGCGAGGAGTTTCTGGGTCAGCCGCTCCAGCCATTTGCATTGATCGTGGATCTGGATGAGAGAGTTATACGCCACATCTTCTGGCAACTTAGTGTAAAGGAGAGTTTCGGAATGCCCTATCACAGATGTGAGGGGGGTCTTGAATTCATGGGTCAATCCTCCTATGAAAATTCTCTGGCGCTCCGCAGCTTTTTCCAGTTCATCTATGTGCATTTCAACCGCTTCCGCCATAATGTTAAAATTACGGGCCAATGCGCCTACCTCGTCATTTGAGGCAATCTCAGTCCTCTCGTCGTATTTCCCATTTGCAATACGCCGTGCTGAGCTGCCCAGTTTTTCTAAATGGCGGGTGGCAAAACGCACGAGAAAAATTATAAGCCCGGTTCCAATCATGATACAGGCGAGGCTGATCGCTATAAATTGCAAGGCCATCCGCCTGATATCGGTATATACTGAGGTGATATCCCGCACGGTATAAACTTTACATTCATCTGAAAGAATTCCGACGTTGTTCCCTGCAATAAGTATATGCCTGCCGTCAATCTTGCCTATAAAGAGCTTTTGCTGGTAGGACTCTGAAAGCGGCAGTATCTTTTCCGGAAGCAGACTGATATTGGAATAGATGGTCTCATCCCCATATATGAGTACTGAAGTATTATTTGCAAAGAGGGAGAAACAATATTTGAGCATTGAACGTTTCACTACAGGTTCCAGGTTGTCGCTGTCATAATAGTTGCCGTAATAATTGACCATCTCGGAAAACGATGCCTGCAGGTTATGCTGTTCGGTCCGGATATTATCCATGGTTATTTGCAGTATGCTCTCCCGAGATTGGATAAGCAAAATTGTGCTGCAGACTCCGATAATCAGCATCAGTATGATGATACAAATCAGGGATATTTTCAGCCATAGCTTCATAAGTGTCAGTCCTCCAAACGATAACCGATCTTGGGGATCGTTTTAATTTCAACATCCAGCTTCAATTTTTTTCTAAGCTGTGCAATATGTACGTCCACCGTACGCGTCCCACCGATAAAATCGACACCCCATATCTCGTTAAGCAGACGTTCCCGGGGCAATGTCCGGTTTTTGTATTTTACAAGCATGGCAAAAAGGTCGAATTCAAGGGGTTTTAACTGAATTTCCCTTCCGCACTGAAAGACGGAATGGTTTTCCACATCGATGGTTATATCCTTGAAATGCAAAACCTTTTTGAGCTTTCCCGTCCTTTCCAGCACCTTTTCAATTCGGACGAGCAATTCCAAAACCTCGAATGGCTTTACGATATAATCCTCTGCACCGTCCCGCAGCCCTTTGATTTTCGATGATACGTCCGACTTGGCCGTAAGATAGATAACAGGTATGTTATACTGTTTCATGTACTTCATAAGTTCAAAACCGTCTACTCCCGGAATCATAATGTCAAGCAGGGCCAAATCAAAGGAATGATCCTGCTTAAGATATGCGACCGTCTCGTCTCCGTCCGCTAAAACGGCATATTCATACCCTGTATATTGAAGGTTAATCGATATAAAATCCGAAATGGACTTTTCATCTTCCACAACAAGTATCCTGTTTGCAGCCATACCGTCATCTCCTGTGACATAAGCATGATATTTCCTCTATTTTACCACAAAATGATCTGTAAAAAGGTTTTTGATTTGTAAACGTATTGTTATCGCAGCATGTAAGAAAATTTTTGGAGATATGAAAAATAAAATGGAGAAAATATTCTTTTTTATGTGAAAGGGTAGTAATAATTAAATAAGTGTGATATTATAAAAAAGGAGTTAATTTCCAAAAGCATATACATTATAAGGCAAAATTATCCTTTTTAATATACTACAATCTATGCTGTTTTGAATGTAGAATATCATTTATTTTCACATAAAAGTATTAAAAAATAAATTGGAGGCTTTTTATATGAAATTATCTGTAAGCGCCTGGTGTCTTCAAAAAAAGCTGTTCAACAAGGAGATGACTATATTTGATTTTATAAATTACTGTCATGAAAATGGTGTAAGATATGTTGAATTGCTCGATGGTTTTTTAAATGGCGAGGATGACATAAAAAAAATCAACGGGCTTTTAAAGAGCCTTGGTATGGCGGTATCCGCATATTCGATAAGCAACGATTTCGTACTATCTGACAGCAGAGAAAGAAAAGAGCAGGTTGAATATATGAAGCAAAGCATGAACATTAGTTTTGCTTGATTGAGAGGGGGAATGTCCTTATGCCCGGCGCTATCAATGCTTTGAAAGGCGGCCTTATTGTGTCATGTCAGGCTCTTGAAAATGAGCCTCTGCATTCATCAATGATAATGGGAAGAATGGCATATGCCGCAGTACTTGGAGGGGCAAAAGGAATAAGAGCCAATAGTTTTGAAGATATTGTTGAAATAAAAAAAGTAGTTGGCGTACCTGTTTTCGGCATTGTAAAACGTGGGTACAAAGACTCTGATATATATATTACGCCAACGATGAGAGAAATAGATGAGCTTGTAGCGGCAAAAACAGATATCATCTCGTTGGATGCCACAAACCGGATAAGGCCGGGCAATAAGACGCTTGAGGCTTTTGTAAGTGAAATACGCGCTAAATATAGGAATATAACTTTGATGGCAGATATATCTATTTATGAAGAAGGAATCCATGCATATGATATGGGTTTTGATATGGTTTCAACGACCCTGTCCGGATATACGCCATATAGCCCCCAGTTTGAAACGCCTGATTTTAAACTTATTGAAAGGCTTTCCAAAAGGTTGCCTATCCCGGTGGTCGCTGAAGGAAGGATCTGGGTAAGGGAGGAAGCGGTGAAAGCATTTGATTCAGGGGCATATGCTGTTGTTGTAGGAACTGCGATTACAAGACCGATGGAGATTACAAGGAGATTTGTCAAAGCTATAGAATCTGCAGAAAAATAAAGAGATATTGAAGTTTGGCGCAATATCCAATACAATATAGTTATGGTAAATTTTTTTGAAGTATTCATATAATGGAAGGATGAAAATATGGAAAATCAGGATCAGTGCCTTTTAAAAATCAGGAGTCTATATAAAAGCTTTACTAAAAAAGAAAAAAAGGTTGCCGACTATATACTAAGCAATAGCGGAGTAATATATATGTCTATTACAGAATTTGCCGAAGCTTGTAATGTTGGCGAGACTACCATTATCAGGTTTTGTAAAAAGATAGGAATGGAAGGATATCAGGAATTCAAACTGCAGCTTGCAAGAGAGACGGTAAAGCCGGAAGAGGATGTCCATGAAAATATAACTCCACATGATAGCATCATTGATGTTATAAAAAAGACTACATATTCAAATACAATTGCTATACAGGATACAGCAAAGGTAATATCTCCGAGTCAGCTGGAAAAGGCAGTTGATGCCATAATCAATGCCGAAAAAGTTGATCTTTATGGAGTTGGGGCTTCTGCATTTACGGCAGGGGATGCAAAATACAAGTTTATGCGTATAGGTATAAATGCAGAGGCTATAAGCGATCCCCATATGCAGTGTATGTCCGCTGTCAATTTGAGTAATAAAGGGGTTGCGATAGGTATAAGCTTTAGCGGCAGCACAAAGGATACGGTGGATTCTCTTACCTTCGCCAAAAATGCAGGTGCTTTTACAATTGCCATTACCAATTATGAAAAATCGCCTATTACGAAGGTGGCGGATGTAGTGCTGCTGACATCTGCAAGGGAAACTCCGTTAAGAAGCGGCGCATTGACGTCCAAGATTGCTCAGCTTCATGTGCTTGATATATTATATACACTGCTTGCAATAAAGAAAAAGGAAAAGGCTTATGAAATGCTAAACAAAACAGCCGAAGCCGTTATTTCAAAACTGTATTGATTATCGGAAGCAAGCTAAGATAGTTCTGCAAAATCCCATCTTAATATTTTATGAGTATTCTTATATATGGACGGAAGGTCTATGCGGTTCCATGAATACTTTAAAATGTCCCTTTTCTTTTCGCATATTTATTTAAAAATCAAGAATGGGTTAATTCGCCTGCAACCTATTCTGTTTCTGAACGTGTAATATTTTAGATGTATACAAATATTTGTTTGGCTTATACTTCTAAAATAATTATATAAGGATGATAAATATGCAGAATTGGATTATTCAAATTATGAACACTTTCGGATATGCGGGGATTGCACTGCTTATTGCGATAGAAAATATTTTTCCTCCGATTCCGTCAGAGGTTATTTTAACTTTCGGAGGCTTTATGACTACCTATACATCTATGAATATTTGGGGTGTCATAATATTTGCCACAATAGGATCGGTAGTGGGAGCAATTGTACTTTATGGGATTGGCAGATGGCTTAGTCCGGAAAAACTGGAGCGATGGTTGGATGGCAGATTGGGAAAGATTTTGCATTTTAAAAAAGAGGATGTTTCGAGAGCTGCGGACTGGTTCTCAAAACGTGGGAAACCGACTGTTTTCTTTTGCCGGTTTATTCCTATTGTCCGCAGCCTTATTTCCATTCCTGCCGGCATCGCACGAATGAACATGGTAATTTTTCTGATACTTACTACTGTGGGAACTTTTATCTGGAATGCTGTTCTTGTATATTTAGGGGCGTTTGCAGGTACATCCTGGGAAAAAGTTGTCGGGTATATAGGCACATATTCCATGATTACCGTTTTTGCTTTTGTTGTTTTAGCTTTTATTACTGCGATAGTTTTCTATAAAAAAAGGTTTTTAAAATCCAAAAGGTAAAAATACTAACTTGAGGAGATACTAATGAAAGGTATGAAATAAATTATAAAGATATCATATTATTTACTATTTAGAGGGGAAAAGCGTTAGGTTTTAGTGGATTGCCTTATCCTATTAGAGGGCGGTGACACATGGAAGATAAAAAACTTATAAAAGAGTGCCAAAATGGTGACAAAAGTGCCTTCCAGGAACTTATAAGCAAATATCATCCCATAGTATATAAATTTCTTGTCAGAGTTACTGAAGATGAAAGGTTAACGGAGGATTTGACCCAGGAAACTTTTATAAAAATAATAAGAAGCATTGATAAATTTGATGTGAATGGCAAAGCAAAATTTTCAACATATATAATTGCGGTATCGAAGAACTGTTACATCGACTATTTGAGAAAGAACAAAAAAACTATGCAAAGTGTAGCCATAGATGATAATCTTAATATTGAGGATACTGATGTAAATGTTGAGGAGATTGTTTTAGATAAGATATATGGCAATGATATTTTAAAAGCAATGGAAAGTTTAACGGAGGAGCAAAGGATAGCAATAAAACTTAAATACATTGAAGACCTTACGCTTAAAGAAATCGGGGATATCCTCAAAATTGAGCCAAAGACCGTTAAGAGCAGGATACATAATGGGATTGTCAAACTCAGGCAACTATTGCAAAAGTGAGGTGAATATTTTGAAATATGATGTGGATACTCAATCGACGGCAGGATTGCTATTGAATCTAGAAGATGAGATAGAGAAAAAATGCTTTCAAATAAAACAGAAAAAAAATGAAATAAGGATGAGAAGGGTATTTTTTTCATGCTGTATTTTTACAATATTAATAACATTCATCAGTTTATTTACAGGATTTTCAATAATCAACATAGCGGTGTCATTAATTTTATTTCAAAGTTTAGCCTTAACTCTCGCAGTACCTTTCATCTTGGATTTGAACAAGGAGGGTATGTTAAATGGGAAAAACAGATGAATTCATAAAGAAAATTAGTTTTGGAAAAGTAGCAAAAATCTATGTGATATTATCGATTCTTGTTTTAATAATCTGTATTGGTATGACTGCATACCTGTTTAGAGACAAGATTGCTTTAGCGATAGATTATGAAAAGATGGATGATGCAGTTGAGAAAAGAGGAATAGATGCTTCAATTAAAGGGCGCTTAGATAAACTCGCTAACGATTCGGTCGACATAAGGGATGTAATTCTACTTGATAAAGAAAATAATATCCTGTATAGGGTAAGGAATTCCGGCATAGGAAGGGATAATAAGCTAACTTTAAGTTATAGTAGAGAAAAAGGAGGCTATCTTACAGACCCAGGCAGTCCGGATATATATTATAAAGTTGTCAGGTTTGAAAAGCTGATCTATTTTAAAGATTCCATGGAACAGATAATAAAGTTAGAAAAAGAACGAAATGATGATTTTTTTTATGACGCTAACTTTAATGTCAAGAAGGTTTATTTGCTGAATTATTTTGCTGATAAAAATAATGGCATGAAGGTTTTTATCATAAGTGATATCAGGATAATGCCGTATGCTGAAAGGTTATTTGAATCGATGGGTTCGGTATTGGCAGTTATCCTTTTAATTTATTGGATAGGCTTGGCATTATGGGTGTATAAGGATTCAAATGAGAAAAGGATGAACGCAGCTTTATGGGGAATCGTTACTCTAATTACTAACTTGATAGGGTTACTAGTATATGTATTGGTAAAGCAAAATAGTGAAGTTTGCTACAAATGCGGTGCAGCACAGAATAAGTACAACGTGTATTGCTATAACTGCGGAGCAAAAATAAATAATTTATGCAGTAAATGCGGAGCCATCGTCAATGAAAAAGATAAATACTGCATTAAATGCGGTAATAAACTGTAAATCAAAAGCTTCCTTAAATAAAAGGGGATAGTTTAAATCATATTATCACGATGGCCCCTACAACACCCGCTAGTATGGTAAGCAAAATCGGATTGATTTTGAAACGTATATTGAGCACTGCGGTGAGTATAAAAATAATAACGGGAACGAGAGACAGAGTGCCCATCGGGTCAATAAGGAAATTTCCGATATTTTTTCCCGGTACCGTAAGTACATTGGTTGCTATCGTTATCGCTGCAGCTGCTATCAAACCGACGGCGGCGGGTTTGATACCGGATAAAGTATCCGTCAGCCAGTCGTTGTCCTTAAAATGTGCAAAAAAGCGCATAATGACGACAGTGAGGACAAAGGAAGGCAGCGAAACACCTGCGGTAGCCGCAATGGCTCCCGGCAGTTTTTGGTAGAGGTATCCGACATAAGTGGCGGCATTTATAGCTATGGCGCCTGGAACGACCATATCCAGTGCATTCAAGTCTGCAAACTGGGCAGGACTAACTGAAAAATGCTCCGCTTCCGTCATGATCATGGAGAGCATCGCATAACCGCCCCCGAAACTTAAAAAACCGAGCTTGAGAAATGTGTAAAACAGATTAAAACATTTAAGAAGCATCCTCATGACTCCTTTCCCGATGTCGTCTAATACGCTGGTAAATATATCCGGTAGCGCCGGACAGCACTACGATAATCGGTGCGCCTAAATTTCCCACAACAACAAGTAGGAAAGCGGCGATCATTATGATGACGGAGAAGGTGGTTTTTAAATTATATCTGCCAAGAGAAAATGCGGCTGAAAGCACCAGCGCGGCAGACGCAGCCCGGATCCCGCGCATGGCTCCCAGAAGCCTTCCGTGCTGAGGGATCATTTTTGCAAGAATTGTAGCCAACACCATCAGGGAAAATGCCGGCAGTATCGCGCCAAAGCCCGCTGCCAGCATTCCGACAGTACCTGCCGCATGACGCCCGACAAGTGTTGCGCAGTTTAATGCGATTACACCGGGCATAGTTTGTGAGAGCGTGGCATATTCCATAAATTCATCCCTGCTCAAAAGCTTATATTTTTCTACCGCGTCCCGCTCGATAGCAGGAACGATGGCAAGGCCTCCTGCAAAAGTGAACGTGCTTGCTTTCAGAAAAGTGATAAACAACGCAAAAGATTTGAAAAGTTTATTGTTACTCATCATAACCTCCAAGTTCCCCGTCAATCGGATCATATCTGGCGAATTTCGTTGCTTAAAATAATATAATCCTCTTTATTTCGATTTCATATTGCGAATCTAAGATATGATAAGTATATCACTTGAAAAACCATAAGTAAAATATCATAATATTATATATATTATATTGTTTTGCTTATGAATAGGGGGATAATACAATTGACTTTACGGCATATGAAAATTTTTGTGACAGTTTGCGAAGAAAACAGTATTACAAAAGCTGCAAAGAAGCTGCATATAGCGCAGCCTGCGGTCAGTATCGCTGTGAAGGAGTTGGAGGATTACTATGGCGTAAAGCTATTTGACCGCATATCGAAACGGCTTTATCTTACTGATATAGGCAGGAATTTTCTTGAATATGCACTCCATATCGTTTCTCTTTTTGACGATATGGAGAATAATATGCACAAATGGGAGTGCTCTGAGAAGTTAAGAATCGGGGCTTCCATTACCGTGGGTACCCATTTCATGCCGCGGTATGTAACTACCTTCTACAAATACCACCCTCAGTCAGATATTGAAGTTTTTATAGGAAGTTCCGATTTGATCGAGAAAAAGATCCTGCAAAATGACCTTGATTTTGCTTTAATAGAAGGCACTGTCCATTCAGAAAATATCCATTATGATACCTATATGAAAGACAGATTGGCTGTCATATGCAGTCCTTTAAACCCTCTCTGTGAAGAAGAAACCGTAACGATAGAACAGCTGCTTTCACAGCCATTGTTGTTGCGAGAGAATGGAAGCGGTACCAGAGAATTGTTTGATCATGTTATGGCGACTTTTGAATATACTTATACGCCATCATGGGAGAGCACAAGCACGGAAGCCCTGGTGAATGCGGCAAGCATGGGACTTGGCGTCTCTATTTTGCCATATATGCTGGTGCAGGATGCACTTGAAAAAGGTGTCATTGTTGAATTGAAAGTTGAAAATTTACATTTAGATCGGTGGTTCCATATCATCTATCATAAAAACAAATTCCTTACCAATTTGGCAAAAGAGTTCATCAAAATGATAAAGGATAGTGAAAAACACTAAGCTAAAGGTGCATATTCATCTTCTATATCTTAAACTTTTTAACTAAGGTATTAAATTTTTCTACCAGCGTGGTCTGGCCTTCTATTGATTCGGTTGCGTCTTCATTGGGTCAAGTCACCTTTTCCGATGGCTCTGCCTAGATCCAGTACTTTATTGATCTGTTTTGATATCAGATAAGAAATTAAAAATCCCAGCATTATCGCGATCGACAATCCTGAGATTATTATGCCGGTCATTGCATATAAGGACTTTCTATATATCGATTTATTATTGATGTTAGCATTGTAAGCATGTTTGATATTTAAATTTATTATTGAATTGATCACATCCGCCATGTTGGTTTCGATCTCGGAAACATCAGGCAGGATTGCCTCAGCTTCTTCATATTTATGATTTTTGGCCAATTCAACAAGTTTACTGTATGAATTTACATAATCCTCGAGGTATTTTTTATATTGTACCATTAGCACATTTACATTCTGCGCTAAACCCAAGTCCTCGAATTCTTTTATATACTGGTTATTTTCATTTTTAAGCTCATTCAAATGCCTTTCTGACCGTTTTATTTTATTTATATCCTTTGCATAGGTGAGGATGAGGATTTCACTATATACCTGCTGAGAATTGTTTTTGATATCATTAAGTTTATTCAAGGATACCAGATTATAATCATACATTGAAACAGCATTGCTGTTTATTTTTCCCATATTCGATATTCCAATAAACCCTAGCAATTGCTGAAGGAAGAGGACGTGCACAGGCTGAAACGCTGCGGCGCATACGTAAAGCTGTAAAAGCGAGGAAGTTGAAATCGGCTTCCGACGCATGCAAACATGGATGCTTCTTTTATATTATCGGAAGATGAACGTGCGGTTGCCCATTGGGTATTTATCAATCAGAAACCTGCAGGTTGCGGGACGGATACCCTCATGGGAGCCGATGCTTTTTATATGCCTATCGCCTCACATGGATGGAGTGGAAGTATTGAAGACAATAAGGCAAAATGGACTGCAATACCTGTAATTGTCGTGTCAGCCCGCGGCCATGAGCGTGAAAAGGTGGAGGCGCTTAACTTGGGCGCAGATGATTATATCACAAAGCCGTTTGGAACATCTGAACTGCTAGCAAGAATAAGGACGGCACTTCGTCACAGCCAGAGAAGTTTAAGTGGAAGTCCGCAGGAAGCAGATAAAATTACCGTTGGAGACCTTGAAATTGATTATAGCAAAAGGCGCGTGTCAATTGCCGGAAAGGAAGTCCACCTTACTCCAATTGAATATAAAATTATCGTACTGCTTTCCAAGTATATAGGCAAAGTACTTACACATGATTTTATTATTAAAGAAGTATGGGGGCCATACGCAAATGAAATACAATCGCTAAGGGTGAACATGGCAAATATCCGGAGAAAACTGGAATCGAATCCTGCAGAACCCAAATATATTGTTACAGAAGTCGGCGTAGGATACAGGATGGTTGAAGAATTACATGATAATAATCGGGCTTAAAAACAGCTGATAACTGTGCTTTACGTTTATATAAGCGTAAAAATTTCAGTTATCGGCTGCTTTTTTATAAATTTCAATGCATAAAAATTCCAAATTTGAAAACATATTAAGAATAAAATCATATTCTCTTGATAAAATATACATACCGATTTCTATAAAGTATATAGAATAAAATCCGATAAAATAATATAGATTATTGTAAAATAATATAGATTATTGCGCAGATTTATGCCAATGCAAAGATTGAAAAAGGGCGTTATGGAAATATGGATAATGCTTTTTTGAGCGTATGGAACTGAGCAGGAGGCAATGGATAGTCGATGAAATTGCTCTTATTAATAGATGCTGTTTTAACGTACTATAATTTTTGGGAGGTAAATATAAAATGAGAAGAAAAGATTTTTCAACTGCTCTTGGTCTATTGTCAGGAGTACTGGTTATCACACTAAGCTTAATATGGGGACAAAAGGATATCGGAAAGACATTCATGCTTTTCTTTGATGTACCTTCAATCTTCATTGTAATATTTGGCTCATTTTCATCAATTATAATATCGTTCAAGTGGGAAACCGTAAAGAATATCCCTAATGTTTTAAAAACCGCTTTTATGAGCAAAGAAGAATCGAAAATCGACATCATCAGAATGTTTATAGATTTATCAAAACAAGCAAGAAGGGAAGGCCTTTTATCTCTGGAAAATGAAATTGATAAAATAAATGACAATTACATAAAGTCTGGAGTACAGATGATAATTGATGGATTTGAAGAAGATTCGATACAAAAGACTATGGAGCTTGCAATGGATAAAACAGAGGAAAGGCACAAAAAATATGTTCAAGTATTCAGAATGTGGGCAAACCTTGCTCCGTCATATGGCATGTTGGGAACATTCATCGGGCTCATTTTGATGATGGCAAACTTTAAAGATATGAGCAGATTTAGTTCGGCATTTGCAACAGTGCTTGTAACTTCGTTTTATGGAGCAGTTTTATCAAACCTTGTGTTTGCCACGCTTGCAAACAAGCTTGATATTAAGAATTCAGATGAATTAAACAAAATGGAGTTGGTGCTTGAAGGTATTATGGACATACATTCGGGCGTAAATCCGAGAATCATGGAAGAAAATTTGAAGACATTTTTATCAGCTAAAGAAAAGAAAGAATATGAGCTAAGCAATGGCCAGAGGAATCAGGAAGAAGCGGTGATTAGAAATGCGGCATAAAAAGAGAAAAGGCTTGGAGACTCCTGCTGAGAATTGGCTTGTTTCATATGCAGATATGATGACATTGTTGTTGTATCTTTTTGTTATTCTTTATGCTATGGCAGTATTAAATCAAGGTAAAGTCAAACAAACTCTCGAGTCTTTTTATAATACATTTAGCAGCGGCACCAGGATAAGTCTATTCGATACATCGGATATCGGAGGAGTGCCCATGAGCGGTACGCAGTCAGACAATGGCAGTCCAACTTATGACCAGGTTGACAAATATGTAAAGGATAGTAATCTTGAAGGCAAAGTAAGTGTTAAGAAGCAGAGCAATGGAATTTCCCTTGAACTTCAGGAAAAAATATTGTTTGATCCGGGAAGTGCCACAATAAAACCGGAAAATATAGGAGTGCTTGATAAAATAAGCGTGCTTTTAAAAAGCTTGCCGAACAACATAATTGTCGAAGGTTATACGGATAATAGACCTATAAATTCGGGATATTATCAATCAAACTGGGAACTATCGTCCGACCGTGCCGTAAAGATATTAAGATATTTTACGGATGAGAAGGGATTAAAACCGGAAAAATTTCAAGTGGCAGGATACGGGGAATATAAGCCTATTGCGGATAACAATACTCCTGAGGGAAGACAAAAGAACAGGAGAGTCGATATAATTATTGTTGAAAATAATAAAGATAACGGGCAATGAATCCGGTATTGACCGATTTATTGTCTATACCACGACTTTATATTGATCCCATTATATTTGACGAAAGTGGTGATGTTAATAAAATTATATTAATATCTCCACTTTTTTATCTTTATGCGTGCTTTTTAAGAGAGCAGCTCTTTAATATCCATAATCAATCTTTGCCCTTGTATACTTTTGGCGTGGATGACAGTTCGCGGAAAGGTAATTTGTTTTGTTTGCTTGCCCAAGGGACTTGAAACTATGAACGATGAAAACCGGTTCCTCTTGGATTCGGTCGTCATGCAGATTACCATCGCTATGGAGCGTGAGCTTCTTACCAGTGAAAGGGAAACTGCAAGAGCTGAAGCCGAACGAGAAAGGTTTCAGAGGCTATTGACCGGATTTCAAAGTACGCTCCCGACCATAAAATTCGGGTTTCTGTTCCAAATGAGGTGCTGTTCATTCCCATGGATGGGAAGCTCATAGAACAAGTGCTCATAAATTTAGTCGATAACGCAATCAAGCATACGGCACCGTCAGACGAAATTAATGTATCGGTTTGGCTGGATGGTAAAAAGGCTTGGTTTGAAGTATCAGACAATAGAACGGGAATTAACAAGGACGATTTGCCGAAGATCTTTGATATGTTTTATGTTTCAAACAATTCCCGTGCAGACGCAAGGCAGGGGATCGGTCTTGGACTTGCTATATGCAAGTCTATTGTAAATTACCATGGTGGTGAAATATATGCAAAGAACAACAGTGCGGGTGGTGCGACATTTCGGTTTTATTTGAACGCATAGGAGGATTGAAATGGGGTTATTATTAGTCGTCGGGATGATAAACAAATACGCAAATTTATAGATTTCTCGCTAAGATCACAGGAATACGATTGTGTTGAGGCATCGACAGGGAAAGATGCAATGAGCATTATCGCGACCCAGATATAGATATAGATGAAAAAGCCTTTAGAAAATTATCATCATCTTATGGAGGAATTTCCATAGAGGGTAATGGCACAGATATTGATTTGCTGATATTTGCAGGTGCCAAAAATGCTGATATTTTAGTTGCATCGACTAACGACGATAATACCAATATTATGATAGCTCAAATTGCAAAACGGATTTTCAGGATAAATAGAGTGATTGCCCGAATATATGATTCCTCAAAGCAAAAATGGCGACGGGACCAAACCATATATACTGGAGGATGCAGGCATTTTGAAAATGGATACGGTTATTGCTTTAAGCAATATGGATTCTGCAAATTTGATCGTCTGCGAAATCGCCAAAAAGCAGTTTTATGTCAAAAACACGTTTGCAGTTGTAAACGATCCTGAAAATATGAGGGTGTTCAGGGAACTCGGCGTGAATAAATGCATCAGTGTTGAGCAGATACTTACAGACGCTATTGAACAAGAGGCGATAATGGAAAACTTAAAAAGCTATTTGCCAATGGAAAATGTAAAGATAGTTATTTGTGAGGTTGAATTGGATGATAAGTCCCCCGTGCTAAACAAAAAGTTATGGGAAATCGGGCTTCCAAAGGATAGCATTATCGGTTGCATAATAAGGGCGGAGCAAACAATAATTCCTCAAGGGAATACCGATCTTAAGGCAGGCAATAGGGTCATTTTACTATCATCTCCGGATTCAATGTATAAAATCAATTTGCTTCTTTCAGGAGGTAAAGCGCGTGCTTATTAATCCAGAGAAAAGGTAGGCATATATAAAATTTGCCTAAAATATGGATAATAAGTATGATATAATTATATAATGTGTGGATAAAATTGAAATCGTCAATAAAAATATGCAAAGATACTTTGACATGGAGAAGTATAGTGAATAAATAAAATTAATATGTTTATGGAAGTGAAAAAATATGCATAATAGTTCTGTAGGTATTTTGAAATGCAGCCACGTAATAAAACGCTGCGAAAAAAATCCTGTATTATCAGCCAAGGATGTTCCCTATGATGCAAACTTGATTTTTAACGCCGGAGTTATTAAATATCAGGGGAAATACGTAATGATATTCAGAAATGATTATGGATATAAGGATGGAAAGTTTAAGGGGACGAATCTTGGCATTGCATACAGCAGTGACGGCATAAGCTGGAAGGTAGAAAGCAAGCCGTTCTTTACTGTAGAAATGCTGAATGATTCTGAAATTAGAAGGTTTTATGATCCGAGACTCACGGTAATCGATGGCAAATGCTATATATGTTTTGCAGTGGACACAAATCATGGGACGCGGGGAGGCATCGGGGTTACAGACGATTTTCAGAGTATAAGGGTTTTAAATATGTCTGTTCCTGATAACAGAAATATGGTTCTATTTCCCGAAAAAATAGGCGGGCTTTATACCCGGCTTGAGAGGCCCATGCCGGTTTACAGCAGAGGAAGTGACCGGTTTGACATATGGCTTTCAAGTTCTCCGGATTTAAGATACTGGGGAGATTCGAAGCTTGTATTGTCCGTTGAAGATGTTTCTTTCGCCAATAATAAAATAGGCCCCGCGGCACCTCCTGTTAAAACAAAATATGGCTGGCTTACAACCTTTCATGCAGTGGATACAGATGACAGCAGAGGTAAAAACGGATGGGAGGATTTCTGGCGCAAAAGATATAGTGCCGGAATCATGCTGCTCGATTTAGAAAACCCTTCAAAAGTAATAGGGATATCTAAGCTTCCTTTGATAATTCCAGAGGCGGAATATGAGAGAAACGGTTTTAGAAATGATGTGATTTTCCCTGGCGGTATGATACTGGAGGAGAGCGGAGAGGTTAAAATTTATTATGGTGCGGCGGATACCGTAGAATGTATGGCAAGAGCAGATGTTAATGATTTAATTAAATTATGTTTAAATGAATAAGCATGCAGAAGTCATAAAGGCGGCGGTGCATATTTATAATATACCCCGAAGGCGGCAATAATATTGCAATTTACGACAAGTTATGATAATGTAGTAATACTTGATTATACTATTAAATTCAATATTAAAAATATGAATGAAGGTACTTTAGAATGGAAAAAGATAAACAAATACAAAATAATGAAAGCATTGAAAAAATATATAAACTTACATCCGAAGATGCATGCAAAGCATTGGATACAAGTTATAAAGGTTTAACGGCATCGGAAGCAGAAGAGAGGCAGAAAAAGTATGGCAAGAATGTTATAAGCCGCAAAAAAGGCAAATCTGTTATTTTAGTTTTTTTGTCTAACTTCGCCAGCTTAATGGCTATTCTATTGTGGGTAGGCGGTATTATTGCATTTATAGCTGCTATGCCTGAACTGGCTATTGCAATTTGGCTGGTCAATATCATAAACGGTGTTTTCAGTTTCTTACAGGAATATCGTGCCAGCAAAGCTACGGAAGCATTGAAGAAGATGCTGCCTTCGTATGTTAGGGTTATAAGGGATAATAAGGAGCAGCAGATACTTTCTGAGAATCTGGTGCCCGGCGATATAATGCTCGTTGCGGAAGGCGATAAGATATCTGCTGATGCACGAGTGCTTGAAAGCAGCGACCTTCAGGTAAATCAATCTACACTGACGGGCGAATCCAATCCGGTTCGTAAAACTTATGATTATGTTTTAAGGGAGGACCTTTCACGGTATGAAATTCCAAATCTTATTTTTACAGGGACCAGCGTGGCAAGCGGTACGGCAAAAGCTGTAGTTGTCTCAATAGGAATGAAAACCGAATTTGGCAAAATCGCAAATTTGACACAAACCATGAGGGAAGAGCAGAGTCCACTGGAGCGGGAGCTGGATGTACTGACAAAACAGGTTTCGATTATTTCTATAAGCATTGGAGTCTTATTTTTTGTAGCCGCTTCTATTTTTGTAAAAGAACCATTGGCTGAAGTTTTCATCTTTTCGTTAGGGATGATTGTTGCATTTATACCTGAAGGGTTACTGCCGACTGTTACCTTATCGCTGGCTATGGCTGTTCAGCGTATGGCTAAAGAGCACGCGCTGGTCAAAAAGCTTTCGGCTGTCGAAACATTGGGCTGTACCTCGGTTATTTGTTCGGATAAGACCGGGACGCTGACGCAGAACGAAATGACTGTACACCATCTGTGGACGCTGGATCAGGAATATGAAGTCACAGGTCTCGGATATGCTCCTGTAGGGAAAATTCTGGCGGGGAATCGCGAAGTCAATGCTGCCGATGATGGGGATTTAAAATTGCTTCTTACTGCAGCCGCTTTATGCAGCAATGCACGTGTGGTTCCACCCAATAAAGAATCCGACAGGTATACCGTTTTAGGTGACCCTACAGAGGCTTGCTTGGAAGTAGTTGCCCAAAAAGCAGGGATTGACATCAAAAATCAGTCAGCCTTAACACCAAGGCTCAGAGAATTGCCCTTCGATTCAAGGCGTAAAAGGATGAGTACCATTCATCAGCTGGAAAATGTTGTAGATGGATGCCGAAGGATTGCATACATAAAAGGTGCGCCTAAGGAAGTACTGGAACTGTGCACGGGGATATATCGCCATGGAGTCCGGGAAGAATTGACAGATGAACAGCGCAGAAAAATAATCGAGGCAAATGATCGCTATGCCAGCAACGGCTTAAGGGTATTGGCCGTCGCATATAGACTTTTGTCGAGCAAGGATAATCTGCCTGCTGCATTGAGCGCATATACTCCTGAAATTATTGAAAAAGATCTGACATTTGTCGGGCTCACCGTCATGGCGGATCCGCCGAGGCCGGAAGTTGCAAAGGCTGTTGAGATATGCCATAGAGCCAATATTCGTGTTATCATGATAACAGGTGATTATGGTTTGACTGCTGAGAGCATTGCAAAACGTATCGGCATTGTCAAAGGAAAACATCCGCGGATTATATCGGGTATGGAACTGGAGAAGATGCCGGATGATGAACTTAAAGAAGCCTTAAAGGATGAGGTTATTTTTGCCAGAGTGGCGCCGGAGCAAAAATACAGGGTGGTAAGCAACTTGCAGGAAATGGGGCACATTGTGGCTGTAACAGGCGACGGTGTCAATGATTCACCTGCGTTAAAAAAAGCGGATATCGGTGTGGCTATGGGCATCACGGGTACGGATGTTGCCAAGGAAGCTGCCGACATGATACTGACTGATGACAATTTTGCTTCAATTGTTAGAGCCATTGAAGAAGGGCGTGCAGTGTACAGCAATATCAGGAAATTTATTCTGTATATTCTTAACAGCAACGTCCCAGAGGGAGTACCTTCTGCGGCTTTTCTGTTCTCAAGAGGTATGATTCCACTGCCATTGACAGTTATGCAGATTCTTTCTATTGACCTTGGCACGGATATGATGCCGGCTCTTGGGCTTGGCACAGAGCTGCCGGAGAAGGGCGTTATGGATAAGCCGCCACGTTCACAGAAGGAAAGACTATTAAATAAGCAAATTTTCATCAAGGGATTTTTCTGGTATGGATTATTAGAGTCTATTGCCGCAATGGGTGCTTATTTTTTTGTGAATATGCTGAATGGATGGCCGAATGTTCCACTTGCAAGTTCAGGTATAGTTTACAGGAGAGCGACAACCATGACACTTGCAGCCATTGTCTTCTGCCAGGTTGGCATGGTGTTAAACTGCCGTACAGAGAAGCAGTCTGTTTTTAAAGTAGGCCTGTTTAGTAATAAAAGAGTAATGTTAGGCATTGCTTTTGAAATAGTGCTCATTAGTTTAATTATCTATGCGCCGTTTATGCATGCAATTTTCCAGACAGCATCCATAGGCATCAGAGAATGGGTATTCCTGATTTTTCTACCTCCATTGATTTTGCTTCTTGAGGAAATTAGAAAAGCTGTTTCTCGCAGACATGAAAAAATAAAATAATTAAGAAATGAGGTGTAAATACTTATGAAAGTTATTATAGTCGGTTGTGGCAAGCTTGGCTCGGGATTAGCCCAAAACCTCTCAAAAAAAGGGCATAAAGTAACTATTATTGATACCAACCCGCAGGCATTTGAGCTTCTTGGTAAAGATTTTAAAGGGGAAACTATTGTGGGTATCGGTTTTGATAAGGGCATACTTGAGAAAGCCCAGATCAACTTTGCCGATGCAATTGTGGCATGCACTAAGAGCGATGATGCAAATGCGCTTATCGGCAGGATTTCACGAAATATTTATAGAGTCCCGAGGGTTATATCAAGGTTGTATGATCCGCGTAGGGCCGAGATTTATAGAAGCCTCGGCATTCAGACAATATCCACGACTACATGGGGTGTTCATCAAGCGGCAGAGATGCTGAGTTATAATCAGCTTGACAGCATTTTAACATTAGGGGATGTTGAAATAATAAGGGCCGAGACGCCTGCTCTTTTGGCAGGCAGAACCGTAAATGAACTCACAGTTATCGGTGAAATTCAGGTTATTGCAATCTGCCGTGATAATAAAACCTTTATGCCGACCAGGGGTACGGTTTTTCATAAACATGATGTGATTTTTGTCGCTGCTTTGACAACATCTGTAAACAGATTGAAAACACTGCTGGGTTTTGAGCAGAAATGGAGGAAAATCAGATGAATATTATTATAATAGGTGGAGGTAAAGTTGGAGCTTATATTGCAAAATTGCTTTTGAACGATAACTATTCCGTGAAAGTTATAGAAAATCGCAAGGATGTTTTAGATAAGCTGAAAAAGGAAATACCGGAAGACAACATTGTTTTAGGTAGCGGGACAGAGCCAAACGTCCTTGAGTCTTCAGGGATTACAGAGACTGACGTTGTTGCTGCAGTTACCGGTGCTGACGAAACCAATCTGGTTGCTTCTACGATTGCAAAGTTTGAATTTGGTGTTCCTCGTGTTATCGCGCGTGTCAACAATCCTCAAAATATGTGGCTGTTTAACTCAGGAATGGGAGTTGATGTTGGTTTAAATCAGGCTGATCTTATGGCTCATCTCGTAGTCGAAGAAATGGATCTTAAAAATATGCTGACATTGATGAAACTTAATCGCGGAGATTATTCAATTGTTCAGGTGAAGGTCGATGGTAATTCCGAAACTGTGAATAAACCTCTAAGAGATCTTTCGATCCCGTCAAAAGCAGTACTTATCGCAATCTTTCGCGGAAAGGATGTTATCATTCCGCGTGGAGACACTGTTATCGACAAAAATGATAATATTCTCGCATTGACTGACAAGGATAGTCAGGTGACGATAAATAAACTTTTTGGATCTGCAAAATGAAATGCTTATCGATAGTTTTGTTTAATGTAAGCTGCCGACAGCGAGGCAATAATATAAGCAACCGGAAAATGAAAAACATTTCCGGTTGCTTATATTATCATACGCACTTTTTTATGCCAGGGAAACTTAAATAGTGTTTGGTGCATAAAGATTATTCTTCAAATATAAAAAATGCACCCGGTACCGGTTATCATGGAGTGATAAATCATACTTTTAAATCCCTTTTTCGATAGAAGACATATGTTAAAGCAGAAAAAACGGCTGCGAGCAGAATTGACATGATAACGGCGCTGGAGCTTAAGCCCTTTCCATTTACGATGTCTTCATAACTGAAATATTTAAAAGGTGATAGTACTTTCAGAGCATTTAAATGATCAGTCAAATCCGTAACTATATATATTACATATCCGCCGAGCAGTATTCCCGTAGCAAGGGACCCTGAGGCCTTTGGATTCTTCATTGAGGCTGAGAGCAAGGTTCCGAGGGACAGAAAAACCAGTTGGACTATAAACATGCTCAATATAAACATTGTTACTTCACCTGAAATGTCTCCGCCATTATTGTAAGTCTTAACCATAACTATCGATGAAAAGAGAGAAACGAGGTTAAGGATTAAGACATTTACCAGAGCGGCCAAGAGCTTTGAAGTAACGATAGTAGTCCGTGACACGGGTTTGACCATCAAAAATTCGGCCGTTTTATCGCGTTCCTCTTTTGCAATTATGCCACTTCCTAAAAGTACGGCATGGATGGCAGCCGTAAGCTCGATGTAAAGGAACATGAGGGCAAAAAAGCCGCTTATGGTCGTGACATCAAATGAACCGATGCCAAGTATTGCCTTCATCGTATGCGGCATTTTGTTAAAGACTTCATTGTTGTCTCCGCCGGAGGAGTAAGCCGTGTACTTGCTCATGCCGCTTACCACCAGCAAGAACATACAGACGCTCCATATGATAATAGATTTTCGATTAGCTTTTAGTTCTCTTAAGAAAATATTCATAATAAAACCTCCCTTTGATTCGATCCGGAAGCATCTTCAGCTCACGGCGTTAATATCTTTTTTTATATAAATGATGTAAGATGCAGTTATCGCGACGGCTATAATGATCGCACCGGCAATAACATATGGCACCTCATATCCTGAGTTTTTAATGATATAGGTGCTGTCAAAGTATTTAAAAGGGGATATAAAACGTTCTGCATCGTTGTCTTTATCTGTGGCAATCAATGCGCCTATAATGTAAAATCCAAAAACGGTGCCAAGTGAAATCGGGAGTATGTTTTTAAGCCTTTTAAAGAATACCGAAACAATCATACCGATGGCCAGAAAAATAAGCTGGACAAAGAGCAGTGTGAGATTGATCATTAAGAACGGTTTTACAGTATAATTTTCTATTTCAGCAGCATTGACCATGATGTACAATGCAGCATAAAATACAGCATCGGTGGCGAGTATTACTGTCAAAGCCGACAGGAGCTTTGCGCTTACAATAGCCGAACGTGAGACAGGTTTTACAAGCAGAAAGTCCGCCGTTCTCTCCCGTGATTCCTTTGAAAGTATGGAAACGCCAAGATTCATGGCCTGTATGGCCCCGCAAAGCGTGATAAAGGAAAATATCATGGAGTAGAATCCTAAAAATGAAGTAATGTAGTTAATGTCGATTCCAAGCATCGCCATGACAGTAGGCGGGTAACCGCTAAGCAGTTTTTTAAAATCTTCCGCATCGCTTGCCATTTCAGGATAGATTGAAATATATAATGCCGCCAGGCCTATTAGGGCACATGTCCATATAATAGCCGACTTTCGCATGGATTTAAGCTCGTGTAAATACATATTCATATCGTTCAATCCTCCTTTGCATAATAATGCATGAAAATTTCCTCTAAATCGGGCTCGCCGATGGATATGTTGCTAAGTTCAATCTGGCTGATGCTTTTAATAATGGTGTTGATGTTTCCTCTGAATATAAAGCTGGCCGTATTATTCTTGATCTTCAAGCCGTTTACGCCGCTTATATTGAAAATTCCTTTGGAAATGCTAGATTTAGCCTCTATGCTGATCCTTTTGTAACTGTTTTCTTGAAGGGTGCTCATCTTTTCAAGCTTGATGATTTTGCCTTCTTTGATGAAAGCTACTCTGCTGCACATTTTCTGAACCTCGCTTAAAATATGCGAGGAAAAAAATACTGTCGCACCTTTTTTGTTCTCCTGCTCTATGAGCTCGAAAAATCTTTGCTGCATCAGTGGATCAAGGCCGCTTGTGGGTTCATCGAGTATGATAAGCTTCGGCTCGTGCAGCAATCCCTGTACGATACCGACTTTTTTCTTATTGCCGAAGGAAAGGTCATCGATCTTCTTTTTCAGGTCCAGATCCATTATTTCCGCAAGTTCGTTTATGCGTTTCGTACAGTCTTTTTTATAGAAGCTGGCGGAATATTTGAGCAGATCGCAAACTTTCATATTGTCGTAATAAAAGACCTCCGAGGGTAGGTATCCGACTTCTTTTCTGATTTCGGGGTGATCGATGCAGCTTCTCCCGAATATAGTTGCGCTGCCGCTTGTAGGGTATATAAGCCCAAGCAGTGTACGGATAGTCGTCGATTTTCCAGCTCCGTTAGGTCCGATAAATCCGAAAATTTCCCCCTCTTCGATATTTAAGTTTACATCGATGATTCCTCTTGCTTTGCCGTAACTTTTTGTAAGGTTTTTAGTTTCAATAACACTCATATGAATTCCCTCCTGTATTTTCATTTAAAAAAATTCTTAATAAATTAATGTATTCTAATACTTTATTTGCCTCGATCATAAATATTCTTTTTTATATAAATTATTTTTAAGTAAATTAATGCATTCCTCAAATTCTTTGCATAATG
>ENA-UOOI01000985-UOOI01000985.1-fermentation-metagenome-genome-assembly--contig:-NODE-985-length-32553-cov-5.601360_pt1 | contig 32553 bp, 29 predicted proteins | sample MGYA00245779_ERZ724027 | MGnify/ENA primary metagenome ERZ724027 (study PRJEB28704, sample SAMN03018318) | fermentation metagenome | biome: anthropogenic terrestrial biome; feature: soil; material...
ATCCGCCCAATCCTTGTTTTTCGATATGAAAAATTCTATGAGCTCCACATATCCTTCAATATCCTGAATTGGAACCTTACTTAGATCATCAAATACTGTGTGAAGAATAATGTGACAAATCTCATGACAAAGCACGCTGTATACTTCGATTTTTGAAGACACAACTATTACATATCCGTCATTCCGATATGCAAAACCATCACAATAGCCGTTGCAATTTCTGCTTTGAATTTTATTGTCTATCAGATATCCATCGATTTGAATTTCATTGAAATCAGTGTCAAAGTATTTAAGACAAGCATTGTGTATTTCCTCGATAAAGTAATCTATACTATAAAAGCCATATAATAATATTGCTTTCCTTTGGCATTGCTCTTTTCGCAACAGTTCAACTATATGTTCTATACTCGTGTTTTTTGTTTCTGCCAAGGCCTTATCTACTTTAGGGACTTTGTATAGATGAAAGATCATTTAGCTTCGCCCACCAAGTACAGAAGCATCTAGCGGGGGCAGTTTACTGAAAGCCAATCCACGATAATCTCATCCAGGCAACCACTATAAAAGCGCTTCAACCTGCTTTTTTGACTTCTGATCCAATATTCCGCCGGACAACGCTTCCATGATAAAGCCATCGATTTCGTCCGTTCGCAGACTCTTTCTGATGAGCATCAGAACGTTCAGGATGTCGAGCAGTATGGATTTACGCATCGTTTCTTTAACGGCCATTATGTCGAATGAAACCAGCTTCTTGGCTATCTTACCGTTCAAAGTCGGCTTGGTGGACGCGATCTTGCCTAATGATTGAATGCATTGGCGTATTGTGATGGGCTTTTCATCGTTAAGCAATGCTAAGTATTCGTCGATAACGCCCTCGATGCGGTTTTCCGAATCCCATCTGACGTTCTCCGCAATAAGCATGATGCCGATGCTTCTCTGATAAGAGTTGTCGCTCTTGAGCTTGTCGTGCAGGGTACTCCAATAGGGATAGACATCGTCACAGAGAACTGACCGGTATTGCAGGATCAGAAGCGCCCGATATCTGATGTCATCATCTTTCAAGGCCAGCCATTCGACAAGACTAGCAATATCATCGCCGCTTAAATCCCTGGCGGCTTCCTGTAACGCATCTTTGTCAATGGCCATGACGCTATCATAAGTGATCACGCCTTATACCTCCATGCCTAATTTCCATATTGTTTTGGAACATACGGCAAAATTGCCCACGTAACATCATCAACAAGCATGGTTTTCGCTTCGATTTTTGATTTTGCGGCTGTAGCATTGGAACAGGGGTATTCCATACAAGACACACAAGCATCATAGCCATTTTCTTTTGCACATTTAAGTTGAGAACACAGTTCATCTTTAGGGTGACACCCCGCAGAACTACACCCCGAACACTTGGGCGATCTCTTTCTTGAACTCTGCATCGTGTCGCTTTCTTGCGTTCATTTCGGACACCTCTTTGGCTTTTATTATACCAGCCATTCTTCGGGTCCGCTATTTCCAGTACGGTTCATTATAAAGCCGAACCAAGCTTAACATAATAAAATGGTGGCACTATCTCACTACAAAAATCAATCGTTTTTTTCTTTAGCATAGGGATTAAATGTTCTTCAATTATTAATTTATCCATTTTATATGAGCTTATAATATAAATATTCCCGTCATGACGCAATACTCTCTGACATTCCTCCAGAATATTCTCAAGACTATACTCGATATGCCCAACGGCATTATATATTATAACAGTATCAAATGTGTTCGCCTCAAAGGGCATGTTTTCAGCATTTATTATGTCAAAGTGCATATTTGTAATTGTTTTCCACATCGAGGGAAGTCTTTTGCTATCAATATCAATGCAATAAATTCGTTTTGCATATCTTGATGCGTAAATTGAGAATTCAGCACTGCCACATGCGACTTCCAATATGGTTTTTTGATCAATTGATTTCATAATGTGCGTGATGGCATGAACAACCCTTTTCATATGATCACCTCATAAATACTAGTAGTGGAAAATCTAAACTCGGATTTAGAAACCCAGAAACCATTGATGGGTGCTGCAAAGTAGCTAAAAGACTTTCGGTTTTATCTAATGAGGCTTTCAACATGGCGGGAAAGTCAGACGCTTCTACCGCGGTATCGATTTTGATTTTTTCTGGCATGGTTGCCCCCCCATTATGACGATCTGCAGATGTTCTTTCAATGTAAGTTAAATATTCTGCAATCAATTTTCTACCATCGCCATTGTTCTCCTGCTATTGACAGACAAGATAAGACGCGGAGACGGGTCATTCCGCTTCCCTCAACCGCTCTGCCAGGGCCAACTCACGTTTGCGCGTCATGATGCTGACCGACATGACATTGACAAAGTTAAGTACTCCAATCAACCCCAGTATTAAGGGAGCGCCAATTCCCAGCACCATCATAATCGTCTTTGAATCCTGTATAGCCTGCCGTGCCTCATAACGCGAATTTATCTCAACTTCTATCGGACTTGTTAAAGCATTGATTTCATTATAAATCAGCTCGTCCGATGCGTCTGCCACTTTAATGGCGACATTTTAACTCATGAATGACTCTGGTTACTCCGCTTCCCTTAATCGTTCCACCAGACTTGCCTGACTGATGCCCCTGTAAATAAATGTGGGTGTGCAGTAGCAAATTAGCAGGATGATGATGTACATGGTCAAGACTGGAATAAACGGGTAAGAAAAACGCGTGTATTCCAGTACATTCTTAAGCAAGAGAAAAAGGCCGTAAGTAAGTAAATTGCCCAATGCCAAGGAGCAAATTATCGTAATGGCTGCGTAACCTACCCCCTCGCTTCTAAGCATCGATCGCATCTGTCTTTTACTCATGCCAATGCTTTCAAATGCGGCTAATTCCCGTTTTCGTGTCATAATACCGACAGACATAACATTGATAAAGTTAAGCATGCCGATTAACCCCAGAACCAATGAGGCTCCCGCTCCCAATACCAACATAATTGTCTTCGAATCTTGGATTGTTTTTCGGCTTTCATAACGCGAAAATACTTCTATGTCATCCAGTCTTGCGAAATCATTAATCCTGTTATAGATCTGCTCATCATAACCTTCTTCGACATTAATATCGAAGAAGGTCACATGAGGTGAAGAGTAAAACTGGCGCAGAAAAACGTTCGAAACTAAAAATTCCGGACCAGGAATATAAAGTCTGCCGCCGGGAACAAGCTCTCTATAGGATATAACCCCCTTATTATTAATCCAGAAAAGGTCTTCTTCCTGGCTACCTTTTATCTTAAATACAGGCACGTCAGCCAAATAGTCCTCGACGGCAATATGATCATCGGCTTTATTAACATGTGGTGTTACGATAAAGGCAATTTCACCGCGTTCAAACGCCTCCGTATCAATCGGAACTTGAAGCTGTTCGCTTATTTCCTGAAGTTTTAAAGCATCGATACCTCTTAGCCCACAGATAAGGGTAGTCGCAATCACATCTTCTCTACTCGTGTTGTATTGATTGACAAGCCAATCGACATATGAATCAAGTTCTTCTGTGTAAACAAGCTTACAGACTTCCAATGTTGTCATCCCGATCCCGGCTATACCGGGAAGGGATTTCGTTTGGCTTATTACCTCATCGCTTAAACTGTAATCCGGATAAAGCCCTGCTTTTCTGCCAACAGTAAAATCATAATTTTGGTCGATGTCGGCGAGATGATCCGGATCAATGCTGATAACGACGGTCATAATTGAAGTGAAAACCATCACACCCAAAAATAAGCTTAATATCACGACAACCGCCTGCTTATGGTTACGGAAGATGTTTCGCAAAGCCATTTTAGTGGATCTCCCGTTCGTGGAGGAATGATAACGCATTTTCCCTGCCCGTTTCTCTACAAACCTCAACGCCTCAACCGGTACGATATTGGCAGCCTTTTTGGCAGGGATCGCCGCACCAAATAAAGCTGTTAAAGTAGCAAAGATAATCGCGCCCAAATAAATTACAGGTGAAAACGAAATTACAGGTCCTGTCTCAAAACCGCTATTCTTTAGGATGGCTGGTATAATTACCAGCGAAATCGCGGCCGAAGCTACACACGCCACAGGCAGTCCAATCCCGCATAAGCTTAATACTTGTCCGACGACAACTTGCCTTATTTGACGCGGCGTTGTGCCCAATGCTTTTAACATACCGTAAAACCGCACATCTCTTGAGACGGAGATATACATGACATTATAGATGAGGAGGTAACCTGTGAGCATTAAGAACATGATTATCAATAGCAGTATAATGTAAGTGGTGGTATTCCCGTGAAAACCGGCAAAAGCCGGTGACTGAGCCCAATCTTGGTTGTCGTAGAATGCCAGATCCCTTTTTATGCGTTCAATATTAGCACCGACATTCTTTGCATTCTTGAAGATGACATTTACCGTGAGATTGTCTATAGCAGTCTTGCCATATCTTTGAGCAAAAGCCTCAGATATGAATATGGCAATAAACCCGTAAGGCCTGCAATGGCTATAACCCGTGTAAATACAGGATAAAGTAAAAAGCCCTGTTTGGATTTCTTCAGTCCCCCGGACCACATATGACAGAGGGATCTCCATCCCGATTTTAGGCTGACTGATACCCATGGCATCCAGAATGTACCGGGACAGCATAACCTCGTTTTCTTCTTTTGCGTAGTGTCCGATTACGTCTGTAAACGCTGGGCAGAACATTTCCTTCCATTGCGTCTGATTAACATAGGCGATGTCAAGCTTATTCAGCTTGGGGACATCATCTGTCTGAGCCACATGTGCAGCCAAGCCAATGAATTTTACATAGTCCAGTTTATATAATTCCGCCAGTTGTTCCGCAGTAGTATTGGCAAAGCCCATATGAGAAACAGAGCCTTCCATGCGTATTAAATTGGTGACAATAGACTCAGAATAACTCATCCCGATACTGAAGACCGTTGCGATCATCAGGGTCGTAAGGGCAATTGCGGCGGTAATGAAAAGGTTGCGCTTTTTATCCGCTGTCAAAGCACGCCTGATCAGCTTGTTGATAAAAGGGGCGTTGTTATTTCGCATGGCTCAACCCACCTTACCTACGATTTTGCCATCCTCCAGATGGATCACGCGGTCAGCAAGTTGGGCGAAGTGTTCGTTATGGGTGATCATGATAATCGTTTGGTGAAACCGGGTGGAGGTCATTTTAAGAACGCTGAGTACATCCTGGCTGGTCCTGCTGTCCAGGTTGCCGGTAGGTTCGTCAGCTAACAGGATGGACGGCTTGGCCGCGAGTGCGCGCGCGATCGCCACCCGTTGTTGCTGCCCACCGGAAAGCATGTTTGGCATAGCGTCCCGTTTCTCGCTGAGCCCCAAGGTGTTGATAATTTCATTAACATAGGTTTGATCAACCTTGTTGCCATCCAGCTCGATGGGCAGCACGATGTTTTCATAAACACTTAAAATGGGCACCAGATTATAGCTTTGAAAGACGAAGCCCACATTGCGCCGACGGAAGATAGTGAGCTGCTCGTCCGATAATTGGGCGAGTTCGTGCCCATCGACAACCACTTTCCCATCCGACGGCCGATCAAGGCCACCCAGCATATGCAGTAATGTGCTCTTACCGGAGCCGGATGTTCCGACTACCGCCACAAATTCTCCGGCCTCCACGGTCACATCAACCCCATCAAGGGCTCGGACGACATTGGGTGCTATACCATAATGCTTTTTCAACCCATAAGCCGCTAAGACTGGCATGTGCTCACTCCCCTCACGCTCATGCATTCATCATAAACGACAGTTCTGACAAGCTTATGACAAAATCACCCTGGCTTCTTACAGTTCTGTAAGAAGAGCGCGAAAGAGGTGTATTCCGATGGTTTGGAGTCCACCATGATATAGCCGCCTTGTTTTTCCATGATCAGCCTGGCAAAGTAAAGACCAAGTCCGGCGCCTTCCTGGTCTGCCACATTTTGTCCCCGATAAAACCGTTTGAATAGCAGATTATAGTCCTTTTCATCGATGCCAATCCCGCGGTCGGTGATGATGATTTTTGTGTAAAGGGGCAACTGCTCCATAGTCACTGCAATAGTGCTGTCAGCCGGCGAATATTTGACAGCGTTTTCAAGGAGGTTATTGAGCGCCTCCCTGGTCCACTTGCGGTCATGATAAAGCTCAATATCATTGAGTGCGGTAGCCACAATGCTGATGTTTTTTCTGGTTGCCAAAGCAACTACGCCGCTGATGCTTTCGGAGATTGTCTGCCGGATACCGGTCGGCGCGGGGGTCAGCTGGATAGCGCCGATTTCCAGTCGCGACATTTTAATCAGGCTGTCCATCATCCATTGCAGTTTTTCTGTTCCTGATTTTATGCGGACCAGAAACTCCTGTCGCTCCGCCGCATCTAGATTACCTTCGACCAGCAAATCGGAGTACATGGAGATACTGGCTAACGGGGTTTTCATTTGATGGGACATGTCGGAGATGAAGCTTTGGAGGGTTTCTTTTTCTGCCTGCGCTTGATTGATGTCGGAAACACATAAATCGATAATCCGGTTGGTTTTATGGGCCAGTTTGGAAAGACGGCTATCGGAGGTTGTCAGCCGCACATCATAATTTCTCGTCAAGATGCGATCCAAAACCTGATCAATGGCATTGAACGTATTGACGACATACCTGCGACATCTAAGAACGGTGAACACGAGCAGGAGGATTGCAATTGCAGCACAGATATGGGGCAAGTAAGACAGGACGATCATGCCTTTACCCACACATAGCCCATCCCATGGATGGTTTTTATGGTTTTGGGGTTTTTGGGATCCTCCTCGATTTTCGCACGCAAGCGGCTGATGTTCACCGATAAGGTGTTCTCATCGACAAAGCTGCCATGCAGATCCCAGATAGCGAGGATTTGTTCCTTGGTCAGGATTTGCCCGGCGTTACTTATGAACTGATTGAGCAGCCGAAACTCGGTCGCGCTGATGGGTATCTCCGCATCGCCCCGGTAAAGCTTGCAGAGATTGGTGTCCAGCCTGAACTGACCGGATTGGAGGATAGGATGATGATTAGTTTCCGTGCGGCGGAATATGGCTTCGACACGGGCGCGCAAAACTGAGAGGGTAAACGGTTTGGTAATATAATCGTCTGCGCCGGACATGAGACCCTGTACCTCGTCTGTCTCGAGATCGCAGGCGGTTAGCATGATGATAGGGATCTGGGAATGGGCCCTGATTTCTTTGCATAAATCCATCCCGTTCCCGTCTGGGAGTCCCAAATCAAGAATGATCAGATCAGCCCCCTGTTGTTCCAACAGCCGTTTCCCCTCGGTGATACTGCGCGCTGAAACAGGGCGATAACCGTTTTTTTCAAAAGTAAACGCAATCCCCCGGCTTAAATTCTCATCATCTTCAATCAGTAATATGGTGCGCATGGAGGTCCTCCTTTGGCAGAGGTGGGTGGTTGGCAAGCGAAGATCTGAATGTTGGGGATTTTAATGTTTTAGATTCGATGGTGCTTTACCAACTTCCTCCAATGGAGTCGTGACGTTATCATGTAAATAAGGCATGTGACATGAGCTGCCCCCGCCGGAAGCATCTAGCGGGGCAGCTTACTGAAAAATACAATACCGGATCTACTACGCTCTCTCCTGTTCCAAGAATTGTCTTTTTACCTTGACGAAATTTCAATTCGTTTTTCCCAAAATCTCATCTTGATACTCCACTCTTGTAAAAGTGAATTGATTATTTTTTTTCGGTTATGTAAATTCGCCGCTGAACAATCCCATAAGACACATCGCATTCAGGAAACCCAAAAGCCACAAATGAGTTTATGGTGGTTTCCCCTGGTTTTTCAAAACAGCGGAACGACTCGCTCAAAGGAAAAAACAATGACTTTTGGGCATCAGACAATCCGTTACTGGGCAATTTGATGACATCTTTAGAGCTAATCCTATTGTGCCAGGAAATTAAGACATCGTCTATATTGGCCTTTATTGATGGGATATAGACACTTGGTGCAAATCTTGCGGATTTTGGTCCGCTGCAGAGAAGATTTATGACGGGACTTGCAAAGTCCTTTCCACAATATATCTGCCCATCCAGCCCATAGATCGGATGCAATTCTGAAAATCCCGTGTCCTCATATTTCGCCTCTGCCCCGAACAAAATTCTTACGGTTACACTATTCGTGGATATGGGATTATGCAGGATGTATTGATACATGTAGTTTTCGGGATCATGTGGATCCTGCATGATATGGGAACGCTCGTCAATCTCCGGGTCAAAACCTGTTAGAATCCATTTGGTATAAGGATAGAATCCAGTTCGCCGGGAACCTATGACCGTCTCCAGAATGAATGGAACTGAATTAGTACCGAACACCTCTTTGCTTTTAGCATATCCCGGGATATATTCGAAACCATAGAATTCGATGTCTCTGTCAAATTGAAAAGTAACGAACGGGTCCTTTATGCCAGGCTGACCTTCTATCCATGCTGTTTTGGGGTCAAGAACATTCTCGGGGAAGTAAGTTATGCCCTTATTAGTCGGCAAGACCGAAGAAGCCGTCAGCCTCAGCTCAACTTGGCCGTATTGGATGTTTTTTCTAGTTGCTAAGGCAACCACACCGCTGATGCTTTCGGAGATTGTCTGCCGGATACCAGTCGGCGCAGGGTTCAGCTGGATAGCACTGATCTCCAGCCGCGACATTTTAATCAGGCTGTCCATCATCCATTGCAGTTTTTCTGATCCGGATTTAATGCGGTTCAGGAATTCCTGTTGTTCCGCCACATCCAGATTACCTTCGATGAGTAAATCGGAGTACATGGAGATACTGGCTAACGGGGTTTTCATTTGATGGGACATGTCGGAGATGAAGCTTTGGAGGGTTTCTTTTCTGCCTGCGCTTGATTGATGTCGGAAACACATAAATCGACAATCCGGTTGGTTTTATGGGCCAGTTTGGAGAGACGGTGATCGGCAGCGTGTAGCATGTAGCCTGACAAGCCCATTATACAAGCATATTCTTGCAATGCCATTTCCCATTTAAGGTGTTCCGAAAGGAATCGACCATTTTACATATAAGATTGGCGTTTTTGGATTATTGGGTTGGTATCATATTGCATCTGGGGCGATACTTCGATATGGGATTTTAATGAAGAGCTCTTTCTGCACTCCGTAATACGTAATCACAAAGCAAGACTTTAATGTATAATTAATGTTTTGATTAAGGTTGACAAAACAAATGTTCAGAGTGTACAATAGCATTATTGTTAGCAGTCCGTTCTTGCGAGTGCTAAAGAAAACTAAAGAGAGGTATCTTATGGCTAAAAGACTTCCAGGCGCTGGATGTCAGACGTTGTAACGTTATGCAAAATATAAAACAAACCAACCGAAGTAACATCATGATCAATGTCTACTTCGGTTCTTCTATATATTTAGGAAATTTGCGATGCAACATATTCAGCTTTGCTGGACCTAAGAACGAGGGGGATACCTCACATATGGTTAAAAATGTAACAAGATATGTTAAAAAAGATGTTGAGCGCGAGTTATGGGCCCGTGCTGCTGGCCGCTGTGAATTCGATGGATGTAACCGATTGCTTTATAAGTCACCAGTCACTCAAGAAAGAGTAAACCTTTCAGAGAAAGCCCACATTTACTCTTTTTCTGAAAACGGTCCGCGAGGTTGGGGACCTTTCAAAACGAATCCAGTAGAAATAAATAGTATTGATAATTTGTTACTGGTGTGCCATGACTGCCACGTAATAATTGATGACGACGAGGAAGGAACAAAATACTCTGCTTCCTTATTGCAGCAGTGGAAACAAAATCATGAACAAAGAATTGCCATAGTATCAGGAATTTCATCAAACAAAAAAAGCCATGTTGTTTTTTATGAAAGTAACATAAGTAGACAGACCTCTCCTATCCAAAAAGCTGAGGCTATTGCGGCGATGTTTCCTGTTCGCTATCCAGCTGAAGAAAATCCAGTCTTGCTGTCAATGCGCTGCTCTCACCAAGACAAGACACCCGAATTCTGGAAAACGGAATCAACTCATTTGGACACCATTTTTTCTAGAGAAATCAAACACAGAATAGAAGAGCAACGTCCTGCACACTTTTCAGTATTTGCATTAGCACCAATACCTTTATTAATACAGTTAGGGACCCTATTTACAGACAAAGTTGAAGTGGATACTTATCAGCCAATTAGAGAACCGAGAACGTGGAAATGGCAGCCCTTTCCTGAGGGATATGAGTTCATTATAAACGAACCGGACGATTATACTAATCCTCCCGCGTTAATAATTTCAATAAGTGATGTAGTAAGCCATGAACGCATAACTAATGTTTTGGGCGCAGATGTATCTATTTGGGAACTAACAGTTGATAGGAGATTTATAGGCAATGATTCAATTAGGGCACAAGCTCAGTTATCGATGATGCGTACTGCTATTCGAAGACTCATGGTGTTGATTAAGGAAAAACATGGGTTTCTGACTTCCCTTTCCATCTTTCCGGCGATGCCAGTTTCATGTTCTATTGAGATGGGAAGAGCGCGAATGCCAAAAGCAGACATGCCTTGGATCATATATGATCAAAACAACGAAGCGAGAAAGTTTATAAAAGCCTTAGAGTTAGGAGTAACTCAGGACTTAATAAATGAAAAAATCTCATGATCCTTTCATACTTTGGATCGCTCATGAAAACAGGAGAAGTAGCTCATGGCAGTCAGTTTATGATGCTTAGCCAGAAATGCTGTTCTATTTTTGTACCAATATAAAGGAGGGACATTTATGAACTATATTCAACACCAGTATAACGAGTTACTAGTAAATCTTTCGAGTGAACTGGATATTCCACCAAGCAAATATCAGCAAGCTGTGGAACGCTACAAATCAGTGGGTAATTGGCTTCAAGAGGGTATATACGAAAACTGCACTAACGAGCTTGATATTTATCCTCAAGGTTCATTTCGACTTGGCACTGTTGTTCGCCCGATAAAAAAAGATGCCGAGGCGGATTACGACATTGATTTGGTATGTTGCCTTCCAGTTTTTAAGATGTTAACAACTCCCGAAAAAGTAAAGATTCAGGTTGGCAACAGGTTAAAAGAAAATGCTATTTATAAGAAGATGCTTGATGAGGAAGGTCGCAGATGTTGGACTTTAAACTATGCTGAACAAGATGACATTGGATTTCATATAGATATTCTTCCTTCAGTTCCCGAAGAAAAGCAACTTATTGACATAGTTAGTGTTACTGTCCCTATTGAATATGCATGCCAGGCAATTGCAATAACAAATAAAAATGAAGCCAGAGAGTACTCTTGGCTCTCAAGCAACCCTAAAGGATATGCCAGTTGGTTTGAACAAATCAATCTGCTCATGCTTACCCAGGTAGAAAAACCCCAAAAGCGCTCCTTATTTGAAAATAACCGGCATCTTTTTGAAAGTGTTGACGATGTTCCTACACAATTAGTTAAGACTCCTCTTCAGCGGGTTATACAGATACTAAAACGGCACAGAGACATGAGATTTATCGGTACTGAGTTTGAGGAAGATAAGCCTATTTCGATGATCATCACCACTTTAGCGGCAAGATTATACCAGAATCAAGGCGATGTGTATTCCACTCTCAAGAATATTGTTTACAGATTAGCTGCCTATTCAGTTTTACTCCAGCCAGAGATATCGTTTGCAGAAGACACCTTAAATTCGAATCTAATCTCCAAAAGGCCGGACGGGACTTGGTATATTCCAAATCCAGTTAACCTTGCGGAGAATTTTGCTGATCGATGGCATGAAAATGGTAATCGAAAAGCAAAAGCGTTTTTCCAATGGATAGAATGGGTAAATAATGATCTGTTAGATGTTTTGGCCCAAAATGATTTCAGACAAATCAGTAAATCGCTTGAAAATGCTATGGGCGAAAAACTTGTGAAAAAAGCTTTGGGATACTCTGCCACACCGCAAAGCATTTATACACCAACTATTGATATAAAGCCCAGTAAACCCTGGGGGCTATAAAATGAATCGGGCATCTGTACAAGAAATGTTTTTGGAACTGCAGAGCAGATACAGAAGGCTATCATTGGAAGACTTAGGCGAACCGAATGGAATGCACATTCAGGGTATATTGGATTTCTCGGGAAGAGGCAAGAATGAACTTATCGAAGATAGCTTTGAAATTCTAATCTTAGTTCCGGAATCATTTCCAAGTTTACCTCCATCTACTAAGGAGGTTGGGGGGCGAATTCCTACTACCTTTCATCAGTTCAAAGACGGTTTGCTATGTTTGGGTGCGCCATTGTATATCCGTATGACCTTTTTTCAGAACCCTTCTTTATTGGGATATATAGAAGATCTAGTGATTCCCTACCTTTTTTCGTTTTGTTATTATAGGAAATTCGGTAAGATGCCCTTTGGAGAGCTTTCTCACGGTGTGAAAGGTATTATGGAATATTATCGAGATCTTTTCGCTTCCGGTGATGACATGGTTGTACTCGATTTTCTCAAAATACAAGCCGAAGATAGCTATAAAGGTCATCATAATTGCCCTTGCGGAAGCGGGAAAATAATACGTCGATGTCATGGAGATATTTTAGGAAGGATAAAATATTGTCACTGCCAAGAGCAACTTATAGATGATTATCGCCATTGTCTTGACTTTGTGAAAAGAGAATATGGCAAAGTGCCTCAATCACTTATAAGCTCAAAGATATTGCGAAATATTGAAAAAGATAAAAATCTCTTCAGAAAGAAATAAAAACAGTTCTACTAATCTCTGGCTACGAAATCCCGCTTGGGCAGAGCGGTTGTCAACGTCGGATTTAATTTGACCACTGACGCCGGGTGAAAATTGACCATTTACAGCCGGTCAGGAATTGACCACCCCGTTGGTTAAGTCCCCCGGTAATTGCTGCGGGATAGGATTTGTGCCAGCTTTAATCCTGGACTTCATCCCGTAACTCTGACCACGAATATTAACGACATGGGCATGATGTAGCAACCGATCTAGGATGGCGGTTGCCAGCGGAGTGGTGATAATGCAGCTGTGCCTTGAAAGGAGGTGATAACATATGGCCAAGAGTAATAATAAGCAAACCTCGAAAGCGGTTGCAAGTAAGGCATCTTCTCTTTTAAAGGACGGACGAACCGGTGCCAAGACAAAGTCTGTGGCCGGAAGTGCTCTGTCCCAAACAAAACCGTCACCAAAGAAAAAGTGAATGTCAAGCAAAAACCCTCTAGGCAACAGATTCGAATACAGGCTACCAAATGGCCGGATGATTTCGAAACGCAAATACGTAATCATCCGACTATTTTTTACAAACCCTTTCCTTTTCAGCTTGTCTCTCACTTGGTTCCTCGTCCAAATATTCCTCCACCGCGTATTGAGAACACTTTCGTCATAAATAAGAATTACCGCCTTTAATGCTGGCAGGATTTTCCGTTTATGAATCTGTATATGCTTAAATAAACTACCAAAGCTACAGAAACCGGAATCAGTAATTTACGGCTATGCGCTAGGAGTCTGTGCGGGTAACATTTGGGACAACCAGGGAAAACCTGATTGATGTCGAATTGATACCACATGGGTAAAACATATCGTCCTTACGATCCAAATCAACTGATACTTCTGCCCCCAAACATGCGGGAATGGTTGCCGGCTGACCACATGGCATACTTCATTAGTGATGTCGTTGACGAGCTGGACATTTCGGGGATTGAACGGCTATATGAGGAGGAACTGAGAGGTTACCCGCCCTACCATCCGCGCATGATGCTGAAACTACTCATATATGGCTATTGTAACGGAGTCCGATCTTCCCGAAAGATAGCCCACAAAGTGGAAGAAGATATCGCTTTCGCTATCTGGCCGGAGGGAACATGCCCAAATTCCGGTCCATTGCTGAGTTTCGTATGCGCCATCTCCAAGAGTTCAAGCAGCTGTTTCTGCAGGTTCTGCAGATCTGCAAACATAACGGCATGGCTTCATTAGGCCATGTGGCGCTGGATGGGACCAAAATTAAAGCAAATGCATCTAAACATAAAGCAATGAGCTACGGCCGCATGAAAAAAGAAAAAGAACGCCTAATTAAAGAGATTGAAACTTTAGTACGCGAAGCCGAGCGCCTCGATCAGGAAGAAGATAAACAATACGGGAAAAAGCGCCGCGAAAACACAATTCCGCAGGAATTACTACGACGGGAAGAATGCCTAAAGAAAATCCGCGAAGCTAAGCAGGCCATAGAACAAGAAACTAAAGAAAAAGAGCATTCCAAGGATGATCATAATTGCGATCCACCCTCGCGCCAGCGGTACCTGCCGATAAAACCCAACGGAACTTCACTGATCCGGAATCAAAGATCATGCCGAAAGAAAAGACTTTTATCCAAGGCTATAATGCTCAGGCAGCTGTAGATTCGGATTTTCAGATCATCGTTGCTTGCGATTTGGTCAACCATTTCTCGGATTCTATTCAGCTTTCATCCATGGTTAATCAGGTTCGATCCAATACCGCTCAAAAGCCGGATGGAATCTCTGCAGATGCTGGCTATTTCAGCAAGAAAATTGTTTTGTTCTTACGCAGTCAACATATTGCAGCATACATCCCACCGGATAAGCAAAGACATAACATAACGGCTAAATGTCCCCGAGGCCCCATCACGAAAGACATGTCAGTTGCTGATCGCATGCGACGATGGCTTTTGACAAAACGCGGGCGAGCGCAGTATGCTCTCCGCAAGATCACGGTTGAGCCGGTGTTCGGCCAGATTAAGAGAGTAATGGGGTTTAGCGAATTCTCATTACGTGGCCTGGAAAAAAACCATGCCGAATGGGATTTGGTTTGTCTGTGCCATAATCTCAAAAAGCTCTACCGATACAGCCCGGCGAAAGCATGATAATTAGGATAGCAATTCTCATGGCGGGAATTTTGACCAGGATTTTAATCAAATTTGGCCGGTGGAGATTTAACAACTGATTTTGGCTTGAATTTACCTTGGTGTCTAAGCTTTACCCGCACAGACTCCTAGAGCGATTAAACAAGGAGATTCGGCGACGTTCCAGAGTTGTTGGCATTTTTCCGTCGATGGATTCCTACATAAGGCTTGTTACTGCTATCTCATGGAGTACTCCGAAGACTGGGAAAGCACCAGAGGTTATATACAGAAAAACATTATTGAGTCCATTTCGGCCAAAAGGTTAGCAGCTTAGTTACAAAATTCCCGATGGGAAATTGCGAACGTCTATGGACACAAACCGTCGTCGCGATGGTCATCAGGAAGTTTTTATTAAAGATCTGTCCATTAATGATCTTCTTAAATGCACACCTAATCACCGGCCAGCCTACTAACAGATAGGCGGTCAGTAATATGGCATACTCTATCCACGAATGCGGGGCCTAAAAGCAACTGTTCGTCAAAAACAAAACTAATAATAAATGTGATTCCGGAAGGCAATAACAAAAAGTGGTGCTCGTGTCTAGACTCCGCCTCCGTCGGCTGGGCGGCCTGGGAGGAGCGTCCCGGTACCTGCTTCAGCTTTACATCCAGCTCGTTGCGTGCAATCGTTGCTTGCGCGGCGGCCAACTTTTCGACAGGCAGATCAATCGTCCCGGTGGCGAATTAACGGTAACTGCTGCAAATGAACCGGTCAATAGAGACTACAGGTCTGAGCAGAGAAGTGAGAGGCGCAACCCGTATGCACAAGGGGTTGCGCCTGGTTCATCTTCCTGCTAACTCTGATCTGTTGACAGTCTCAGTCCATAATTTAGCCCGATCGCCGAAGCCTTACAGTATGTTTCTTGGAGGCTAAATGTACCAACCAGATAGCTGTAAGTAGCAACGCTCCTCTCCGTCTACCCAACTCGATGGGCACCACCACGTGGCGAGTGAGACCCTGATCAGAGTTCCAGCGGGGATGATGCCTACCGGTGTGTCATACCCCACATACTTGAGCAACCGAATTCTACTGTCTCCCTGGTACTCGTAGCAATCGCTGCCATACTCATCTTTGACCAATATAATGTCTTTGTCGGAGACCCAGAATCCAGTGCTAACAGTTGGCAATCTGGTGTTCTCAGAGACATAACCTTTCCCGGCCCGAGTGCTGTTTGGGTACCCGTCAAACAGGTCATCAGGAGAACCCTCCCACACAACAATGCCGATTTCGTTCTGCAGGTACTCACCCAATTCAGCAGGCGGTATGCTGTGCGAAAGCAATCTTTGATACACGATGACCGTTTCATTATGGGGCGGTTTACGTCGCTTATCATGCTTCCAGGTAAGTTCCCAAACTTGGCCGACCTGATACGGTGTGTTCGCTGGCGGGTAGGAACCGTCCCGCTCGAAGAGACGCAGGCTATCGCCAGTTTCGATACCCAAGGCACCAACGCAGGCCTGAATTCCCTTGCGAGTTTTTGACACAATTAGGTATCTCATGGCTGAATATGGTGCACCTCCACTCCCAAGTCGCTGGACAATCGCGCAGCTACCAATGATCGGTGACAGGCGTCGGGCTCACGTTCAACACAGAACAGGGCAACTACCTTGGCATCATACCCTACCAACCTCTCAAAATCGGCCATATTGAAAGTAGAAAGACATTTCGCTTGGTAGGATTCTACAAACCGGGAGCCCAAAACTGTGCGGCTGCGCTTGAGCGTATGCGTCATAGCATCTTCACTGTGCTGAAGTTCTCTTATCTCTTTGGTGGGGGCTAAGTTCTTGGCATGGACGTAGTGTATTCCCATCACCGTCAATCGGTCCTGCAGGTGCTTGCTATTGGCAAACGAATACGCCGAGCCTCGCATCCCTCGCCTCAGCCTCACATCGCAAAATGTATCGACTTCGGCGTCCTTAAGTGACTTAAAGAACATGGCTTCGTCAAAGCCGTAGACTCCAATAGTAACCACCTTACGTAAATTCGCGGTCATCACCCCCCTCATGCCGCTCCATACGATAGCGTTTCCTAGACGTGAATGACCGCTCGAAGAACGAAAGCTGATTTCCGAAAAGAGTCCCGATAACCTGCTCTTGAGTTTTCAGGAGCCCTGTCTCGTCAATGTGTCGAACATCGATATTTAAGGATGACAAGGTCTCACCAATGAGTTTGCTCCTATGACAGTCCTGTGGCTTTCCTTCGCTGCACATTATCGCAATCCTCAACTGTTTAATCCATGCAGTGCGTAAGCGATCGATTCCCTTCAGATAAAGCGGCCTGGTCTTGCACTTGTCATAGTCGACCTTACCATCTGTATAACAAGATTTGTCCCGAGGTTGACCTCCGAGGAGGTCTCCCATGAAGACATACCTGATCTGACTATCGGCCAAGTGTCTTCTCAGATTGGTCTGAGAGAAGTCAGGGTTGAACTTTGAATGTGGTGAAGTCCTGATGTCGACCAAGAACTGAATTTGGCATTCCTTAAGAATACCTATGAATGCATCGATCTGCCGGGACCCGTATCCAATCGTAAAGATAGGGATTTTACTCATAAAGAACCTCCTGAACATGTAAGCCACTAAATGGCAAGCTAGGCTTACCGGCAATGTGTGTACTGTTTCGACAACCGGTCTCTACAAACATCCTGAAAGACAAATGTTATTGACTATTTCCATTCGAACTCTGAGAATCCTGTGCCTCCGCTTCCTTTTTCTTATCCGGCCTCGGTGTCACCTGTCAGCATATTTGGAAGATAAAAATGCTAAAAAGGGCGGCCTGAAAACACAAAGGACGCTTGCCAGCGCAGCCCGAGCGGCTGTTTCCGGTTGGGATCCTACCGGCGGCGCCAACACGCAACCGCTTTATCTGGAGCCGCAAAATTGTCTTGCGCATCGGCAACCATGTCTTTGCTATTTAGCATTGGGGTAAACTGTAAACGTAGTTGTCGCAAATTGGGTAAGCGCAAGAAGAAGTAGCCAAGATCTAACTAGATATGGACCCGGTAGGCGCCTTTTCTTTCATTTCTAGGGTCTGACAAGAATTTTGTGCTTTTAGCTCATCCAGACCAAAGTGCAAGTCTAATAGCCTTACAACATTTGTCAATCCTTATGGTTTGGGCGGCCATTTCTTTTGCAGACTTATATCCGTGTATTTTCCTGGGGTAGTTGTTCATTCAGTGCTCAATCCGCCTGATTTCTTCTACACTGTAATTGTTGATATCCGTTCCTTTCGGGATAAAACGCCGAACCAGCTTGTTCGCGTTTTCGTTTGAACCTCGTTCCCAGGAACTATACGGATGCGCATAGAAAACTTTGATGCGTTTTCCGCCCAAGTCTCGGGCGGATGCTTCAAGCTCCAGGCTGTTTACAAACTCAGATCCGTTATCAACAGTGATTGCTTTAAACTTTTGCAGAAACCTTTTTCGGTGTCTTCTTTCCAGCTTGTCGAGTTCTCGTTTTACAGAAGCCTGAGTTCTATCAGGCGTTTTTCTAATGATCTCTTCTCTCGTCATTCTTTCCGCCAATACCAACAATGTTGCTCCGCTGGCACCCTGTTTCCCAACCACACAATCCATTTCCCAATGACCGTATTCCCTTCGATATTCGACATGCGCTGGACGCTCCTCGATGCTGCTCCCTTTTAAGTTATTCAACGATACTCTAACTTTACGATATTGGGCTTTTTTCTTGTGATGTGTGGCAATTGCTGGCTCTGACGTCTTTTGAAAGTCTGCATAATCTTGATTCTCAGTATACCTAAATGGATTATAGTTTTCCTATCATTTTCCCTCCCTATGACATCATACCGTTTTCTTCAATTCTCTCGTGTTTTCTTAGATTTTCTTTACTTCAAAAAGAGCCTTTGCGAAGCAGCACTTATTCAAGTGAGCCTTTTCGGAAAAAATGGGTATGCCAACCAAAGCGTCGTCTGGTTTTCGGTATTTTGGCCATGGTGACCCATTCTTCCTGTGGCAGAAAACCTCCCATGTCTAACAGGGTCATGCCCTCAATTCCTTCGTCCTGCCTGCCCGCAGATGGGTGTCAGTAATGCTCCATTACCGAGTCTTTGCTCTGACGGAAAATTTTTGACTGACTACCGGCTCTTTTCTTCTTTACATTGCCATCTTGTTCCAACCCGACCCGCTGAGTCTTCTGAACTCTTTTGAATAAAGAATACGATCTCTATCTCTCTCAAATTTGCCTCGAAATGGATGTTCGTCCTCAGAATTAGACCTTACTGCATTAACTTGGTTAGCAGAAAACTCAGAGTACTTACCCAACTATCTAATCCTCCAAACTAACATTTTGCCAACCTAAAACAGGAATGGGATGCACTTTTATTGGCCGCCGCTTCCTGAAGCCTATGCAAGAGCTAGATTGAAGCCAGCTCTGCCTTATGTATTTCAGAAAAATGCGCTATTGTTCTTAGTGAACTGCCCGATCCTTTTCTTTCGCCCAGACATTTCCATTATCACTTCGGATTAAAGGCCTCTCCAATATGCAGCCCCTTTTCAGCACACTCACTCTTTCACCCTGTCTACCGTTTTAACGTGGCACGATTGACTTTAAGGTCATTTCTGTGCAAAATATATTCAGGATCAAATGTTAGCTGAAAATCGTGCCTCATTCCCAAAAACGCTATTTAGGCTAAAATACAGCATCTTCATCGGGAACAATGGCTTCCATCTTTTCCATAGTAAGTTCGCCGCTAAGAAACTCGCTAGCACACATTTTTCTGTACTCAATACGCCCAGCAAAACTGCTATCAAGCGATAACTTTTTCAATATTTCAATAGTGCAGTCATCACGAGCATCAACTACAAGTAGCTTGCGTTCTGCGGCACGCAATGCTTGCCCCAATAGTCCGTTAATATGCGAATCATTGAAGCTGTATCCGATGACCACTATCATCTTGCATAGCAACGAGTAATTTCGTAATTCATATACATTAAAGAGAAACGGGTCAACAGATTGCAACTTTGCATCTGTTCCGAATATCAACTCGGCGTTCTTCTGCGGCGAATCATATCGTTTTAATATGCCTGTTTCAAGATTACGAACCCAATCGATTGAGCCGTGTAACTTGTATAAGAATATGCCAGCAACTACTTGATTTGGATTTCCAAATCGCTCAGACAACCACTCATTATCTTCTCCGAATCCACATTCCAATTCGTAGTCAGCAGGTTTTGCCTTCTCCAAACATTGGTCATAGTTAAGCGAAAATACACGGATAGCAAACTGGATACTCCTTTGAAATTCGTAAAATTTCCTATAATATGCGACACGAGAGGCTGTGTCACTATGTAATGTGACAAAGTCGACTATTTTCTCGCTTAACAGTTTATCTAACTTATCAATGCTCGAAAAACCTACACCTCCCAGTTCTATCAGCTTTTCATTCCAACTCCCGATGAATGGATAGATGGGGTTACGCTCCTTCTTCTTGAGGTCACGCAATACGCCAACAAGCCTTTCGATGTTTATATTGTTATCAAATTTTTCCTGTATGCCATCAGCATATAAAATGGCGCTTTTTACATAGTAATACAGTGCGCGGTACGGTTTCCATGCGTCCTCGGTCTTGATGAGCTTTTCTATCTCGTCAATCATTTGCCCTGAAGTCTTTATTTTCGCATCGGCGCTGCATCCTGCACCGATAAGAAAAATAACCGAATCCGCTTTCAGAAGTCCCATCTATGTTCACCTTCACCTTCTATAAAAACCACGGTGTACTAAACCGCGCCAACGCCTGGCCTATGTCTTCGTTGTCACCAAGTCGCCGAAAGTCGCGGATAAATCCCGCAATAAGCTGAGGGTAAAAAACTGATATTGGCTCAAGTTTTGCGTTAAAACCGCGCCAACTCGCCCCCGCGAGGTTTACGGCGTCCTGCAATAATTTAATTACCTTTGTTCGGTCACTCCATCCATACCAAAAATCAATGTATGTAGGATTGGCTATGCGCTTACTGATATATTCTCTACCGCGCTTTAGCCCCTCAAACCAAACAAGGTATTCTTTTGCAGAGAGTTGAACATATGTTGATTCATATGGAATTTTAATATTGTTGTCGGCAAAGCCAAAAAATCGATTACGAGTATTAATCCGCATTACCGTAAAAGCAATTTCGCCGTGAGACTTTTGTAGTTTATCTATACTTTCTCTAATGGCTTTCATTTCATCATTTCGCATGCGAAATGGTGTATGAATAACGCAATCAGTTATGGTCTGCCCCGCATTGATACACTCCTCGATTTGAGCAATTATATTGTGCTCCAAGTCAGCATAGTATTGTGCCCGATTCGCCGTGTCGCATAACACGCCCAAAGAGCGATAAACTCCGGTTGAATCAAAGCAAACGGAATAAGCAAAATATTTCTTAACAGTTGTCCGACCGTTTTGCAGCTGCAAGTCATGAGCCTTTCCAATACCAAAAATCAAGCAGCTGTTAGTGCTTGGCTTGACTTTCCACGGGATGCCACCCAGCTTAGAAAATAATTGCAGTCCAATGCCGGAAATGGCCCATTTCAAGCCGTCAGATTGTATGATTCTATCGTTACGAACAACCTGTAATGGAACACCTGCCGAAAAGAAAGCTTGTTTCACTTTCGTATAGTTCTCCGACCGTTCCTCATAGTGTGAGTATGAGTCAATAAACAAACCTATTACTTGTTTGTCAGGATTACTAGCAATTGTCTTCGCGAGTTGAGTAGACAACGAAGATGCCGCATTTCTATCTGTATCAAAATCCACAACTATACTTGTGACATTACTTATGTTGATGTCACAATCAAACCACGCTTTCATGCCAGAAAATGTTGACGGATATCCTTTTCCTATTAAAGCTCTAAACAGCTCGTTGCCGGAATTACGCTCGGACTCCTTAAATATAAACACAAATAGCGGTGCTTTAGGAGGTGCGGCGAATGGACTTGTTTTTACACCTTTTATTTTGTCGTAATCCTCATAGCCGTCACCGAATATGTATGTTCGGTTGCTCAATTCTTGTCCTTGAAGGCGAGTTAGATTTGGCGAGAACCTATAATCACATCCACAAATCGATAATGTGTCAAAAGTTGAAAGCTTTGCCCTAATGAAGTTTTGGATATAATTCAGCCTGTCGAGATATGAATTGACATTCGATTTGCCAGTCCTATCAAGACTGAAACTGAGTTGCTGCACTTCTCGCCCAAAAGGGACACCGGCCTTTTTCCTGAAAGCAAACTCAAGCAATACCCCATATTGTTCTGTTACCCTCAAATAATAGGGAGACACCTTGACTACACGCTGGCCTTTCGGAAAATCCTCGACGATAAACGAAATAAACTTCTCGAATCGGTCTATAATGTCCGCTTGAATATTGTTTCCGGTCACGAGTCGCTCTGCCCATAGCTTTAAATAAAACCACATTATTGAAGTCATAAGTTGAGGATTTTCATGAGCATGAAATGAGTATGCAGTTGCTCCATCATAATTTGCAAGTCCTACCCGATAATAAGCATACTCTGAATCACGTCCTCCCGTTTGGGACGTTGGAAGTTTAGCGGCGAAATAACCGTCTTGTCTGTGTTCACCGTTAAATCTGCTTCGAAAAATGGGGATTATGAACTCTGAAGTTTCCAACGACAAAAAGTTTAAATCAATGAGCATATTATCCCTCCTTATTCCACGCCTAACGCTTTGAACAGACTTCCTGCGGAGTTGAGTAAAATATCAGGCTAAACGCGCTAATGAGATCTGACGGAACCGTTCCAAGCTCGGCGGCTGATGTTATTTTCGCTCACTTTCAGATATTTGAACGCGGTGTTTGTGGCTTCCTTTGCATCACAGTCGGAGCCAAGTCCTATGCGCTCAAACTTGCCGATGTCGGGTAGCATCTGCGTTTCAAGACGGTAAAAGCCACACTACCACTTATGCTCTGGGAGACAGTGTAGACATTACGGGGATCAGTCATTCCTTGAGGGATTATCTTGCAGCCGAGGTCTGTCAATAGTTTTGTGTTTTTGGCTCTTCCGATACGAGCGATCATAATGTCCCTCAGTTGTCGGCACGACCGATCAGTAACCGCCGCGAGGACTGATGGCCGCGATGGCCGGAACCGCAGTCAAAGCGCCGCCCTGACCAATTCTTGCACATCGGCGCGAAGCCGACTGATTAGAACCCATCTTTAATGAAAGTGACCCCTGACTTTTTTAGGGCCTTCCACTCAGCAGGCAACTCGCTTTGATTTAAAACTTCATAGCAAAGCAACCAATTACGATTAAAATCGTCATCGTTCCCTTTGAGTTTTTCAGCGCGGTCTTTGATGGCTTTTAATGCTCCTTTATCACCACGTTTTTGAAAATATCTATAGGTTAGGAGTATCAATATACATGAACCGCTTTGGATTGCAGCTTCGGGCTCTATCTCTGCAATAGAAAAGTTATATTTTATAGAAAAATAAATTGCATAGCTGACGGCTTCAAAGTTTCTGTTGTGCAAGTTCTCGTTGATAAATTAAGTTGGCTAAATCAGAAATTTCTTTTGTGGCAACAGAGAACTTGTCGAAAACATGCTTTTCAAGCAAAAGAATAAGGTATGGAAATATAATCGATAGATGAAAAAACGTTTTCACAACATAATCCTGAGCATTTAGAGTTAACTTCTGCCCCGAAAGGACCTTCACAGCATAGTTTAAAATCGCTGAATCCATATCATTTTCATTCATCAGTTCAATTGCAGAATCCAAATGGCTCTGGCCCCAATGAAATCAATTTTTCCATTCCGCCTACGTAAGGAAATGAGATTATGGTTAATCCTACGCACCCATTGCTCAGCAGAGGTGGCAATTTCATAATTTTGGTCTTCTTGTGGTTTAAGGATAGATCAAAGTTACGGAGTTCTTCTGCTAAATCTATTAAGAACTGTTGACCGTCTTCATAAGTTCGGACATAAGCCGCATAATCATCAATATTTCTTGTGTATCGCCATTCTTTGTGATAGAGCTGGTTGTCAATTGATGTTAAAATAAATTTCTGAAATAAGGTTTGAGGCATGCGGCCCGATAATAAGTCCGTGCGTTTCGCCATTTTTAATGTTTTGAGCACAGTGATCGATTTTATTGTACCATTTGCTCTTGAATTTCCTGCCGCTATTGGACTTTGCATTGTCCTTTCCCACAAGAGCCCATGCTATTGAATGCGTGTATATGCTTGGAAAACATGTTGAAATGTCAGCCTTTACTAGATAATGCTTTCCAATTGGCAGATCTATCTCAGGGTTTCCATCAACCCTCCAATCATCATAGTTCATTTTGAATAGAGCTTTACTCTTACTCATTTTGCGAATGTGTATTCTACTCAGCTTATAGCCTTGGTTTTTAGTCTGGTCTGCAAAATGCTTCTGTATTTTATCCCAGTTATCAGCAAGACCTCGACATAAACTTTGATATGCCATGGGGTTAGGAATTCCTAAAGGACGCGGCAAATTAATGTTACGCATACTCTCGAAATAAACATACTGTCTCCACTTATCAGAAAAACATACATTTTGTCCTTGACAGTAGTCAAAAAAAGACTGGGCTGATAGAAACGGAGGCAACTTTTCCGAGAAAAGACCGTGGGCTAATAGACCTTCGTATAACTCGTCGGCTGATATTTCGTTCATACAATCAGCGTAGCTTTTTGACAACCGTCCTTCTCCTTTCGTCAAGCGAAACGATTCCATCTAATTCGCATTTGCCTACATAACAAAGTCCTTCAAAGATCGCGCGGGAGAAACCTCCATCTGACCGTTTTTTCACCCAACCACCCTCACCGCATTATCCTTAATTTCATTAATAATCCTCACAATCCGCTCCTGCTTGTCCCCATCAAAGAGCTTAATAAAACTCCGCGGCTTATCAAAAGGCGGCCGGGTCAGCTCGGCTACATTCTCGACATAACCGTTCTGCTCAATATAGTCGATCACCTTATAGATAAACTCAATCTGGTAAGCATCGAGATTCTGTTCGCTAATAAAGGACGAAAACGCCTGTAGCACAGCCTCCCGCTCCAGTCTGGCGATCCTGCGCACCAACAACCCGAAGGGCGTATCCTTAAAACTGTTTTCGTAGTCCTTCTTCGTACCAAGTTGACCAGTCAGGATTTTCTCCAGAGTCTTGTAATCGCTTTCATTAAGCGGCACGTTATTCCTCAACTTATGGATCGCAATACTGTTCTTGTTTTGCTCAACGTACTTGTTAACCTTCTGCCGGTAATCCTCCAAATCGCCACTCATATCAAATTCCTTCGCTTCTGTGCGACCGGCTTCCGGATCCACAAGATCGGTATACACGACCTTGCGGCCATCCCGATCCAAAAACTTCATCAGCTCGCGCAACTCCACCCGGATTCTCTCGAAATGGAGAATATCGGCTTCATGCCAGAACTCATCCTCTGCAACTTCATTAATAATTGGCAACTTCACCTTCACTTGCGGAATCGTCGTTTTCTTCTGCAGCGCCAACGCCCTGGTAACAACATTACGCCTTAAACTGCTGAAGCCCTTCGCGCCACTCAACTGCGCCAGCATCAACCCGTACATCAGATTATCAAATTCCATGGCCGCATCATCAACATCGTTCGTAGTCACAAGATTAGCCAGGTTATTGATCAAATCGCTCTGATCCTGTTCTGAAAGACACGCAAACGCCGCCCTGGAACTAAACTGATCAACATATTTGCGCTTCAGACGCACATCGACGCGCTCCAAAGAAAGCGCCCCAATTTGCCCGACCACCGCCTCGACTAATGCGTTCCTCAAAGCCTGATACTCATCATCAGCAAACGCCGCTTCCTGCATATGAAAGATCAGCTTCACGCGTTTCGTGAAAATACTGGCCTGAGTTGAAACATTCGCGCTCGCCTCAATCCCATTCTTATTGACCCGGAAATATTCAAAGTTGCCCAGGTAATCAAAGATATAAAAGCACTCTTTGTCTTTTCCCTTACCGAACAAATCCGGACAGATGCGGGTGCCCCGGCCGATCATCTGCCAGAACTTGATCTTGGAGCGCACGCGCTTGAAGAATACCAGGTTGACGATCTCGAGGACATCAATCCCGGTATCGAGCATGTCGACGGACACGGCAATATGCGGCTCCTTATTAGGATCCTTAAACTGAAAGATCAGGTCTTGCGCATAATCGTCATCGCACACGACCCGCCGGCAAAATGCTCCGTCGTATTCCGGGTAGAGGGCATTAAAGCGATCCACAATGAACTGGGCATGCGTCTTGTTTTGAGCAAAGATAATCGTCTTCCCCAGACGGTTGCCGCTCGCGTCCCGCAAACCGTTGGTCATCAGGTCGTTCAGCACCTGATCAATTGTATTTTGATTAAAGATGAAGGCATTGAGGGCCGGTGGCGGTATTTCATCCGGCATCTCCCCATCTTCATCAGTGAAATCAGCTTCATAGCGCTCCTTATCATCCTCGGAAAGCTCATCATAAGTGATCCCTTCAGAAAGAAATTTGGTCGTGACTTCGATATTATGGAAAGGTACCAGCACATGGTCCTTGTAGACCGCCGTCTCATAATCATAGGCATAAGTAGGAACATCCGGGGCGACTTCAAAGAAATCGTAAGTGCTGCTGTGTACGTCCGCCCTGGGAGTCGCAGTCAGTCCGACCAGATAAGCATCGAAATAGTCGAAGATGGCTTTGTACTTTTTGAAAATGCTGCGATGGCTTTCATCGATGATGATCAGGTCAAAATGCGCCGGTGTGAACAGCGGGGTACCATCTTCTTTTCTGGCACTGTCAATGGCGTTCATCATGGTGGGGTAAGTAGAAAAGACGATGCGGGCATTTTTGTCTTCTTTGTTGGATAGCAGGTTGCAGAGCGACATGTCCGGTAGCAGGTTCTTAAAGGCGTCTTTGGCTTGTCTCACTAAGGCGGTGCGATCGGCCAGGAACAATGTGTTGGTGACGTATCCGCCCCTGGAGAGGATGTCGGTCAGGCTGGCAGCGGTTCTGGTCTTGCCGGTGCCGGTGGCCATGACAAGCAGGGAACGCATATGGCCTTTTTCGATGTTGTCACAGACCGCTCTGACAGCCGCCTTTTGATAATACCGGTCGGTTATTTTGTCGTCGATCGTTATCCAGCTGAGTTTCTTTCGGGAGGAACGCCTGTGCGATAGTCGCTGGAGATCGTCCCGGGAGAAGATTCCGCTGACCCGTCTTTGCGGTCCGGTTTTGTCGTCCCAGATGAAGTAGTCATAGCCATTGGTATTAAAGATGATCGGTCGATGGCTGGTCATTTTCTCGATGCAATTCGCATAAAGCCAGGCTTGATGAGTACCGGCCCGGGCATCCTTGAGGGTGCGCTTGACTTCGATGAGCGCCAGTGGTGTGCCGTCCTTGCCCCACAGTACATAGTCGACGAAGCCTGCGCCGGATCCGGATTCGGGCGGCATTCCGTTTACGAGCATTTCTTCTTCGACGCAGTCTGTTCTGGTGCCTTGGGAGAACTGCCAACCGAGCAGTTTGAGGTCTATGTCGATATATTTCTTCCGGGTTTCATATTCTGATAAGTCTTCGGGGGTGAAGGAGCGGTCCCGGTCGTTTATGTACTCCGCTTTATGGGCGGTGATTTGTGCACTTTTTTGCTGCAGCTCGGCGATCAGTCTGGCGATTTCGCGGTCTTTTTCGTCAATGATTTTGCCGGCTGATTCTTTGAGGGTGTTTAGTTCAGCTGCCAGGGCGGCTTTAATGCTGGCGGCCTGCTCAGCGTTATCTGTGGCTTGCGGGATTAGTTTTTCGTCGAATTTTCTTTCCTGATAAGTCTGGCCGTAGCAATAATCGATCCATTCGATGAATTCGAAGAGGATGGCTAAGGAGAGTACGGCGTTATTGCGGGAGATGTCTTTTCCGGTATGGACGGCGATGTTACCGATCTTGATGATGTATGATAATTTGCTCCAAGTAGAGGCATTTACAGCTTGGCGGAAGGATTCTTCGTGAATGAGGGTCTGCAGGTTGTCTTTATATGGCACGACCATGGTGGAGTCAGCAGAATACACCCATTTGACGGCTAGTTCGAATGCCTTGCGGCTGCCCACTGTGGACATGGCGGCAGATGTTGATAAGACGTTTTCAGCCTCAATACAGGCATTAGCGAACAGCTGATATTCGGGTATGCTCTTTAGAAATGCGAAATTGGTTGCCACTCGATCACCTGCATTTCTCAGTCGAAATACCGACTCATAAGGCTGTTGAAGAGGTTTTGGCTGTCGGCAAGGGATTGTTTGACGAGGGACTTCTGGTGTCCAATATTGGTGACGAACTGTGAAAATATCAATAGCTCTTCCTTTGTAGGATTAATAATCGGTGAAGATTCCAATCGTTCTCTGCTAATGTTTATAAATGTACTCCCATCTGAAGTAGATTGAAAGTGGCCATACATTGCTTGTAGAAACACATAGATAAAATCCCTAGACACTTTATTCTTGGTACGAATTGCTGCCAAACCTCTGCCGATACAGTACTCTTTGTCCGCCAAGTTCATTCTGCCTGCTGTAGCACCCCTGACGCAAAATAAGATATCGCCCTCAACACATAGTTTTGTAGGCGATTTAGTCCATTGAACTTCTTTAGGGTATAAATCACCAAATTCAGTTGGACCATTCAGTAACGGACTCCCAAGACCCTCTCTGTTATAAGAGTCGCCTGGAGGTGACTGCCCCATGATTATATCTACGATTTCGGATAAGGGAACCTTAACAGGATTACCTGACTTGGCAAGAGGATCCCCGAACATATCATGAAAAGTAGCTTTGACAAAGTTATCGAGTTCCTCAAGCTGTCTTTTATGGCCGCCGATTATTTCTTGGGTCTTATCCAAAACTTTTGCAATTTGCCTTTGGGCCTTTAGCGGTGGTAAAGGTATGTTAATATCTTCCACAATTGTCTTTGAGATTTCCTTGAAAGTCGCTCCTCTACCTAAGGAAATCAGATACTCCTTTCTGCACTTCAAAAACCAAAATAGGTATTTGTTAAAAACCCTTTCCCCGCAAATCAAATTCTTAAAGCCCTGATTACAGTACATGACGCATCCTGCAATTGATACTTTTCCAATTGGTGCTCTTGAGGATAACAATACTGTCCCTGCCGGCATCGGTTTTAAGCCAGTTTTTTCAACTGCTAAGTCAGTTATTTTCCGTTCCGTATCATAAACAACAATCACATCATCAGACAACTCTGCCGGAGTTACCCAGCAATTTGGACCATTCCAGTATTCATCTATAAATGTACTTGGAGTAGAGCCTGCAACAACTGTTGTTACTTCCCCCAACCTTACCATCGGCCACTTACTCATCCTTCAGCATCCCCCTCAGCTCTTCCATCCTGGCTTTCAAATCAATCGCCAATTGGTCAAGCCGGGCCATGATGACCTCAGGTTGCTCATACTCGACCTTCTCATACTCAATTTCCTTGTACCGGTTAATCGACAAATCGTACCCGTTATTCTGGATCTCTTCCTTAGCAACAAGAAAACTCTGCTCGGTCCGCTTTCTATCCGCTTCATTCGCAAAATCATGAAACCTGGTAACTATATCAGGAATATCGCCATCATTGCCTAAGTCAGTACGCTTATCATCCAGCGAGAATCCGTCCGACTTCATATCATAGAACCAAACCTTGTCCGTCCCACCAGCATTAGTCTTGGTAAACACCAAAACCGCCGTGGAAACACCGGCATATGGCTTGAAAACGCCACTGGGCATCGAAATAACGGCCTGAAGATTCTGGTTCTCCACCAACTCTTTCCGCAGTGCCTTATGGGCATTAGAACTACCAAATAAAACGCCATCTGGCACGATACAGGCTCCCCTGCCCCCGACCTTCAACATCCGAAGAAACAGCGCCACAAAGAGCAACTCGGTCTTTTTGGTATTGCAGACAGCTTTCAGATTATCATTGATACTCTCTGCATCCACGGTACCGGTAAAAGGCGGATTGGCTAACACAACATCAAATACGTCCGAATAGTCATTTTGTTTTGAAACACTGTCTTTATAATCAATATGAGGATTCGCAATAGAATGCAGCATCAGGTTCATGGCTGACAACCGCAGCATCGTGCGATCGGTATCAAATCCGGTAAAAGTATCTCCTTCAAAGCGCGCCCATTGATCTGCGGTCATAGTACTTTCATACTTTCCCCTGATGTATTCGGCCGCAGAAACCAGAAAACCGGCCGTACCGCAAGCTGGATCACAGATCCGATCATCAGGAGTCGGCGCCACTAACCGCACCATCATATCGCGGATATGCTTTGGCGTCCTGAACTGGCCATTCTGGCCGGCCACCGACAGCTTACTGAGCATATATTCGTAAAGGTCTCCCTGCATATCGCGATCCTTGATATCGTACTCGTACAGCTCTTCCAGCCCGGTGATGACTTTCTGCAATACCTGCGGCGTAGGTAGCAGAAACATGGCATCTTCCATATATTTTGAAAAAGCGGAAGTGGCGTTGCCGTTCAGCGATTTAATGAACGGAAACACCTGTTGCCCGATGATGTTATGGATCTCGCGGGCATCGCGATCCTTAAATTTGGACCACCGCAGCGCCTGTCCCTCGGGAGTCTGCGGGAAGATCTTCTTTGGAACTTTCCCGCCTAGTCTCTCGATGCTCTCATTCTCGATTTCCTTTTCATCCAGCGAGCGAATAAACATCAGATAAGTCAGCTGCTCGATGACCGTGAGCGGCTGCGTTATTCCTCCCGCCCAAATATCGGTCCAAATCTTATCAACCTTATTCTTGATCTCGCCGGTGATCATCTGTTACCTCTCCTCATGCTGCGTTATCAGTTGCCGTTCGGCTAAAACTTGTTTATTCCCTTAATCTTCTACTTTCGCCCCCACTTTCCTGCTATTCCCATACTAAAAACCGCCGTCTCCGGCGGTTCGTTGTTCTCATACTTATAGTCTGTTCTGACTTGCGAAGATTCACTTTTTTAACAGGCAAATACAGGGATTTATCGAATTAATAATGTGTGGTTTTGATCTTGCGACTGGCATTTCTACCACATTTTCCCGGTATCAAATGATACCATATTTATTGACGATCGAATACCGAGGTGTTATACTGAGCATGAGAGATTCCTGTGAGACTAGGAAAATCGAGTCCGAGGCGGATGTATCCACCTTTTTGGATCGCCTGAAGTATGCCATTGAATGTGGTAACCCGACCATAGACTTTCAGGAAGTGCGTCAAAGTGATAATAAGAGAGACATTAAATTTACGAATATGTACACTATGCTTACTCTATTCCCAGGCGAAGACATACAAGAAGTCCTAAAAAGGGAATTGCCGATTCTTACTACTCATGATTATATTGAAACCGCCAAAGACATCCTCTTTCCAAAGAGGTCAGATATGCGTGTCTTTGGGAAAAAGTATTCAGATGAGGATGTATACATCAAAATTCGTGTTGAGCTTCTAAATCCGAGTGGTAATACTGATCTTATTTATGTTTTGTCTTTTCACTTTGCAGAACATGCATTTGCTGACGCTGATTTTCCTTACGGGAAATGAAGTACGTGAGAGGTGCTTAAATTGAAAACCATAAAAAGCGAGCTGAAGCTTTGTCACAGTTGTATGGAAGAGCATGTTGTTAACACTATTGAAGTAATGAACCAACAGATATTTAAAGATATTGAAGTTGATTATCCGGCTATTTATGAATATTGCTCCAACTCAGATGAGCATTTTGCCAGTGGAGATATGATCAATAAAAATGCTCTTGCTATCAAAGATGCCTATCGAAAGAAAATCGGCCTTTTGACATCTAGCGAGATTATTCGGCTAAGGGAAAAGTACGGAGTTAGCCAAAAGGATCTTTCCGATATTCTGGATTGGGGCAAGGCAACAATCACCAGATATGAAAATCATCAGGTACAAGATCGCGCCCACGATGATATCTTGCGAAAGATAGATACGGACCCAGAATGGTTTATTGAGCTGCTGAATCGTGCAAATGGAAAACTCGATCGCAAAACCTTTGATAGATATATTCAAACAGCAAATGAACACTACCATAAGCAGCTGAACCATTACCTTATTACATCCATTCAGGCAATCTACGCGAAGTTCAATGAGAAGGATTTCACCGGCAATGTTGACTTAAACCTTGGGAAAGTTGTAGAAGTTATTAACTACTTGGCTCAACGGATAAGAAATCTGCACAAAGTAAAGCTGATGAAACTATTATGGTATTCTGACATGCTAAACTTCAAAAGATACGGACATTCCATAACCGGATTAGCTTACTGCGCTTTGCCGATGGGCGCTGTACCGGAAGGCCATGAACAGATAATGATGCTGGACGGTGTAAGTTATGACACAAATTTATATTGTGATAACGTAGCATATAAATTTAGACCCACGCCTGGATTTACAGTCAAATTGCTGTCAGGAGACGAATTAGAAGTAATTAACAAAGTAATCAGTGTTTGCGGAAACCTGAGCACGCAACAGATTATTGATAAGATGCATGACGAAGAGGCATATAAACATACGCCAAGCAACTGCGTTATTAGTTATTCTCTTGCTGCGGAACTTTCGATTGAATGAAATCGGTCTGATGTTAATTT
>ENA-UOOI01000986-UOOI01000986.1-fermentation-metagenome-genome-assembly--contig:-NODE-986-length-32506-cov-3.701797_pt1 | contig 32506 bp, 31 predicted proteins | sample MGYA00245779_ERZ724027 | MGnify/ENA primary metagenome ERZ724027 (study PRJEB28704, sample SAMN03018318) | fermentation metagenome | biome: anthropogenic terrestrial biome; feature: soil; material...
ATACAATGTCCCCGGAAAAGCCGCTTTAACCCTTGAATTCAGGAACAAGGTGCTGCAAAGCAAAGAGGTAGACGTAATCCAATACGGCACCCAGGATGTACTGGCAAGGAGAATGTTCGATAATGCGAAACAACCGGTCAAAGTATATTTTTATCCGGAACTGGGTGCTATCAGGCAGGTCATTCAGTAAAGATATATGAAGGTGATAATTTGAGTTTAGAACTTATATATAAGAAATGAAGAATAAGTCTTTACTCCTGGCTCTTGCTCTTTAATCTAAAAAATTAATCCTATGCGAATCAAAACTAATTTTCCCATCCTTCTCTTTTTAACAGGAGTCGTGATGATCTCGTGTAAAGAGAGAAGAGGAACACAATCGATGAAAATCGAATTCGACAGCATTGTGGTGGCACAACATATTCCGCTTTTGCAGGAAAACGATACCACCCTGCCTTATGCCGATGTAAATATTTCTTTTACTTACCCTGTGAAATTCCGGGATAGTGAAAGCCTGACGCGCTTACAACAAATATTCCAGGGTACATTCTTTGGCGACAGCGATTACGATTCCCTGTTTCCGCAGGAGGCAGCGGATCGATACATCAGGGAATATACAGAGCGATACCAGTCGTTGTCGAACTATTACTACGAAGACAAAGCGCGCATAGAAGGAAAGATGCCCTCGTGGTATTGGTATATTATGAACACCCGCAATAAAATCCTGTTCCAGAGTGATTCACTATTGAGTTATGCTGTCGAATACAGCGATTACGAAGGCGGCGCACACGGCTCCTATAGGATCACCTACACCAATATCGACTTGGACGGACTGGTTACCCTATCGGAAGAGGATTTGTTTCTGCCAGGTTATTATAAGCCGCTGACGGAGAAAATTATTGCGCAGTTGATGAAGAATTATGATGCAACTATACCTGATTCACTGCTTATGAGGGGATTCTTCACTCTTGAGGATATTGCCCCCAACAATAACTTCTGGCTCGACGGAGAAAGTATTCATTACTCTTATAACCAATACGAGATCGCTCCCTATGCTATGGGTGTTATCGACGTAACGGTGCCCTACTCCGAACTATCGGATATCTTGCTGCCGGATGGTATTATTTCAAGATATTTTCTGAAAAAATAAGAAAAAGGTCAAATTAAAAAACAGAGATCTGAAGGCGCGGTAGCGGCAGATCTCTGTTAGAGACTAATTGTTTTTAAATTCCAGGAAAAGGGTAATAAAGACATCTTTTCCAACACCCAGTCCTTCAGGGTCGTAGGCTATGTTGTAATCCAGGCGGTTGATCTTGTTTTTAGCGATAAACCCCACTACTTCCGATCCGTCCTTCCCCTTCACCACACCTCCATATACCACATCAAACGTTACATCTTTGGTAACATCCTTGATCTGTAACTTACCATGTAACTTGTACTTGTCATTTTCCACTTTCTCTATTCCCGTACTCTCGAACGACATGGTCGGAAACCGTTTCACCTCAAAAAAATCGGCGCTCCGTAGATGGTCGTCACGCATTTGTACGCTGGTATGGATGCTTTCCACATTTACATTGAAAAAGACCCTTGCCGATTCCAGGCTGCCGGGACTACCGATGATGGCGCCGTCGAATTTTTCAAACCGGCCCTGTACAAACGTGATCCCGTTATGCTTCACCTTAAAATTCACCGAAGCGTGCGCCGGATCCACTTTATAATTGGATTGCGCCATTAAACCGAAACAAGCGGTAAAAACGATTAAAAAAAGTGTTATTCTCTTCATACAGTTAATTTGTTATAGTAAAATACCAAAATATAAGCACCACGAGCCCACAAATTAAAAATTTCAATTAATAACTGGACCATTGGCACCTTATCTCATTGGCATATTAAATTAACATTCGGAAAGCAGCGATTGTTCAATCCTCTTCCTCATTGTACCGTATATTCATTAAAGCCAGGCTATTTCTTTTCAAAAAGAAAGCAGGCAAACTTACTCTCTGCTCATCCGGCTTAACGAAATAGTAGGCAGAATTGATGAAAAAGCAGTATCTTTGTACAACAAAAGCAACGGATTGGTTGTTACTAAAGCCGGAGGCTTTGCCTCCGGCAGAAACATGTCACAATGGCCAACGGCCTTGAAATACAAGAATTATGCAAGAATTAGATCAAGATCAAATATTAAACGACTTAACCACTCAGGATTACAAATTCGGCTTCACGACCGATGTGGAGACTGAAGTCATTGAGAAAGGGTTAAACGAGGATGTCATCCGGTTGATTTCGGCGAAAAAGGGAGAACCCGAGTGGTTGCTCGAATTCCGGTTAAAAGCCTATCGCCACTGGTTAACGATGGAAATGCCGGATTGGGCGCATCTGAAGATTCCTGAGATCGATTATCAGGAGATCATCTATTATGCCGATCCTACAAAAAAGAAAAGTCCGAAAAGCCTGGACGAGGTGGATCCGGAATTGTTGAAGACATTTGAGCGTTTGGGGATCCCTCTTGAAGAACAGAAGCAACTGACGGGGGTTGCGGTAGACGCCGTGATGGACAGCGTCTCCATCAAAACGACCTTCAAAGAGGTGCTCGCCGAAAAAGGGATTATCTTCTGTTCTTTCAGTGAAGCGGTGAGACATCATCCCGATCTGGTAAAAAAATACCTAGGAACAGTCGTTCCCTATAAGGATAATTATTATGCAGCATTGAACTCGGCGGTATTCAGCGACGGTTCATTCGTATATATCCCGGAAGGGGTGCGCTGCCCGATGGAACTTTCTACTTACTTCCGTATCAACACGGCCAACACCGGCCAGTTTGAACGTACGCTCATCATAGGTGACAACAATTCTTATGTGAGTTATCTCGAGGGATGCACTGCTCCCATGCGCGACGAGAACCAGTTGCATGCGGCCATCGTGGAGATCATCGCCCTCGATCATGCCGAAGTGAAATACTCTACCGTACAGAACTGGTATCCGGGAGATAAAAACGGCAAGGGCGGCGTATATAACTTCGTGACTAAACGAGGCATCTGTAAAGGGGTTCACTCCAAGATCTCCTGGACACAGGTAGAAACCGGCTCGGCTATCACATGGAAATACCCTTCCTGTATTCTGGCAGGCGATAACTCTGTGGGAGAGTTTTATTCGGTAGCGGTCACCAACAATTTTCAACAGGCCGACACCGGCACCAAGATGATCCATATAGGAAAGAATACCCGCAGCCGTATCGTCTCCAAAGGAATCTCCGCAGGTAATAGCCAAAACAGTTACCGGGGTCTGGTGAAGGTGACCCAGAAAGCGGAAAACGCGCGTAACCACTCGCAATGCGACAGTTTGTTGCTAACCGACCATTGCGGGGCACACACCTTCCCCTACACCGATATTCAGAATCCTACGGCAATACTTGAACATGAGGCTACAACCTCCAAGATCAGTGAAGACCAGATCTTCTACTGCAACCAGCGCGGACTGGGAGAAGAGGAAGCCATCGGACTGATCGTGAACGGATACGTAAAGGAAGTAGTGAATAAACTGCCGATGGAATTTGCCGTAGAGGCGCAAAAATTGCTTCAGATCAGCCTGGAAGGAAGCGTGGGATAACTTTGGTTCTTTCCGATCCTATCCCCCTACCAATTGATCGGCTCCCTGTGGTGAGCTGAGAGGTATTCGTTGGCTCTGCTAAAATGCCTGCTCCCAAAGAATCCTCTGTGGGCAGATAATGGCGAAGGATGTGGTGATTTAAGAACAAGGTGCCTGTTCGCATCAATGGTTTCCCCTTTTCGCTGAGCATAGGCGCCCCAAAGAATAAAAACCAGATGCTCGCGCTCTTCGGCGAGACGCCTGATGGCCGCATCGGTAAACTCTTCCCACCCTTTTCCCTGGTGTGAGCCGGCACGATGCGCCTGCACCGTCAGGGTGGCATTCAGCAGGAGCACTCCCTGCTCCGCCCAGCGTGTCAGATTTCCCGAACGGGGCGCAGGTATCCCAAGATCATCCTCTATCTCCTTATAGATATTAACCAATGAGGGCGGTAGCTGTACCCCGTCATTCACCGAAAAGCATAATCCGTGCGCCTGCCCCGGTTCATGATAGGGATCCTGTCCCACTATCACCACTTTCACTTTATCGAAAGGGCAACGGTCAAATGCATTAAAAATCAGTTTGGCCGGTGGATAGATGGTCCTGGCGGCATACTCTTTCCGTACGAAATCGGTCAATATCCTGAAATAAGGCTTTTCAAATTCTTGCTGCAGATGTACCTTCCAGCTTTCCTCTATTTTTATGTCCATACTTTATTTGTATAAATGAAACCTCTAAAGTACAAAAAAAATTAAAAGTAAAAAAGAGAAAAGTGTCCGCAGTCCAATGAGAAAAAATTATCCGGAATGTCGTCAAATGAGAAAAACACCCTGTCTCCTGGCTTCATCCTTCATTTCATGCGGCCAGAGACTGGCCTGAATCTCCCCGATATGTGCTTTGCGGAGATAATACATACAGAGTCGCGATTGTCCGATCCCGCCGCCGATGGAGAGCGGCAATTCTCCACTCATCAATCGTTGATGAAAATAGAGGGATAGCCGGTCTCCCTTGCCGCATAGCTCCAGTTGCCGCTTCAAGGCTGCCGGATCTACCCGGATACCCATGGAGGACAGTTCCACCGACTTCTTCAAAACCGGATTCCAGACCAGCAGATCGCCGTTCAGCCCCAGATAGCCGTCTGCATTCGGCGTACTCCAATCATCATAATCAGGAGCACGCCCGTCATGCGGTTCCCCATCGGACAACGGCGCACCTATCCCTATCACAAAAACAGCGCCGTACTCCTGTGTCACCACATCTTCTCTCTGTTTCACATCCATACGGGGGTATTTCTGTAACAGCTCTTCGGAATGGATAAATGATATTTCGCAGGGAAGTTGGGGCTTAATAGCAGGGAAGAGCTCATAGACAAGGTATTCGGTACGGAGCATAGCTGCATAGATCCGTCGGACAACTTGTTTCAGGAACTCTATCGTCCGGTCTTTCTCCCTGATGACCAACTCCCAATCCCATTGATCCACATAGAGCGAATGAAGGTTGTCCAGCTCTTCATCGGCACGGATAGCATTCATGTCGGTGTAGATGCCGAATCCCTCCTCTATCTCGTAATCGGCAAGCGTCAGCCGTTTCCATTTGGCCAGCGAGTGCACTATCTCCGCATTCCGGTCACCCATATCCTTGATAGGGAACCGCACCGGCCGCTCTACGCCGTTAAGGTCGTCATTAATACCTGTTCCGCTCTCCACAAAGAGAGGCGCGGTGACACGGCGGAGGCGCAACTCCGAAGAGAGATTGGCCTGAAAAAAGTCTTTGATACTCTTAATTCCCAGTTCCGTCTGCTTCAGGTTCAGAAGCGGCGTGTAACCGGCAGGGATCTGCAGTTTTGACATATCTCTTTTGTATGATTTATTGAACTTTTTGTCGGTTTTCATCTAAATACCGATTTTGAACCTACAAAGGTAGGATTTTTATTCATTTTGTCAAATAAAAACCGGCAGAAAACAGCATTATGACAGATTTAAGGTGAAAATAAAAACAATTATTACAGAAATTATCTACTTGACAATCATTTTCCCTACCAGATCATTCACGGAAGCGAGATGATGCCGGTCCAGATAATCGTTGATACCATCCACAATTTTCACCGAGGCCGCCGGATCGATAAAGTTGTAAGTACCTACCTGTACCGCCGTAGCGCCCGCCAGGATGAACTCTATAGCATCCTGCCAGTTACAGATCCCTCCCATTCCGATAAGGGGGATTTTCACTGAATGGAATACTTCCCATACCATACGTATGGCAATCGGCTTGATACAGGGGCCTGAGAGTCCGCCGGTAATAGTGGAAAGCTTCGGTGTCCTGCTCTCCACATCGATGGCCATTCCCAGGAATGTATTGACAAGAGATACGGCATCTGCTCCCTCGTCTTCTACGGCCCGGGCAATTTCAGTGATATCGGTCACATTGGGGGATAATTTCACGATCAGTGTTTTGGGGAAGGCTTTTCGCACTTCCCTGGTAACCTGTGCTGCCGATTGGCAGGAAGTACCGAATGCCATCCCGCCCTCTTTCACGTTGGGGCAGGAAATGTTCAGCTCTATGGCCGGCATTTTGTCAAGATCCGCCAGCTTCTCTGCGCAGGCCACATAATCTTCGACGGTAGAACCCGATACGTTCACTATCATATGGGTGTCGTATTCCTTAATGACCGGATAAAGATGCTCCACGAAATAGTTTACCCCTTTGTTCTGCAGGCCTACCGAATTGAGCATGCCCGAAGGCGTTTCGGCCATCCTGGGGTAATTGTTCCCCTGACGCGGTTCCAGAGTAGTCCCTTTCACAAAGATTCCCCCCAGGCGTCCTAAATCGATAAAATCGGTATATTCCGTCCCGTATCCGAATGTGCCCGAAGCGGTCATCACCGGGTTCTTCAGTTTCAGATTTCCTATATGTACTTCTAATCGAGCCATGTGAGTTGATTGATGTTAAAAACAGGTCCTTCGGTACAGGCACAGACATTCCCTCTGATTGTTTTTTCAATACAGCAGAGGCAGGCGCCGAAACCGCATGCCATCAGGTTTTCGAGTGAAGCCTCGCATTCAATTCCATGATCGCGGGCATATTTTGCTACGGCCAGCATCATCGGTTTCGGGCCGCAGGTGTAAATAAAATCATATTTTTTTTCTTTGAGCACGGAGTGATGGGTTACAAACCCTTTCTCGCCCAACGAACCGTCTTCGGTAGTGCAATAGAGCGTTCCGTACCGTTCAAAATCGGCCCGTTGCAGGATATCTTTTCCGGAGCGTCCCCCCAGCAGGAATTCGGATTCCATACCGTTCTGTTTTATTTTCTTACCGAGGAAAAGCAACGGGGCAGTTCCTACTCCTCCGCCGATAAGCAGAAATTTTCCCTTTCTGTCGGGTAGGGAAAATGAGTTTCCCAAAGGGTAGATCAGATTCATAGTCCCGCCTGCCGGGAGGCCGCATATCTTCTCCGTACCTTCCCCTATTCTTTGGATCAGAAGCCAGAGCTCATTCTTCTCGCGGTCGACAAAATTGACGGATATGGGTCTTCTTAAAAAAACATGGGGTGAATTATCGACCAGGATCTGCACAAATTGTCCGGGACGTATCTCCGGCAATACTTCGCTGTTTGCGGGCGCCACCTTTATAAGATGATTCTGATCGTTCAGTGCTTCGTTGGAGCGGACGGTGAAATCGAGTACTTGCATGTAAATTGTTTAATCCTTTCCCTACTGTATAAAACTTACAGTAATCCTTTCTGTTGATATGACGGATCCGGACACCCGTTTTTATCGGGACCGCATTTTTTATAGAATACAAAAATACATCTTAATTTTTATTCCGGCAATGAACAGAGGTAAATTGGCCGATAGAAAAAGTAAAGGGGAAACTGTGAACTGACCCCCAAAAGTTTTTTGTCTAACTTTTGGGGGTCACTACACTTTTGCTCCCTCTCTTTTTGGTATCCGTACAAACGGACTACTCCTTTTCGGGAACTATCCAGAGAAAAACAGACTTGCCTTCCACTGAAATTTGTTTGTCGGGCTTCCAGTCACCCATAGCGAAAGCGTGAGAGACCACACGGCTGCCAGGTTTCATCTCCGACAGTATCTTCGGCATCAGTTTCAGATTCACGTCCGGGAGAAGATAAAGCGTCAGTACGGTGGCCTTACTAAAGTCGAAATCAAAAAGATCGCCTTCATAAAACGTCACTTTGTCTTCCACTTTCGCCTCCCTGGCGTTCTCATTAGCCTCTTTGATCCTTTCCGGATTGAGGTCTACCCCTATTCCGGTGGCTCCGTATTTCTTCGCCGCAGTGATCACGATCCGGCCATCCCCGCATCCCAGGTCATAAACCACATCCCCTTTGCCCACATTGGCAAGGTCCAGCATACCCTCTACCACTTTCTGGGGTGTGGGTACGTAAGGTACATCCAGTTCTATTTGCTGTGCATGTAATTGTAGAACTCCGCACAGGAATAGCAAAGTAAAAAGATAATTGATCGGTTTCATTGGTTCTGTAATTTTAAAAGTAATTAAGTTCATTAAAATCAGACTTTTTGAATTTCGTTTCCCTATTCCGGTCCATCCGGACCTTCTTTTATCTGATTTTACCGGTTTATTCTCCCATCTTACTGTAATAAACAAATTTGTCCGGCTTCCGGTTCTATATTTCCTCCTGTAAGATGGAATTTCTGCATCCTTTATTTTCCCTGAAGAATGAAACTCCCCAGCCGGCCAGTAACAAGGCCATTCCCACCAGGGCACCCGTTCCGGTGACGGAAAGGCTGGAATAGAGCATATAAGCGCAAAAACCGACGAACAAAAGAGGTATAACCGGATATAACGGTACTTTAAAAGGGCGCGGAACGGTCGGTTTCTTTATCCTCAGCACAAACAGGCTGATTCCGGTGCAAAGGAAGAAAAACCAGAAGACAGGGGCGGTAAAATCGACCATGGCTTCAAAACCGTTGCGGGTAAATGCGCCGAAAACGATCAGCACAACAGCGATTATTCCCTGCAATATCAGTGAATTGACAGGCGATGATTTTGCTGCATTCCACTTCCCCAGAAATGCAAGGGGAGAGAAATCCTTTCCCAGGGCATAGTTAGTCCTTGCTCCCGTAAAGATGGTCGTATTGAGGGAAGTAAGAGCGGAAAGAGAGACCAGGAGACCGATAAGGATCACTCCCTTTCTTCCCAGGGTAGCCCGCATTATATCGACGCCAACCGCCTCCGATCCGGCCATTCCGTTTAATCCCAGTACATTCAGGAAGGCCAGGTTCATCAACAGATAGATCATTGTAATAATCAGAATACTGACAATCAGAACCAGCGCTATCCTCCGGCTACCGGCCTTTAATTCCGAGGAAATGTATGCAGCTTCATTCCAGCCTCCGAACGTCAATAATACAAAGATAAGCGCGAGGCTGACTGAAGCATTCGGAGAAAGGCCGCCGGCCATAGCCTGTTCTGTCGCCGGAATCTCCACGGATGGCTCTACCAGGAATCCCGTCAGGACGATGATCAGTATCCCGGCAAATTGTAATGCTGTCAATATTTTCTGAACCCCCGTCCCAAAACGGATCCCCAGCACATTGACCAATGTAAGGAAGATCACAATGCCTGCGGCATAAAAAGAAGAAGCATAGGTTCCCCATGGAAGGATCTCAGCCAGATAATCACCTGCGATGTAGGCTAACAGGGCAATGGATCCGGTTTGCGTAACCGTGATACGGGCCCAGGCAAACAGAAAGGAGAACCTTTTTCCGAAGGCGATTTTCAGGAAGTGATAATCGCCACCGGCATTCGGGAAAGTAGAGCTCAGTTCGGAATAGCAAAGGGCACCGGTCAGAGAGATCACTCCTCCCAATATCCATACTCCCATAAACCAATATTCGCCAGGGGAGTTTGCTGCGACAACCGAAGGGGTTCGGAAAATTCCTGCACCGATCACAATTCCTACGATAAGGACTATCGCATCGATCAGCCGCAACGCCGGCGCAGGCGCTGCAAGATCCGTCTCGGGGCAGTCAGCAGGGATATATTCGCCGGCAGTAGCCGCGGGAAGCGTATGTGGAGCATTTTCTTTCATCGGGCAACAGATTATAGCATGTCCGGTGTATGAGAAAGTCGGAAATATACCGAATGTATAAATACCGAAAAATCAAAGATAGGAATCTTCGCAGCAATAAAGCATACTCTTTTTAAATGTTTAACATTTTCAGGGGTGCCCCGAATATCTCGAAAGTATTGTCATTATAATAAACAATTATCTGGGTTATTTTTCTGTCAATAGTTTTCGCAGGATCAACAAGCTTATTATCTGGTAATTGATGGTCATTATTTGCTTGTTTAGATCCCGTTTCTCTCGGTTTTTCACTTGTTTCCGGCACTTTGGCCGGATCCGGCTCAGTCTGATTGAATAAATCGGGTTCTCCGGAAAGAGAGATACCACGGAATCCTTCTTTATACATATTACCGATACCGTTAATCAGCCATTCGGTATTGATATAATTCATTTCACTCAGGATCTTCGTGACCACATCCAAGCTCGGATTATTTCTGCCATTCAGGATGTGGGAAATAATGGCCCTGTTGATCTGTAACCTGTCCGCAAACTTCGCAGGAGTCAGGTTCTCTTTTTCCATGATAAGTTTAATACGATCCTTCATATAATTATCTTTTAGCCGTTATTTATTGAGCGCGGACAATCTGTTTTTTTACAAAAGTAACGATACAAATGTATAATAAATCATTCACAAATGAAAATAGATTTAAGATATAAATGTAAATTACAAATGTTTATGGACTGATTTACATTTATACCAACTTCTCAAAGTAGAATTAATAAGACTTATTTCAACATTAAATTAATTATTTATTTTATTTCAGTAAATAACTCATTACACAGTATATATGTACATAAAACACCTTATTTTTAACATAAATAAAAAAGAAAACAGATACCTATAGATAAAATCTGTTTTTAAAGTTTATAAAATGAATATAATTACTTTATTTATAGTATTATACTATACAATGTATAATCAATATATAAAGTGTTAATCCCGAAAATATAGAAATGTTACTCAAGGACTTCTCCTGAGAAGAAGATGCGATAACAAATGTTTCGCACCCTGTTATTTACTTTTGTGTCATCTCCATACCTGACAGTAATGCACATTTGTTCGTTAAATAATATTATTTTCTGAATTTACATATCTGTTTTTTGCGAGAATCGCATAAATCCGGACAAGTCTGCGAAGACAGCAGAACAGGCTACTCCAGGCGACTTAAGAACTAATGCATCCAATTGAGGAGTAGCCTGTTTCCCTCATTTTTCTTATATAAGAATTTTAAGCGTAAAAAAACAGAGAATGGAATGAACTGTTTGTTCTCTATTTCTGTTTTACAGAATGAACTATTTCGTTAAGCTAAATGAGCAGAGTCCAAACTTGTTTGGATATGCCATAGCGAGAATTAACAATCGAGGAGCAAGTGACTCAAATAGTCTAATTTTAATGAACATTTAAAAACAGATTGAATATGCAATTACTTTCTATAAGACTTTGGGCTATATTATTGTTTGTCTCTGCGGCGATACAATGTACCGGCCAGGGCAGCCAAGATCAAAAAAGCCGGCAGACAACAGAAAGTACGGAAAATTACCGGAATATGGAAGGAAAAAAGAAATTACATGATTTCACCGTGAAGGATATCGACGGGAATGACTTCAGCCTGGCCTCCCTGAAAGGGAAAAAAGTGCTGGTTGTAAATGTAGCATCAAAATGCGGATTGACACCCCAATATGAACAATTGCAGGAGCTTTATGAAAAATACCGGCACCTGAACTTCGAGATCATCGGCTTTCCTGCCAATAATTTTATGAATCAGGAACCGGGCTCAAACTTGGAGATTAAAGAGTTTTGTACCGCTAATTATGGGGTGACCTTTCCTATGATGGAAAAGATCAGTGTGAAAGGAGATGACCAGGATCCTTTGTATCAATGGCTCACACAAAAATCGGAGAATGGAAGGATAGATCAGGAGGTAACCTGGAATTTCCAGAAGTACCTGGTCGATGAAGAAGGACACCTCGTAGATGTAGTGATGCCCAAAGAGAGTCCCATGAGCGAGAAGATCGTGAACTGGATCACCGGAAAATAGGTATCTTTTTGTATTTGTGACATTTCTTTTGATCGACGGAGATCAGTGCATGATCCTGTAAACCAGTTCTTTTAAAAGATCGCCCTGCGATGCCGACACATTGTCTACTCCTTTCGACCGGGCATCAAATGTTCTCAGGTCGGAAATGATCTCCATCACTTTGGGGGCGCTATAATTTTGTAGTCCTGTCATATAATCGCGAACAAAATAGGCAGATCTCATATTCAGTGTATTCATGATGCTCTGCTCATCTTTACGCGGCAACCAGAAGCATTCCAGTAAATTACCGAAATAGTTGAACAGAACGGCCACAGTAGCCATCATGGGATTCTCCTTCGGATTCTTGTCAAAATAGTCTACAATCCGGTTGGCCGCCACGATATTTTTCGTGATAATGGCTTTCTGCAATTCAAAATTATTATAATCCTTACTGATTCCCACATTCTTTTCGATCAGTTCCGAGGTAATACGCCGGTGGCCTTCCGGAAGCGAAATCTCCAACTTCTGAAGTTGGGGAATCAGTTTGCTGATATCGTTTCCCACAAAATCTGTCAGCATCTGTGCCGATTTTTCATCGATAGCACTCCCTCTCTCCTTCAGCCAGGATTGGATAAAAGCAGGTATCTGGTTTTCATACAGCTTCCTGGATTCGAATATTTCTCCTGTTTTCTGGATGCTTCTCACCACTGCTTTCCGTTTGTCAACCGTACCGTGCTTATAATTGATCACCAGGATAGTGGAAGGCATCGGGTTCTTTGCGTACAAATCAAGGAGTTCGAACCGATCGAGGTTCTGTGCCTCTTTCACAAGGATGAGCTGATACTCCGCCATCATCGGAAAACGACGTGCAGAGGCGATGATGAGATTTACATCGGCATCCACCCCGTAAAAAGTAAGCATGTTAAAATCCTTTTCCGTTTCCGTGAGGACGGTATCGGAAAGAAGCTCCGTCAATACATCTATGAAATAGGATTCATCGCCCATAAAGAGATAGACCGGTTTGAAGCGACGGTGCAGGATATCATCGCGGATAGCATTGAAAGATGATTGTGTGGAGGCAGCCATTTTGTTGATGTGATAATTAGGTAATTTACCGATGTAATGATTGGTTAGCGGGATCAATATGCCAATATAACAAATGAATGAATGGATTGCAGGAGAATATATATTGACAAAAGTATCCGGATTACCAGTCGAATCGCAAATGTTTGATGGTGGAGCCTTTGTTCATGATGGATGAAAGTGATTTGATACCGATTTTCACATGCTCTTCTACAAAATTTTCTGTGATATGCCGATCGCTCTTCTCCGTTTTCACACCGGTGGAGATCAGGGGCTGGTCAGACACTAACAGCAGCGCTCCGGTAGAGATATGATTGGCAAATCCGCAGGTGAAGAGAGTAGCTGTCTCCATATCCACCGCCATAGCGCGTATCTGTCTCAGGTAATTCTTGAATTCATCGTCGTATTCCCATACACGGCGGTTGGTGGTATAGACGGTACCGGTCCAGTAATCACGGTTAAAATCGCGCACGTTGGAAGAAACCGCCCTCAAGAGGCTGAATGCCGGTAAAGAAGGCACTTCAGGCGGGAAATAGTCGTTCGACGTACCCTCACCGCGGATAGCTGCAATGGGCAGAATATAATCCCCCAGCTCGCTCCTCGATTTCAACCCGCCGCATTTACCCAGGAAGAGCACCGCAGTAGGCGTTACCGCGCTCAGCAGATCCATAATGGTCGCGGCATTGGCACTCCCCATTCCAAAGTTGATAATAGTGATGCCATCGGCAGAGGCATTGGGCATATTGGCATCCAAACCGACTATGGGTGTATTGAAATGATTGGCAAAAATTTCGACATACTTCTGAAAATTGGTCAGCAGGACAAACTTCGTGAATTCAGCAAGTGGCCTTTTTGTATATCTGGGAAGCCAATTCTCCACAATTTCCTGTTTTGTTCTCATATAAAAGAGGTAATTTTGCACAGGGTAAACCACTGTTCTGCTAACAAAGATACAAATGTGCGATTTAAATTTACCATCTTTCGATACAAAAATCCGTAAAAAAGGCGACGGAGTGGAGATCTTCGACCCCCTGCGGAGAAAATATGTGAGGCTCACTCCTGAGGAATGGGTACGTCAGCATTTTGTCCATTATCTTATTTCTGAAAAAAGTTTTCCCGCCTCGCTTATAGCCAACGAAACGGGCATCAAGCTGAATTCGCTTGCCCGCAGGTGCGACACGGTGGTGTATAACCGGCAGCTTGAACCCGTGATGATCGTGGAATATAAAAGTCCGGACGTAATCATTACACAGCAGGTATTCGATCAGGTCACCCGGTACAACAGCGTACTGAAAGTTCCTTATATTGTTGTTTCCAACGGGATGAAACACCATTGCTGCAGGATCGATTACGAACGGCAATCCTACCGTTACCTCATTGAAATTCCCGCCTATAACGAATTGGAATCGATTGATTGATTTACTGATTCCTCATCAGGAACTCCACACTCTATGAGATAGTAAATCAGCATATCAGTTAATAGCTCTCTTCCGCCGAGGGGAAATCGGACGATTTAACGTCGTGTATGTATTGCTGAACAGCCGACGTGATCTCGTCGAAGAGGTTGGCGTATCTGCGCAGGAAACGGGGTGAAAAGCCTTTATTGAGCCCCAGCATATCGTGCATCACCAGCACCTGACCGTCCACGTGCGGCCCTGCACCAATCCCTATGATCGGGATAGTCAATTCTGCCGTCACTTTCCCTGCCAGCGCTGCCGGAATTTTTTCCAACACGATGGAACAGCATCCTGCTTCCTGCAATAGCCGGGCATCCTCCATCAGTTTTTCCGCTTCCTCCTTTTCCTCTGCACGTACAGCGTATGTTCCGTACTTGTTGATCGATTGCGGCATCAGTCCCAGATGTCCCATTACGGGGATACCGGCATTCAGGAGAGCCCCTACTGATTCGAGAATCTCTTTTCCTCCTTCCAGCTTAAGGCAATCAGCCTGCGTTTCCTTCATAATTTTCACTGCATTGGCTACTGCGTCATAAGGATTTCCCTGATAACTGCCGAAGGGCATGTCTATCACCACCATCGCCCGCTTTACCCCGTTCATCACCGATTTGCCGTGATAGATCATCTGATCCACCGTCATCGGGAGCGTGGTACTGTTTCCCGCCATCACATTGGAAGCCGAATCTCCCACAAGGATCACATCCATACCCGCCTGATCTATGGCCAATGCCATGGAATAATCATAGGCGGTGAGCATCGATATTTTTTCGCCCTGCTGCTTCATCTCCCGCAAACGGTGCGTGGTCACTTTTTTCTGGTTACCGGTAGAAAGATATCCTCTTTTATTTTCTGACATCTGTTTTATAGCTTTAATAATTTTGATATTATTGTTCTGTATCGCAAAGGTAGTGCTTTTACAGATTCCCTCAAACACAAAAAAGCCGGGAATTGAATTGTCCCGGCCTCTCATGACAGAAATTTTGATTACTTAAAACCTATATCCTAAAGTGAGCAATCCTCTGACGGAATTGTTTTTCAGGGAAAAGGGAGTCGCGTCTATGTCGAGTACATCATCGACATAGTAATTGGGAAAAGGATAGAGATCGTCTTTTTGGGTTTTATAGACAATCGCCAGATCGAGATAGAAATTCCTGTTGAAACGGTATCCGACCCCTCCGGTAAAGTAATTGGTGTCCCCTTCAATCCGGAAAATGCTGTTCGACCCTGCGATAACAGCATCACCGAATTTTACCAGATCGGCATCATAGGGATTTTGCATCCATGCATATCCCAGCCTGCCGGAGAATTGGGGTGTAAAACGGTATTCCATCCCTACTTTTACAGTCGATGTCAGCTTGTGATCTTCCGTAATATATTCGTTATCCTGATCATACCAGGAAGGATCATCCATGGAGTTGGAAGGAACCTTCAGTTTCATGTTACTGTAATCGACCACTTCATAATCCAGACTGGCGATAAAGTTGTTCCCCAATACAGTTGCCACACTCGCCACTATCTTTCCGGGTGTTTTCAAATCATAATTGTTGGTGAAAACTGCCGAGTAGGTCATATCTTCAGGATTATAATTGGGATCTGTTACAAAGGCTCCCATATCATCATCGAGTTGGGCCTCATAAGTTTCCGTCAGGGCATACCAGGTAGGCGTATGCCAGGCAAGACCGATCCGGAAAGCGTTCACCGGCCTGTAGATCGCCCCGAATTTAGCACCTACGCCTGCTCCGTTGACGGTCAACCAGTTGGTCAATGTATATTCGCCCTCGTCATCGAAATCTTCCAGATAATCGGAAGCAAGGTCATAGAAAATATCTTTGATAGAAAGCGACATACCGACATTCAATACATTGTTGATAGTCGTCCCCACCGTGAAGTCATAATTATCAATATAACCCTTTTCATAGGTACGGATCTCATTATAGGGTGTTGCACCGCGTGTATTTACAGGAGTATAACTCGCCCCGTCATTTGACGATCTTATAAGGTATGAATTATACCCTAGGACAGATAGCCAGGGTTGATCGAGAAACGGATCGGGAAGATTTTTCCCCAATTCCAGGTCTGAGGGTTTAATACCTGCACTTTCTCGGACCATATAATCGATCAGGGTATTGTTAGGGCTTCCCATCGCAAAAACCTCCTTATCGAACGATTTCAGCTTATTGTAAGAGAAACCGAAATTGATCAGCGGCATCACGTCGTTTCTCAACGGGAAATAACCTACAAATCCGATGTTATCCATATTAAAGCGGTTCTTATGGGCATCACTGCTCCCGACAACCGAAGCCTCGCGCGACAGATTCAGCGTACCCATCACTTCTGAACTGCGGTATACCGCTATGCCAGCGGGATTAACGGAGACACCGGTCAGGTCGCCTCCCAAAGCGCCGAAAGCTCCTCCCATAGACATGGCGCGGGCGGTACCGTGAAGATCTTCCCGTGAAAAGCGCAAAGCGTCGAGTTCACTTTGGGAAAACAAAGGTCCCGAAAGTATGAATAACGAAAAAAGGATATAAGAAATCTTCTTCATATGATTAAGCATTTAATTTTCATTTCATCCTGTTATCTGCGGCCACTGCTGGAGCGTCCGCTGCTACCGCTGCTACCACTGCTGCCGCCGGAACTACGCCCGCTGCTACTGCTCCCGCTGCTACTCCCGAAAGAGCCGGACGAGGAGGAACTGCTCCTGCTGGGCGTGGAATAGGTTGAAGAACTCCTGGTCGTCGAACTGCTTCTTGACGGAGTTGAATAGGTGTTGCTGTTCCGGCTGGGTGTCGTGCTTCTTTCGTAGGTAGAACTGCTTCTTGAAGGGGTGGTCGTCGTACTTCTTTCGTAGGTCCTCGATGAACTTCTTCCGCTGTTATATGCATCCGACGACCGGGTAGATTGGGTTGTCCGGTTGATCGAGCCTGCTCTCGAGGTGGTGGTCGAACGGTCGATCACCTGCCCGTTTCGGGAATCATACGCTCTGCCGGAGTTATCGATAATTCTGGTCCTGGGTGTAGTAGACGCACTTCTGCTGTTCACGGAAGAACTGCTCCTGCCGGAAACAGCGCTTCTGGTAGAAGTGGCACTTCTTTCTGAAACAGCGCTACGGCTACTGCTTCTTGATGCCCTGCCCGAAAGATTCGCCATGGAAGAGGTCTCCCTGTTAGCAGAGCTTCTTCTGTACATACCCGAACTTCTTCCTGAACGGTTATGGGTCAGGCTGCTGTAATAGCCGTCATAAAATCCGTGAGAGTAGCCGCCTCCCCAATATCCGCCGTAACCGTAATACCAGGGATCGTACCAACCGCCATAATACCAGGGAGAGTACCATCTGCTGTAATACCACGGGCTGTGCCAGCCGTACCAGCCGCCATAACCGTAGTACCAGGGGCTGTACCAGCCACCATAATACCATGGGTCATACCAGGGATAAAAGGAGCCCCATCCCATACCATAGTATATATTGGTGTTCCATCCCCGGTTGTTATAATTTTCATAGAGGTCATCCCCTACGTAGACAATCACCTCATCCGCACCGGTAATCTTGATACTCGATTCGGGATCATGGAACCGGACAATCCTGTCGGTATATGTATACTCTTCGTAATTATCCTGATCCTGTCCGTTCAAAGAATCATCCGTCAAGACGTTACCATCACCGCGACGATTATATTCGTCCACATCCCTGCCGTTGGCCGTCACCTCCATATTCGATGCATCACCCTGCACGATCACCACTTTTTTCTTTTGCGGTTCTTCGGCTTTTTTCTGAACCATTACAGGTTCTTTTTTGGCAGGATCGGCATAAATATCATCCCATTCCTGGGCGAAACCGAACAATGGTACCGCCATCAGCAAAACTGTAAGCAAGTTTTTTATAGTTTTCATCGTTTCTCCCTCTTATATTTGTTTGTAAATAATTCTATCTGTCACACTATGACTCAAAAACTCCCGAAAAGTTTAAAGGAACATTCACTAAAGTTAGACTCTTTTCCGCCATGGCCTATTCAATTAACTTAGTTGTTTTCTATATCTGACATAATTAAAACAAGTTTTACCTCCGCACTTGCTTATCGAAAACATTCCAAGCAATCTTGACTCTCCCCATTCAACTTAACGGAAATATTTTCTTTTCTTCCCTTAATCTACAAAAATAGTAAATGTTACACAATAAAGATGCAGACGGTAACAAAACGCTGCGCATGGTTAGGTTAAAAAAACAAAACCGGCGGCGGTAATCAGACCGATATCTCCAGTCCGTCATATGCCAGTAAAACGTGGGGCGGTAGTTCATTCTCCACTGCTGCATGCAAGCCTATTTCATGGCTCATATGGGTCAAATAAGCAATTTCCGGTTTTACCCGGTCTATTATTTTCAATGCCTGGTCCATTGTCTGATGTGAGATGTGCTCCGTTTTCCTGAGCGCACTGACGACCAGCGTATTTACACCGTCCAGTTTTTCCAGTTCTGTTTCCGCAATTGTTTTTATATCGGTCAGGTAAGCAAAATTCCGGATACGGAATCCCAGAATGGGTAACCGGTAATGCATCACCCGGACGGGCGTCACTTTCACCGTTCCTATCTGAAAGTCACGGTCGACGCTGATCCGCCTGACGGCAAGGTTGGGTACACCTCCGTAGGTATGTTCTCCAAAGCAATAGGGTAACCTCTCTTTGAGAACGTTTTCGAGGCGCTCCTCCATGTAGAGATCTACCGCCCCGAAAACGGAGAACGGCCGCAGATCATCTATACCTCCCACGTGGTCATAATGCTCATGAGTGAAGAGAATACCGTCAATTTTTTCGAATGGGAGGGATAACATCTGCTGTCGGAGATCGGGCGAGCAATCCATCATGAGCACTTTGTCGTCGATCTCAATCCTTACGGAAGCCCGGAGTCGTTTATCCCTCCTATCGCCAGAATTGCAGACTTCACATCTGCAACCGATTTGCGGCACACCGGTGGAAGTTCCCGTACCCAAAAATCTCACTTTCATACACTTACTGTCAAGAAAAAAGCCACCACATTCTCTGAAACGGGCGGCTTTCTGTTTATACATTATCAGAACAAAGCAGGAGGGGCTCCGGAGTCTGATAGGTGAAGATCAGTATTCTCTTTCCAAAATCCAAAGATCATTGAAAGGCACTCCATAAGTTCTTCTCAGATAATCGGTATTTCCCTTGGCTGAATAAGTCCGGTAGATCTCGTCACGCCTGGCTGCTGCCTGCGCTTTATCATCGTAGCTGGCAACAATCACACGGTACATACCTTGTTCATTCTGCGCCAGGATCACCTGATGTCCTTCATTCTCCATACGATTTTTCAATGACTCTGCGTTCAGCTTCACGCTCAGTGACGCGATCACTACGTTAAATCTCTTCAATCCCGCGGCATCGGTCGGGTAAACCGGCTCCACCTTCTCTTTCCTGACGGAGACCTCTACCGGAGGAAGGGAACTGGCATCTTTTACCACCGTGGTAGGCTGAGATGCAGTCTGTTGCATTTCTCTTTCTTTGGCTGCTTCATACACTTGTTTATAAGCGCTTTGTTTAGGTTTGCAGGATACCCCGATAAGCAGCAGGGTTATTAAAACCAATGCGTAATGGAATTTCTTCATGCCTGTTCAATATTTATTAAATTGTTCATTTACATTTACTGTATCAACTCATCATCCGTTTTCATTATCCTATAACGAAATCGTGCAGCAAAGATAATAAAGATGAGGTTGATTGTATCTTTGTGCATGTGAAAATAAATTAAAAAGGGGTATATGGCTAAAAAGCCTTCAACCGGATGGGTTGGGTGATGTCGGTGGTCTTCCCCGCCTCGAGGGTACTGATGAACACTGTGTCACGGTAGTTGGACCCGGGAGAGGCAACCACGTGTACCTCCCACTCTCCCTCCTTTAATCCGATAAACTGGAACGTCCCCGTATTGTCACCGAGGGTCTCTCTCTCGGGAAGGGTGAGAAGGGTATCTTCATCCTGTATAATTTTTACGAACGGACTGGCCCCTATCAACGGCGTCACAGAACCCCGCAATTTTCCGCCATAGGTCTCAGGGAAAGCCCTTGCCACCGGCTCCAGAAAATAACTGCCGTTCGATTCCCGGACGGAAAGGGCGGCATTCAAATCGATAATCATACTGGAGATAGTATTGATCCGTAGATCCATTTTCACAGCGTCAATAAATATGCCGTCCACCAATTCGTCGGGGATTTGCAGAGGGAAGGGCTTATCGGTATTGGTTACCAGCCGGTTGTCATTTCCAAGCACCAGTTTGATCCGCTGAAGCTCCCCACCGGCAGGAATATACTGATCGACCAACTGTACCGTTTTACCGTTCATCAGCTTCAATATGTCATAAGTCCTTCCCGAAAATTCGAGAGAAATCCACTCTCCTTCATTACTGACGGTGTCAACCAGAAAAACCTCTATCTCCCTGATATCGACATAAAGCTCCTTGATGACCGGGGAAGTAGCATCAGTCAGTTTGAGGCGGAAGCGTGAAGCATTCACGCTGGGATCGTCCCCCTCGCAAGCCTGCCATGAAAAAACAAGAACGGCGATGAACAGAATATATCGAAAAAGCCTGTTAAGCATACTGTAAATTTCTCTTTCAGGGTGTATGAGCTACAAAATTACATAATCCCGATCGCATCTGCCATAAAAAACAATTAATTTTCCTGAATTCAAAAAAAACAAATCGTTTTCATATCTGTTATATCGTTAAAGAACCAAGACTAATGGGACGAATATGCCAATGGGACGAATGTGATTAGGCAGAAAGGAGATTTCTTCTAATTTCTTAGTTCTTAGGTCTCAGTTCTTAGTTCTAAATTCAAATATAAAATCATCTTATGAAGAAAACGAACCCATTCCTCTTTTTTATTTCCTTCCTGATAGTTCTTTTCGCGACAGCGTGTAACCAACAACACAAAAAGAATAAAGGGAACAGTGTCTCCCCCTCCGCAACCGCGCGTCCGGGCACGTCGCAAAGTCAATCCGCCGAAAAGTTATATGAGCGACTGATGTCCTCTTTCGGCGACGATTGGATGGAAAGGGAGGCGGATCCCGACCTTTATCCCGAGTATTACGGCGGGTCCTTCGTCAATAATACCGGTACGTTCGTGGTTACGGTGACCCGTAACCGGGAGGAAAACAAAAGGGTGCTGGCAGATATCCTCGGTACGGACAATTTTAATGTGGAGACCGTACAATATTCCTACCGGCAGATGATGCTGGTGATGGACAGGATAGACGCCTTCCTGATGAACAATACTATTGCCGAAGATCACCCACTGATGACCCGTTTTGCCGGCGCCTATCCCGACGTGATGGAAAACCGTGTAAAGGTACTTCTTACGGAAATTGACGATGCAACCATCCGGCTTTTTCAGAAGGATATAACCAATTCTCCCCTGGTGGTCTTCGAACAGGGAGAGTTGCCTGTAGTGGAATAACGGGATAAACGGAGAGTTTCCGGATCAACTTCCGCAAAGGCAGGAGATCAGGTTCCTGTCGCCATAGGCGTTATCTATGCGGGCCACATTCACCCAAAACTTGTTCTCAGCCACGAACGGTAGCGGATAGGCGGCCTTGCTTCGCGGATAGAGGTGCTTCCAGTCGTCGGCCGTAACCTCATATTCGGGGTGCGGCGCATTTACCAGCACATTGTCTTCCGCCGGATATTCACCGCGTGACACCTCTATGATCTCTTCATGGATCTGACTCATCACCTCCACAAAACGATCCAGTTCCGCCAGGCTTTCGCTTTCCGTAGGTTCTATCATGAGCGTGCCATGCACGGGAAAAGAAAGTGTGGGAGCATGATAGCCATAGTCTATCAAACGCTTGGCAATATCGGTCTCGGTAATTCCCGAGACCTCCTTCAGGCCACGGCACTCAAGAATAAGTTCATGCCCTACTCTGCCTTTGGCGCCGCGATAGACGATACCATACAAATCCTTCAGTTTTTCCGCCAGGTAGTTCGCGTTGAGAATAGCCGCTTCCGTAGCTTCTTTCAGACCGTCGGCTCCCATCATACGGATATAGGCATAGGTTATCTCCAGCACGCCTGCGCTACCGTAAGCCGCAGCTGACACCGTGTTGTTGTCTGTCGACAGGGTCACCGGATGTCCCGGCAGGAAAGGTACAAGATGCTCGGCTACGCAGATAGGCCCTACACCCGGCCCCCCTCCGCCATGAGGAATGGCGAAGGTTTTATGCAGGTTGAGATGGCACACATCGGCGCCGATAGTACCGGGATTGGTCAATCCCACCTGGGCGTTCATATTGGCGCCATCCATATATACCTGGCCTCCCGCTTGATGGATCAGGCGGCACATCTCTCTGATCTCCGTCTCGAAGATCCCGTGTGTGGACGGGTAAGTGATCATGAAAGCTGCCAGATCATCGCTGTACTGCTCCACTTTGCTGCGCAGGTCGACCATATCCACATTTCCGTTCACATCGCTGGCGACCGTTACGGGCCTGAATCCGGCCTGTACCGCACTGGCAGGATTGGTGCCGTGCGCCGATGCCGGGATCAGCACCACCTTGCGATGCCCTTCGTTGTTGCTCTCCAGATAACTCGCTATCGTGATCAATCCGGCATATTCACCGGCCGCTCCCGAATTGGGCTGAAGGCTGGTAGCAGCGAATCCTGTGATTGCCGCCAACATTTCTTCCAGTTCACCCATCATTTGCGTATATCCGGCAACCTGTTCCACCGGTGCAAACGGGTGAATACGCTGGAATCCGGCGAGTCCCAGGGGCAGCAATTCCGATGCCGCATTCAGCTTCATGGTACAGGAGCCGAGCGAGATCATGGAGTGCGCCAGTGAGATATCTTTCCGCTCAAGCCGCTTGATATAACGCATCAGTTCTGTTTCCGTATGATAGCTGTTAAAAGTAGGATGGGTAAGGAAATCCGATTTTCTGAGCTGCGCCTCTTTCAAGGTACTCTTCCCTGATAACCCGTCAACCAGGAACACTTTCGAGCTGCCGGCCGTCATGGCGAACGCGGCCAACAACTCATGGACCCGGTAGGCATTGGTGGTCTCATCGATACTGATCCCCACCTCACCGCTGTCGAAATAACGCAGGTTGATGCTCCGCATTTCGGCGTTATCACGAATATCCTGTATGGATATACCTTCGGGGAGTTTGATTTTCAGGGTATCAAAATAGCTGCCATTTAACTGTTTATAACCCATCTCCTTTAACTCTTCACTCACATGGGAAGCTATGGAATGAATGCGACGGGCAATATTTTTCAATCCTTCCGGTCCTTGGTAAACAGCATAGAAAGAAGCCATAGTGGCCAGCAAAGCCTGTGCCGTACAGATATTGGAGGTTGCTTTTTCCCGTTTGATATGCTGCTCCCGTGTCTGTAACGCCATACGGAGCGCCTCTCTGCCATAAACATCCTTAGAGATGCCGATGATACGCCCTGGTATAGAGCGTTTGTACTCATCCCGGGTGGAAAAGAAGGCTGCAGACGGGCCTCCGTAGAACATGGGAATGCCGAAACGCTGGCTGCTTCCGAAAGCAATGTCGGCGCCCCATTCACCGGGGGGGGGAAGTATTGTCAGCGCCATCAGGTCGGTGGCCACCGCCACTTTACACTCCGCTTCGCATGCCCGTTCCGTGAAATTACGGTAATCCTCCACACTCCCGTTGCCATTGGGATACTGAATGATAGCACCGAAGAATGGTTTTTCGAAAGTAACGGTTTTATAATCTCCGACAACCAGTTCTATTCCTGCATGATACATTCTTGTTTTCAGTACAGCCAGTGTTTGGGGGAATACATTCTCATCTACAAAGAGTGTTTCCACTCCGTTTTTCACCTGTTCGCGGCTACGCAGCCCGTACATCATGGTAGCTGCTTCGGCAGCGGCGGTAGCCTCATCCAGCAACGAACTGTTTGCCAGCGGCAGTGCAGTAAGTTCACTCACCACCGTCTGGAAATTGAGCAATGCCTCCAACCGTCCCTGTGATATCTCAGCCTGATAAGGCGTGTAAGAAGTGTACCATACCGGATTTTCAAACACATTGCGGTAGATAGCGGCAGGAGTAACGGTATCATACCAGCCCATACCGATATAGGATGTGAAAATAGTGTTCTGGGATGCCATATGAGCAATTTCTTCGGCATATTCATGCTCCGACAAAGCCTCAGGTAGAGACAGAGGATCCGTTAAACGGATGTCGGAAGGAAGGGTCTGATCGATTAGTTCATCCATCGACGAGAGGTCGATCGATTCGAGCATTTTTTGTTTATCGGCCTCTGTAATACCGATATGTCGGTTTTTAAATTGTTCCATTTTTATCATAACGAAAGATATGGGTTAAATTTCACTATTCATCTCTTCTTTTGCCCCGGCGGCAGGTATATCCCTCACATAGACTGCCGGCAGGGCGATCCGTCGCACAAAACGGCTGCAGGTCTACTTGCCGACGAAAGGGTTGTTCTTTTTCTCGAATCCGATGGTGGTGGCGGGGCCATGTCCGGAATAGACGACCGTACTGTCGGGCAGGGTAAACATTTTGGTCGTTATACTGTTCAGCAGGTCGTCGTAATTTCCTCCCGGGAGATCCGTCCTACCGACTCCGGCATAAAATAGCAGGTCTCCGCCGAATACGCATCCCTCCCCTTCATGATAGAACACCACACTGCCGGGCGAATGTCCCGGGGTATGGAACACCTTGAGTGATTGATTTCCGAAGGTGATAATATCCCCTTCGTTCAGGTAGCCGCCGATCTCAGGTTTAAAATCGGCGTTACTGCCCGGCAGCCCGAATAGCTGCATCTGCCCCGATATATCTTCCAACAGGTAAAGGTCGTCCGGATGACATTTGACCGACAATCCGAATTGTGAGGCGAGCAGATTGATCCCAAAGATATGATCAAAATGCAGGTGTGTGTTAAGCAGATGTTTTACCCTAAACCCCTGGTCGAGAAGATAGTTGAGCAACAATTCCTTTTCATCGGCATAAAAAGGGGCGGGATCGATCACCACACACTCTTTGGTTTCGTCTGACAATACATATGTATTTACTCCTAACGGATTGAATTCAAATATTTTTATATTCATACGATTAAAACTATTTATTTTCAACTTAACGGTACATATACCAGCTTTTTCATCTGGAAAAACGGTTCGGAGAAGAAATCCGAGAGAGGAACCACTTCCGCAATCTGCCGAAAGGGGCGCAACTCTGCCGTAAGATCTCCCCCCTTCAGGCAGATGATGCCGTTGGGCAGCGCATTCACCTGTGCCGGTGAGATATTTTTACGCGTGATCCTGACAAGCTCGGGCAGAGGCATTACCGCCCGGCTCACAATAAAATGGAATCTTCTTTTTTCATCTTCCGCACGGGCATGCACGGTTTCCACATTTTTCAGCCCTACTGCTTCGGCCACCTCTTTCGCTACCCTGATCTTCTTCCCGATACTGTCAAGCAATATAAATTGCACCTCGGGAAAAAAAATGGCCAGCGGAATACCCGGAAAACCGCCTCCCGTACCCGCATCCATAATAACGGAACCGGGAGTGAAGCGGACATACCGTGCAATGGACAATGAGTGTAACACATGATGCGGATAGAGATTATGGATATCCTTGCGGGAGATCACATTGATCCTTGCATTCCACTGGGTATAAAGATCCGACAGGGCTTCGAACTGCTGTTTCTGCTGTGCGGTAAGCGCCGGAAAATAGGTTTCGATACTCTTCACTACAAATTAGCTAATTTAGAGGCGACACTGTTTTCCCTCAACAGGGAGAGGATCGCTTCATAAGGAATAAACACCTGGGGGGCATCCAGTTGGTAAGCCGAATATTCACCCTTGTTATAAGTATAGATAATACCCTTGTCATTCAGTAGAAAATTATGGTTGGGCATGATCTCCCGCACCCCGAAAAAGCCGAGATCTTCGAGTTCATCCACACTTTTCACATCGGCCTGTTCCAATAAAGACGTGATAATAATCCGCTGGAGAGCTGTATCATATCCGGCATTGAAGATATCATTCTCCGTCACCTGCCTGCCTGTATTCAGGTTCCACACATAATTACGGAATGAATCATAAGAAGCCGCCCCACCCTTGTTATTGGATTGTTTTACCTGAAATGCAAGGACCCCGTGCCGGTTGTATACAATAGAATCGCAAAGGCTTTCGTAATACGAATAGAAAAAATCTTCCGTATAATGTTCGCTATCGGAGACATCGATACCGGCAATCAGGTTGTTGAGTTCCCGGATTTCATCCGCACTTTCCCGGTATGTCTTTGCATCGGCCGTGTAGTTCCCGATGTAATTCAGGACATACGCCTGTACGGCGGCAGAAGGCGCCAATGTATCATACGGCACCCCGAATACATTCCGGATAAAAAACTGTTGCAGCATATCCACACTCATTTTATTGCTACTGACGGGATAAACGAACTCCACCCTTATATCACAATGGGGATTTGCCGTATCCCCGTCGAGATGGTGACGTTCCACCATACTGACCGTGTCGAACCCGACGCTGTTCTCTGCCCTGAACATACTGCGTCCACCTTGGTGATTGCAGGAAATAAAAGACAGCAACACAATCAGGGACAGTATAAAAACCGGCATTCTATGATACACCTCCATACGGAAAGACTTTAGATAATCAGCACAAAATTACACATTTTATCGGGAATAACATCCTCAGCAGGTTCTACTTTTTATAATAAATGAGGATACAGGTTGTCCGTATCCTCATTTACAGATAAAAACAAATGTTTTCGTTCACTAATAAGCATGTCCATCGGATTCCAGGTCATCCAGGCTTAGTTTCTTTCTTTCCAGCGCCCTCCAGGCGTAGAATATATAGCCAATCACGAACGGAACAAGGAGCGATACGAGTGCCATCACCGAAAGCGTAAAATAGCTCGACGATGAGTTCTGCAGTGTGAGCGAACTTTGCGGATCAATCGCTGAAGGATAGTAAGCGGTATTGTTATAACCGGCGACCAGTAAGAGCATGGTCACAGTCATTACAGTCCCCGCACCTGCAAACCAGATTCCTTTTTTAAAATTAGGATTGAAAACCGTATTGAAAATTCCATACAACACCGCCAATACGCCCACCACAAAGAGTACCAGTATTACCGGCATATCGATAAAATTGTACAAATACTTCATTTGCTCCATATATACCTGGTTTGTATCGGGATTCACGGCATACCCTTCAGCCCCCAGCGTCCAGATCAAAAAGACCAGAAAGAAAACTACAAAGGGTATTCCATTATACAAGGTAAATTTACGTGATCTCTTTTCGAGGACCTCATGATCGAGCCGGTTCACAAAGAAGAGGCTTGCTAAGGTGCGGGTAAGGAAAAGCACAGCCAGTCCGAGGCTCAGATTCCTCACATTTGCCAATAACTCGAGTCCGTGAAGCGGATTCTGCCACTGACTGATAGTAAAGCCTGAAGCACCCATTCCGGCAATATTCCCTTTTCCTACCGTAAACTCCGATCCGGTGAAGAAAGAGGCTACTACCACGCCCAGCAGGAGCGTACCCAGTATGCCATTGAGAAAAAGGAATGCGCGATAGGTTTTCGGGCCGAAGATATTTCCCGGCTTGGATTGGTACTCATAGGAGATGGCCTGCAATACAAAGCTGAACAGCAAGATCATCCAGGCCCAGTAGGCACCTCCGAAACTGGTCGAATAGAAAAGAGGAAACGCGGCAAAGAAAGCGCCTCCGAAAACGACCAGTGTGGTAAAGGTAAATTCCCATTTACGTCCAAGGGCATTGAGAAGAAGTTTCTTCTCATTCTCTTCCCTCGAGAGAGAGTTCAACATGGACTGACCTCCCTGCACAAATAGCAGGAATACCAGCAATCCGCCGAGAAGCGACATTACAAACCACCAGTATTTTTGTAGAAAGTCGTATGTTATCATTGTTCAATAAATTTTAGTCGTTTTCAATTCTTATTGCATTATTTTTACGCTCAACATAGTCCGGACAAGTTTACAAAATCAGGCTTCCTCCACGGTAAGGGGATCCGGCCCTTTCTTGATCTGTTTTACCATAATAGTCACTTCTGCAATCAGCATCCCCGTAAACAATACCGTGAAAATGATAAATGTGGCGATGATATTGCCGGGCGAGACGGCGGAGGCGGCAACCTGCACCGGCAGGATATCCTGGATAGTCCATGGCTGTCGCCCCACTTCTGCCACTATCCATCCCGCCTGTCCGGCGATAATAGGCAGGGGTATGCTCCATAGCGCTATATATTGCAGCCATTTCGTGTTGCTAAGTTCTTTCTTGTAGATGAAATAAAGGAGAATCGCGAAGAACAGAATAGAATAGAATCCTATGATCACCATCAGATGGAAAGTATAGAACGTGAGAGGCACATCGGGGATCAGATCTTTTCCGGTTTCGAGATAACCATACCCGAAATGTGCATAATTTTCCCTGAGAATGGTTTCATGATTGGCTGCATCGGCGTCACGCCCTTCTGCCATCGCAGTCTGATAATCGGCCAGCGCCTGAATAGCTATCTGTCCGCGGGTTTTTCTCTCTTCAAAAGAGAGGGCTGTGGTCCCGTCCTGAAGGGTATAGCCCCCTTCTAAAATATCTTTGATTCCCGGCACGAAAGCATTTATGTTCCTGTATCCCAGAAACGACAAAAGTTTAGGGATCTCCAACTTCAAAATATAAGGATCTATTTCATCGTCATAAGCCTGTTTAACCGGGTTCAGCATTCCTATCGCTACCAGCCCGGCCCCTTCTTTCCCTTCATAAAGGCCCTCCATGGCGGCCAGTTTCATCGGTTGCTTCTGTGATACCTGATAAGCCGAACCATCGCCGGTAACCGCCAGCATTACAAAACCGACCAATCCCACCAGAGCGCTGATCTTTATACTTTTCAGGGCAAAATCTTGGTGTCGTTTTTTCAGCAGGTACCATGCGGAAGCGCCTACGACGAAACCGGCTCCGATCGCCCAACAGGAGAAAACGGCGTGCAGGAATTTATTATATGCCACAGGAGAAAGTACCACTGCCCAAAAATCGACCATTTCATTCCGTACCGTTTCGGGGTTGAATTCCATGCCGATGGGGTATTGCATCCATGCATTGGCGACCAAGATCCAGAATGCGGACAAGGTAGCGCCGACAAATACCAGCCAGGTGGAGGCAAGGTGCATTTTCCTGCTCACCCTGTTCCACCCGAAAAACATAATGGAAATAAAGGTGGCTTCCAGAAAGAATGCGAGAATCCCTTCAATGGCGAGGGGAGCTCCGAAAATATCACCCACAAACCAACTGTAATTAGACCAGTTGGTGCCGAACTGAAACTCCAGGATAATACCTGTGGCTACACCGATCACGAAGTTGATACCGAAGATCTTTTGCCAGAACTTGGTGACGTTCTTCCATTTTATATCCCCCGTCCTCACATACATGGTTTCCATGAGGGCCATAATAAGCGCCAGCCCAATAGTGATCGGGATAAATATCCAGTGATAGCCGGCCGTAAGAGCAAATTGCGCTCTCGACCAATTGACTGCAGACACACTTAGTAAATCCATAAATTTTGAATATTTAATCTTGATTATTCCATTGACAGCGCTTTTCCGTAGGTTGGCCGGCCTAAGCCTGGCCTATTCCCCCTATGGGAGGCAGGAATGCCGGATCGTTTTGAATTCTGATCGGTCCGTTCTGCTGTTCAAATTTATCGATATTATCTTTTAACGCCATCAGCAGCCTTTTCGCATGTTCAGGTGTGAGTATGATCCTTGATTTGACTTTTGCTTTAGGCACACCCGGTACAATGCGAATAAAATCAATAACAAACTCCGATGTGGAATGCGATATAATTGCCAGATTGGAGTAGACACCCTGGGCAATTTCATCGCTCAATTCAATTTGTATTTCGTTATTCTTATTGAAATTTTCCATTACCAATTACTGTAAATTTGGAGGTTATTTATAAATGTTTTAAATAATGATGAACAAAGAAATATAAATTTTTCCTCTCTTCAAAAGAAAAGAGAAAAATTCTTTCCTTTAGAATATTGATTAATCCATTACTGATTTCGATTATCACATTCGTAAATCATCGAATCAATATTTTTACTTTTCCGGCAGAAAATCCGGCCTATCGTTTATAGTTTCAACGCTGTGTAAGGCAAATCCAGCGAGTCGGCCACATTCTTAAACACCACATCTCCCTTTACAATATTCAATCCGTACCGTAAATCCGGATACTGTCTGCAAGCGTTTTCCCATCCACTCTCCACCAGTTTTATCACATAAGGCAATGTGGCGTTGGTAAGCGCGCGCGTGGACGTAATGGGGACGGCTCCGGGAATATTGGCCACACAATAATGGATGATGCCATCCACTTCATAGGTTGGATTTATGTGCGTTGTAGGATGTGTAGTTTCGAAACATCCCCCCTGATCTACCGAAACATCTATCATTACTGTTCCCGGAGTCATCTCTTTCAACATCTCCCGTTTTATCAGATGCGGTGCTTTTGCTCCTACAAGTAATGTAGCACCGATAACCAGGTCGGCGGTTTTAACCGAATCGGTAATAGACATTTCTGTGGAGTAAAGGGTATTAACATTCGCAGGAAGGACTTCCGACAGATATCGAAGGCGGTTTAGGTTCACATCGAGTAGTTTCACCTTTGCACCCAATCCGGCAGCCATCTGGGCGGCATTATGTCCTACGACTCCGCCGCCGATAATCACTACTTCGGCCGGTTTCACTCCGGGCACACCACCCAGCAAAATGCCCTTCCCCCCCTGGGGCTTCTCCAAATACTTCGCTCCTTGCTGAACAGAGAGGCGGCCGGCTACCTCGCTCATTGGCGTAAGCAAGGGCAGTGATCCATCTTTATCAATCATTACCGTTTCATAAGCAATACAAACAGCTCCGCTCGAAAGCATGGCTTCAGTGAGTTTTTTGTCGGATGCAAAGTGAAAATAGGTGAATACCACCTGATCTTTTTTTATTAAATGATATTCGCTTTCAATAGGCTCTTTCACTTTTACAATCATATCCGCAATCTCATACACATCCTCAATACGATCAAGAATGGATGCTCCGGCCTTTACATAGCTTTTGTCCGGCAGGTTACTTTCGACCCCGGCGCCTTTTTGCACGTAAACTTCGTGTCCTCTGCGAGTAAGTTCAAAAACACCATCGGGCGTCATGGCTACCCTCCCTTCCTGTACTTTAATTTCTTTGGGTATTCCTATAACCATAATAATAAAGAATTGTAAGTTGTTGTAAAATAATATTAGAATAGGTGATCAATCACTTTAACGGCATTCTCCTGAACAGAATGATGCTTATAAGCTGTTGTATCATCTGCAAAAATAAGAAGAAAAAAGAGATTTGCAACTCATTTGAAAGGTTTTATTAACAGAGATGATTTATTTTTTTCATCGTTCAATAATCATTTTTAATGACTCTTTCGCATAAAAATTTCTTTCATTACAGATTATGTCGTATTTTTGTGATAATATTTCAGATTTTTCAATCTATAATAAATAATTAGTACAATGGTAAGTTATAAAGAATTGGGTCTTGTAAACTCAAAGGAGCTGTTTAAAAAAGCAGTAGAAGGCGGCTACGCCATCCCTGCCTTCAATTTCAACAACATGGAACAAATGCAGGCCATTATTTCGGCATGCGTTGAAACAAAATCACCCGTGATCCTGCAGGTATCGAGTGGCGCACGCAAATACGCCAATCAGACGTTACTGCGCTACATGGCTCAGGGAGCCGTTCAATATGCAAAAGAGCTGGGATACGCAATTCCCATCGTGCTCCATCTCGATCATGGCGACAGCTTTGAGCTTTGCAAAGATTGTATAGAAAGCGGTTTCTCTTCGGTGATGATCGACGGTTCACATCTTCCCTACGAAGAAAACATCGCCCTGACAAAGAAGGTAGTTGAGTATGCCCACCAGCATGATGTGACCGTGGAAGGGGAACTCGGCGTGCTGGCAGGTATCGAGGACGATGTAGAGGCAGAACATCACACCTATACCGAACCCGATGAGGTAGTGGATTTTGTGACTCGTACCGGCGTTGACTCATTGGCCATCTCCATCGGCACTTCGCATGGTGCCTTCAAATTCACTCCCGAACAGTGCACGCGCAACGAAGACGGCATACTGGTTCCGCCCCCATTGCGTTTTGATATTCTGGAAGAGATTGAAAAACGGATCCCC
>ENA-UOOI01000989-UOOI01000989.1-fermentation-metagenome-genome-assembly--contig:-NODE-989-length-32363-cov-3.751888_pt1 | contig 32363 bp, 28 predicted proteins | sample MGYA00245779_ERZ724027 | MGnify/ENA primary metagenome ERZ724027 (study PRJEB28704, sample SAMN03018318) | fermentation metagenome | biome: anthropogenic terrestrial biome; feature: soil; material...
TACTGGACGGAACATCACTGAGTACCTTTTCGTAGGCAGAACGAATGGTGAAAAAATCTTCCACTTTTCTGGATTCAGCCACGTTCCCTTTTTTGATACGCAATGTCTGGGTACGCGACTTATAGATCCGGTCATAATCTTCCGAGCGCATAATGCCATTGTCGTAGACCTCATTTAATTTATTCCGGATATAGAGTTTGTATTCGGGTGAAAGTTCGGCGAGCCTGGCCTTCAGGTTTACATCCGCATCGAAGTCGGCGAGGGCATTTCTGTGGGCCTCCTCATCAATCTCGAAATAAGGCTCGTAAAACTCCAGGATGCTGTCCTGTTCCGCTTTCAGTTGCTCAGCAGGTTTATACACAGGAAAATCGAACGGAGCGGTGAGAAGCCCGTATTGCCAAGGCCTGCCTTCATTGAAATTATACTTGAAACTGCCCTGACGGGGAAAAAAATAGGTGATAAAAAGTACAGCGATAATAAAGACCAACGGGACGAATATTTTTGTCTTGATCCTTACCTTTCTTTTATTGGATGACCTGTTATTCATTCCTCCGGATGCTAACTTTGTAGATTGTAGATTTTTTATACAACAATTAAAACCGGGAATTGTTTTAAGTTTTTACGAGTATCTGGGAGAGAGAGAGAAAGTCCTTTAAGGAAGTGTAACATTCGTGTTTCTGTAATTGGATTAAAAAAAACTACTTTTGCAGTTAAAAATGGATGTGATGGTCCGCGTAATGACAAAGGAATGAAGAACAAACAAAAAAGCATATTGGTCGATTTATCTTATATGAAAGATTTGTATCGCGGATACGGACAGATAGCTTTGAATTACGGTAATTATTTTAAGAAAAATTACAGCGTTCAAGCCTCTGATTATGAGTTGACTCTGCTGCTTCCTAAAAAGTATTTCGGAGTTTTTGGTAACCAGGTAAAGTATATATCTTCATCAAATTGGTTTAGAAAACATTGTGGTTATCTATTTCCTAAATTTGATATCTGGCATAATTTGCAGTTTCCTGTGCGATTCAAACCTCATTCGAAATCAACAAAATATATTTTCACAATCCACGATCTCAATGTATTATCCCTTGAATATGAGAAGACGCAAAAACGTGTAGCAAGAAACTATCGCCGGCTTGCAAGACATATAAAGAGGGCTTCAATTGTTACTACAATTTCAAATTTTTCCAAAAGACAAATTGAGAATCATTTTAATTTAGATGGAAAACGCCTTGTCCTGATTTATAATGGTGTTGAAGAAATTTCTACAAAGCCCGCCTGCAAACCTGGTTACCCAATAGAAAAGCCGTTCTTTTTTTCCATAAGTGTTTTTCGGCCAAAGAAAAACTTCCACATTTTACTCGATATGATGAAACTTATGCCCGAGAGACATCTTTATATTGCCGGCAACGACAATACGGAATACGGTATAATGATAAAAGACCGCATTGAAAGAGAGGGAATAAGTAATGTTATTCTTTTAGGAACTGTTTCGGAAGAAGAAAAGGTTTGGCTTTACGCGAATTGTGAAGCGTTTCTGTTTCCTTCGCAACTTGAAGGATTCGGTCTGCCTGTCATCGAAGCCATGCATCTCAGGAAACCAGTTTAAAAGAAATCGGCGGTGATTTTGCCTATTTTTGGGAAAACTTTGATCCGCAGGAAATGAAGCAGTTGATCGATGAAAATCTGGGAAAATTCTATCAGAATAAGGATTTGGCACAGAAAGAAAAAAAATATGCCCATTCGTTTTCGTATGAGAAACACTTTGAAGAATATGAGAAATTGTATGCCACAGTTTGATATTGACCTGGTTTATCTGTGGGTTGACGGAAACGACGCAGAATGGGTCGCCAGAAAAAAACGGTTTTTAGGGGAAAACGTAGCTCTGAATACAGAGGCTACAACCAAAGCGCGCAATGCGAATAACGACGAGTTGAAGTATTCGTTGCGATCGGCAGAAAAATATGCGCCGTGGATTCACAACATCTTCATTGTGACGGACGGGCAAAAGCCGGACTGGCTGGATTTGCAAAATGGGAAAATCAAAATCGTTGATATACGCGAACTTATTCCTCCCGAAGCTTTACCTTGTTACAACTCTGTTATCATTGAACATTTTTTGTATAAAATTCCGGATCTATCGGAGCATTTTTTGTATGCGAACGACGATATGTTTTTCAATGTGAAGGTTACTCCCGGTTTCTTTTTTACAAGTGAAGGTTTTCCTGTTGTGAGATTGCAACGCACTTTTGGCGGTAAATGGATCAACAAAGGGAAAAAAGTATTTAATATACACACCAATATTTACAGGAAGACCATTGATCGGGCCGCTTCGCTCATCGAGAAGAAATTCGGGAGATACTACTCAGGAACTCCTCATCACAATATCGACTCTTATCTGAAATCGGACTATCGGCTTGTTTCCGAAAAGATATTCCGGCATGAGATACATTCCACCATAACCCATCATCTCCGAAGTGAGGACGATATTCAGCGGATTATTTACCTTTACTATGCTTTAGCTGTAAGGAGGGGGGAGTTGTGTTACGTAGGTAGAAGGGAGTCATGCAGGATACGACTGCAAAAGCCCGATTATATGTACTTTATTAACAGGTATCAGCCGATTCTTTTTTGCCTTAACGACAGTCATCATGCTACTGATGCCGACAGGAACAGGGTGAGGCCTTTTCTGAAGACTCTTTTTCCGGAGAAATCCTCCTTTGAGATGTAAGATAAAGTAAAGTGATATCTTTCTTTAATGAATAGATTGTGAATGATACGAATTAATATACGTAAATTCTCCGGTCAGAATTGATTTTTTTACATGGACAAATATATTATTGAAGCAATAAAGAATGGGATTATACTAAGGCAGGAATTATTGAAGAACAAAGTGATGCTAAGGAGTATAAAAGAAATAGGAGAATTAGCATGCGATACAATACGTTCCGGTCATAAGATCCTCCTATGCGGAAATGGAGGCAGTGCGGCAGATGCTCAACATATTGCTGCGGAGTTAGTCGGTAGGTTCGTAAAAGAACGAAAAGGGTTACCCGCTATTGCGCTCACAACAGACACATCCATATTAACCTCCATAGGGAATGACTATGGCTTCGATGAAATTTTTTCGAGGCAGGTTGAGGCTTTAGCTGCAAAAGGAGATTTATTGATAGGAATTTCCACGAGTGGTAATTCTGAAAATGTATATAGAGCCCTGCGTAAGGCTAAAGATATGAATATAGAAACAATAGGATTTTTAGGAAAAACCGGAGGTAAATGTAAAGATGTAAGTGATATTGTTCTTTTAATCGATTCTTATGAATCTGCAAGGATTCAGGAGATTCACATAATGTTAGGCCATATTATGTGTGGAATAGTGGACCATTTATTAGACGAATCTCATAGAGAATTGCAATAAATTATACAATGACTCAAAAAGTTGTTTTTTTAGATAGAGATGGGACTATAAATGTGGATTACGGCTATGTATATAAGTTATCCGACCTGAAATTGTTGCCAGGCGCTGGTGAGGCATTAAAACTATTCCAAGAAAACGGATTCAAACTAATAATTGTTACAAATCAGTCAGGAATAAGCAGGGGTTTTTATACTTTAACCGATGCCATAAAATTTAATAACGCATTGAATACCGAATTGGGAAAATATAATGTTCATATTGAAGAATTCTTCATCTGTACGCATGCTCCCGAAGATAAGTGTATTTGTCGTAAACCCTCTCCTGTTATGGTTCTTGAAGCAATAAGGAAATATCATATCGATGTGGGTGCCTCCTATCTGTTTGGAGATAAGTTATCGGATGTGGAATGCGGCGAAAATGCAGGAGTCGCATCTTTCTTAGTTACTAAGGATAATTCATTGCTTTATTGGGCAAACCTATTAATAAAACAGTTTATATGAAACCGAAATATAAAAGGATAATAATCGTATGAAACTTGAAGCAATTCGCGGAAAAAGAATTCTCATTATTGGAGATATTTTAATTGATACGTATTATGTTGGGGATGTGAAACGAATATCACCCGAAGCCCCTGTTCCGGTTGTCAGAGTAAATAATACTTATAGTGTTTTGGGAGGAGCCGCAAATGTGGCGCGTAATTTGATGGGCATCGAATGCAATCCCACTGTTTTGGGCCTTATTGGGAACGATGAAAATGGGAAGCTGGTGAATAAAATGTTTGAGGATCTAAAAGCAGAAAATGTTTTATTCCCGACATTAGAATCTACTGTTACAAAAATCAGGATTCTCGGAAATAATCAACAAATAGCGCGACTTGATTTTGAAAAAGAGTTCCATTCCATTTCCCGCGACGAAGAACTGTTATTGACGCAAGCAATGGAAAAACTCATTCCGGAAATTGATGTTGTGGTCGTTTCAGATTATGGGAAGGGAGTATGTAATGAACTTATATGTAAAAACGCCATTGAATTATCTTCCCGATACAATAAACCAATCATAATAGATCCCAAAGGGTTTGATTGGCATAAATATGAAAATGCAACCATCGTAACCCCAAATCTAAAAGAATTATCCGATATTTATGGGGAAGAGGTTGAAAACAGAGATAATCCCATACATATTGCAGGCCGGTTTATTCTAAATAAATACAACATACACTCTTTATTAATTACACGATCTGAAAAGGGAATGTCTTTTATAGACCGACAAACATCCGTACATATATCTACGGAAGCTAAAGAAGTCTTTGATGTTTCGGGAGCGGGAGATACCGTTGTCGCCGTTTTAGCTGCCGCTTTGGCTGCAAAATTTTCCTTACATGATGCGATAAACCTGTCGAATAAAGCCGCAGGGATAGTGGTCGGCAAGATAGGAACATCCCCAATACTGTATGATGAACTCGAAACGGGCATACTGAAAAGACAAAATAATAAAAAAGTCATATCCGCAGATGATGTTCAGGAAATCGTAAAAAAACTAAAGGGCATGCATTCTAAAATTGTATTTACCAACGGATGTTTTGATATCTTGCATCAAGGGCATGTATCCTGTTTGCAGGAAGCAAAGAAATTAGGAGATATATTAATAGTCGGAGTAAACTCCGATGATTCGGTTAAAAGGTTAAAAGGACCGTCTCGTCCCATTAATGATGAGGCTTCCCGCAGTATTATTTTAAGTGCATTGGAATGTGTTGATTACGTAACAGTTTTTGCAGACGATACCCCGCTGGAGTTAATTAAAACCATTTGTCCCGATGTATTGGTGAAAGGAGGCGATTATGCAATTGAGGATATCGTTGGCCGGGAATTTGCCAAAGAAATTGTTATCATCCCTTTTCTGGAAGGATTCTCCACCACTTCCATTATTGATAAATTATATTGAAAAAATATATGCGGGCGCGGGAAAGACGAAAAAGACTCTACTCTATCATTCTGATCCCAAGAGTTCTGAAGATCAGGAGATATTTAAAAAAATATATTCGAAAAGAAGAGGGAAATGTCTCCGTCATTGTGCTTACCGAGCATATAGGCGATATTATTGCCTGTGAACCGGTTTCTTATTGGTTGAAAAGAACATATCAACATAAAGTGGTCTGGCTAATAAATGAAAAATACCACGAGCTTCTGTTGATGTTTAGGAATGTAGATGAAATTATAGACCTGAGTTGTCTCTCCGAATGGGTATATCTTGATAAATTCACCCATCTGCCGCATGTATATAACCTGCATTTTGACGGCAGGCAATGTTCCCGTTTTTATTTGAGCAATCAATCGTCCCAAAAACATATCGGATTTGAGAACTATTATAATTATGGATGTTTATTGGAAAGTTTTTGCATGGTTGGCAAATTGCCTCGATTAAATATTCGGCCTCAACTTTTTTTGGTTCAGCATACACTTTCTTTCAATTATTTATTGCCGGATAAATATATTGTGGTGCATCCTCAGGCTAATGATATTTCTCGAAATTGGGATATAGGTAAATGGAATCAACTGATCTCTTCTTTCCCCGATTTTACTTTCATCGAAATCGGTTTGTCGCCGGTTTTATCCGGAAAAAACTGTATTACGTCGTTATGTGGCAAACTGACATTTCAGGATATTGCTCTCGTTGTGAAAAACTGTTTTCTTTTCATTGGAATAGATAGCGGTATGGCTCATTTTGCAAACGCATTGGGAACGCCAAGCCTTATTTTACTGGGGAAATACGGTAATTTTGATAAATATATGCCCTATTCAGGTATTTTTGATATTGAGGATTTTCGTGTAATTCAATATCCGGATTTTGTATATGATCTTCCGGTTTCAATAGTGAAAGAAGAGGCAGACAGGTTCATTTCTGCCTTGAATGCAAGATAGTATTTTTGATTTTCATTTCATTAAAGCATTGTGAATAATAAAAAAAATGACATAAGAGCAATAGCTTTCTATCTCCCACAATATCACCCGATACCGGAGAATGATCAGTGGTGGGGAAAAGGCTTTACCGAATGGACAAATGTAGGGAAGGCAAAACCTCTGTTTAGAGGTCACGATCAACCAAAAGTGCCTGCCGATCTGGGATATTATGATTTACGATTGCCCGAAGCGCGAATTGCCCAGGCAGAGATGGCAAAAAAATATGGTATCGATGGCTTTTGTTATTACCATTACTGGTTTGGTGAAGGAAAACAGCTATTAGAGAGGCCGTTCAATGAAGTGCTAAATTCCGGCAGTCCGGATTTTCCCTTTATGCTTTGTTGGGCAAATGAGAGTTGGCACTCCAAATTTTGGAGTTATGAGGGCGTTTACTCCAAAAAGATGCTTATTGAACAAAAATATGGAGATGAACAGGAATATGAGAGGCATTTCCATGCTCTTTTGGGTGCATTTAAGGATCCCCGTTATATAAAGATTGAAGGCAAACCCGCTTTTATGATTTATAAACCGTTAGAGTTTCCCGATATCGAGAATTTTATAAGAAAATGGCAATCGCTCGCCATTGAAAACGGGTAAAAAGGCGTTTTTTTTATAGGGCAATATGGTAATCCTTGGGGAAGTAGGGCAGAAATGGTAAATAAAGGCTTTGATGCGTTTAATTCTGTAAGACTCTTTAAATTATTTTATCGCAGGGGTTTTATAAATAAGGTTTTAAAAAAATATAGATCATTGACCCATAGACCCCATATTTTCAAATATAAGAAAGCCATGAAATATTTTATCACCCAGGAAGATAGTAATAGTGACGTTTTTCCAACTATTATACCCAATTGGGATCATACTCCAAGAAGCAGATCGGGAGGGAATTTACTTCAAGATTCTACTCCTGAAGTATTCAAAGAGCATCTTGAAAATGTCTTTTCAGTGTTAAAGAACAAGACTGGAGAACGGTTTTGTTTTATTAAATCGTGGAATGAATGGGGTGAGGGTAATTATATAGAGCCTGATTTAAAATATGGTCTAAAATATCTTGAAATTTTTAAAGAGATAAAAGAGAAATATAATAAAGAGTGCAACATTCATGTTTCTGTCATTGATTAAAAAAACTACCTTTACAGTTAAAAATGATATCGGTCAAATATCTGCATGCCTGTTTTATAAATATTAATTTAGTCGGATTATATGCACAGCCAGTATATTATGGATAAAATAGCAATAGTTGTACAGCGATACGGCAAAGAGGTTAGCGGAGGGGCGGAAGAGCACGCCCGGATGCTGGCAGAGCGCCTGAAAGCGCGGTATGGAGTGGATGTCCTCACATCCCGCGCTTTGAATTTTCCTGTGTGGGATAACTATTACCCTGCAGGTGAAGAGGTGCTGGACGGCATACGGGTATTGCGGTTTACACACGAAAGAGTAAACCCGAAAACGCCCCGCTGGTTAGGCCGTTATCTCCGTGGAAACTGGAAGTATTACCATACAGGATATACATTCGCCAATATTATCACCCTTTCGCTCAGGCGCCTACGATACAGGAGAAGGAAAGATCACGACCGGATATTTGAAGACTGGATAGAGAATGACGGTCCTGTCTGCAAGGGGATGATTTCATATATAGAACAGGAGAAAGACCGATATAAGGCGTTTATTTTTCTAAATTATCCGTTCTATCCCACTTATTTCGGCTTGCAGAAAGCATCCGGCAAAAGCATCCTTATTCCGTTGGCACATGATGAGCCGATGCTCTATCTTTCAGGTTACAATAAAATGTTCGCCCTGCCGGGATTTATCATGTACAATACGGAGAGTGAAAAACATTTGGTAGAATCTGCCCATCCCATTACGCGAACAATCCGTTCGGACATTGCAGGCGTCGGCTTCGATCGTCCGGTACCGGCCGAAAATACGGAATCTCCGATCGGTTCTCCCTATTTTGTTTATATCGGACGCATCGATATAGGTAAGGGATGTCTGGAACTGATAGATTATTTCTCTAAGATGAATAAACCGGAGGTAAAACTCGTAATGATCGGCAAGAATTACATGGACAATCCCGTAGAGCACGATAATATTATTTTTACCGGGTTTGTAGACGAGGCAGAGAAGCTGGATTACCTGCAGCATTGCGAAGGCCTGATCATCCCTTCCCGCTACGAAAGCCTGTCGATGGTTACACTGGAAGCAATGTCGGTAGGAAAACCGGTTTTGGCCAACGGCCGTTGCGAGGTGCTGAGGCACCATATTGAGCAGAGCCAGGCGGGGTTCGTATATTATGACGGGAAAGATTTTGCCGGACAGGTAAATAGAATACTCAACCTATCTGATCGCGACAGACAGGTTATCGCGCAAAACGGTAGGTCGTACGTGGAGAGAAATTATCAATGGGAAAGCATTTTGAAAAAGTTTGATGCCGCCATCGATTATGTGGGAATGGACCGAGAAGCCTCCCTTTGAAATAGTCGAACGAAGAATAAACGGCAGGAAATGGGTAAAAATACGGTGTTTCAAACAGGGAGTCCCGTTCAAACAGTGGATATGTGGAAAACAAAGAGAAAACAAAAAAAGATATTGGTCGATTTGTCTGAGTTAAGCAACACTTACTGTGGCTTGAAACAGGTTGCATTCGCGTATGGTAACTATTTCAGGGAAAATTATAAAAGAAAGGAAGCGGATTATTCCTTGACGCTTCTCATGCCCCGGAAAATGTTCGGCATGTTTGGTCGTGAAGTTCGCTATATCAGTTCTTCAAGCTGGCTCATGAAACATTGCCGCTACCTGTTCCCGGCATTCGATGTATGGCATGCCACCCATCAGTTGAGCCGGTTCAAACCGGCTTACTCGTGGACGAAATTCATACTCACGATACACGACCTGAATTATCTCTACGAAACCACGGGAGAACAACGTGCGCGGAAACACCGCCGGTTGCAGCGCAAAGTCCGTCGTGCGGATGAAATTGTTTGTATTTCTGAATTTACAAAACAGGAAACACAGAAGAATCTGATAATGGACGGCAAAACATGCAAGGTCGTTTATAATGGCGTTGAAAGCCTCGTGGGAAAGCCGGCGGTGAAACACGGTAGGGAAATTAAAAAGCCGTTTTTCTTTACGATTGGAACTATCATGAAGAAAAAAAACTTCCACGTCCTGCTCGATATGATGAAACTCATGCCCGACAAGCATCTTTATATAGCCGGAGATAGCAGCCCGGAAGAATATGGCGGAATGATAGAAAAACGTATTGAAACGGAAGAAATAAGAAATGTTTCTCTTTTGGGCGTTGTTTCGGAAGAAGAAAAGGTTTGGCTTTACGCCAATTGTGAAGCGTTCCTGTTTCCTTCGCTGTTCGAGGGATTCGGACTCCCGGTCATTGAAGCCATGCAGTTCGGCAAACCCGTTTTTTCATCCCGGGAAACCAGTCTGGAGGAAATAGGAGGCAATTTTGCCTTTTTCTGGAACAATTTCCATCCGCAGGAAATGAAGCAGTTACTCGACGAAAATCTGGAGAAGTTTTATCGGGACAAGGATTTGATACGGAAACAAAAAGAATATGCCCATTCGTTTTCATACGGGAAACACTTTGAAGAATACATGAAACTGTACGCCGCACCATAATTTATTGATATGAGTAGAACTGAAGAATTTCCCCTTTTCCGGAAAATATGGGGACATATGCGTGAGAAAATGATATTGAATAAGCACCGGCAAGTGGCTGATTTCTGGAATCCGGTCATCCGCGCATATTTCGACGGAAAAATCGAAAAATATTCATTTGTTCCCCTCAGGAAGTTTCCGGAAAACAAAAAAGTTATCTGGCAATACTGGGGACAGGGTATCGATGAAGAATCACTGCCCGAAGTGGTCCGGATCTGCTTTGCATCGGTAGACAAATATAAAGGGGAATATGAAGTAGTACGTCTTTGCGATGACACGGTTAAAGATTATATAGACTTACCCGGTTTTGTGTGGGAGAAACTGGAGAACAGGCAATTAAGCCACACCTTTTTCTCGGATTTGTTGCGGCTGGCTCTCCTGAATACATACGGCGGCGTATGGCTTGACGCTACCATACTGCTCACTGCTCCTCTTCCCGAAGAATATGGAGAACCCGATTATTTTGTATTTCAACGGGATGACAACGAGGAAAATAAAAAAATCCTTGAAAGCCCTTTCTCCCGTTATTGGGGGTGGAAGCCCGGCTTCAGGGTTAAAATATTGAATAGCATTATTTTTGCCAAAAAGGATAGTGAAGTGATTCGGATATTAATGGACCTGATGCTCTATTATTGGAAAACCCAGAAACAGGCGTTGGCATATTTTTTCTTTCAGATATTATATAACGAACTAATGGAAAAGTATGTGCCTGACAAGCGATGTCCGGTTGTAAGTGACTTTATCCCTCACCTTGTACAGGCAAAATTACTCGATCCGTCGGCTCTCCCCCTGATGTCGTTCCGGGATATATTGCAGAAGAGTAATATACATAAAATGACTTATTACAAAGATGGTTCGGCTGACCGTTTCCATTCTTTTGTCAGAGAATTTACCGGCCTTGACAATTAATTACTCCCTGTACCGTATACTTGCAACCAGTTTTCTGATGACGTAAGCAATTCTGCCCGTGTGAACGCCGGGAAGTTTAATTCCGTATTTTGCAGAAAATTCGTTACGGAAAGCCTTTACGTGCTCCCAATCCTGCCGTCTCTTTTTCAGGTGTTCTTCATCTCTTCTGTTCATGATGGAATTTTCCCTGTTATAATACATATACTTTGTATTAGGGACTACGACCAGTTTTTTTGCATGATACATGGCAGATAATGAGAATATCATATCTTCGATAAACCGCCCTTCTTCAAAACGAAACGCATATTGTTTAAGGAAATCCCGCTTGAACAGATATCGCCACACATAACCCCATTTACCTACATAGGTTATTTTCAATTTACCCTGAGTCGACGTATATACCTTCCTTTTCCTGAAAAGCTGTGTTTTGGATCTGCGCTTTTCGTTTACCATCCCTCCGCATGCTATATCCGCTCCGGTTTCCGTGATTGCTTTCACCATCTCCTTGTAATAGTCGGTATTAATACCGTCATCCACATCCATAAAATGGATATATTCGCCTTTTGCCGCGTCGATTCCCGTATTTCTGGCTGCTGAAAGACCCTGGTTTTTTTCATGCCGGATGAGATTCACCGGATACTTCCGGGCAATCGCAGCGGACCGATCCGTAGATCCATCATCAACAACTATGATGTCTAAATTTTTATATGTTTGAGCCATGATGTTATCCAGACAGGATTCGACATATTGTTCCCCGTTATAAACAGGGATGATGACTGAAACCAATGGAATATCTTTCATTTGTGTGTATGGACTATTTGTTATTGTCTATTGGTCATAACTCGAAAGTCGACTTTTCGGGTAAAATAGATTCAAAAGCTTTTTCTATCTCCTGCATCACCTGCGTATAGTTCCTGATATGGGCGTTGTCGTTGAGACAGACCAGCTTGTAACTCTGATCGTAGATGGCTTTTATCGCCTGCTTCGACCGAAGTATGAGCGGGAACATTTTTGTATTATCGTAAGTGTTGTACGGCTCAAAGTTCGAGCGGCAGATCTGCCACGTTCGGAACAACTCCTGGGTGTAATCCCCGGGGCTGCGGAATCGGTTGGCCGATACCGCGGTCAGTTTGTCCCCGGCGTAATCCCAGACCTCTTCAAAAGTCGATTTGAGGTAAGGTTGGGCATTATGCGGAGTAATGAGCGTCACAAATTTCCCGTAAGGTTTCAGCAATCTTGTCAGATTGGCTTTTTTGCCGTAAGAAGGATGAAACCATTTCTCATGGTCACGCTTTAAAACCTCACGTTTATCAAATCTTTCGTTGATAATCCTGAGATTGTTTTTCAGGCATTTCGACCATAGCCCCATCCCCGAATTATGGCGAAAAGCCGCAATATCATTGGGCAGTCCATCAGAATAAAAACGGTCCTCTCCGATATGGTCAATGATGAAAAAGTCATCGTTAAAGTAAACAAAACGATCTGCCAGACCGGGGATCTTATGCAGATAGATCTCGATAAGTGAAGAGTTGAATACGGGTAGGAATTTTGTCGGGATATAATCGCTATGGTTCACCAATGCCAGTTTGGGATGGTCGGCGTTAAGCCATGCCGGTTTCTGGCCGCAGGTGACGAAATGTATTTTCCTGACCCATGGGGCAAATTTTTCCACCCCCCTGAACCAATATTTCAGAAAGCCGTAGTCCCGGAAACGGGCTTCCGACACCTCATTCTTTGAGTTGTCGATCTTGCCCGAATACTTTGCAAAATCGGCCTTCCATTTCGGGTCGTCCATATCAACCCAGGTGATCACAAAATCGATATCCATTGCCGTTATACAGAATTAATATTTGCTTTGCAGAACGCAGAACTATTTCAATAAGCTGACTGAACTGAAAGCAGGATTGCTTGCATCCATGGCAAGAAATAGTCTGAAGTATTTGAAACAATCTAACTTTTAGTGAATATTTTCGTTAAGCAATATGAGCAGAAGACAAACTTGTTTGTATTATGCCGTTGCGAGAAATGCCTAATGTAATTGAAGGATGGATATTGCCCGTTCTAAACGGCGCAGTGTCTCCTCTTTTCCGATTACTCCGGTAATGTCAAACATATGGGGCCCCTTTCCGGCACCTACTATTGCCAACCGGAATGCATTCATAACGTTTCCGGTATGTAATTGGTTCTGTTGGATCCAATCCATTACGGTTTTCTCCTGGTTTTCAGCCGAAAAATCGTCCATCCCTGCCATTAATGCACTGAGTTGCTTCATCTGTTCCGGAGTCTCTTGTTTCCAACGTTTTTGGACGGTCTTTTCATCATAAGTCGTGGGTGCGACAAAGAAAAAGCAGGATTGATCCCATAATTCACTGATAAAATGGACACGCTCTTTTACCAAGCTCACCACTTTCTCTGCTTGCTCCACGGATACGGAAATCCCTTTTTCCTGCAGAACCGGCATGAACAGTTCAGCCAGGTCATGGTCGGACATTCGCAGGATATATTGATGGTTATACCATTTGGCCTTTTCCACATCGAATTTGGCGCCGCTTTTGCTGCATCTGTCGAAAGAGAATGCCTGTACCAGTTCGTTCAGTGAGAATATCTCCTGCTCAGTGCCCGGGTTCCATCCTAGGAAAGCGAGGAAGTTGATGACGGCTTCCGGTAAATAGCCGCTTTCGCGGTATCCCGACGACACTTCATCCGTTTTCGGGTCTGTCCATTGTAATGGAAAAACGGGAAATCCGAGGCGGTCGCCGTCGCGTTTGCTCAGTTTGCCGTTTCCTTCCGGTTTAAGCAGGAGCGGCAGATGGGCGAATTGGGGCATATGCTTTTCCCAGCCCAGACTCCTGTAGAGCCATACATGCAGGGGCGCCGAGGGAAGCCATTCTTCCCCGCGGATCACGTGCGTGATCTCCATCAGGTGGTCGTCCACCACATTGGCCAGGTGATAGGTGGGCAGCTCATCGGCCGATTTATAGATCACTTTGTCGTCGAGTACCGAGGAATTGACAACCACCCTGCCACGGATCATATCGTCGACAATGATCTCCCGGTCGGGATCTATTTTGATACGGACAACATATTGTATTCCCTCCTTTATCAAGGCCTGCATCTCTTCTTCCGTCAGTGTAAGAGAATTACGCATCTTATCCCTGGTGGAAGCATCATACTGAAAGTTGGGAATTTCCGCCCTTTTGGCCTCCAGTTCTTCCGGAGTATCGAACGCGATATAGGCTGCATCTTCGTCGAGCAAGTTATGGACATATTTTTTATAGATCTCTTTTCGTTGCGATTGTTTATACGGTCCGTAATCGCCTCCTTTCGCGGGGCTTTCATCGAACGGCAGGTTCAGCCAGTCGAAAGTTTCCCGGATATACTCCTCCGCACCCGGCACGAACCGGGTGGAGTCGGTGTCTTCAATCCGAAGGATAAAATCCCCTCCCTGCTGTTTGGCAAAGAGATAGTTGTATAGCGCCGTCCGTACCCCGCCGATATGCAGCGGCCCTGTAGGGCTGGGTGCAAAGCGTACCCTTGTCTTGTGATGCATCATAATCTTTTTATTCAAGTTCCGAAGGCCTTCATTTACTGATATATCCTGTCGAAAGTGAACCCTCCGTTCTTTCCGGCTACAAAAGTAGAAAAAAATGATGATGAATTGAAATAAAGCAAGAATGGAAAAGAATTATTATCCGTATCTTAATATATTTTTGACAGTAAGTAATTCCCGGATACGGATATGTTAGTGTTGTAATACGGGACTATTTATCAGATAAATTCTTGCTTCATTTCCCATATTGAATAGCAGGTCGATAATGCTCAGGTTGGGGGTAAATCCCAGCTTTCCGGCAAAAACCTGATAGTATCCGGGGGGTTCGTAACCGGAAGGCTTTTTCGGGTCTATGGTCTCGCGTAGATCAACAGTGTCCGGGGAAAGGGTCTTCATGTATTCCTGAGTATAATCGACCGGTGTCTCAATATCGATGCAACGGCAGATAAGCCGGCGTAACTGTTCGTTGAAATCGTGCAGATACCGGAATTTTTTTTCGTAAAAGGGGCGGAAATCCTCTTCAAAATATTGAAAAAAAGGTGTGGAGTTATATGCCGAGATAATGGCGTTCCAGTGCAGGTGCCGCCAGTCTCCGTGCTCGGCAATACATATATCCTTCATCCGGCTTTCCGCTTTTTCCGGCTTTTCTATCGGGATACTCAGGGAGAGGGGTCCATTCGCCCCCGCAATGACGCACCGGTTGCGATACGATTGCTTCCGGTAATTGTCATGGATCTCTATAAGGGCACTTCCGGCGTGAAAAAGGGTCGCGTAATATTCTACCGGTGCCAGGTAAAGAGACGATAGAAGTACTGTTTTCATGCCGGTATTTTGGCACTGCGGAACAACCTCTTCCACCTTATTTTACCGTTGAACCATGAGTTATCTTTTTCGAGCGATAGCCAGATAAGGATGGGTTGTCCCACGATATGGTCTTCCGGCACAAACCCCCATACGCGTGAGTCGGCGGAGTTATGGCGGTTGTCGCCCATCATAAAGTAATAGTCGTATTTGAACGTATAAGAGTCGGCTACCGTCCCGTTGATATACACTTTGCCGTCGCGGTAGGCGAAGTCGTTACCCTCATAGTTCTTGATACATCGTTCATATGCAGCCACCTTGAAATCGGTATCGGTATCAAAAGTGATAGTCGCTCCTTTCTCAGGGATCCATAACGGGCCGAAAGTATCGCGGGTCCAGCCCCTATCGTAGGCGAGCGGGTAGTAATAGTTTAGGCCGGGTTGCTCTTTCTCCTTGATCACATCCCATACGAAAGGTTTGGCCTTCAATTGCTCCACCATTCCGGCGGTGAGGGGAATACTGAAATAGACTCTTCCGTTATTGCCGTTGCGAGGATGTAGTCCGATCCCGGCCATACTCAAACTATCCGCTCCGGCCAGCTCCTGCGAGCGTGGGACCACCTGCCCGTAATTATCCTGTATGAAGTAATCGGCTTTATTGATGCCCAAATCACTGAAAACATCGGCTGCAATGATGGTACCATCGGTATGGATCATATAATTGTGTTGTGAGAGCCGGGGATTAGGTAATAGGGTTCCGTCTATAAATACGGAATCATTTTTTATCTCGATGGTTTCCCCGGGCAGTCCTATACAGCGTTTTACATAATTTTCCCGCCGGTCTACCGGACGATAGACAATCTCTCCGTAGGTGCGTTTGTCCGACCGGACACCGGCGCTGCCGTTGGCATTCCTTTTCACGAGTGAGTAGAAATCCTCTGCCTGACGATTCAAGGCAACCGTGTCGCCGGTAGGGAAGTTGAATACTACGATATCATTTCTTTTCACTTCACCGAATCCTTTTAGACGCCTGTATTTCCACTGCGGTTTTTCGATATATGATTTTCCTCCGACCACCGGCATGGTGTGCTGGGCGAGAGGGAACGACAACGGTGTGATCGGTGCGCGGGGACCGTAACTCAGTTTGCTTACGGCCAGGAAATCACCTACCAGCAGTGATTTTTCAAGCGACGAAGTGGGTATCTGGTAATTCTGGAAGAAGAAGGTGTTGATGAAATAGACGGCGACCAGCGCAAACAGGATGGCATCCACCCATTCCATCGTTTTTCTGAATGTATTGTTTTTCGACTTTTTCCAGAAAGACCAGGGCACGAATTTAGTGATGTAAATATCGAAGAAAAGTATAATAAAAAGCAATATCCACGGAGAACCGGCCCATGCGGCAAACAGGATTGCAGCCGCCACCCATACGGCAAACCACACCCATTGCCGGCGTGAGGTATTCGAAAGTCTCGTCAGTAGATTGGATGGAGACGTTTTGGTGTTATTAGTCTGTTGGTTGTGAGATGGTTTATTGCTCATTTTTTTTAATTTCATTAGTCAAATACATATGCTATTACAATGCGCCTGACCTCAAAGTTTTTATATTTGTCAGGCGATAGTTTACCGGGTTAAATCTAACAGATCTCTCATAGTAAAAATCCCTTTTTTCCCTTTGGTGAATTCCGCAGCTAGTACGGCGCCGAGTGCGAGACCCTTGCGGTTTTTCGCACCGTGGGTGATACGGATGGTGTCGGCATCGGATTCGTAAACTACAGAATGGATGCCCGGGATTTCCCCCTCCCGAAAAGCATCTATGCGCAGTACCTCCCCGCCCGGAGCATCGTTGCCTAAAGCCCATTCCTCTTTCCTGTCGATATGCGACAGGATGCCTTCCGCCAAAGTGATAGCTGTTCCGCTGGGCGCGTCCAGCTTGTGGATATGGTGGGTCTCTTCCATACGGACGTCATAATCCGGATACCGGTTCATCAGCCCGGCCAGATAGTTATTCAGCGCAAAGAAGATATTGACTCCCAGGCTGAAGTTGGAAGCATAGAAAAATGTTTGGCCGTTCTTTTCACATTCCTCTTTGATTTCGTGGAAGTGTGCAAGCCATCCCGTTGTCCCCGATACCACCGGCACCCCGGCGGCAAATGCCTGTCTATAGTTTTGTAAGGCGCTTTCGGGAGAAGTAAACTCAATCGCTACGTCAGCGCTTTTGAATTCGGGAGAATTGAATTTTTCCTCTTCATTCACATCGATGATGCACACCATTTCATGGCCTCTTTCGCGGGCGATTTTTTCGATCTCATGCCCCATTTTTCCGTAACCGATAAGCGCTATCTTCATTTTGTCCTTTTGTTTAGATAGGCAAAAATACAAAATTAATGGATATATCTTGTTGTCGACGACGATAGATTAATCTTTTTTGCGAGTTGCTTCGTTGCCGCGCGGTCAGTCTTCCCGTTCCCTGTCTGTGGAATAGCTTTCACAGTATAGATATGCAGAGGCTGTTGGTAATGGGGAAGGAGCTGCTCAATCGCTTTCCACACGGGAACAGGATCGGTTGTTTGTTCTATCAGGAGCACAATCGCTTCTCCCAGTTTCGGATGCGGTATGGTTGCGATCGCAAAGTTCCCGTTTATATGAGGATGTAAGATCCGCTCGATCTCCTCTGTTTGTATTTTGATCCCTCCGGAGTTGATCACATTGTCTCTTCTTCCTATGATACGGAAACTGCCGTCCGGCCGAAATTCTGCAATATCGTTCGTGATAAAGGGTTTATCGGCGATCAAAGGAGCATCTATTGCCAATGCATTGTTTTCCGATAAGGTAAGTCCGACCGATGGTAAAGGAGTGTAATAACGGCTGGCTTCGGCTCCGCTGACCTTGCGCAGGGCGATATGTGAAAGGGTTTCGGTCATTCCGTAGGTGGAGTAGACCGCATTCGGAAATTCTTTCAGCTCTTTTTCAAGTGTTTCGTCTAGGGCTCCTCCGCCGATGATAAGGCGTTTGATCCGGGATAACCGGTGTCTTTCTTCCCCGATCTGCAGGGAGTTATATACCTGTAACGGTATCATGGCTGCAAAATCAAACGGGATATCTGTTGCGGCGAGCGGATGCCCGTCCGGTTCCACAGGATAAATATCCAGCCCGGCATACAGAGCGCGTACAACGATCATCTTCCCTGCAATATATTCCATCGGCAGGCACAGTAATGCTTTGTTATTCTTTTTCAGATCGAAGAAGTCGCAGGTGATCTTTGCACTTTGCAGCATCTGTTCTTTCCGCACGGTGATCTCTTTGGGTGTTCCGGTAGAACCTGAAGTATGGAGGCGGAGTGTGGGGGATTTGGAGAACCACTCTTTCAGGAACAGGTATAACTGGTGATGGAAAGGGGATGTATCTGCAAGACTGCTTTCCCGCTCCTCCGTGAAATCTGCCGGGCCATAGACTCTGCTTTCGATACGTATTTCATTCATATCCTGAAAAATATTCCGATCTGTCGGGAAAGTTCCCTTCCGGATCGAACCATAATTGTTCTCCCCTGATCTCTAAAGGTATAGGGATATTATTCGTGTACAGCGTCCCGGTGCCTAATCCCTGCGGCAGCGTATTGTCGAACGTGGCACACCATTGCGCGATGCTGTTCAGCCCTATGTTCGATTCGAGAGCCGACGTTACCCACCATTCTATACCCATTTCTTCGGCTGCTTCGCTCCATTCTTCACATCCGGTTATCCCTCCGTGTAAGGATGGTTTCAGTATAATGTATTGGGGGCGAATTATTTCTAACATCTTTCTCTTTCCGGCAGGATGGATGACCCCGATCAGTTCCTCGTCCAAAGCGACGGGCAGGGGAGAGGCTGCGCATAGTTCGGACATATTGCTCCATTGTCCGTCCTGAATGGGTTGTTCGATAGAGTGTATATCGAGTTCGGCCAGTTGATGGAGTTTGTCCATGACATCCTTATACTCAAAGTTCCCGTTTGCATCTACACGCAAGGTCACTTCCTTCGCTGTATAGCGGCTGCGGATAAAACGCAGCAGGTCGAGTTCACGGTCGAAACTCATCGCTCCGATCTTGAGTTTGATGCAACGGAATCCCCTTGAGAGTAAGGATTGTATCTGATCCATCATGGCGGCATGATCTCCCATCCAGACAAGCCCGTTAATGGTGATGCCTTCCTTTCCCCGGCTGAACGGGGTGGATCCCCATAACTGCCATGATCGTTGCCGATAGTGCCACATGGCCGTTTCCAACCCGAAAAGGATCGATGGGTAATGGCGGAGCAATCTCATATCGATCCGCTGTATTTCTTCTGTAATTTTACAAATAGAAGCCAGCCTTCCGGCGTAACGCGCATTATATTCAAAACTAAGGTCAGGGATCGGAGCACATTCGCCTATTCCGTAATGGGATTCGTCTTCCTTGTCCTGAAAAACGACATACCACACCTTGTGTCCGGTATAAATACCTCTTGATGTGCGTGCCGGTCGTTTGAACAGTAGCGTATGGGGTATGATCTTTATCTGGAACATAGGCACACAGGTTAAGGGAGTTTGGGAAATTGCTTGAAGTCCGGTTTACGTTTTTCAAGAAACGCCTGTTTACCTTCCTGAGCTTCGTGGGTCAGATAATAAAGCATCGTCGCATCCCCCGCCAGTTCCTGTATCCCTGCCTGCCCGTCCAGTTCGGCGTTCAGTCCGGCCTTGATCATCCGGAGCGCCAGCGGGCTGTGCTGCATCATCGCTTCCGCCCATTCGACCACCTCGTCCTCTAACCTGTCGAACGGTACTACTTTGTTGACCAATCCCATGTCGAGCGCTTCCTGCGCGTTATACTGGCGGCAGAGGAACCATATTTCGCGGGCTTTTTTCTGTCCCACGATACGGGCAAGGTAAGAGGAGCCGAAGCCCGCGTCGAAACTCCCCACGCGCGGCCCGGTTTGTCCGAAGATGGCATTGTCCGATGCGATCGACAAGTCGCAGACCACGTGTAGCACATGCCCTCCTCCGATAGCATATCCGTTCACCATGGCAATCACCGGTTTGGGCATCGAACGGATCTGTTTTTGCACGTCCAGCACATTGAGGCGGGGCACACCGTCTTTACCGATGTAGCCGCCTTTCCCTTTTACGTTCTGATCGCCTCCCGAGCAAAAGGCTTTGTCGCCTGCCCCGGTGATCACTATCACGCTGATATCCGATTCTTCACGACAGATGCGCAAGGCATCGCTCATTTCTCCGGTAGTGGTAGGAGTAAACGCATTGCGGTAACGCGGACGGTTGATGGTGATCCGTGCGATCCCGTTATAAAAGTCGAAAAGAATATCTTCGTATTCTTTGAGTGTTGTCCATTCTCTGTTTGTCATTGTTGTATTCAATTTTATTGCACTATTTCAAATGCTTTAGCCTATTTATATGTTCGGCAAAACCAAAGCAGGCTTTGTTCCGGCTCTCACTTAACGAAATAGTTCCCGCTATGGCATGGCCTGAATAAGTTTAGTCTCTGCTCATTTTGATAAATAATTATCGCTTGGCAATGTTTCAAGCGAGCTTGACATTGCTCTCGCTTAACCGTTATTTTAGCTTAACGAAATAGTTCTGTTTTTTTGCTGATGATAATATGATCGTATTTGTTCCGCATTCTTTTCCATGGAAGTAAAGACTTCCAGCAGAACCGGCTTTTCGCTGCCCATATCCGTGAAGTGCGGTAAGTGCCGGTGTAATTCCTCCGCATTGCGGGCCGGAAGATAGAGGAATCCCTGTTGTTCCGCCCAGGCTTTTGCCCCGGTTGTATGGGTTGCTGCAATATATTCGTTCAACACCTCCGACTTGTTCAGTCCCGGAAGAATATGGAATATCTCGCCTCCGGCGTTATTATTCAGCAGAATGCGTAAATTGCGGCCTCTATAGTTATTCCAAAGTCCGTTCATATCGAAGAAGAAACTCAGGTCCCCGATGAGCAGGAAGGTGGGGCTGTCCGATGCGGCAGCATACCCCACCGCCGTAGAGAGCGACCCTTCTATTCCGTTTGTCCCCCGGTTGCAGAACACTTTCACTGACGACGGAATACCGAATAACTGCGCCAGGCGGACACTGTTGCTGTTCGCTAACTGCAGGGAGGTATTTTCGGGTAGCACATCCAGGCATGCGCCGATTGCGTAAAGGTCCGAAAAGGCAATATCCGGCTCCATGACAGATGCGCAGGCTTTTTCCCATATATCCCGGAAATCTTTTGTTGCGGGACCGGACGGTGCTTCCGCCAGATAATGCAGAAACGTTTCATTGTCACTCCTGACAATGTCGGTAACCCGCTGAAATGTGTCTGTAACCTCTCCGGAAGGAGAAATATGCCAGTGTTCGCGGATATTTGCCGAACGGAGGAACTGTTTCAGCCGTTTGGAAACGATATGTCCGCCCAATGTGATGACCAGATCAGGGGTTAACTCGCTTAATTCTTTTTCCGATGTTGCATAAAGTACGGTGTCGAAAGCCGAAGTCCCGTTTGCGGGGATATTGGATAATTGTTCCGCCAGCACCACCACTCCCGATCTTTCGCGGAGTTGGTCCAGCAGACCGGCTAACCCGTTGTCCGGCGGCAGCTGACCGACAATGACCATACGTTTGGAATAGCCTGCGAATCGTTGGTCATACCTGTCTTCCTTCTGAATTACATATCCCTGTGCAGATTGCCGGATAACGCGAACAGGAGGAAGGGTGGGCGTATTGAAGCCGAATAGCGGCTCGCCCAGGGGGATATTTATATGGGCTGGCCCTTTGACCCCATTGTGTAAGCTGAGTATAGCTTCATTGACCAACCGGTTGCAATACCATTCTTCCTCCTCATTCCCTATCTGGGGCAGTTGAACCGAACGGCGGATGATCTCCCTGAACAGGCCGGTTTGCGGGATAGTCTGCCCGTCCATTTGCCCGATCCAGGCAATAGGGCGGTCCGCTGTGATCACCAACAGGGGCAGTTGTTGATAATAAGCTTCTGCTACGGCAGGGCCGAGATTCAGGGCAGCCGTTCCTGATGTGCAGCATACAGCCGCCGGCTTACCGACAGCCTGTATAACGCCCAGGGCAAAGAAACCGGCACTCCGTTCGTCCACGACACTGTAACAGGTGAAATCCCTGTCTGTCGCAAAAGAATGGATCAGCGGGGAATTCCGTGAGCCGGGAGACAATACGATATGTGTAATACCATGCGCTTTGAGCAGCGCCGCCAGTTGTAAAACATTTCTTTTTTCCGAATACATATCCCTTATTCAACGTTTTCGTTAAGCAATACGAGCAGAAACCCAACTTGTTTGAATGTTTTCGATAAGCGAGTACAAAGAAAAAACTTGTTTTTACTATGTCGAGCGTAGAAAACAACTAAGTATACTTGAATTATGCCGTTGCTAGAAAACGACTAATTTTAATGAAGTATATCCAACATAGTCTCCAGCTTATGCTCCGTTTCTTCCCATTCGTCATCCAAAGAGGAAGAAGCGAGTAAGCCTCCCCCGGCAAACAAAGTAAGCGAATTTTTTTCAATATGCATGCATCTGAGATTTACATATATATCGGTTTCCCCCTCCGTGTCGAGCATGCCGAGGAATCCGGAATAGTAAAGGCGGTCGTATCCTTCATTATCCTGAATAAACCGGTAGGCTTCATTTTTCGGAAGCCCCGATACCGCCGGGGTCGGATGGAGCGTTTTAAGCAAGGTCCCGAGTTTTGAAGTGTCCGGGAGATGGAAACTGAAATCTGTCCGCAAATGTGCCAGATCCCCGGCCTTTATTGTGTACGGCCCGTTTATTTCGGGTGTAACATGAAAGAAAGAAAGCCGGTTCAGAAGGTAGGAAGTGACCAGATGCTGTTCCCGGAGGTTTTTGTCGTCCCACATAACCGCACCGGAATTGGGAAACCGGGTTCCGGCCAGGGCGACCGTATGCCATTCACTCTTTGTTCCCGTCAGGAGTATTTCGGGGGTGCTTCCCAGCCATGTACCGCTTTGAGGCGTATGGAAAAGGTATACATAGGAATGGGGATACTTTTCTACGGCATTGAAGAAAGAGCGTCCGGGTGAAAATGTTCCTTCCCTGTCGATAGTCTTGCTCCTCGACAATACCAGCTTCTTCATCTCGCCGTTTACCAGTGGTTCGTGAAACCGCCTGAACAGACGGCTGTATCCGGTTTTACCGTTGCTTTTATACTTCTTTCGGTTCCCTTTTTCCTGCGGATCGTTCGGAATAGCAATATGCAGTTGCGGCAGGCTGGTATGATCCGCCCGGATCACCAAGACGGGCGATTCCGTGGTGATCCGGAAAGGAGCGATCACAAACCCCTTCTGCCCGTTCAGGTCATCGATATCCCGGAGGACAGAAGGTGTTCCGGATGTCTGCATCACAAACCTGGGTGATGTTTCGTGCGGCAGTCTGAAAATAGCAAAACATTCATCCTGTTCGATAAGCGCATCCAGAATGCGGTATGTATATCGATCTGTCATCTCTTTTTCAATACACTATTGACCACCCGGATAGAAGAAATCAGTTTGTTAGTCGAGGTAAACACATCTACATTCCACACATGTGAAGAACGTCCTTTATGAATGATCGTGCCGATGGCCCGTACCGTATCCCCTTCGTGTGCGGAAGATATGTGGTTACCGCTGATCTGCATACCCGCGGCGATCTCGTCCGGTTCGCAGATGATCATTGATCCCATTCCGGCCACCGTTTCGGCCAACGCTAATGTAGCGCCGCCATGCAATATCCCGAAAGGTTGTCGTGTCCGTTCGTCTACGGGCATCACGGCCTCAATCCGGCCTGACGAAGCGTAGGTGTATTGAATTCCCAGATTGCCCATCAGCGTATTACGGTTGCCGGCATTCAATTGGTCCGGCGAAATATCTGCCGGACGAACTTCGGCAATGATAAATTTCTGGATGGCAGTAGCTACCCCGTCATTATCATTACTTTCGGTAATATAGTCGGCGCAGGCTTTGATCGAATCCTGCGCATTTCCCATGGCGATTCCAAAGCCCGCGAGTTGGAGCATGGAGAAATCCCTTCTGCCGTCACCTATTGCCATTACTTCTTTCGCACTGAGTCCGAGCTTTTCCATCAGCACGCCCAACGTATTTCCTTTGTCCACAAACTCCGGCACTACTTCAAGGAAGAACGATTCCGACCGATATACATCCAGCACGCCGGCCAAACGTTTTCTCCACTGATCTTTCAAAACCAGCAGAGAGGTTTCGTTATCACTGACCAAAACACACTTACAGGGGGAGAAATCCACGGCAGCGGAAAGGTTCTCTACCGCCACGATTTCCATGCCGTTGAGTGCTGCTTCGTCCCGGATATGTTTGTTTTCCGGTTCAGTGGTGATAATTTGATTTTGATGATAGGTAAAAATGCCGAATCCGCTCTTCTGTGCTTTTCTTTCCAGATAAGGGAACATTGCGGGGTCTATCCTCTTTTCGAACAGAACCTCTTCATTCTCCACATCAATGATCTGTGCTCCGTTATACGGAAGAATGTAGCCCCCCCATTTCTTCATCTCCAATTTTTCAACCAGAGGGCGCAGGCCATGAGGAGACCGCCCCGAAGCCAATACAATGCGTATGCCCGCATGTTGTATTTTCAGGAGCGTAGTTAAAGTCTGTACGGATAATTCTTTTTTGCTGTTCACCAATGTGCCGTCCACATCAAGAACCAATAATTTATATTGCATACAATTTATTTTAGTAAACTAAAAACTAAAAATTCCAATTTCAAATCCACTCATTGACACATTCATCCTCGTTTTCCCACCTTATCACATTTAACTTCGTTCCGTTGAACGTTGTTTGTCATAGTAGCCAATTAATTTCATTGGCACAATTAACCAATCAACACATCGACACACCGTTAAATCAACAAATCATCATAGCCATCCCTCATTTTGATACCACTCCACAGTTTTTTTTACCCCCTCTTTCAGCCTGTATTCCGGTTGAAAACCGATATCCTCTTTCAATGGTGCGATTTCGCACGCCCAGTTACGCTGTTTCATGATGCGGTACTTGTCACTATTGAAGGTGGTGGCCTTGCCGGAGAGCGCCGCCGCTTTTTCACTGAGGAACGCTGCCTGCCTTACCAGAAAGAGCGGGATTTTTAACCGTACTGTATTTTTTTTATACAGCGCGTCCCGTACAATGGCGTTGAATTCGCTGTCGGTATAAAGATCTCCGTCGGCAACGAAATATTCTTTTCTGCGGATTCCCTTTTGGGTAAGGGAGAAGATAACATTTACCAGGTCTTCGATATAAATAAACGAGAGAAGTTGTTTTTTAAAGCCTGCTCCCACATCCAATCCGTTTTTTACCGCTCTCATCAGGATAAGGTAGTCCCTGTCGCGGGGGCCGTAAACACCGGTGGGGCGAAGGATCAGGTAGGGGAAGCCGGTGATACCCTTCAGCCAATTTTCCGCTTTCAGTTTGCTCTTCCCGTAGGCCGTGTTCGGACTGGGCGTCTTATCGGCACACATAGGAGTATATCCAATTTCATCACCCGGCCCCATAGCGCCGAGTGAACTCATGAACACGAACGAATCGGGAACGGTATCGGTCTCTATAAGCGCTTCCACGAAATTCCTGGTCTGTTCGTAATTTACTTTGTCAAAATCCGATTTATGGAGCGCTTTCGTCAGTCCCGCAATATGGACGATATCATCGAAACGGCCATATTCATCCGCAAAATCCCGCAACTGCTTCTTCAGCTTTCGCTTATCGGTATACTGCAGGTCGATAAAACCAATGCGTCCGTCCTGCAGGTACCGCCGGCTACTGCTCTGACGGATTCCGGCCCAGGTTTCATACCCCCGTTTCAGCGCTCCGTCCACTGTCGTACTCCCTATAAATCCGCTGGCACCGGTGATGAGGATCTTTCTCTTTTGCATACTCTTTCCCTTATCTTTACACAAAAATAGCGATAACTTCAGGATTTGAAAATTAAGTTCCCTAAAAAATGAAATGGCATTGAAAATACCGGGTGGAGAAATAGTCTATTTTTAATGAAATATTTTATTACTTTGTATTTAACTAAAATGCGTTTGAATTGTTTAAGTAAAAACCGATGTAAATAAATTATGAGTAAAAAAGAAACATCTATACCTTCCGTAAACAAAAAAAAAAGGAACTTATCCCTTTAGTGACCAATTTTCTTACACAGAACAAAGACAAACAATTTAATTATAAACAAATAGCGGCTGCGCTGAATATCCGCGGGGAAGAGGGGCGGCGTGTGCTGGTGAATACACTCGATAAATTACGGGATGAAGATGTACTGCTGGAAACATCCCGCGGCAGATACCGTATCAATAACCGGGGATTAATGCTGGAAGGGCGTTTTGAACGGAGGAGCAACGGTAAGAACTTTTTTGTGCCGGACGATGACGGAAACATCATTTATATACCCGAACGCAACAGCAAGCATGCCATGAACGGCGACAGAGTGCGGGTGCAGCTGCTGGCAAAAAGGAAGCGGGCGGATACCGAGGGGGCGGTCGTAGAGATACTGGAGCGCACCCAGAGCCGTTTTGTGGGAATCATAGAAGTGCAGAAACACTTTGCATTTTTAGTGATGGACAGTAAGTTCCTGTCGAACGACATTTTTATCCCGAAAGAGGATCTCAACGGTGCGAAAAATGGTGATAAAGTGCTCGTGGAGATCACGGAATGGCCTGAAAAAGCCAATAATCCGGTGGGAAAGGTGATGGATGTGCTGGGTAAACCGGGACAGAACGATACCGAAATGCATGCCATATTGGCGCAATACGACCTGCCTTACAGCTATCCCGAGAAGGTGGAGAAATTTGCCGAACTGGTACCTGAGGAGATTGACGGGGAAGAGATTGTCAAACGGGAAGACTTTCGCGAAGTGTTTACCATCACCATTGACCCGAAAGACGCCAAAGATTTTGACGATGCTCTCTCCCTTCGCCAGATCTCGTCCAACCAATGGGAGGTGGGAGTGCATATTGCCGATGTGACCCACTATGTGAAACTGGGCGACCTGATCGACCGGGAGGCGGAAAAGCGGGCGACCTCGATCTATCTGGTCGACAGGACGATCCCTATGCTGCCGGAACGGTTAAGCAACGGGATCTGCTCATTACGCCCCAACGAAGAAAAATTGTGTTTTTCGGTTATCTTCAATCTGAATGATAAGGCGGAGATACAAAAATCACGTATCGTACGGACTGTGATCAAGTCGGATAGCCGGCTTACCTACGAAGATGCGCAGGCAATCATTGAAACCGGCAAGGGTGATTTCTCCACCGAGATCCTTCAACTGCATCATCTTGCCCGACAGCTACGAGAGAGGCGGTTTGCCAGCGGTGCCATCAATTTTGAACGCTACGAAGTGAAATTCAATCTCGACGAAAAAGGAAAACCGCTGGGAGTATATTTTAAGGAATCGAAGGAAGCCAATCACCTTATTGAGGAGTTTATGCTGCTGGCCAATAAGAATGTCGCCGAGTTCGTCGGAATGGTTCCCAAAGGAAAGAAACCCAAAACTTTTGTATATCGCGTGCACGACGTGCCCGATCCGGAGAAGCTGGACACTTTCAACACATTTATCCTTCGATTCGGCCATAAGATAAAACCCGACGGCTCGAAAGTGGAGGTGGCGAAAAGTATCAATTCCCTGTTGGATAAAGTGCAGGGCCGTCCCGAAGAAAACCTGATAGAGACCATCGCGATCCGTACGATGTCCAAAGCGGTTTATTCCACCAAGAATGTAGGGCATTACGGTTTGGCATTTGATTATTATACCCATTTTACCTCGCCGATCCGCAGGTATCCCGATATGCTGGTACATCGTTTGCTGGAGCATTATCTGGAAGGAGGGAAAAGCATTGATCAGGGTTCGCTGGAAGAAGAGTGTAAGCACTGTTCACAGATGGAGCAGGTGGCTTCCAACGCGGAGCGGGATTCCATCAAATACAAGCAGGTGGAATTTATGGCCGATAAGATCGGAAAAGTATACGACGGCGTCGTCTCCGGGGTGACGGAATGGGGTATTTATGTAGAGATCAATGAGAACAAATGTGAAGGTATGATCCCCATCCGCGAATTGGATGACGATTTCTATGAACTGGATGAAAAGAATTTCCGGTTAGTCGGCCGGCGTACCAGGCGGGAATATCGTCTTGGCCAACCGGTTTCCATCCAGGTGGCAAGGGCCAATCTTGACAGGAAACAGCTCGATTTTACGCTCGCCTGAGTTTTGGCTTCCTGCGGACACCTGCTATAGGAGCGGTGAGCGGCCGGCTTGCTGAGAGAATCCCGGCCTGCGACGCCTGCCGGGAGAATAATGGTAGCCCGTTTTTATGACATTTTCCGAAGAGATCAAACAATATGCGTTGTCGCTTGGCTTCGATGCCTGCGGTATCTGCCGCGCTACCGATAGCGGGGAGGAGGAGCGTTATATGCAGTGGCTTTCGAAGAATGGGCATGCGGGTATGGAGTATATGGCCCGTAATATTGATAAAAGGCTCGATCCCCGGTTACTTGTGGAAGGAGCCCTATCTGTTATTTCCGTCGCATTGAATTACTATCCCCCTGCGAGACTGCCCGAGGAAGGGCCGCAGTTTGCCTATTACGCTTATGGGAGAGACTATCACGAGCTAGTACGCGGAAAACTGAGTCAATTGTTTGAATTTATAAAATCTCGCCACCCCGGGGTCACGGGGCGGTATTTTTCCGATTCGGCCCCGGTATTGGAACGTTTCTGGGCGGCACAGGCAGGATTGGGATTTATCGGGAAAAATACACTGCTGATCATTCCGGGTAAAGGTTCCTATTTCTTTCTCGGTGAACTCGTCATTGATATGGAGCTGGATTACGACTTCCCCGTCTCCCAAAATTGCGGGAAGTGCCGCCGCTGTCTGGATGCCTGCCCTACAGGCGCCATAGAGAGGCCTCATTATCTCAATGCGAATAAATGTATTTCGTATCAAACCATCGAAAACAAGGGCGACATCTCAGCCGATGTAATTCCTCTGTTAAGTAATAATGTATATGGTTGTGATATTTGCCAGAAAGTGTGTCCCTGGAACAGGTACGCCAGGCCGCATAGTACTCCGGAACTGATGCCCTCGGAAGAGTTTTTATCGCTCGACCTGGAAAAACTGATCGGGATGGATGAAGAGGATTACCGGCGAGTATTCCACAAATCAGCGGTGAAAAGGGCTAAATTCTCCGGATTGAAACGGAATGTGGCTGCAATTTCCAAAACTCCCGATAAATAGCTATTTTTGTATCGATAAATGATGGAAAATACTTTCGATATACATAGTAATCGCAATTTCAGGGAGACCGAACGTGAATTTGAGAACAGCTTGCGTCCACTGACCTTCGGCGATTTCAGAGGGCAGGGTAAGATCGTGGAAAACCTGAAGATCTTTGTGAGCGCGGCACGCTTGCGTGGCGAGTCGCTTGATCATGTATTGTTGCACGGCCCCCCCGGCCTGGGCAAGACAACCCTTTCGAATATCATTGCCAACGAGCTGGGTGTGGGATTCAGGGTCACTTCGGGTCCCGTACTCGACAAGCCGGGCGACCTGGCGGGTGTACTTACTTCCCTGGAACAGAATGATGTTCTTTTTATAGATGAAATACACCGGCTCTCTCCCGTAGTGGAAGAGTACCTTTACAGCGCTATGGAGGATTACCGGATCGATATCCTTATCGATAAAGGACCCAGCGCACGATCTATCCAGATAGACCTGAACCCTTTCACGCTGGTAGGGGCCACCACCCGGAGCGGCTTACTGACCAGCCCGCTGCGGGCACGTTTCGGTATCAATATGCACCTTGAGTATTACGATCTGGAAACCCTTACAGGGATTGTCCTGCGGTCGGCCGATCTGTTGCAGGTTGCCTGCGACGGTCAGGCAGCCCTGGAAATCGCTTCCCGGAGCAGAGGAACGCCGCGTGTGGCCAATGCCTTATTACGACGGGTGCGGGACTTTGCCCAGATAAAAGGGAATGGGAAAATAGACAGGCATATATCGTCTTATGCACTGGAGGCGCTCAATATCGACAGATACGGTCTGGATGAAGTAGACAATAAAATCTTACTTACCATCATCGATAAGTTTAAAGGGGGACCGGTAGGTATTACTACCATCGCCACGGCTGTGGGAGACGATGCAGGCACTATTGAAGAGGTGTATGAGCCGTTCCTGATCAAAGAAGGATTTATCAAGCGCACCCCGCGGGGCAGAGAAGCGACCGACCTGGCATACAGGCATCTGGGACGAAAAAGAGGCGAAGAACAGGGGTTGCTTTTTTAATGTGCCAATAGGTGCGAATGTGCCAATGACAAGCGGCTTGCAGTGCGACTCAACAATACAGCCGGTTTTAGAAATTACTGAAGATCATATCCAGTTTTAGATTCCCTTCGCGTTTATCGAGTTTGGCTGCCGCCGGCCACGTCCGGTTGTAAATTGAGATTGGAGTAGTCGTCGTATTTCCGTATGTATCGGTCGCGAAAGTGACATCCACAGGAATCAGATAATAAACCAGATCGAAAGGTTCTTCCTTTTTCGCCTCATTGTAGTGGTTCGCCATCGTCGAGAGGTTGTTGAAATTGTAAGAGTAGGTGGAAGCGTCAAATCTGGCGGACAGGAAACTGGTTACATTATCGATGAGTTTTCTGTTTTCAAAAAATCCGTTCAGAGAATCTTTGTTTACCAGCAACAGATAGGTGGGAGGGCTCAGCTTCACCATTGTCTCTTCATCGGCGTCGGGGATGGCATATACGGTAAAGTTTGCCAGGTTCAAAGCCTGTGATTTCAGTTTGTCGTTCATCTGTGAGAAGGGAAAAGTGACCTCAGTAATCACCCCTGCAGGGCTTTTTACATATGTATACTCGGAGTTTGGTTCCAGTAACTGATCGTTTTTATTTTGAATATGATTGATCTGGGTCACTTCCGGCGTAATGTTCAGACGCATGGCAGAGGTACGGATAGTATCCTTTCCTGCGGATGATCCGTCTTCGTCATTATATTTATAATGCACGAGGAGCGAAGTAAGGCTTACACTGAGAATAGTACTTTTTCCGAAATCTGTAGTGAAATACAATCCCGGGAAAAACTTTCTGAAATTATCCGCATCCGTCAACTGTCCGTGTCCTGCTTTTTTGTACTCGGTAAGAAATTTTTCGCCGAGAGCATTGGGAAGTTTCACATTGATCTCATATACTGTGACAGAACTTCCCGAAGTGGTTGTTTCCGTTCTGTAGGTGGAATTCTTGCCGGTGAATGTCTGTGTGCCTAAAGGTGCCGACATGTCGGCGTACTCCGTGGGATCGACATTGGAATAAACACTTATCCCTTTCAGTGATTTTGTCACCTCATATACCGATAACCCCATAGGGGAGAGTGAATCTCCCATCATGGTGGTGTAAGCAAGCTGTACTCTTACCGAGTCGATGGAAGCGTCCTCTTCGAAGCCTGTACCTTCAGCGAAGTAGAATTCGCCGATATATCCGGACTTGATAGTGCCGAAAATAGGGTCAGTATATTCACCTAATACCGGATATTGTGTTTTGGAAAATATGGAATCCACCCGAATGGTGTTTGCCTGCAACTCCAACGTGTCGATCTCCACCTTTAGGCGGTCTTGGCCGGGTTGAATAGTGAATCCTACCTGGTCGAGTGTGTCGTTGCACGAGACGGTGAGCAGAGCGATAAAGGCGATAACAAATACTCTGTATAGGGATTTGAATTTCATTCGTTTTATCAGTTTGTTTTCAATGACGCAAATATCTGAAAAAAATGTGGCAAATAAAAACCGGCGAAAAGCTTTCTCTTTATTTTTAAAGATATTTGTGTATAGGCTCGTTAAAAAAATAAATTCATTAAGGATTTTAACCGGATCAGCTGTCAATTTCCTCATAAAATGCATTGATCTCTTCCACCCTTTTGTCGAAATCGGAATGGTAAGGCAGGAATTTCACTCCTTTCTCATGAATGTATCGGATAATTTCAGGATCTACTTTTTC
>ENA-UOOI01000991-UOOI01000991.1-fermentation-metagenome-genome-assembly--contig:-NODE-991-length-32350-cov-8.888837_pt1 | contig 32350 bp, 25 predicted proteins | sample MGYA00245779_ERZ724027 | MGnify/ENA primary metagenome ERZ724027 (study PRJEB28704, sample SAMN03018318) | fermentation metagenome | biome: anthropogenic terrestrial biome; feature: soil; material...
GCCGAGCTCGCTCATCATGGAGCAGATGTTGATGATTTTTCCGTGCCCGCGCCGGATCATGCCGGGGATGACGGCCTTCGACACGATAAACGGGCCGTTCAGATCCACATCGACCACCTGGCGGAACTCGGCCGCGGTCATGTCGCACATGGGAATGCGCTTGATGATGCCGGCATTGTTGACCAGAATGTCGATCGGGGCGACTTCGGATTCAATCTTTGCGATGAGCTTTTTCACGGCGCCTTCGTCGGTGACGTCACAGACATAGCCGTGTGCCTTGATTCCGGCTTCCTCATAGGATTTCAGGCCTTTGTCCACCAGCTCCTGCCTGATGTCGTTGAAGACGATGGTTGCGCCCGCCTGAGAAAACGCTTTTGCAAGCGCCATGCCGATTCCGTAAGAGGCACCGGTGACAAATGCCGTTTTCCCCTTGAGAGAGAATTGATCCAAGATGCTCATGATAAAACCTCCTGCCAAATAGAATTTGTTGGATGATAAGACAATACGGATTGCTCCGTGGATGGATAAACTTAAATTGCCGCGGACCCCGCGGCGCCGGGAAGACGGAGATCGGTGGACTCACACCAGCTGATGGTGCAGCCGAGCATGCGGGTGACGGGCTTTTCCTGTTTCCCCGAAAGGATGTCGGAAAGGATCCGCATGGCCGCCCGCCCTTCCTCATAGACCGGCTGGACGATGGTGGTGATGCTCGGCACGGAAAACCGGGTCCACTCGGTATTGTCGAAGCCGAGAAGCCCGACGGTGTCCGGAATCAGGTTCCGAAAGTTCCCCAGCGCCAGGTAAACCGTGGGGAGCGCCCAGCAGGTCGGCACAAAAATCAGGGTGTGCCGGTTCAGGCGGAGATGCTCCGTTACGAAGGCGGCGATTTCGTCCGGCGTGGTGTCGGAACGGAGCAGCAGGGACGCACAGGTTTTCCCCGCTTTTTCCAGCACTTCGGAAAGGCCGGATGTACGGTCCTTCCTCGTGCTCAGCTGGCCGGGGTCGGCCGTCAGCATCAGAAAATCCTCGTAGCCTCTTGCGAGGCAGGCCTCGGCCGCCTTGCGCGTCGCGGTGCGGCTGTCGGTCCCGACGCGGCTGTTTGCCGCGCTGCGGGCCGAGCTGTCGAGAAAGACGATCGGAACGCCGAGCGTTTCCAGCTTTTTCCCCACGTCCGGAAACTGGAGCGTGGGCTGTACGATCAGCCCGTCTACTCCCATGTTCACCATGCGCTCAATATATTTGCGCTCGATTTGGCTGTCGTAATTACTGTTCCCCAATACGATCTGATAATCTTCCTGTAAGGTAATATTTTCAATTCCCCGGACAATCTGGTTGGAAAACGAGTTCGCAACGTCCCCGAGAATGACGCCCACCATCCTTGTCCGCTTCCGGTTCAGGCAGCGGGCCGCAAGATTGGGGCGGTACCGGGTCGTTTCAATCGCCTTTTCGATTCTCCGGCGGGTTTCTTCGGACATTTTTTCAAATTTCCCGTTCAAATAAAAGGAAACGGTTGTTTTGGAAGTACGGGCCAGTTGGGCAACCGTGTTGATGGTGACGCTGTTTTCCGGCATGGAAACCCTCCGAATCATCCTCTGAAGATATGTAAAACGGTTTACTGCATGGCTCTATTATAGTTCTTCCGCTTTGTTTGTCAAGCGGTGAATTCCTTTCCGTCACATGAAAACACAGGATTTCACTCTTCCTGGCGGCGAATTTTGCCCGGATGATTTTCCGGAAGAAAACCGGTTTACAATGAGACGATGCTTTTTTAAAATGATCATCGGCGGAACGATGCGCGGCATTTCATCCGAAAGGAGAACGCCGCGCCCGCTCAAACCCGGGAAAGGCGGTTTGGGCGGATGCGGCGATGCGGTCGCTTTTCGGAAGTTTCAGTCCCAGTTTAAATATTTCTGCGTATTTTCCACCATGAGGTCGAAGAGTTGTCTGGCGTCGTTCACGCTCAGCGCAATGCGGGGATCGTTCTGGAATACGCGGAAAGCGAAGTCCCTGTCTTTCCGGAGCCCGGCTTCCACCGTACCGGCCTGATTGACGGCGTGACGCATGACAAGGCCCAGAACGTCGTTCGGCAGGGAACCGGAAAACACCGGGGCAATGCTGTCCCTGCTGAACCGGGCGTTCGTTTCCACAACAGTGCCCAGGGGTAGATTGGCTACCTGGCCGCGGTTCGGCAGGTTGACGTTGCTGATTTTGTCCTTCAGCCCCAGCAGCGCTTTGATCAGCAGGATGCCTTCCTCCCCGGACGGCTTCAGCTCGAACTGTTCTTCCCCGGAGAGAAGCCGTTTGCTTCGCGCCAGGCGCTTGTGCAGATCCTGGATCCGGTAATCTACGGTCGTGAGGCCGAACATCCACTGGCGGACGGTTTCCGGGTCCTTCAGATAATACCAGGAGGGCAGGAATTCCGCAAGATGGCGGTCGCCGGCCGCCGCAATAAGCCCGTGGCGGAGGAAGAGGTCGAATTTTACCCGGTGGGCGCAGGCGAAAGAATCATTCATCCAGTTGGAATCGGTGTTTTCGGAAAAGCCGGTTTCATAGTACTTTTTGGCGAAATTCCGGTACAGCGGGAACAGATCCATCCCGCGGCAGGATGCTTTTGTGATCCAGGTGAAGTGATTGATGCCCGTTACGCTGATGTCGATTTCCTGCCGGGTCGCGTTTTCGATGCCCTTCTGGTCTTTCAGCATGGCGGCAAGCAGCTTCTGCGTGCCGAAAACCTCGTGGCAGCAGCCGAAGGCTTTGATTTGCGGGAAAACCGTGTACAGGGTGCGCACGCAGACGGACATCGGGTTGGTGTAGTTGATGACCCATGCGTTCGGGGAATTTTCCCGGATGGCCCGCGCAATTTCCACATACATGGGAATGGTGCGCATGGCGCGCAGAAATCCGCCGGGCCCCACGGTGTCTCCCACCGACTGGTAGATCCCGAATTTTTCCGGCGCGTGCACGTCGGAACGCATTTCCTCAAAAGTGCCGGGCAAAATCGAAATCACGACGAAATCGGCCCCGGTCAGCGCTTCTTTCAGGGAATCCGCCGTTTTATAGTTCCATTTTCCCACCGTATCCTTCCGTGCCGTCAGGGCGTTGCCGATGACGCGGTTGTGCTCCGCGGCTTCCCGGTCGATGTCGTACAGAGAAATCGTTCCGCCGAGCTGTCCGTCCATGGCAAGGTCGGTCATGAAGGTCCAGGCCCATCCTCGGGAGCCGCCGCCTATGTACGCGATGGAAAGATCGCGCACTCCGTTGTTTTCATAACGCATTTTTATGCCTCCCAATATTGATTTTTCTTTTCAAACTGCATTCAGTATAGTATAATATAAACATAGTTTCTAATGATATCTTGCCGATATCGGGAAAAAATTATTTTATATTGCCTTGTTGGGGGCGGCCATGGAGCAGACGAACGCAAAAGTTCTGTTTGAAGGGAAAATACCGGAGGTTTCGGTGGAGCAGATCCGGCGCGAAGGCAATTTCAGCATGGCGCGCCAGCATTTCCACAGCAGCTATGAAATCTATTATCTGCTGGAAGGGGAGCGCAGCTATTTTATTGAAAGCAAAACGTACCATGTGCTGCGGGGGAACCTGATCTTTGTCGGCTCCGGCCAGATTCACAAGACGACCATGATATCGCCGGTGCATGAACGGATCCTGCTGGAAATTTCGGAAAATCTCATGGAACGCTTCTGCCGGGAAACGGGAGTCTGTCCGGCGTTTTCCATGCGCAGCGGTGTGCTGAAGCTGGAAGAGCGGGAACGGAAGCGGGCGGAGTCGCTTTTGTTCCGGATCATTGCGGAACTCCGGGAGAAACGGCCGGCGTATGAACGGGAGATCCAGGCCCTGCTGGAGGAGCTCCTGATTTTTATTTTGAGAAAAGGCAATTCTTCCGAAAGGGAGTACCCGGCCGTAAAAAGCGTGAAACACCGGAAGGTGGGGGAAGTGGCCGATTATATCCGTGCCAATTTTTCGGAAATTTCCTCGCTTGACTTCCTCAGCGAGCGGTTCTATATCAGCAAGTATTATCTGTGCCGTATTTTCAAGGAAGTCACCGGAATGACGATCAGCCAGTACCTCAACGCAAACCGCCTGAAAGCGGCGGAAAGGATGCTGCGGGAGAGTTCCGACAGCATCATCCGGATCGCCGCGGCCTCCGGTTTCGGAAACGTGACTTATTTCGATAAGATTTTTCGGGAATCCATGGGGCTCTCGCCGTCCCAATACCGGAAATCCCGGGAAGATTCCCTCCGGGCAGGGGCAAATCATCGGGAAAGGGGCGGCCGGAATGAATCGAAGCCTGCTGAATGAGCTGAAACAGATCAGTGAGGAGGAGAAGGAAATCCTCAAGGGATCAAGGCTTCGGAAGGAACGCTACACGTTCGGGCGGGGGTTCCAGGTGGAAGACCGGAAGCTGCTCAGGCGGGGCCAGCTCATCGACATCCGGACGCATACCCGCTTTGCGGCGTTCCCAAGGCACACCCACAATTATGTTGAAATTCTCTACATGTACAGCGGAAGCACCACTCATATTATGGACGGAGGGACGGAGCTGAAGCTGGGAACCGGGGAAGTCCTGTTCATCAGCCGCGGCTGTTCCCACGAAATCCTTCCCGCTGGGATCGACGATATCGGCATCAATTTCATCGTGCTTCCGGAGTTTTTTTACACCGCGTTCGACATGATGGAGGGCAAAAGCATCCTAAGCGATTTTATTATCGAGAATCTGACGGGGAAAAGCGGAAAGATACCGTATCTCCATTTTCATGTTGCGGATGTCCTGCCGATCCAGAACCTTCTGGAAAACCTCGTCTGGTCGATCCATAACGGGACGTCCGACCGGCGCAGCGATGAGATTACGATGGGGCTTTTGTTCCTTCAGCTTTTGAAGTACGCGGGACGCGCGGAAGACGGGGAAAGCCGGCATCCGTTCGCGCTGAACGTCCTGACCTATATCGAAGAAAATTACGACCGCGCGACGCTTTCGGAACTTGCCGCGCGGGAACACTGTCCGGCCTATCGGCTGAGCCGGGCCGTCAAAGCGGAATTCGGCGTTTCATTTCAGGAGCTTCTCCAGAAAAAGCGCTTCCAGACGGCTTCGGCCCGCCTTACCGGGACGAAGATGCCCGTTTCCGATATCATCGCGTCGGTCGGCTATGAAAACAACAGCTACTTCTACCGGAAATTCCGCCAAAAATACGGGATGAGCCCCGGCGATTACCGGAAACTCCATTCCGCACGAGCCTGCAAATGAGGACACTGTTTTTACAAACGGCGTCCTTCTTTTTTCCCCCGATTTTTTTATAATGAGCATAGGAAGGGGGAAAATCGAATGCGGAAATTTCTTGCGGTCGACATCGGGGCGTCCAGCGGGCGCCATATGGCCGGGTGGCTGGAAGACGGCGTTTTCAAAATGAAAGAAATCCACCGGTTCCCGAACGGGGTCCTTCGGAAAAACGGCTGCCTGTGCTGGGATCTGGAAGCCCTTTGGGACCATATCCTGGAAGGAATGCGGCGCTGCGGGGAGGAAGGCCTGATTCCCGATTCCGTGGGAATCGACACGTGGGGAACCGATTTTGTGCTGCTGGACCGGGCCGGGAACCGGGTCGGCGGCGCGGTGGCGTACCGGGATGCCCGGACACAGGGGATGGATGTCCGTGTGGCGGAAAAAATCGACGAGCGGTCGCTGTATGAAAGGACCGGGATCCAGAAGCTGATCTTCAATACCGTCTATCAGCTGGCGGCCCTGAAAGAACAGGCGCCGGAGGAACTGGAGCGGAGCTCTGATTTTCTGATGATCCCCGATTATTTTCATTACCGGCTTTCCGGCGTGCGGCGCAACGAGTATACCGATGCGACGACGACACAGCTGATCCGTGCCGGTGAAACGGATTGGGACCGGGACCTGATCCGCCTGCTGGGATTGCCGGGGAAAATTTTTGGAAGAGTCGAGATGCCCGGGGCATCCCTGGGGGAACTTCGGCCGGAGATCCGGAAACAGGTCGGCTATTCCTGCCGGGTCGTGCTGCCGGCGTCCCACGATACCGGCAGCGCCGTGCTTGCCGTGCCCGCGGCCGGAAAAGATTTCCTGTATCTCAGTTCCGGGACATGGTCGCTCCTGGGGGCGGAAAACGAACAGGTCTGCTGCACGCCCGCGGCATACAGGGCCAATTTTACCAACGAGGGAGGGTACGGCAGGCGGTACCGCTTTCTGAAAAACATTATGGGTTCGTGGATGATCCAGAGCGTGCGGAATGAAAACGGGAAAAAACAGACGTTTGACGAGCTGTGCGGCCTGGCCGAACAGGCGAAGAATTTTCCTTCGCTGCTGGACGTGAACGACCCGTCGTTTCTGGCACCGGCAAGCATGTCGCGCGCCGTACAGGATTTTTGCCGGAGAACCGGCCAGCCCGTTCCGGGCACCTTGGGCGAAATCGTCAGCTGCATCTACCGCAGTTTGGCCAAAAGTTATGCGGAAACGGTCCGGCAGGTGGAAGACGTGACCGGGCGCCGCTTCAGCTGCCTGCACATTGTCGGCGGCGGCAGCAAAGACTGGTATCTCAACCGGCTGACGGCGGACGCTTTGGACATTCCCGTTTACGCCGGCCCCGCGGAAGCGACGGCGATCGGCAACCTGATGGCGCAGATGCTGTGCGCCGGCGTTTTCAGCGATGTCGGGCAAGCGCGGGACTGCGTTCGCCGTTCGTTCCCCGTTCAAAAAATACGGAAACCGTAGATTACTTTAGTAAGCAGAAATCTATCATATTTTCATGAACAAGGCGGTAGATTCGTACTGGAGAGGATCGTAGGCGAAACCCTAAGAAATAGAAAGGCGGGAGGATTCCAAATGAAGGCATATCAGGAAGCGCGGGAACGTTATGCGTCTTTCGGCGTGGATACGGAAAAGGCTTTCCGGGAACTGCAGAACATAAAAATTTCCATGCACTGCTGGCAGGGCGACGACGTCAGAGGATTTTTATTCCGGGACAACGCGCTGACGGGGGGCATTCAGACCACCGGGAATTATCCGGGCGCAGCGAGGACGCCCGCGGAACTTCGGCAGGACATGGAAAAAGCCTTTTCCCTGATCCCGGGCAAGCATAAGGTGAATCTCCACTCGACTTATGCGGACACGGACGAGAAGGTCGATCTGGACCAGCTGGAGCCGAAGCATTTCCAAAGCTGGGTCGACTGGGCAAAAGAACGGGGGCTCGGCCTGGACTTCAACCCGACCTGTTTTTCCCACCCGAAGTCGGAGAGCGGTTTTACGCTTTCCAGCGCGGATGAATCGATCCGTAATTTTTGGGTGGAGCATTGCAGGCGCTGCCGGAGAATCGGGGAATTTTTCGGAAAGCAGCTCGGCCAGAAGTGCGTTACGGACGTCTGGATCCCGGACGGATACAAGGATGTTCCGGTGGACCGCCTTGCGCCGCGGGAGCGGCTGAAGGAATCCCTGGACGAAATTTTTTCGGAAAAGCTCGACGAGTCCGCCAACCTGGACGCCGTGGAAGGCAAGGTGTTCGGGATCGGTTCGGAAAGCTATGTGACCGGCTCGCATGAATTTTACCTGGGCTACGCGGTAAAAAACCATAAGGCGGTCTGCCTGGATACCGGGCATTTCCACCCTACGGAATACGTCAGCGATAAGATTTCCTCCGTCCTGCTGTTTACCGACGAACTTTTGCTGCACGTTTCGCGTCCCGTCCGGTGGGACAGCGACCATGTCATCCTTTTGAGCGACGAGCTGCAGGAGATCGCTTTTGAGCTGATCCGCGACGGCCTTTTCCGGCGCACCCATATCGGCCTTGATTTCTTCGACGCCAGCGTCAACCGGGTGGCCGCCTGGGTGATTGGAATGCGCAATATGCAGAAAGCCCTTCTGCGCGCTCTTCTGGAGCCGACGCAGACCCTGAAACAGAAAGAGCGGGAAGGCGACTATACCGCCCGGCTGGCCCTGCTGGAAGAGATGAAGTCCATGCCGTGGCAGGCCATCTGGGATGAATTCTGCGAACGGAACAATGTGCCGGTCGGTGCAAAGTGGCTGGACGAAGCGCGTGCCTATGAACGGGAAGTCCTTTTGAAACGGTAAAACAACGGAAAGGGAAGGCAGCACTAATGAACAATATTTTTGAAGCGCCGTTTGTCCGGGAGATGTGTGAAACGACGGCCAATATGTACCGCCTGGGATGGGATGAGCGCAACGGCGGAAACATCAGCTGCCGCTTGGATGCCCCGATGGTGGAAGCGTACCTGGACCCCGGCAGGGTCCTTCGCACCCTGCCCCTCGATTTTGACGCTTCCCCGCTGGCGGGACAGTATTTTATCGTGACCGGAACCGGAAAATATTTTAAGAATGTCGAACATTGCCCGCAGGATAATCTGGGCGTCATCCGGATTCGGCCGGACGGCCGCGCCTACGAGATCCTCTGGGGATTCGAGGACGGCGGGCGCCCGACGAGCGAGCTCCCGACCCATCTGATGAACCATGTGCAGCGGCTGAAGGCGGACCCGAAGCATCGTATCGTTATGCACTGCCATCCGCTCAATCTTCTGGCGATGACCTTCGTTCATGATCTGGATGAAAAGAAATTCACCAAGACCCTGTGGCGCATGTGCACCGAATGCATTGTCGTTTTCCCGGAAGGAGTCGGCGTGCTGCCGTGGATGGTCTGCGGCAACGACGCGATCGGCCAAGCAACCGCCCAAAAGATCCGGGATCATCGCATTGTGATCTGGGCTGCCCACGGCATTTTCGGGACGGGTGAAACGATGGACGAGGCATTCGGTCTGATTGAAACGGTGGAAAAAGCGGCCCGGGTCTATATGACCATCGGGCAGATGTCGGTCCGGCAGTCCATCACCGACGTCCAGCTACGTTCCCTGTGCCGGGCCTTCGGTATCCGGCCGAGAGCCGGCTACCTGGATGTTTGACGGTATGCCGATCCTTAGGAACGGCAACTGCATGATCGCGCAATCCGGAGGGCCGACGGCCGTCATCAATTCGACGGCCTATGGCTGCATCAAAGAGTTTATGACGTTCAACGGGACGGCGACCGTCTATGCCGGGCTGTACGGGGTGCAGGGAATTTTGGAAGGAAAAATCCGGAATGTCAGTTCCCTGCCGCCGAGCCAGGTCGAATTTCTTCCCTATATGCCTTCCGCCGCGTTTGGTTCGAGCCGTTATCGTTTAAAGGACTTCCGGACGGACGACCGTGAATACCAAAAACTGTTTCAGATTTTCCGGAAGTACAACATCCGATATTTTTTTTATATCGGAGGAAATGATTCCATGGATACCGCGGACAAGATTTACGATTATGCCGGTTTAACGGGGTATGATCTGTCCGTTTGCGGAATTCCCAAAACGATTGACAACGATCTGGTACTGACGGACCACTGCCCCGGGTTTGGAAGCGCGGCAAAATTTGTGACGGCCGCCGGGGAGGATATCTGGTTCGACATCAATGCCTATCAAAAACCATCGGTCATGATTCTGGAAGTAATGGGGCGCGACACCGGCTGGATTGCGGCGGCTGCCGGTATTCTGCCGAATGTGATTTCCGGGTTCAACATCCTTGTTTATGTACCGGAAAAAGCGTTCGACGGCCCGTCGTTTCTGGCGGATGTAAGCAACGCTTTATCCAGAAAGAACAAATTGCTGGTTGTCGTTTCCGAAGGGCTGAAAGATAAAAAGGGAGAGTATGTCGGGCTTTCCGGGAACCAGAAAGACAGCTTCGACCATCCGCAGTTGGGCGGAGTCGGGAAATGCCTGCAGCGGTACCTGAAAAAGAATCTTCTGAACGATGTGAAGCTAATGCAATTCGGTGTTCTGCAAAGGTGCTCGATCCACTGCGTCTCGGAAACGGATCAAAGGGAAGCGGAAATGGTTGGCAGACAATCGGTCCGGTATGTGATGCAGGGGAAGAACGGATTTATGACCGCTTTGGAGCGGAACGAGGCAGCGGCAGGCTATGTCTGCGGTACAAAACCGGTCGGGCTGAAAGACGTTTGCAACCGCGTCAAGGCGGTCCCCCAGGCTTGGATTGGAGAAGGCGGGAAATGCAATACCGTGCAGCTCCTGCGGTATATGGCTCCTCTTATTTTTGATGTCAAAAAACGGGATGATTTTATGGGGATAAGGTATGTAGACCATATTGATGGCTTCAGAATATCAAAATAGATTTCGGTTTATGCTCAAAAGTTTTTATCGCGGCCAGATAGTAATTTTGAATATTTTATCTTTGCCTGTGAATAAGGCGGCTGGCCGCACCAAAGGCAATGCGGCCGGAACACGATTGAAAACAGGAAAGAAAGATGATATCATATGAACCAAGCTCTAGTTTTCGGTTACGTTTCGTCAAAGAAAGGCAATTTTACGTTGACGGACGCTGCGAAGACACCCGTCATTGAGACCTACGCGTGTTGATTCAGGAAAGGTTGGGATAAATGGAAACGCGTGTTGTGGATTTAGCGATATTTATGGGACAAAGCAATATGGCCGGCAGAGGTACGGCGTCCGAGGCGCCTGTCGTGCCGAAAGGGCACGGCTATGAGTTCAGGGCAATCAGCGACCCTTCTAGATTATACGATCTTGTTGAGCCGTTTGGAGCGGATGAAAACAATCCTTCCGGTATCTGTGAGCCCGGCAGGAAGACCGGGTCGCTGGTTTCGTCTTTCGTGATAGAATACTACAGCCTCACGAAAATACCTGTTGTCGGGGTCTCGGCGTCGAAGGGCGGTTCATCCATCAATGCGTGGCAGCCCGGAGGAAGTTATCTGAAGGATGCCATCGACAGGTTTGGTAGCGCGAGTCACTATTTGATCCGCCATGACTATCAAATCAGAAAAAAATTTATGGTATGGTGTCAGGGAGAAACGGACGGCGATCAGGAAATGCCGCCGGATGAATATAAAATAAAACTCCGGAAAATGCTGGATGCCATGCTGACCAAGGGACCTGAAATGTGCTTTTTAATACGGATCGGCAATCAGCGGGATTTGCCGGACCAATACAGAGGAATTATTCAGGCACAAACCGATTTTTGTAAAAATTATAAAAAGGCCGTCCTGGTTTCGACCAAGTTTGCTGAGATGTCGGCACGGAATTTGATGAAGGATTCCTTCCATTACCGGCAGGAAGCTTACAATCTTGTTGGTTCGGAAGCGGGGCGGAATACGGCGCTTTATATACTTCATCAATTCTACAAGGCTGTTTAAGTGACGCATGGTTCCGGCTCTGCGGCGATGGAGGCGGGCTTTGGCATAAGGCTGATCTGCCGCATCAGATGTGGCTGGACGGCCTTTTTATGGGCGGCCCGATTACCGCCGAGTACGCCGCCCGGTTTGGGCGCCCGCAGCTTTTCGACCGCGTGACCCTGCAGGCAAAGCTGATGTATCAGCATAACCGTGACCCGAAAACCGGGATGCTGCTGCATGGCTGGGATGAGAACCGGCAGGCGCCTTGGTCGGATCCGGATACCGGGTGTGCGCCGGAAGTCTGGGGACGGGCTCTGGGCTGGTATGTAACGGCAGCGGTGGATATTTTGGATCTTCTGCCGGTATCGCATCCGGACCGTTCGGTATTGCTGCGGATTCTGGGTGAGCTTATCTCCAGGATCGTTCGCTATCAGGATACGGCGGACGGCCGCTGGTATCAGGTGGTGGACAAAGGGAACAGAACGGACAACTGGCTGGAAAATTCCTGTTCCTGCCTGTTCGTTTATGCCATTGCCAAGGCGGTGCGCAAAGGCTTTATCGATCCAGAATATCGGGAAAACGCCAGAAAGGGATATGAAGGAGTGATCCGCAGCATCGCGTTTGATAAAAACGACGATGTCCAGATTGGAAATGTATGTATTGGTACCGGCATTGGGGATTATTCCTTTTATGTGAAGCGCCCGACCAGCGTGAACGACCTGCATGGCGTCGGCGCATTCCTCATTATGTGCGACGAGATAAATCTGGCTTAATTTTTTCATTGGGATGAAATCGGCGGTGCCGGCGTAGGTCCGGTTCCGCCCTTTCTATAACACTGCGCCGCATTCCGGTCATGACCGGAATGCGGCGCAGTTGGTGGAATTTCTCTTATGGTTTCTGCTTTTCGGAATGGAAGATTTTCCGGCTGATCTCATCCGCCAGGATGGACGCAATAATTTCACTGCCCTGGTCGGACGGATGCAAACCGTCGTATGTCATGAATGCGGCATCTTCCGGATAGGGATACGGATCCGTTTCCGGATGGCAGGGGATGTCGATATAATCGGGATATGGCACATTTGTTATGATCCCGTTCCGACGCAGCCGTTTGAAACGCACCGCATTCGCGGGGGTAAAACCGGATCGTGTATGAAGGTCGATTGGAACGATATCCCTGCCGCGGACCGTCCGATAAATCGTTGCCGCGACCTCTTTTAAGGTCACCCCGTTTTCTTCGCGATAACTGCCATGCGCCGTGTTCTGCACGTTGGAGATATAGACAAAGTCGCCCCGTTCCACCGGATTCATCACAAAAACGGGGGCGCCGGGGCGTACGGCATGAATCTTTTGGATCAGGCAGGCGAGGTTGCCAAGGATGGTCCCCTGGCGAACCTGTTCATAGTCCGTGCGGCTGCCGAGCGGCGTATGCCGCCTGAACCAGTCGTTCGTGCCAAGCAGTATAGTATAAAAATCGGCTTTGGGAATTTGTTTGTCCAGCCAGTCCGTCGTTGCGGAACCGTTGATCCCGATATTAATCAGGCGGACCTTCTCCGGAAGTTTCGTGAGCGTCCGCGTAAGATAACCCTTTTTCAGGCGGTATCCCGTTTCATCCAGATGGTCGTTTAAGTAGGTGAAAGAATCTCCAATCGCGCACCAGATCCGTTCACGTCCCATGAGTTAACCTTCTTTCCTGCATTTTTCCCGGTATTGAGTTGCGGTGCGGCCGTAAAACTTTTTAAAACTGTTGCTGAAATACTGGGGATTTTTGTAACCGGTTGCAGCCGCAATTTCATAGTTTTTCAGGCGGGTGGATTGAATCAGACGTGCCGCGTTCTCCATTCGTACTTTGATGACATAATCGTAGAGATTGATGTGGAATTTTTTCTTGAACACGCTGGTGAGGTAGCAGTGATTCATATTAAAATGCTCCGCGATTGTAATCAGGGAAAGGTCGCAGTTATCGTAATGCTGCTCGATATAACGGCGGATTTCCAACAGCAGATCGTCCACTCTGAAATTGATGTTTTGCAGTGCGGCCTGATAGGAACAGTATAGGTCGTTGAGATTGCGCATCGTGCTTCCATAGAAAAAGGAAGCATTTTTTCCGCCCAGATGGCGGCAGCTGAATGCGTTGATTTTCGCTTCGACCTGTTGCAGCCGGGCATAAAAGGTGGATTCCTCTTTGGCGTCGTTGTCCGTGTAGATCATGAAAATCTGAAGATTATCCATGCAAAAGAAAAAGCTTCCCCGATAGGTTTGCGTAAGTCCGGTACAGTAAGTTTCGATTTTTTTCCGAAGCTGGTCGTAAGACATAGAATCCAAATAATGCAGTTCAATGAAACCGACGACGCCAAGTCCGCGGCTGAGGTTGATATCAAAAGCCGTAAAGAAGGATTCATCCATCTGCTGAAAATTTTCTTTCAGCAGATGGGAAATATAATTCCGCTTGATGACGGGATATGTCCTGTTGAGAATATAATTTTCCGAGGATTCTTTCTTCTGAATGCTTTCGGCCTTTTTCAGGGCTTCAATGAGTTTGCCGTCATTCAACGGTTTTGTCAGGTAATCGACTGCATTCAGTTTCAGAACCTGCTGCGCATACTCGAAGTCTTTGTAGCCGGAAAGGAAAACAAATTTGATTCCCGGGTAGTAGTTCTTCGTGATTTGCGCCATTTCGATTCCGCTCATTCCCGGCATTTTAATGTCGGTCAGAATAATATCCGGCTGGTTGTTTTTGATGTAGTCGAGCGCTTCCATGGTGTCCCTCGCCGTATGAACCAGCTTCCATCCATATTTGTTCCAGTCGATTTTGCCGGCAATGCCACGCCGGATGATGGCGTCGTCATCGACAAACAGAATTTTCGTCATGTATGTTCCTCCTCGTATGGAAGTATCACAGTGACGTTGCTCCCTTTCTCAACTTCCGTTTGAATCTGAATTCCATATGGTTTGCCGTAGGCAATTTGCAGGCGGTCCTGCACATTCTTCAGTCCATAGGCGGGAAATGTCCGACTGGAATAGTCGCAGATGGGGCCGTAGAGGGAACGCTGGATTTTTTCGAGAATATTTTCCGGGATTCCGGCGCCGTTGTCTTTTACATGCAGTTTCAAAATTCTGCCTTCCCGCTCTACCATCACCCGCACGATCCCGTCGGTACGGCAGGGGCGCAGGCCATGGTAAACGGCGTTTTCAACCAGCGGCTGCAGGATCATCCGCAGTACGACACAATGTTCGAGACCTTCCGGGACCTCGATCGTGAATTGGAAATCCTCAAAGCGTGTTTGCAAAATGGACAGATACATCGAAATATGCAGCAGCTCGTCATGCAGGGGAATAAAAGATTTTCCTTTGCTGACGCCGATTCGGTAAAAAACAGCCAGCTGGTCGACCATTTTTTCCGCTTCTTCATTCTTATTGCAGGAGCAAAGCTCCTTGATGCAGTCGAGCGCATTGTAGAGAAAATGCGGATTGATTTGCGCAAACAGATACTGCAGCTGTGTGACCTGCTTTGCCCGCATTTCCCGTTCGATCGATTTTGAAAGAGTGTTGATACGCGTCAGAAGCGCGTTGATTCCGTCCGAGATCCGGACGATTTCACGGCTTCCGCTGACACGAATCGGATTTTTCATGTCCGGCGATGTAATTGCGTTCATCTGGTGCAGAAGACTGACAATCGGGTGGGAGAAAAAGCGCGGGACAATGATGTAATACAGGGCGATAAAGACCAGAATGGTTCCGGCTGCCAGAATCAAAAGCAGGTCAGAAAAGCTTTTATAGTCGATCAGCATTTCATTCAAGGGGATCACGGCCAAAATCCCGGTGCCACGGATGGAAATCGGCGTATATACGACATAATACCGGTCCGTTTGAAATGTGGTCAGACCGCCGGAATTTGCGGTATGGATATGTTCCCTGACGGCGTCAATTTCCTGACGGTTCATGTGCTCCATGGTGCCGGAGCCGAGCAGACCGCTGTCGCGAAACAGAATCTCCCCGTCGTCCCGGACCAATGTCATACAGCTGCTTTTTGTCAGCCGGCAATTTTTAATCTGGTCCAGAAACAGATCGTCCTTGATTTCGACGAAAAAAAATCCGTTCACTTTTGTATTTTCGGTCCCGAAAACCTGAAAGAGACTGAAGGTGGAAGGTTTGGAAGCCACCCAATGGTAAGGAAATTTCTGCGGATTGTACAGCCAGTCAAAGCGGTCCGCATATTCGGCATAATCGGAGTACCGAAAGTGAATCCGTGCGGCTGCGTCCGTATGAAAGCTGGAAGAGTAATAGCAAATGGAATAATCTGACAGAAAAAGCCCCACAGAGGAGATATGGGTGGAATTTTGCAGAACAAAATTTGTGAAAAGATTGGAAAGCTGCAGGTAGTCTGCCGGTAAAATGGCAGTTTTGTCAACGGAGATATTGCTTTCCATCGTGGCGAAAGAAGAAGATGCCGTCAGGCTCTGGGACAGGATTTTAATATTGTTGAGATCTTTGTCCAGAGAACTCTGTGTCTGCTGAACGAGGGACTGCGCGTTCGACTTCAGCAGGCCGGTGTATTTTGAGGTGCTTGAGAGGTAAAAGGCGGCGCAGCAGACCAGGATCAAAATCAAGAAGGGCAGCAGAATGACGGGAATAATCGCTTTCAGGGAAAGGGACGACAAATGCGCGTGCCGCTTTCTCATTGTTCTCACCTCCAGCTTGAGTTTCCATATCAGTCTATATATCAATTATAGCAAATGAGGCGGGCCAATCAAACCGGAATTTATGGATTTTGGACAGAAATCCTGGCCTTTTACACAAAACCGGGAGAAAATGGATCGGGCGTTAAACATGGACCAATGTACGTTTTTTATAATCGAAATAAGTCCCGTCCAACATGTTGGCCAGTGTGTTTGTCCGAATCAGCTCCAGCTGATTTTTCCCGTCCCGGACCCACTCTTTCCGGCAGGACCATTGGTACGGAGTAAACGGCCGGATTCCCAGAGATTTTCCGTTCAGGCGGACTTCCAGACAATCGAGACAACGATTGCCGAAATCGAAGACGACGTTAAATTTTTCGGGAAGCGGGGATTTCTTCATAGATATTTCTCTTTGAAACGTCATCGTCCCGCTGTAATACGGAAACCCGTCCACCACATTGCTGTTGAAATACGCTTCCCGCGGCATCGCCGTGATTTCATGGGATGGACTGACGCCGAATGTTCCGGTCAGGTAAAGCGGAGACCGAATGCCGTCGGAATCCTTTTCCGCTTTTACCAGAACTTTGACTTCATTGCTCCCTGTTTTCAGATAGGCTGTTATGTCCGCAAGCAGGTTGTTTGGATCGTTGATGAAGCGATGATAAAACGCATCCTTTTGCAGCAAACGGCCATTGATGAAAATCCTGGATTCACCGGTGATGGTTCTTTTGTCCAGCAGCAATTCCGTTTTTGGCGCCGGTTCCCGGATCATGACGTGGCTTCTGTAAGCGAGTTCCAGGGGATAGGATATGGAAATCCGCTTCGGCGTGCCAAATTCACTTTGGAATCCGTAATCTTCCGGCAGGAGAATCGGCGCTTCCGTACACTGCTCAATGAATGGCTTCGCTTCTGTTTTCCACCATTTCTTCCCGTCCCTTGAAATTTCAAAATCGGAGATGCGAAAGACATTGCCGCCTTCGATTGTCACCTGAAATGGCTGTTCCGTTGAGAAGATGACGGACTTTGTTTCCGTCTCCGAAAGATCGCTTTCAGCGTCAGCGCCCGACGGCCGCAGGCAAAAATAGCGGCTTGCGAGAGGGGGGATTTTCAGAAAGGCGCGTTTTGTCCAGGAGCCGAGCTTCGTTTCCCTGCCGGTTTCCGGGAAAAGCTCCGTCATGGTATAAGCGGTGCTTCTCCTGTTGCGGACCGTGCAGACTGTTTTTTCCATTCCCTGGTTGATCAGAAAAAGATAAAAGCTTCCGTCCGGACCTTTCCGGATTGCCGTGATAAAGGATTTTCTCGCCTGTTCCGAGGGCAGAAGCATTTCCACCGGTTCATCGGCAATCTTCTTGATTGCCGCAACCAGTTTTTCTTCGATTCCGGCATCCGAAAGAGAGCCGTCCGCCGCGAGCAGGGTGACATGTTCCGGATCGTGGGCAAGAAGGCCCTTCCAGCGCTTTTCCATTTCCTGATCCGTTTCATCCGGATCGAGTGAGCGGAAGGGAAGATTTCCGAGAAAAAGCAGATGACCGCCGGTCTGCGCAAATTTTTCCAGGACCCGGAAGGCCTTTTTCTCAAAAAACAACGAGGGCGGAACGATCACAAGGCGGTACGAGGCGTCTCCCAAAATCAGCCTGCCATTCTGAACTTGAAAATCCGGAAGCATTTCCGAATCGAGATGGTCATACTGAAGCTGGTTCAGCAGAATCGTCTTGGTTGTATCGACCCAGTCGTCCCGGATCCGGTCGCACAATTTCTGCTCCCTGTCCGATTCCCCGCAGTACGAGAATCCCTGAAACGGATTCCCCAGCAGGGCCCAGAGCGTCGGGACGGGATCCAGAACGGCTACGGAATTGATGGCCTTTGTATTGGACACCAGGGCGCAGAGCCTTCCCACATAGTCCGCAAGCGTCCGGTAATGCTTCCAGCACGGAGTCTGGTAAAAATGGGAGGGGGGTGAGTCGTGCTGGGTAATGGAATCGATCGTATAGAAAAATGCGTGAAATACGAAAAAGTTAATGCCGCTGCCGCAGAGCCGATCGATCATCCACCGGGCGTCCTGCAGGGTCATGGTCCAGCCGACGCTGTGGAAGCACTCGATCATGCACTGTTTCCTGCCCAGCTGACGGGCGAGCGAGGCCACCGCATTCGCGCTGTACCGAAACGCATGCAGGTAGTTGTCGTAAATCCATTCCAGGCTTCTGCCGGCTTTTTCATGTCCGGTGTCGCCCCCGGGTATCGTGCTGTACCGCTGGGTGGAGAGCCGCATATACGGTACTTCCGTGCAGTAGGCGATCCCGTTTTCCGCACACCAGTCTGAAACCTGTTTATGATAGGAAGCGACGAAAATTTGGTGTGCCACATCGTAAAGGTCGTAACGGATCCGGTAAGCGGAAGGCCAGGACGCGTCGTTTAACGCAGGAAGATTTTCCAGAATGGAATAGCCTTTGATCTTCTGAAAGGCTTCCGGCACCCTTTTCGACCACGGAACCGGACTCAGCATCCCGACTTCGTCGGAATAAATCCCTTTTACCGCGTTCGGAAAAGTTTCTCCGAATTCCCTTTTATATTGCTCATGCGTTATGGCGAGGAAGGACTTAACGGCGTCCGGATCGCACGGGTCGAAGAAGCTGCCGTAAAATTTGAAATCTTTAATCGGCTTTTCCGTATAGATTTCAATGCTCCATTTGCCTTCTGGAAGCGTTACATTGAGGACTTCCCTGGGACCGTAAGAGAAAAACCGCTTATGGTTATACGTGGTAAGGCCGGTCGTCTGGTATATCTCCGCCGTCTGGAGATTTCCGATGAATTCCTTCAACGCGAAAGGTCTGGAAAAGTCTCTGCTTCCATCCTCGCGGACCCGGTAAGCGGCGGCAAACAAAACCGTTTCCCAGCCCAGTCCTTTCTGAAATTCTCTTCCGCCTTCTGCTTCCAGCCGATAATGCTGCAGGATCGTATGCCGGGCTTCGGGGTGCTGCTTCAGCACTTCGCCCCCCGCCATCCCGCTGGGATAGGGGTATTCGTCGTAAAGCCATGATTCCAGTCCGTATTTTTCTGCTGTTTTGCAGGCATATTTTATCAAGTCGAACCATTTCTTTGAAAGATATGGGACGGTCAGTCCCTGTCTTGCACAGATGAAAAAGCCTCCCAGACCCTTTTCGTGCATTTCTTTTATTTGGCGCTCGATGCCGCCGGTGGTAATATCCCCGTTCCAAAACCAAAACGGTTTTATCCGATACTTGACGGGCGGAGCTTGAAATTCCAGCCTCAGATTATCCATCTGCCAAACCTCCCGTAATCTCCGGAACAGACCGAACAGTGGGAAACACTTTTGTGTTTTCCCACTGCACTGCTTTCGACGAAATTATTCCGGTTTCCTTGATTCATTTTTTGACTTTTTCATCGTACTGCTTTTTCAGCTGTGTCATTTGGTTTGCCCAATTGTCGAGGTACTGCTTCGCCGTTTCCTTGCCGAGAAGGACGTTCTGAAAATCCTTTGCCAATGTATTCTGGTGCAGATCAAAGTAGCCGCTTACATAGATCGGCAGCGTGGCAAACTTTGTGTCGCTGCTCAGGAAAACATCCGCCGCTTCTTTGATCGGTGCGGATTTCTGCACCCAGTCGTCCTTTAAAGCTTCCTTGTTGCACGGGACGTCGCCAAACGCTTCATTCAACTTGCTGTCCGCTTTATGCCCGGCCAGATAGCTGATGAATTGGAATGCTTCCTTCGGATGCTTGGAATTTTTGAATATGGAGAGGTTTGCTACACCGTTGGAAACAATCACGGTCGAATTTTGGATGGATTTGAGTTTGATTACGGCGCCGCAGTCTTCGCCGAGGGCGCTTTTATTCACACTGTAGGAACCGATATTGGCAAAAATCATTGCGGCGGAACCGGAACCGAACGCGGAAAGCATCTGTGTGCTTGCGTTGGTAATGTCGCTTTCCGGCGTATAGACATTGTAAAGTTTCGCGAATTTTTCAAGGAACTCCACATGTTTTGGATCGTTGATGGTCGACTTGCCGTCTTTGTCAAACATATCCGTGATTCCGGAATATTGGTACAGCATCTGTTCCAACTGCTGGGAACTGCCGGCACCGCCGCGGATCGAGAAACCATAGACACCGTTTTTCTTGTCCGTTAGTTTTACAACGTCCTGGAAAGTTTCATCCCAGGTTGTGGGAGCGGAAAGTCCTGCTTTCTTGAAAATCGCTTTATTGTACCAGAGAGTAGGGATTACGAAATACTGTGCAAGGCCATAGGTTTTGCCGTCCGGCGCGGTGTCTTTGATGCTTTTTTGGATTGTATCGACCAATTCGTCCTTGGCGTCCCAGGTGCTGATAAAATCGTCCAGAGGGAGAAGTCCGTCTTCTGCCACAAAGTCGTTCAACCAGTACTGATAAATGACCCCGCAGTCCGGAGCGGTTTTGGACTGGATGGCCACGTCGAATTTTGATTTTGCCTGATCGGATGGAAGTGGGACATATTTTACCGTGATGTTTGGGTTCTCTTTTTCAAATTCGCTGATCAAGTCTTTATAAACCTTCGTATGTGCATTGTCGGCCAGATTGTCCCAGTAAGAGAGTTCCACTTTTTCCGATGAGCCTTTGTCTCCGGCGCTGCCTGCGCTGCCGGACGAGGCCTGGTTATTTCCACAGCCGGTTAAGGTTCCTGCCCCCATCACAACCGCCAGCAAGAGAGCAGTCAGTTTCTTTTTCATTGACAATTTTCCCCTTTCAAAAAATGGATTTGGTTCGGCCCCGTTTGCTATTCACCTTCTCCCGACAGAGCCTTTTATAAGAATCAAGATAAGCGATCCCATTGTCAGCCTTTTACCGCGCCTGCGCTGAGGCCTGTCACCAGGTATTTCTGGAGATAAGCGAACAGCACGACCGGAACCGACATTGAAATGATCGCCCCCGCCGCAATTGCGCCGTAATGGACTCCGTATTCGCCCTGCATCATATTCAGCCCGATCGGGATCGTGTATTTTGCCGGATCGTTCAGGAACATGAGGGCAAACATGAACTCATTCCAGCATCCGATCAGCGCGAAAGCCGCAACCGTGACAATGCCCGGTACCAGCATCGGCAGGACTACTTTAAGCACACCTTGGAAACGGTTGCATCCGTCGATTCTTGCGGCTTCTTCCAACGCGACTGGAACATTGTCCACAAAGCCCCGCATCAGGATACAGCAAAAGGGAAACTGGAAGGTAACATTAACCACAATCAGCGACATATGTGTGCCGATCAGATGGATGCCGTTGAAAATATTGAACAGTGGAATCAGCATGACAGCGGCGGGAATGAACTGGATCGCGAGCAGCAACCCGAGAAATATGTTTTTCCCCTTGAATTTATAACGGCTCAGCGCATATCCGACCATGATGGAAAGCATAACGATAAAAATGACGGAAAGAAGGCTTACCTTAATACTGTTGAAAAAATATTGATCGAATCCGACATTTGTCCACGCGTCGATAAAATTGGATAGGACCGGGATCCGGGGCAGATAGGTGACGGACTTTGACAAAATTTCGGACTGCTGTTTCAAGGAAGTATTGACCGCCCAGTACAACGGGAACATAACGAAAACGCTGGCAATGAGGACCAAAATCCACCGCACGAGGGCCGCGCTCTTTTTTTCTTTCATTGCAGATCACTTTCCCTTCCAAATCCCGTGGCCCCAATATAAATGACGGCAACGACAGCCAATAGGAAGAAACTAATCACGGAAATCGCCGATCCGTATCCGTAATTATTGGTTCTTAACGCTTGGTTTGCAATCAGGAGGCTGAGTGTTGTGGTTTTCCCTACCGGTCCGCCGCCGGTCAGGGCATAAATCAGGTCCACACTGTTAAATTCCCAGATTGTGCGCAGCAGAGTTGTAAGGATGATCGTTTCCTTCAGAAGCGGCAGCGTGATGTGACGAAAAACTTTTACCCGACTGCAGCCGTCGACTCTGGCCGCCTCGTAGATGTCCTGCGGGAAACCCTGCATCGCCGCGAGAAGGCTGATGGCGAAAAACGGGATGCCCTTCCACAGCTCCGCGATAATCACGGAGTTTAACACTACCTTTGTATTTGCGAGCCAGGCGATATTCTGGCTGATCCACCCGGCTTTTTTCAAGATGTCGTTCAGGACACCGAAATTTTGGTTGAAAATCAGGCTGAACAATACGGCGGTCAGGACGCCGGACATCGCCCACGGCGCGAAAATGATCGCGCGGAAGAATCCGCGTCCCCGGAACTTCTGGTTTAGCAGGAGGGCAACGATCATGCCCAGGACTAACTGCAGTACGACTTCGGCCACAACCCATTTGGCGGAAACGAGCAAAGCCTCATAAAACTCGTTTGTTGTGAAGATCTTTTTAAAATTGTCCAGCCCGCAAAAGCCGTTTGCGAACGGCATTGTCGGGTTATAGTTTTGGAAGGCCAGGTAAAAAACGGTTCCCAGCGGATAGATCATGATTCCGGCAATCAGGACAATGGCCGGAAAAATCAGGATATAAGGCGTTTTTGCGACTCTTTTTCTCCCGGTTGTGAGAGTATGTAAGGCGATTTCATCTGCGTTTTGCATTTGGATCTTGCCTCTCTTCCAGCTTCCCATTCGAATTTTATAACAGTTCCATAAAACATTTTCAATTTACAAGTTATATTTAATCATTTTTGTATAACAAAGTAAATTCGATAAGTTTAGCAGTTTGTTATAAAATTTTTCGAAATCCTTATTTGCTCGATTATCCGACCTCGGCAGAACGGAAGCATCTCCGTTGCCAAGGGCACGGTTAAAGGTATGGGACCGGTGAGACCGGCGGGTCCATAATCTTCTTGTCACTTTCCGGAAGGACTTGGACGTCCGCGGCCAGTCGGATAAAAAGCGTTTTTTTGAACAGATTTCCATGGTAAATTGAATTCCTTTTTTGGCGATTTGCCTCTATACTTATAGAAGCAGATGTACATTTTAAATAAATTTAAAGGAGGATGTTCAATGAAAAAAGGCATTGTGGCACTGATCCTCGCCTCGATCCTGACCCTTTCCGTGTTTTCAGGATGCGGCAATGGCGGGGGAAGCTCGGCCGGCAAAACGGCTTCCGGCGGTTCGTCCGGCGGCACAAAGGTCATCCGCGTTGCTTGGTGGGGCAACCAGGTCCGCAACAACAGGACAGCGCAGGTCCTCAAGGCCTACTCCAAAGCAAACCCGGGCGTGACCTTTGAGACCGAGTTCACGGATTGGAGCGGCTATTGGGACAAAATGGCGACGCAGGCCGCTTCCAATTCCCTTCCCGACATTATTTCGATGGATTATCAGTATCTGAAACAGTATGTTGTTAAGAATCAGCTTGCCGACCTGACTTCCTACGTTGGGAAATCACTGAACCTGAGCGACGCGCTGGACGCGACAGTTTCGCCGGGTAAAGTTAACGGGAAACTGTATGGCGTAAGTCTGGCTACCACGTCACCGGCGCTGATCTACGACAAGGAAACCGTGCAAAAGGCCGGCGTGACGATCAAAAACGGGATGACGCTGAGCGAATTTCTGGACGCGGCGAAAACCATCAAGGCCAAGACGGGAAAAGGCGCTGATTTTTGTTACCCCAACGGCGAAGTCTATATGGAATACCTTGTAAGAGGGCAGGGCAAAGTCCTTTTCACGGACGGCAAGCTCGGCATTGACAAGAGCAGCTATGTGCTTCCGTTCTTCAAGCTGTTTGAGAATGGAGACAGCTATCTTGCCCCGGCAGAAGTCCTGGAAGCTTCCGTCGACGCCGGCATCGAGCAGGGGCCGCTTGTGACCGGAAAGGTATGGAGCACGTTTACGACGTCCAATCAGTTTTCAGCCTTCGCCGCCGCCGCGAAAAAGTCCCTGGGCATCGCAACGTGGCCGGTTGGGGACAACGATGTTCAGAAGGCCATGTACTTAAAACCGAGCATGTTTTTCTGTGTTTCCAACAACTCTGACAATAAAGAGGAATGTACAAAGGTGATCGATTACTTTGTCAACTCGACGGAAGCCAACGATGTTCTTCTTACTGACAGAGGCGTGCCCATTTCCAGTAAAGTACAGACTCATGAAAAGACAAAAGTAAGCGCTACTGACAAACAACTGTTCGACTATATTGCGACGATCGAAAAAGATTATTGCTCCCCCGTTAATCCGCCTTCTCCGGACGGCATGACGGAAGTCGCGACACAGGTCCATAAGCTTACGGAACAAGTTCTTTTCAAAAAATTAACCGCCCAGCAGGCGTCCGATCAGTTCTATACGCAGGCGAACCAGACTCTGGCAAAAGCCGGGAAATAACCGGTTCCGCATCGGATCGTTTCATTGAACAAAAAAGCATCCCTGTCCGGCCGTGTTTTGAATACCGTCCTTCAAGGCACGGCCGACGGGGTTTGTTATGAATCAATCGGGACAATGGACCGGTTGGTAGATATTTGCAGGTGATCAATAATGACAATCTCACAACGGCTGAACAAAGAAAATACGGCGGGATACATTTTCATATCGCTTTTCATCATCGGCTTTCTCGCCTTTACCATCGTGCCGATCGGCGTGTCTTTTGTTTTGTCTTTCACGGACTACGACATTCTTTCGGCTCCGACTTTTATAGGGCTCAACAATTTTAAAGAAATGTTTCAGGACCCGACCTTCTGGCAAAGCATGGGGGTTACGTTCTATTACGCTTTGGTCTCCGTGCCTCTGCGCCTGATTTTCGCGCTTTTGGTTGCGATGATTTTAGTCCGGCCTTCCAAGGCGTCGGGAGTTTACCGCGCGGTTTATTACCTGCCGTCCATTATCGGCAGCAGCGTTGCGGTTGCGGTCCTCTGGAAAAGGCTGTTCGCAAGCGACGGGGCCATCAACGCGCTGCTTGCCCTGGTCGGCCTGCCGAGTGACACGGCGTGGCTCGCCCAGACCAATACGGCGCTCTGGGTTTTGATTATACTGGCCGTGTGGCAATTCGGTTCTTCCATGCTGATCTTCCTTTCCGGGCTGAAGCAGATCCCGGTCAGCTATTATGAAGCCGCGACGATCGACGGCGCTTCCGGTCCCAAAAAATTCTTCAGCATTACCCTGCCAATGCTTACGCCGGTGATCTTTTTCAATCTGGTCATGCAGCTGATCAACGGTTTTATGGCATTCACACAGTGCTACATCATCACGGGCGGCAAACCTTTAAATACGACGCTGTTCTATTCCGTTTACATGTACCAGTGCTCTTTTCAGTTTAACAGGATGGGGTACGGCTGTGCCATGGCGTGGATTATGCTGATTCTTGTGGCGGCCATGACGGGCATCCTGTTCAAAACATCGAACAAATGGGTCTATTACGAGTCGAAATAGAGGAGCGCGAGACGAATGAGTGCCAGGAAAAACAGAACCGTAATTTACCATATCCTTGTTTGCCTTTTCGGCCTGGTCATGATCTACCCCGTGCTCTGGATGATTATGAGTTCCTTCAAGAATTCGTCCGAAATCTTCCAGAATGCGGATTCCCTGCTTCCCGCAAGCTTCAAATTTTCCAATTACGCAAACGGATGGTCCGGATTCGGCGGGGTATCCTTTTCCGTCTTCTTCAAAAATTCGTTTGTCATTTGTATTCTTGCCACGGTCGGCACCGTTATTTCCTCCGCGATCATTGCATACGGATTTGCAAGGTGCAATTTTAAATTCCGGAATTTCTGGTTCGGTTGTATGCTGATTTCCATGATGATGCCGTTTCAGATGATTATGATCCCCCAGTTTATCATCTTCAAAAAGCTGAACTGGGTCGGCACGTTCCTTCCGCTGATCGTTCCCTATTTTTTCGGCCTGCCGTTCGGTATTTTCCTGATTATGCAGTTTATCCGCGGAATCCCGAAAGAGCTGGACGAAGCGGCGAAAATTGACGGATGCTCTACCTACGGGATTTTTGGACGCATTATTTTGCCGTTGATCGTGCCCGCGCTGATTACGACGGCGATTTTCCAGTTTATGTGGCGCTGGGACGATTTCCTCGCGGCGCTGCTGTTCCTGAATAAACCTTCCCGGTATCCGGTTTCGCTGGCTTTGAAAATGTTCTCCGACCCGTCTGCCCAGTCCGACTGGGGCGCCATGTTCGCCATGGCAACCCTGTCTCTGGTCCCGATTTTCATTATTTTTATCTGCCTTCAGAAATACCTGGTGGAAGGGATCAGCACGACAGGGATGAAGGACTGAGCCTGGACCGCCGTACCCCGTTCGGGTGACGGCGGAGAAAAATTCAGGCATTTTCGGAAAAGAGGGTTTCCCGTGTCAGACTATTTTGAAAGCTGCAAAAGCATCCGGTTTTCGCAGGGGCTTGATACGAACGGCATCCTGGCGACGGTTGCGAATCGATACCTGAGCTCCAATCCGGCCCGTCCGTTTGTCTTTCGCCTGTCTTCCGCCAAAGGATTTCCGCGCAACGGCGCATACCGCTATGTCTTCGATTTTCAGAAGATCTATCCCGACGCGGAAAACGAACAGTCCGTTTTCGCCTGGGCGAAAATCTGGAGCGAGGAGGACGGTCCCCGGCCGTTTCTGGCGGTTCCGTACAGCCCCATGCGGGTCTTTGTCAATGAGGAGCCGGCTTACCGCTCCGATTATTATGAGGAGAAAAACGGGACGGCCCGCGGTCCGTTCCAGGCAACGCTGCGCAAAGGCTGGAACAGTATTGTACTCTGCTTTGTGAAAACGTCCCTGGGCTTTGGCGGAGAATTCGGCTCTTCGTTTTTCAAATACACGCCCGTCCATTTCCTGGCGCCGACCGCGGAACGGGACGGCCGGGAAGGGTTCCTTTATACGCTTCCGTTTTCCGGGGATGGGCAGAGTGACTTTCCCACGCTGGGAATGTCGGAAGCGGAGAGCCCGGTTCCATGGTTCCCGGATGCCGGCTGGAGCGAAGAAAAAATGCGGCTGGGACAGCTGGAGCGTATTTTCGGCAGACATCCCGGGCGCTATGCGTATGGTTGGGCCAAGATTTTTCTTCTCGGCAACAACGGCGTATATGAGCTCTCCGGACGGTGCGCGGGCCGCTTATCGCTCTTTGTCAATGGGGAAAAGGTGTTCGAGTCGCAGACGGACGGTGCTTTCCGCCGGGCTTTTCAGACCCCGGGGCGCGGCCTTTGCGACATCGTTGCGGAAAGTGAATGCGGAACGGACAGCTGGGGGTTTCAGCTTGCCGTTGACTGCGGAAGCCGGAAAGCGGGCTTTTCCAGTCCCTGCAATGTCAAGGGAACGAAGGATCCATGGATTTACGCCGGAACTTTCTCCGAACGGCAGAGCCCGGAGTCGGTTGCGACGATGAGCCGTCTGTTCCGGACCGACGACGGCGACGATTACTGGCATGCCGATCTGCCGGATCGGTATGTCCGGCCGTTTCTGGAGTCGGACAATTTCGGCCAGTGGAACTATCCGGTCGGGGTGACGCTGTACGGGCTGATGCAGGCCGGTGAGATGCTGAAGCGGCGGGATATTCTCGATTATGTCGAGCAGCATGTCCGGCTGTGCACGGAGTTCTATGAATATGCGCTTTGGGATCGGAAGAAGTTTGGCGCCGCCGGCGTGGACGCCCAGATTGCGTCGATCGAAAGCCTGGACGACTGCGGGTCGTTCGCTTCGACGATGCTTGAGCTTGCTTCGCGCGAAAAGCTGCCGGAAGCGCGAAAAATTGCCGACACGGTGGCCGATTTTATCTCCAGCCGGCAAACGCGTCTGCCCGACGGGACGCTCTACCGCCTGCGCTCTTCGCTTGCGGAAATGAAAAATACCGTCTGGCTGGACGATCTGTACATGAGCGTTCCGTTCCTGGCACGCTATTACCGGCTGACCGGCGATCCGAAATATCTGGACGACGCGGCCCGCCAGTTTTTCCTGTACCGGGAAAAGATGCTGATTCCGAAACTTGAAGTAATGTCGCATGTTTATTATACCGAACGGAAACTTGCGAGCGGAATTCCCTGGGGGCGGGGAAACGGCTGGGTCCTGTTTTCCCTTTCGGAGCTGCTTTTGGCCATGCCGAAGGATTACCCCTGCCGCGGGAACCTTCTTTCGATGTTCCGCGCGTTCTGCGACGGATGCATCGCCCTGCAGGGCGAAGACGGTATGTGGCATCAGGTATTGAACGACAGCGATTCCTACGAAGAGTCGTCCTGTTCTTCCATGTTTGTAAGCGCGATTGCGCGCGGGGTCCGCTGCGGGTGGCTTCCGGACGAGGGCGGAAAATATATTGAAGCGGTCATAAAAGGCTGGACCGGGCTGACCGGAAATGCGGTCGACTGCGACGGTAATATCTACGGCATCTGCAAAGGCTCGGGGCATTCGTTTACGCCCCGGTATTATAAATACGAGCTGAACTGGATTTTGAACGACTGCCACGGCATCGGGATTCTTCTCCTTGCCGGGGTGGAAACCCAAAAGATGATGGATTCTTTTTGTCAGGAGGCATGAGAATGGAACGCGTTGCATTTCGGATGAAAGTGTTTCCCGGCTGTTATGACGAATATCAAAAAAGGTACGACCATATCTGGCCCGAGATGAAAAAGGAGCTTCTTGCGCACGGCTACCGGTCGTATTCGATCTATCTGGATCAGGAAACCGGCTGCCTTTTCGCTTACGCGGAGATCAACGACAGGAAACTGGCGGATGAAATGGCCGATACGCCGATCAACCGGAAATGGTGGCATTTTATGAAAGACGTCATGGAAACCAATGAGGACGAAAGCCCGAAAAGTGTCGAGCTTCCGGAAGTATTCCATCTGGAATAGAGCCGGTTTCCAGACCGGGGCCGTTCCGGTGCCGGCTGTTTTGCCGAATTCTGCCGGCCGGCGGAATTCGGCCTGATGTTTGTGCAAATCGTGGTTTCATCATTGGAAAAGTTCCATCAATTCAGTATAATATTACAGGAAGCGCCCCACGAATCGCTTTTTGTATTCGGAAAGGGATGGAACAATGAAAACCCAAACGACATGGCGGACCCGGATTGGAAACATCAGGCTAAAACATAAATTTTACCTGATTTTGCTCTTTGTCGTGTTCAGCATCAGCATCGGCGCGATCGTCAGTTATCAGTTTATGCTGAAGAATTACAACCGGATGATCTACGCCAAGACAGCGGAAAATCTGACGGCCCTGTCGTCGAAGATCAACGACAATCTACAGACAATTCAGGATACGTCCGGCCTGATTGCGGTCAGCAGCGGGATTCAGGATCATCTGTCCGTTATAAATGACCCGGACTCTTCCAGAATGGATTATTTGAATTCGCGGCAGGCGGTGATCCGATATTTCACCGCCAACTTTTCCTCCAACCCCTACATCATGGAAATTTCCATCCTGGCGAAGGACGGGACGGTCATTACGTTCGGACGGGATTCGTCCCCGGAGTCCCGGTCCGTACAGAAAACGATGAACGACGTTTTGCGGGAAAACCAGGGCGGCACCAGCTGGATCAGCACCGGCCGCAGCGATTCCAGCATCCTTTGCATCCGGGCAGTCCGGAAAGTGAAAAATTTAAGCCTGAAGAATATCGGCCTTCTGGCGATCCGGGTCGATCTGGAAAAAATGGTTTCGGATGCGCGGGAGAGCATGGGGGAGAGCGGGGACACGGAACTGTTCATCCAAGTGGGTTCCGCCGCCATTTATCCCGTGGGCAGCCCGAGCGGGAAAGAGCTGGGGAGTCTGCCGCCGGCGGAAGGCCCCTATCAGATTGTCAACTTCGGCGGAAACCGGAAGTTTGTGGTCCGCAGCAGTCTCGACAACCTGCACTGGACGTGCATTTCCCTTACGAATTATAATCAGATTTTCCGTTCCCTGGTGTTTTCCAACATCCTTTTTATTGCAATCGTCGTCATTATCGCTTTCGCTGCGATTTTTGTGTCGGATTATATCGTCCGAAAAATTTTGCGGCATATCAATATCCTGATTGAAAAGCTGAACGATTTTAAAAACGACAGCGCTCCGCCGAAGAAAGCGGAGTACGATTATTCCAACCGTATGGATGAACTGGGCGCCATGCACCGCGGTTTCGACAATATGGCGAACCGCATTAACCAGCTGATTCAGGAGAATTACGTCAAACAGCTTCTGATTAAGGACACGCAGCTGAAAATATTGGAGCAGCAGATCAATCCCCATTTTTTGTTTAACACGCTCGAATCGATCAACTGGATGGCAAAGGTAAAAAAGGAAAATCAGATTTCCGTGATGACGGAGTCCCTTGGTTCGATGCTCCGGTATACGGTCAATGAAAAGGCGGATGTCGTCCCCATCTCAAAAGAGCTGGATGTCGTACAGAGTTATATGGCGATCCAGCAGATCCGCTTTGACGACCGCCTGCGGTTTACGGAAGAGGTAGACCCGAGCCTGCTTTCCGTCCCGGTTCCCAAGATGTGCATTCAGCCGCTGCTGGAAAACGCCATTCAGTATTCCGTTGAAAAGAACGTGGATGGGTGCAGCGTCGATCTGTCCGTTTTCCGGGAAGGCAAAACCGTTGCCATCCGGATTCAAAACGAAGGGTCCCGGATCGACACCGACATCCTGAACAAAATGGAAACAAAAAAAGCCGGACGCAAAGGGAGCGGAATCGGCCTGGCCAATATCAACCGGAGAATCCAGCTGATTTTTGGCTCTCAGTACGGGCTTTTTTTTCAAAACCGGGATAACCTTGCCATTGTGACGATCCGCGTACCGTTTGCTGCGGACAAGGGGGAATCGGAATGCTGCGGCTGATTCTGGCCGATGATGAAAAAATAATACGGGAATCCATCAGCCGCCTGATCGACTGGAACCAATATGGAATCGAACTCATCGGAACCTGCCGAGATGGAATCGAGACATACAATATGATCCTTGACGAATACCCGGATGTCGTCATGACGGACATTAAAATGCCGGGCCTTGACGGGCTGGACCTGATCAAAAAGGTGAACGACATGCAGCTGGATACCGAGTTTGTGATTCTGTCCGGCTACAGCGAATTTGAATTTGCGAAGAAAGCGATGGAGTTTGGCGTAAAATATTATCTGCTGAAACCGATCAGTGAGGACCAGATCCTTGACGCAATGGAAAAAGTGAAAAGGGACCGGGAAAAAAAGCAATCCATCCATCATTTGAAGGCGGAAAAGGAGTCTCTGTCCAACCAGTTCCAGCCGATCATCCGAAAGCAGTTTATCATTGAAAGCATCACTTGCGAGGGCAATTTTGAAAGCCTGCTTGACCGGTATGTCCCCCTGTTTCAGTTCGATAAGGGGAACTTTGCGCTCTACTACATTTCCTTTTTGGAGCAAAATGACCTTCCGCATTTTTTGCGCGAGTTTGCTTCGATCTGTTCCGCGTGGGATTGTCATCCCTGCTTTCCTGTTTTATATGTGAAAAATACCGTTTCCTTCCTTGTGAATTACGGGGAAGCTGCCGATCTGTCGGGATTCGACCGGGAACTGAAATCCCTGAAAATCGGGAAAGTGGGTCTGTATTTTCAGTGCCTGCATTTCTCCGGGCTGAAAAAGCTGTTCGGGAATTTGGTCCCCAATCTTCAGCGCTATGAAAAAATTTATCTGATTGCGGGAAACGGCGCGCAAAACGAGATCTATAATTATGGAAAATTTTTTCGGAATATCGACGATGTGGCCAATTCGATTCTCCGCGGCCCCGATTCCGCCGAAAAGACGGTCCGGGATTTTTTCCGTACCATCCGCGACCTAGAGCTTGTGCGGACCCTTTCGTCCAAACTGATGGTGCAGGTCGATTTGCGCGAGGGCGGGCCCGGTTCCTGCCCTCCGGCCTGCTATTTTCAAAAACTTTATGAATGCAAAAATCCGGATGAGGTTGTGGAGCTGACGGTCCGTTCGCTGAAAACAGAATTATCCCGGACGGAACCGGGACACAGCAGTTATATCCGGCAGATCGTAGGGTATCTCGACCGGCATTACGGAGACGCCAATCTGTCCCTCAAATGGATTGCGGAAAACTATATTTTTATGAATGTGAACTACCTGAGCAAACAATTCTGCAAAGAAACCGGCGTCAAATTTTCCTGTTATCTGAACCGTCTCCGGATGGAACACGCAAAAGAACGGATTACGCGCCAGGATGTTCCCAAGGTGAGCCAAATTGCCAGCGAGGTGGGGTTCGGGGGGAATTCACAGTATTTCAGCCAGGCGTTTAAGAAATTTTTTGGCGTTACGCCCAGCGAATACATCGAACGGAACCGTTCTGCACAGTCAAACAAGTAGGCTGTATGAAGCAGCCGGATGTGGCTCGCTTCCTGTGTAAAAGCAGGCGGCAGGCCATTTGCCCTTTACATATTACGATACCCTTTAAAAACTGTGCCGCCATTTTCCCCAACCAGCAGGCGAAAAGAGCCCCCAAAAAATTCAATCCCATGCTCATGCCGCCCATAAGAGATTTGGTCGCCGCGCATGATATGATATAGCGGAGCCCTGAAATTGCGAACTTCTTTTGACACGACC
>ENA-UOOI01000993-UOOI01000993.1-fermentation-metagenome-genome-assembly--contig:-NODE-993-length-32315-cov-15.574830_pt1 | contig 32315 bp, 32 predicted proteins | sample MGYA00245779_ERZ724027 | MGnify/ENA primary metagenome ERZ724027 (study PRJEB28704, sample SAMN03018318) | fermentation metagenome | biome: anthropogenic terrestrial biome; feature: soil; material...
TAAAAAATGAGGAATTTGTTCTTTTTTATCAGCCGGTAGTTGATATGAAAACAGGGAAAATATCTTCTTTGGAAGCATTAGTCAGATGGAACAGCCCGATTTTTGGATTCATGCCACCGTTAAAATTTATTCCTATCTGTGAGAAAACAGGATTGATAAAACCTTTAGGAAATTGGATATTGAACCGGGCAATGGAAGATGGGAAAAAGATTTGTGAAAATTTAGAATATCCCATGGATATAGCGATAAATGTTTCAGCCGTACAGTTTGAAGGTGAGAATTTTGTTTCCGTAGTAAAGAAAAATTTAGAAGAAACGAAATTTGATCCCGCTCATCTGTATATAGAGATAACGGAAAGTTCTCTTATACTTTCCTTGGATAATATATTAAATATCCTTAAGGAATTAAAGAATATGGGAATAAGAATTCTTCTTGATGATTTTGGAACGGGTTATTCATCTTTAAATTATCTTGAGAACTTGCCTATTGATGGAGTAAAAATAGATAAATCTTTTATAAGCAGAATTGAAGAAGTTAATTATAAAAAATCTATTTTAAGTTCAATTATATCCTTAGTTAAAAAGATGAATTTAGATGCCATTGTAGAAGGCGTAGAAGAAGAAAGCCAGCTTCGATATTTGGAAGAGTGCAGCTGTACAAAAGCTCAAGGATATCTATTCAGTAAGCCTATACCTATAACTGAATTGCATACCTTGTTTGATAAAAAAATTATTATATAAGAAATAGTTACCTTTGACATATGAAGTGCACTTTCAAATGTTAGACGAAAATCTAATGTTTGGAGGTGTATTTTTTATAACCAATAGGAAAATATTAAGAAAAATATACTTGAAAAAGTGTACCTATAGTTGTATTATATATATAGATACAATAATAAAAGCTTATATAATGTACCGGTACAGTACTGATAATAAAATGAGGAGATGGATGAGGTGAAGAATGACAGACTTATTTTAATTACAAGGTATGCAGTAATGCTTGCTATTACCGTTGTTATGACTATGATTATACATATTCCTATATTGGGAACCAAAGGATATTTAAATTTGGGAGATATGGTGGTGTTTTTGGCGGCTGTTATGTTTGGGAAAAAGGGAGGATTTGTAGTTGGCGGACTGGGATCGGCTCTTGCCGATATTCTGCTGGGATATAGCTATTATGCTCCAATTACTTTTGTGGTAAAGGGATTGGAGGGATTTTTCTGTGCGGCATTATTGGAAACAAAAACGGGAAAGAAATTACCTTTTTTGCCCATGATCATAGGTGGTATATGGATGGCATTGGGATACTATATAGCAGAGATATTTATGTATGGAGCAAAGGCTGCTCTCATATCCATGCCTGCCAATTTGATTCAGGGAGTAGTAGGTGCAGTGTTGGCAATAGCACTTAAAACCGCTTTGAAAAAAACGAGGATATTTAATTTATAAAAAGGGCTTCTATCGAAGCAGTATAAATTAAGAAAACCTTTTTTGAAACCCATTTAATGAAAAATGTATACAACAGGATTTTCCTATGAGTTAATAAAGAATCGAGAGCTCAATAAATGCTCTCGATTCTTTATTAATCTTTAATTGCTTATTTCTTTTAGTTTGTTGTAAATATTTCCGTTATGAGTTTTGGAAGCTATTTTAAATCCTAAATTTCCTAATAGTGAAGCAATCCATAGTCCAAGTCTTCTCATACCTGCATCAAAACCGAAATATTTAAAAATCTTAAAAGAAGACGCAAAGGAATAAAAAGATTTTACTGCATGGAAAAATTCATTTTGAAGATCCCAAGGCGACATTTTTTTGGGAACAAAATTAACAACCATCATGTCAAATGATTCCCAGTCGTTATCCAGCATGCGGTTCTCTTTAACTAATTGTTCATACAGGGGAGTCTTAGGGTATGGAGTTAAAATTGCAGGCTGAAGTTGATAGGCATTTATATTTTTACAGAAATTAACGCTTCTTTTGATGTCTTCTTGATTGTCAGTATCAAGGCCTAACACTATACTTGCTATTAATTTAATTTTGTGTTTTAAAAGAGCCGCGGCACATTCTTCAATATCAGAAATCTTTTGTTTTTTGTTTATATAATCCAGAGATTCCTGGTTCAAGGATTCTATACCTACGAGAACTCTGTTTAAATGAGCGCGATGAAGCAAATCCAACAGTTCTTCATCATTTGCCATATCCGTTCTTCCGAAGAAAAATGTTTCTTTAAATACTAAATTGTTTTCAATCATTTTTCTCAATATTTCCTTGGCCCTGTCCTTATCTGCTGTAAAATTGTCGTCTTCAAAATTTACATATTTAAATCCCAGCTTCTTATATAGCCTTAGTTCTTCTATGACATTGTCCGGACTCCTCTTTCTATAGGGATGAAACATTCTCGATGTTGTACAAAATATACAGCTGAAAGGGCACCCTCTGGATGTCATTACGTTGGCAGCACTGCATGGTGTTTTCAAAAGAGTATAATCGGGAAACGGAATTTCGTCTAAATTTTCCACATAGGGAGAATAAACTATTTTGTCTGTTATTTTTCCCTCTGCAATATCGGAGATTACCTTTTCTGCTTCTCCGACCACAACTTGGTCGGCATGTTTAATAGCTTCTTCCGGTACGCCTGATGCGTGCATTCCTCCGATTACAACTTTTTTGTTTTTTGATTTAAAGTAATCGCCTATCTCATAAGCACGGGTAGAATTTGATGTCATTGTATAGAGCATAATAATATCCGCATCTAAAAATTTGTTGAAATCCAATGTGTTATAAAGCTCTTCATAAACTTCAACGTCATGACCTTTATCCTTTAAAATTTTGCCGAGTATTAAAGGGCCGGTAATTGAATTTGAATGTCCGTAAATTAGACTTCCGAATCTGTATATGGGATTTCTCCTTATAGCTGAAGTAGGCACAATAAATATTATTTTCGTATTGATCACTCTTTTCTTAAAATTATTTCTTAAAATGCCCATTCTCCATCCTTAAATATCTCCATGGATTTTCCATCCGAAGTCGTTCCCATTATATTTAAGTCACGGGAACCTATCATGAAATCCTCATGGATTAAAGAATCATTAGCTCCATGTTGTTCAAGTTCTTTCTCACTCATTTTGTCTCCACCTTTAAGACAAGGAGGGTAAGCTTTTCCGAGAGCCAAATGACAGGAGGCATTTTCATCAAATAAAGTATTTAAAAAGGTAATGTTAGACTTTGATATAGGCGAAGAAAATGGAACTAATGCAACTTCCCCTATATATTTTGCTCCATCATCTGTATTTAAAAGTTTTTTAAGAATTTCTTCTCCTTTTCTTGCATGGAAATCTACTACCCTTCCATCTTTGAATGTGAGGTTAAACCCATCAATTACATTTCCACTGTAGTTTAAAGGTTTTGTATTAAATACTATTCCATTTATGCCGGTTTTTAACGGAAGAGTAAATACTTCTTCTGTAGGCATATTCGGAACAAAAAAAGTATTGTCCTTGTTGTAATCACCGCCTCCGCACCACAAGTGATCTTCGTGAAACTCGATAGTTAAATCGGTACCGTTGGAGGAAGTATAATAAAATTTTCGAAGTTTATTTTTGTTCAAGAATTCCATTCTGTTATTTATATTTTTAATATGGTTTTCCCAAGCTTCTATGGGATCTTCTTTATCGACTCTTATCGTTTTAAATATGCTGTCCCATAATTTTTTATATGCTTCTTCCGGAGAGTTGTGAGGAAATACTTTACTTGCCCAGTTTATAGTGGGAATTGAAATTACACACCAAGTAATGAGATCGTTCATTGCATATTCCATATAGGTTTTCATTGCCATGGCGGCGGCTTTATTTCCGGTAGAAATTTTTTCAGGATCTACTCCCTTTAAAAGTTCAGGATCTGAAGAAGATATAGATAGAAATGCAGCTCCTTCTTTTGCTAAGCTTTCCATTGCATCGGCTTTCCATTTGGGAAAGTTTTCAAATACTTCCATAGGAGAATTTATGTATTTCATCCTTGTTAAAAAATCGTCATTCCAATCTACATAAACCTCCTTAGCTTTTTCTTCATAAGCAAATTTGGCTACCTGCCTTACAAAATCTACTCCTTCAATGGGAGCCTTAATAAAAAGGGTTTGTCCATGTTGCAAATTTAATCCTACCTTTACTACAACACGAGCATAATCGCTAAGCATTGTTTCAAAACTTTTCATATTATATTACCCCTCCTTTAACGTATATTTTATATTAAATTACCCTATTTGTAAATGTTTCTACATGTTTTTGGCTTCTGTTAATAAAAAAATATTTTGCGTAGAAAAAATTGAAAAATTAAAGGGAAATAATAAAATAGTGGAGAAATATCTATATAAATATTGCTTAAACAAAGAGCAAAATATAGATAAGATTGGTGAAGTATAAAAATGAAGGAAATAAAATTATCTGTAAGAAACTTAGTTGAGTTTGTATTGAGATCCGGAGATCTGAATTCTACGTTTATAGGCAACAGCAGAGCATTGGAAGGAACTAAAGCCCATAGAACCGTTCAGGGGTCCTATGGTTCGGAATATAATGCTGAAGTTTTTTTGAGATATTCTTTCTCATATAAAGGATTTGCCATAACGTTGGAGGGAAGAGCTGACGGCATATTTGCTGACGGAGAGGTAACGGTTATTGATGAAATAAAGAGTACCCTCAAATCTTTGAAGGATATAGAAGAGGACTATAACCCTCTTCATTGGGCACAGGGCAAGTGTTATGCCTATATGTATGCTATGGAGAATAATATAGATAATATAGATGTAAATCTTACATATTATGAGTTAAGCTCAGGAGAAACAAAGAAATTTAGAAAGAGTTTTACTTTAGAAGAACTAAAAGAGTTTTTTTATAAATTGATTGATGATTATATTATGTGGGCTGAACTAAGTTTGGATGTTGATAGAAGAAGGGACTTTTCGATTAAAAAGTTAGATTTTCCCTTTGGAGAATATAGAAAAGGACAGAGAGAAATGTCTGTAGCAGTATATAATGCCATTGTGGACAGAAAAAATTTGTTTGTTCAGGCCCCCACGGGAATAGGAAAGACCATATCCGTGCTTTTCCCCGGAATAAAAGCTGTTGGAGAGGGTTTGGTTAATAAGATATTTTATCTGACGGCCAAAACTATTACAAGAGAAGCTGCTTTAAATGCCGCAAAGAAAATGAGAAAAAAAGGACTTAATATGAAAACCTTAGTAATAACGGCTAAAGAAAAAATATGTTCTAACGAAGAAATCAAATGTAACCCTGAGGACTGCCCCTATGCAAAAGGTCATTTTAATAGGGTGAATCAAGCTATAATGGAGATTATAAAAAACGAAGACATTATCACCAGGGATATTATAGAGAAATATGCTGAGAAACACATGGTATGTCCTTTTGAATTTTCTTTAGACTTAAGCCTTTTTTGCGATTTAATAATATGTGACTATAATTATGTTTTTGACCCGAGAGTAGCCCTCAAAAGATTTTTTACTGAAATAAAGGAAGATTATTTGTTTCTTGTTGATGAAGCTCATAATCTTGTGGATAGAGGAAGAGAGATGTATTCAACGGAGTTGAAAAAATCTTCCTTTTTAAATCTGAAAAGGCTGTTTAAAGGTAAGGATGAGAAAATTTTCAAGGGGTTCGGTAAACTAAATAGTTTTATGCTGGATTTAAAGAAGCTATGTAATGATAAAGGGTATTATGTTCAGCAAGATGAAATAAGTGATATATATCCTTTAATCAGAGGAGTGATTAAATATCTGGAAAATTGGCTAATTGAAAACAAAGCGGAGGTTTTCTATGAGGAAGTACTTGATATGTATTTTGAGCTTTTAGGATATTTAAGAATAGCGGAATACTATGATGAAAAATTTGTGACCTATGCTGAAAGCAATGAGAAGGATGTGAGCATAAAGATATTTTGTTTGGACCCTTCTCATGTACTGAGTGAGACATTAAAATGGGGAAGAAGTGCCGTATTTTTTTCGGGAACTTTAACTCCTCTAAAATATTTTAAGGAGATTCTCGGAGGAAGAGAAGAGGATTATGCAATGAAGCTTCCTTCACCTTTTGACAGGCAAAACTTATGCTTGGTCATTGCAGGCAATATATCGACGAGATATAAAAACAGAAACAATTCCCTTATTGATATAGTAAAGTATATAGAGGAAGCTACTAAGAGAAAAAGAGGAAATTATTTTATATTTTTTCCTTCCTATGAGTATATGATGATGGTCTATGAGAAATTTATTGAGAGAAACGGTGATATATATGTTTTTATTCAAAAACCTTCTATGAACGAAAAAGAAAGAGAAGAATTTCTACAGGAATTTACTGACGTCGAAGAAACAAAGCTGGCTTTTGCAGTGACGGGAGGAATGTTTTCCGAAGGAATCGATCTGATAGGAAATAAGCTTATAGGAGCTATAAATGTAGGGGTCGGACTTCCTCAGATATGCTTGGAGAGAAATATTATAAAGGATTACTTTCAAGATAAAAATGGCTTGGGATTTGAATATGCATATATGTATCCCGGAATGAATAAGGTTCTTCAAGCGGCAGGAAGGGTTATAAGAACAGAAAAAGACAGAGGAATGGTACTTCTTATTGATGACAGATTCTTAACGCCTGAGTATATGGAGTTATTTCCCCATGAGTGGAAACATTTTAAAAGAGTAAGCAGCAAGGAGAAGTTGAAATTTGTTTTAAACGAGTTCTGGAATTCTGAGAAAATATGATTTATATTTTTCTTGACATGTGATGTGAAAAGTGGTAAAATTTTTTAGTGTTGGATAATAATATTTAAGAAAGGGGAAATGAATCAATGTTGAATTTAATAGATATGGCTTATTTAAGAAAATTTAATGTATTAAATATGATGAATGCCCCTGGGGTTATGTTTATGTAGCTTTTTAAATATTATTTAAAATATATATGTAAAAATGTCACAGTAGAGCTGTGACTTTTTTTGTGCCTAAAAACCGCAGGATTTTTCTGCGGTTTTTTATATATCAAGAAAGGAGGAAAAAAAGTGATAATTCTGAAGAGGATGAACAACATTATTTTTATGTATGGAGGTGTTATTAAATGGAAGTATTTTTTAAATACTTATTAGGAAAGTTAAAATTGGGTAATAAATATTGCCTAAATGAATATTTAAAAATAGAATACAAAAAATATTCAAATATTCCAGCTGAATTTATAAATGAATATTATAGATAGAAGCAAAAAGATTTCCGCATATAATTTTATATTCGGAAATCTTTTTTTAATAATATAATTAATTTTCCAATATAGTATAATATTATTAAAAGTAATAAGGGGATGGTATAATGTTTGAGAAAAAATTGAGAAGCCTGAATATTAGAACTAATGAGCTAAAAGATGATAAGAATTATATCTGTTATAAGTACAATGGAAAAGGGAAAAAGATAAGTGATGAAGAAATAAGGATTACCGGGAGAGAACTAAAGCTCTTATCAGAAATGCGCGGAGAATCAAGAGGAATGATTAAATACAGCAGGGAAATACGATATGATGTAATAGGCGAAGAAAAAATGCATAAGTAATTATAAAAATATACCTTACCCTACTAAAGAAGATAGACAAAGGAGATTTTTTATGTTTGATAAAAACAAATTGTATATAGAAAACAGAAGATATTTGGGGAACAAAAATAAATTGATTCCCTTTATAAATGAAGTTATATATGAAGAATGTGGAAATTTTAATACATTTGCCGATATTTTTGCAGGAACCGGAATAGTAGCTCATTCTTTAAATAAAGCCGATAACAAGATTATTATAAATGATATTCTCTATTCCAATTATCTTGCTTATGTTACCTGGTTGGGGAATGAAGCATATGATAGGAAAAAAATTGAAGGATTAATCAGAGAATTTAATCATATAAAATGCGAGAGAGATAATTATGTATCTCAAAATTTTGGAGGAAATTATTTCTCTGTTGAGGATGCCAAAAAGATAGGTACTATACGTGAAGAAATAGATAATATTTCTTCACGTATAAATTTTAGAGAAAAAGCGATATTGATAACTTCACTTCTGTATGGGATGGACAGGACGGCGAATACCTGCGGACATTATGATACATTCAGAAGGAGTAAATCTATCAATCCTCCGTTATCATTGAAGGTACCTGCTATAAATGATGAAAGAAATAAGAATAATGATATATTTAATATGGATGCAAATTTGTTGGTAAAAAATATAAAGAGCGATATTGTATATGTGGATACACCGTATAATTCCAGACAATATTCGGATACATACCATCTTCTTGAAAACATATCGAAGTGGGACAAGCCAAAGGTTGAAGGTGTGGCCAGAAAAGCTGTAAATAAATTTATGGGAAGAAGCAAATACTGTACTGCAGAAGCGCCGAAAGCTTTCAGAGAGTTAATAAAAGATATTCAAGCAAGATATATCATTGTATCTTATAATAATATGGGGAAGAAAGGTCACAGCAGATCTAATGCAAAAATTTCGGATGAAGAGATACTGGAGATATTAAATGAAAAAGGACAGGTTTCCATCAAAGAAAAGAATTTTAAATATTATACAAGCGGTAAAAGAAGAATAGAAAATCATAAGGAAAGACTTTTTATTGTTAAATGTAAGTGATATCATTTTTATAATGCTGTTAGGATTTCTTCACATGACTGATGACAATGTTTCTGATTTCATAATACCTGATAATAATGCCAAGTGATATGAGGGGGTAAATATTGTGAATTTAATAAAATATAAGGAACAATTACTTTCTTTTTTAGATGTACCAAAAGTAAAACGAATTAGAAAAAGTGAAGAGTTTTATTTTGAGAAGGCAATTGATAAATATAATGAATACATAAATCTTGAAATAAATAAGTCTATTTTGAATATATTAATAAATAAAACAAAAAGTAAACCTTTTTCTTATAAAAAATTATTGAAAGAATATAATATAGATTCAATAGAACACAAAGTATTATTAATAATTGGTGAGTTAATTAGTTATATTGATCAAAATGCTGCTATGAAAAACGAATTAAATCAATACGAGGATAAACGTACAATGGCATTAACCTTTGTTAGGCAAAATGTTTGGGTACAAAATTTATTAAGCCATAAATTGGATAACTCGTTAGAAAATTTACCGGAAATGATAAGAAATGCGTTCAAATATATTCAAAATCCTTTAAGAGAACTGACTACTTTTAAGGAAGCACACAGACAAGCTATTTCTCGAACATTTTTTGACGGTCAATATGAAAGCATTATTGATAGCATGAGAGATATTGGGATAAGGTGCAAGAACTCTATGAATGATGGATTCCTATATTCTGAAATTTTTTATCAAAAAGGCATCAGGGAAATTTGGGATTCAACTATAACTACAGAGAGAACAAGCGGACAAAAAATTTGGTCTTATACTCCTGGTAAAAATGGCTATAAATGGGATGAATTTAGAATACAAGGCATTATGGCTATTGGATGGGATGAAATGGGAGATTTACGAAAATACAAAACAAAAATCGACATTATCGATCAATTAAATAAATTATATGAACCTGATAATAGACCTACAAATGATGGCCTTGCATTATGGCAATTCTGCCATGAAATACAGGTAGGAGATAGGATATTTGCTAAAGCGGGAAGTAAAACGCTTTTAGGTGTTGGAGAAGTAATTTCAGATTATGAATATGATGATCGTGATGAATATAAACATATTAGAAAAGTAAAATGGATAAAAGCTGGGAAATGGATATTAGAAAATGAATTTGCAACCAAGACATTGACAAATATCACTGACTTTGATGATTTTTGTTATGAATTATATGAGATAATAAATGAAGACGGTTCTGTACCAGATGAAACAATCCGGGAATCTTATACAAAACAAGATTTTTTATCGGATGTATTTATTAGTGAAGAAAAATATGAAACAATAAAATCATTACTAATGAGAAAAAAGAATTTAATTTTACAAGGTCCCCCGGGGGTAGGTAAAACATATGCAGCCAAGAGATTAGCCTATTCTTTGATAGGAGAAAAAGATGAATCAAGAATAAAAATACTCCAGTTTCATCAAAGTTATGCATATGAAGATTTTATTATGGGATACAAGCCTAATGGTACAGGATTTGAACTAAAAAAGGGACCGTTCTATCAATTCTGTAAATTGGCATCAGAGAATCCGGATAATGATTATTATTTCATTATTGATGAGATTAACCGTGGTAATATGAGTAAAATTTTTGGAGAATTAATGATGTTAATAGAAAGCGATAAACGTGGAGAGGAGATAATACTCACCTATTCAAATGAGTCTTTTTATGTGCCGGAAAATATATATATTATTGGTACGATGAATACTGCTGATAGAAGCTTAGCAATAATAGATTATGCCTTAAGAAGGAGATTCTGTTTTGTTGAATTAGAACCTGCATTTGAAACAGAAGCATTTAAAAACTGTCTCCTGTCACAAGGAGCTAGTGAAGAATTAATAAATAAAATAAAGATGAGAATGGGAAGTCTTAATTTAGAGATTAAAAAGGATACCAATTTGGGTAAAGATTTTAAAATTGGGCATAGCTATTTCTGTGATTATATAGATACAGATAAATGGTATGAAGAGATAATAAAATATGAAATTGAACCACTTATTAAAGAATATTGGTTTGACGAAGAAGAAAAAACTAAAAACTATGTTAAAGAGCTATTAAGGTGATTGATATGAACGGTAGCCCTAAAATACCAATAAAAAACATATATTATATGCTATGTTATGCATGGAATGTGCTTGAACAATCAGATAATATTTTTTTAGGCAGTGAAAAATTTGATAATATATATAACTTATTTGCAAGAATCTATATTAATGGGACAAGCAGTTTGATTAAGAGAGGATTTAGTCGATACTATATACATGAAAACGAAGTAACATCAACACTTAAAGGGAAGATAAATATATCAGATTCGATAAAAACACATATTTTTTACAATGGAAGTATGATATGTCAGTTTGATGATTTTTCAGAGGATATTAAGTTAAATCAGATTATAAAAGCTACAATTAATATATTAATAAAATCACCCCAGTTAGACGTTAATTTAAGAAAAAAACTATTAAAAACAAGATTACATTTTTCGGATATTCGGGATATTAAACTTTCTAAGGCGCTCTTTTCTTCCCTTAGATATAATAGAAATAATTATCACTACCGAATGTTAATAAATATTAGTGAATTAATCTATTACGGTTTAATTACTAATGAGGATGATAATGAATTTTCATTTTCGGATTTTATAAGGGACAATCAGATGGCAAAACTTTATGAAAGATTTGTATTAAATTTTTATAGGGTTCATTTGGATGGAACAATTTATAATGTTCATTCTCCTAAATTAAAATGGAATTTAGACGAGAAAATTAATGAAAAAGATTTATCACTGCTTCCGGAAATGAGAACTGATATAGTAATTGAAAACAAGTTTAAAAACACCCAGTTAATAATTGATACCAAATATTATTCACAGACACTGGTTTCGAGTAACTGGACAGAGATTGAAAAGGTTCGCACTGCCCATTTGTTTCAAATATTAGCATATGTAAACAATAGCAATTTTACAGGTGATATAAAAGGAATGTTATTATATCCAACCATAGAGAAAGAGATTAATGCAAATTTTCCGATACTGGGAAAAAGGATAGAAATAAGAACACTAAATCTTAATACAGAATGGAAAGATATATCAGATAGATTACTATCGTTGGTATTATAAATTATGAAACTCTTTGCTAAACCAATAATTTAAGGTTTCAATAATTCCTACATCGGGATGTAAATATGATAACAATAGGATATAGATTAAACGATCAATTTTGGGGTAAAGGAATTGCTACAAAAACAGTTGGGGCTATGACTGAGTATCTATTTTCCGATATCGGTATTAACCGGATACAAGCTCTTGTTATGCCAGAAAACATCAAATCCCAAAATGTATTGATAAGAAATAACTATATAAAAGAAGGAACCATTCGGCAGGGTTATATTTGGAAAGGAAAAGGCCTTGTTGATTTAATTTTATTTTCAAGGTTAAAGTCGGACGTCGAAATTGCATAAGTATAATATGTTTGTGGTTATCCAAAATTTATTAATGTTTTAAGATAGGTTTCCGATTAATAATCGTATAAAGCGATTTTATAACTTAAATATGGAGGGGGGGTTGTATGCTCGATAAAGCAATTTTAATAGCTTCAACAGCACATCAAGGTCAGATGGATAAAGCAGGTGAACCATATATTTTGCATCCTCTTAGAGTAATGTTTACAAGAAGAACTGAAACAGAAAGAATCTGTGCAGTACTTCATGATGTAATTGAAGATACTAATATTACATTAGATTACTTAAAAAATGAAGGCTTTTCTGAAGATATATTATCTGCTTTGGATGCACTAACAAGGAGAGAGAATGAAACTTATGATGAATTTATTGATAGGATTTTGAGAAATAAGATAGCTTGTTATGTTAAGTTAGCTGATTTGTCCGATAATATGGATTTAACTAGAATTGCAAATCCTACTAAAAAGGATTATAAAAGAATAGAAAAATATCGTAAAGCGGCAGATAGGATACTTGAAACACTTGGATAAGAAGGAAATAATGAGTTTAATAATGTTAGAGAAATTGAAATAAATGGTTGTGTTTCTGTTATATTTTACATTGGCTCCATAAATACCAGCTAAATCTCCACGTTTAGATTGGCCTATATAAAGATTTTCACTTAATTTTAATAATGTCGTTTTGTAGATATTTTTTAAAAGTTTTTCACCCGCTGCAATAGTTATGTATATTGGTAGCAGCCTTTTTTAATGTTCTTACTTTGTTATTACCTGAATATCCTTAAAAGACGAGATCTTTTAGTATTTCAGCAGAAAACTCAATAAAAAATATTATTTGATAGTATCAAGAGCTCCACTTATTTTTTTTAACTTGATATAAAATTTTTATGATTATATAATAATTTTATGACATAATAGACTTAAATACAGAAGAGTTTTATACTTTGGATGATTTATTTAAACCGGATTCTAATTATAAAGAAAGGCTTACGAAAATTATTAAGATCAGGATTCTACATTATGTTGGATACTTCATACTAAAAAGAATTATTAGAACGGGTGGTAAAGTGAAAAGAAAAAAAGAGATTATAGAGATAAATATAGATAAAGTTATATTTCCCAATAAAGGGATAGGAAATTATAACGGGAGAAAAGTAGTTGTTAAGGGCGGAATAGAAGGCCAGCAGGTAAGAGTACTGGTTAAACGAAAGAGAAAAAGCCATATTGATGGGAATATATTGGGGGTAGTTGAAAGGGCCCCAATTGAAAAGGAAGCCAAATGTCCTCATTTTAAGGAATGTGGAGGCTGCTACTATCAAACTCTAAGCTATGAGGATGAACTTAAGATAAAGACTGAAGGAGTCAAGGATTTGTTTGATTCTTCCAATATTGAAATGGGAGAATTTCTTGGAATAGAAGAAAGCCCTCAAATAAAGGGATATAAAAACAAAATGGAGTATACCTTTGGCGATGCTTTTAAAGATGGGGATTTGGTTTTGGGCCTCCATAAAAGAGGAAGGTTTTATGAAATATCGGAAGTGGAGAATTGTACTATTGCCGATAAAGATTTCACTACAATTCTTCAAGAAACATCGAAATATTTCAGAGAAATGAATATTCCCCATTATAAGAAGAAAAACCATATTGGAGTATTAAGACATCTTGCAATCAGAAAAGCTCTTTCTACAGGAGAGATATTGGTGAACTTGGTGACCAGTTCTCAACAGGAATTGGAATTGAACGGCTTTGCAGAAAAATTGAAAAATATAAAGCTGGATGGCCATATAGTGGGATTTCTTCACACGACTAATGACCGTGTTTCTGATTCCATAATTCCGGAGAAGGTAGAAATCATATATGGAAGAGATTATATAACAGAAGAACTTTTAGGATATAAATTTAAAATATCTCCTTTTTCTTTTTTTCAGACCAATACTTTTGGTGCAGAAAGGCTTTATACAACGGCAAGAGAATTTGCGGGAGACTTAAGAGATAAGACAATATTTGATCTATATTGTGGAACAGGAACTATTTCCATCATTATGTCTTCTTCAGCAAAAAAGGTTGTAGGAATTGAAATAGAAGAAGAAGCCGTAGAAATGGCAAAAGAAAATTTGATGCTAAATGAAATAAATAATACGGAATTTATTTGTGGGGACGTATTGAACCAGGTAGATAATCTTAATGAGAGGCCGAATTTAATAATAATAGATCCTCCGAGACAGGGAATACACCCTAAGGCTATTAACAAGATAATAGACTTTAATCCCGAAGAATTTATATACATATCCTGTAATCCCGTGACCTTAGTAAGAGATTTGAGAATATTTGAAGACAGGAACTATAGGGTAAAGAAAGTTAAGATTATAGACATGTTCCCGAGAGCGGGGCACGTTGAAGCAGCAATTCTGATGACGTATTGTGGTTTGGACAAAAAGTAATAGGGTTTGACCACAACATATAGTGGTTTTGTGGTGAGATTTGGGTCGAAAAACGGCAAAAAAACACCATTTTTCGACCCTTAAAAACAGGGTAAAATATAGATGACATAGAATAATTTGAGTTATCTTAGAAGAAAGTTTGGAAAATAGAGCTTAAAAGATAGAATTATCAGTTGAGAGATTAGCAGATGAATTATATAATATGATGTACATAAGTAAGGATGATAGAACTTTAAATTGTATGGTATGTTTAACTTTTTATATCAAACATGACATACTGCTGTCATATTCAACTTGATAAAATAGATATAGATAAGGAGGTATATTGAAATGTTAGAAAAAATACCGATGGAAGAAGAACTACAACAAATTATGGGTGGAGAGAAATTCAAAGCATGGTCTGAAATTAATAGTTTTATTGAGAAAAATTACAATGTTGAGTCTATGTGGAACAAAGGGGGGAAAACAGGTATTTACGAACTCAAATATCGTAAAGGTGGTAAAACCCTTTGCGCGCTATACCCACGAGAACTAGGTATACGGATTTTAATAATATTTGGAAAAGCAGAACGGGAAAAATTTGAAGATTCAAGACAAGAGTTCACTCAGTACATAAAAGATTTTTATGATAATACACACCAATATCATGATGGGAAATGGTTATATTTAGATTATAATAGTGATTTATCTATTGAAGATATTAAAAAGCTTATTTTAATAAAGAAAAAACCTAATAGAAAGTAGGGATGAATGTGACTAATCTAAGTAAATGCGGTTATTGTTGTGATTTATGTAAAGCGTATTCACCTAATATATTAAAGAATGACCAGCGAAAAGGACTTTCTGAAATGTGGAAGAGCTGTTATGACCTTGATATTCCACCTGAAAATATTTACTGTGATGGTTGTAAATGCCAGAAAGCGGAAGCAAAACTTATAGATACTGAATGCCCCGTAAGGAAATGTGATATTAATGAAGAATTTTCTCATTGTGGAGAATGTTCCAACTATCCCTGTGATAAATTTAATAAAAGAAAGGGATTATCTGCAAAAGAAGTACAAAAAATATTAAAGGCTGATTATGATGTTTCTCAATATAATGAGTATTTACTTGCATATGATAATAAGACTAGAATTGATGAATATAGGAGAAATAATAAAGATTAATTATACTAGTAGAAAAGATTGATATCATGGGCTAGACAAAGTATTGATAAGTTAATAAAGCCTATTATTTCATGTTTTCAAAATGTATATTGGAGCTTCTATTTGGAATTATACCCTGTCACCAAGGGACTACTATCTTTCTACGACATCATTATTATCCTCTCAAGGCACGTTGAGACGTGCGTACTTTTGTCCCACAAAAACCCACAAACATCTCCACCGTCTTTATAAGCAGGAAAATTGAATAAAATAGACTTCAAAGGCAGTTCAGCCTTGTCACATGGGAAAATCTCTATTTCTTTGATTAGCGAAGAAATCAGAGATTTTTTCTCTTCATCGCTGATTTTATCATACACATTATTAAAGTTTGCCAACAGGGTGTAGATGTTTTCCGGTGTGATGGCATCTTGCTCCACGGCTTTGCGGCGCAGCTTAACGTCCTCAATTTTTTCTTCCAGTTCTACGATGATGTCATATAATCCATCAAGCCGGAAGGTCATATCATGGAGCTTACGTTCCCTAAAACGAGTGTCTTCCGGCAGGCTGTCAATTTCATTTTCAAGACAAGTTTTATTAAGCTCGACCTCACGCAGCTTGGATTCATAATTGCTCGGTTCTCTGTTTAAGGTGGAAGTGTCAATTTCCTTGCCTATCCTTGATTTGATTTCGGTTACAAAATCCTGATTTTTAATCAGTTCTCTGATTGCCTCAATGACAAGCGGTTCAATATCGGTTTTTTTGAGCATAGACTTATAGTCACAGTTTTTTCCCCGCGCTATCCGAGCTTTACTGAACATATAATAGTAAATTTCTTTATATGTACTGTCCTTGTTTGTCCAAGCGTGTTTGTTGGTGTACATCGGGCCACCGTATTTCGGGCATTTTAGAATGCCGCTTAATAAGTGTGCCCTGTCCCGGCCAATTTTAGATGGGGATTTTATGCCTGCTATTTCTCGCTTTTCATGTGCCTGGTTCCATAGTTCCTCACATATAATAGCATCGTGCTGATCATCTGTGATAATGTACTCATTTTTCGTGCCTTTGACCTTTTCTCTCGTTCGTCTGCCAAAGGCGATCTTTCCAGAGTACACAGGATTGTCGATTATCATTCTGACAAAATGCGTACTCCACCCAGCGAGAGCACCATTGGCACATTTGATTTTTTGGATACCCTGCAAATTAAGGTAATTGGCAATTTTATAAAACCCCATATTACCATTCACATATTTGTCAAAGATAATGCGTACCGCTTCGGCTTCATCTTCTTGAATATAGAGCTGCTTGTCTTTGAGGTAGTAACCATAGGGAGCAGACCCGCCGTCCCAGCCGCCTTGACGGGCTTTTTCTTTTCGTCCGTTCATTGTCTGCTCAATGATATTTTCACGCTCTATTTTAGCAACGGCAGATAACACGGAGATTAAGAGCTTTCCGCTTGTTTGTGAGGAATCGATTTCTTCCTCAATGCAAATTAAGTTCACACCAAAGGATTGAACGTGTTCCAAGGAATTCAAAATATCGGCTGCGTTTCTGCCAAAGCGGGGGAGCTTATAGACTAAAATATAATCAATATCCAAGCCATTTTCAATATCACAGAGCATTTGTTTAAAGGCGGGTCTGCCCTTTATGGATTTACCGGGATCTTCGTGAATGTCTACAATCTCCATTTCTTCCCTGTCCGCAAAACGCTTTAAGCTGTTTTTCTGCCCGTCCAAGCTGAAACCATCAACCTGCATTTCGGTACTAACGCAAGGATAAAGCACACATTTTCTTCCGCTCCTATTCATAGCCATACCTCCAATAAATTATTGGAAAACATTTTTACTTGGCACAATTTATCTCAGCCAAAACTTCTGCACCATGTTTTTTGACAGTCTGCGAAAGTACATTTATAAAATCCTGATATGCCTTCGTCTTTGCATATTTTCCATTCGCAATCACCTCCAAGTGTATTGCTTATATAAATTATAAGCAGTTGTTTTCTTTATGAAAAGTTTGTCGCATTTGCCATACCCCCAACAAAAGGGGGTATGGTGAGTTGCCACGGCATCGTAGCTTTAAAACCGCTTGTACAGTATGTTCCGGAAAATGGAGCGACGTCCACCGGTTTGACACCCATAGTTTCGTTCCAGTCGTTCGGCTTCCGATAAGACAGCCGCCACTTCATTGGGTGTGTCAATAAAAAGGTCAGCATTGTAAAACGGGTAGTAATCCCGCAGATTGATCTTTGCCATTTGTCTTTCATCCATTTCGATTTTTGGGGTTTGTGGCAGATCGAAACAGAGGCAGGCGGTGAGCGGCAACCGGAGCAGATATGATATTTAGCCTCGAAGTCACAAAAAACACCTTTACACGAAATTACGCGAAAGGTGTCGGCCCCCCACGCACAAAAAACAGCGACTTCGAGTACATGAAAAAGCCTCCTATCCCAAAGCCGCCGCTATTAAGTGAGGGATAACAAAGGAGCACTTATCGTATCCTCCATAAACTCCTTTTTGACAAGGAAAACGGCGGCTTTGACTTCTATTTCAAAACCGCCATTGAATAGACATAAATCACCTTGTCGCCCAAGCAACGGTTTTGAATACGTTGCAAAATATCAGTAATTACGTCCGGTCAGTATAAAGAAAGAGCCGGTAACTGTGAGCGATCTCACATGTTATCGGCTCTGCGTCTTAACGTCTGGCTCTTTGATAACTGACATATTCAGTTGTTATACATTGATTTTCGTTGCCTGTTTATACTTGGAACAAAAAAGTGGTAACTTTTCTTTAGATTTGTCGGCGTGTATTGGCTGCGGCCAAGTAATTCACTCAGCGCCTCACTCATGGATATTTTCGCGAGCTTTCTTCCGCACAGCCGCTTGGTGATCTCATACACCGCAAAGATTAATGCAAAGCTGATCAGGACATACAGCGGGTTCACCGTCATGGGTATCAGCATATTGGTGATCTCCGCGACGTAACCATACAGGACATTCCCGAAGGCCAGCATGAACGGCAGCCCAAGCCAGAAGCCGACAAACACCGCCGGGGTGGAACTGTTCAGAATCAGATTCGTCACCTCTTTCCCGCGATAGCCGAATATCTTGAGCAGAGAGATGGTGTTCCGGTTCTCGTCGATCATCAGCGACGTCACGAGGAAAAGAATAATGACCGCGATCAATACGGCCAGGGCTGTTACGGACGTGACGATCAGCGTCGTAAGCGCGTTTAGGTCTTCATACGCCTCGGGATTCCGCGCGTCCATCACGCCGGAAAGCAGGCTTTCGTCAAAATCGATCTCATGGCTGCTGAGCACGGTGCTGTAGCTTCCGACAGGCTGACCGGTCATGCGGTTGAACTCATCAAAGGGCATATAAACAAATTGCTCGCCGTAGGCTTCGACGATCCCGTCGATTGCCAGGCTGTAGGATTTTCCGTCCAGCTTGTTTACGAAACGGATCGTGTCCCCTTCCGTAAGCTTCAGCCGGCTGGCCAGCGGAGACGAGATATTGACCTGGTCCCTGGACAGCGCGTTTCCCTGCATGTCGTTCACTTTGAAGCCGATGGAATCCGGCTCCATACCCACCAGATAAAACTCGACCGATTCCCGACCTTCGGGGTAACAGCGAAGCGCGTTGTACGGTTCCGCCCCTTTCGGGACGGCCCTCTCCTGCAAATTCTGTATTTCTTTGAAATTATACTCCAGGGGATACTGGTACCTTGTGATCGACCCTTTGTCCATTACCACATCCATTGAGTAGTTGTAGGTGAAACCAAACAGCAATATCATAGACGCTGCGCTCACGCCCAGCACTAAGAACAGCAGACGCGGGATGCTTCGTACCTGCTCGCGTATTCGGAATTTGGTGTTGAATTGAAGACGATCCAGCCGGAGTGCGCGTTCAATAAAATTCACCTTTGCTTTTTGCTCATCGCCTTTCATCAGATCGACGGCGGTTTTCCTGAGGATTCTGCGTATCGCAAGAAAACTCGACAGGCCGATCAAAGCCACCGGCACCAGCACGGCAAGCGCCAGGTTTAATGGAGAGAAGGTATTGCCTTTATCAGGCAGGATATAGGAAGCCAACATAGAATTAACAACAGGCCTTACACACGGCAGCGCAAGCAGTGTGCCGGCAAGACCTCCCACCGCGGACAGCAGCACGGGAATTGTCATATAATGCCGGGTCAGTTCACGGCGGCGGTAGCCCTGCGCGTACAGCGTTCCGATGACTACTCCGTCGGATTTTACCGTGCGCATAATCATCACACCTACAATCAGGCAACTCAGAAGGAAAAAAGCTGTCGCTACGGGAAAGCTCATGGACTTCATGCTGGAAATGTTTCCCCAGGGCATGCTGACGCGCTTGTTATTCTCGGAGTCCAGCCACTCGGAAAGGGAATACCCTTTTTGGCTTAAAAGCCCGTGCAGTTTTGTCGTCTGCGCATCAATGTTTTTCCTGTCCTGAAAACGCGCTCCATAGACCGTAACCGCCTCGTTGGATGCCTCCGGGAACGCCGAAAGATCCGCGCCGGAAACGATCCCGATGCCAAAGCCGCTGGTCGGCAGCACATCGCGAAGATTCTTGATGATATAAACGTAATTGGGCACGGCCATTGTACCTACGATACGAAAGGTTTTGCCGTTCAACTCAATCTGACCGCCGATCGTGAGGCCCTGTGTCTGGCAAAAGTGCGGATCAAGCAGAATATCCCCCGGATTTTCAAGGCCGCGTCCTGATGTTACCGCAGGGATATTGACCTTCGTGCCAGGGCTGAGAAGACGCAGTTCCCCGTTAGGCAATTTTACGTCGTATTGCCGGTAAGCTTCTATCAGCGCACCGGATTCTTCCTCCAGAGCCGCAATGTCCTGAATGGGCTTGTCAGTGGAAAAAGTCAGGTCTTCCTGCCTGTATTCTTCCGCAAACCCGACGACCATGTTTTCGAGGGTAGTTGATATGCCCGTAGCCGCGGTGAAATATAAGCTGCCTACAAGAATCAGAATCACGATGCCGATATATCGGCCCTTGTTTTTCTTGATCATACGCCATACGCGTTTTCGCAGCACCATTACCATTCAATCCTTTCCGCCGGGATAATTTCGGAATTGTGCGCGGCTTCCTCAACCTCGCCGCTTCTCAGCCGGAACACGACGTGCGCCATGCCGGCGATGGCGACGTTGTGGGTAATCATCAGGATGGTCGTGCCGAACTGCGCGTTTACTTTCTGGAGCAGTGACAGCACGCCCCGGGAGGTCTCGAGGTCCAACGCTCCGGTGGGCTCATCGCAGAGCAGGAGCTTGGGGTTTTTGACGATGGCCCGTGCGATTGACACGCGCTGCTGCTCGCCACCGGAGAGTTCCCGAGGGAAACGGTTCTTTTTATCGGAAAGACCGACAGCAGAAAGCACTTCATCTGTTTTAAGTGGTTTTTTACTGATGTTCGATACAACTTCAATGTTTTCAGCTACCATAAGGTTTGGCATAAGGTTGTAGAACTGAAATACGAAACCCACGCGCTCTCGACGGTATTCTACCAGTTGATTGTCATTGAAGTCCGTAATACGCTCGCCGCCCACTTCGACCGTGCCGCCGTCCGCCCGGTCTACGCCGCCTATAATGTTCATTAGCGTGGATTTACCCGAACCGGAGGGGCCTAATATTACGCCGATTTGTCCTCTTTCCATCTTCAGGTCCACATCTTTGAGCACATGGGTAACAATCCCCGTATGATAACTTTTTGTAAGGTTTGATACTGATAAAAACATATTTAACACCTCATTTTTTTATTAGTTCCATGTCTGCAGTCATTTCTGCCGTAAAGTCAATATATAAATTCATCCAGCGCATCATAAAAGAAAGAGCCGACAACTGTGATTCCACTCACGGTTATCGGCTCTGCGTCTTAGCGTCCGGCTCTTTGATAACTGACAAATTCAGATGATTTACACTGATTATCGTTTCCTGTTTACACTTGGGACAAAATAGCGGGAAGTTTTCAAGCACTGTATCTTCACGTATCTTGACCCGTGTTTTGTTGCCACAGACCGGGCATAATATCCACTCGCTCTTGCACACCGTACCATCCCCTCCTTAACAACCATACCAAACGAATACCAGCACACATTAAGCCGCTTTTCGTTTGTATGCGCGCATTGCAAAAATATAAGCTACGAGCATAATTCCGACGCACCATGCAAGCGCGACCCAAATATTATTGCCGACAGGCTCGGAGTTCAGCAACGAGCGCACAGTTTCAATTATTGATGATGCGGGCTGATTCTCGGCAAACGCGCGGACGGGGGCAGGCATTGTTGCGGTCGAGGAAAAAGCGGAGCTGACAAACGGTAGGAAAATGATCGGATAAGCGAATGCGGTCGCGCCGTCTGCCGATTTTGCAGTCAGTCCGGGAATCACCGCAACCCATGTCAGGGCCAGCGTGAACAACGCGAGTATCCCGGTCACGGCAAGCCATGACATCACCCCCGCCGACGGGCGAAAGCCAATCAGCAATGCAACAAAAATGATGACAACAACTGAAATCGCATTTGATATAAGTGAGGTTAGCACATGCCCCCACAGCATGGAGGAACGTGCAATCGGCATGGAGTGGAACCGCTCGAATATACCTCCCTGTACATCGTAAAACAGACGCACGGCCGTATAGGTTATGCCGCTTGCAATAGCCATCAGCAACACACCCGGCAGCATATAATTCACATAATTCACATTTACGCCCAAACTCGTTTTTATCGCACCGCCGTATACGTAGACGAACAACAGCATCATCATGATCGGTACGATAGTGACCGTGATAATGGTGTCCATACTGCGGGTAATATGGCGCATGGAGCGTTCAAGCATGACGCCCATGTCGCTGAAAAAGTACTTTTTCATCGTTACTTTTCCTCCTTCTTGCCGATAATTGCGAGGAATATCTCCTCGAGCGTCGGCTGTTTTTCAACATACTCAACTTTTGCGGGTGGAAACAAACTTTTAAGCTCTGCGAGCGTTCCGTTAGCGATAATCTTACCCTCATGTAGAATCGCAATTTGATCGGCAAGCTGTTCCGCTTCCTCCAAATATTGTGTAGTCAGGAATACCGTCGTTCCGCTGTCGGCAAGCTCTTTGACTATCTTCCAAACCTCGATGCGGGCCTCGGGGTCGAGTCCAGTGGTTGGTTCGTCGAGGAAGATAAGCTGCGGTTTTCCAATAAGGCTCATAGCGATGTCGAGCCTGCGGCGCATACCGCCCGAATAGGTAGAAACCCTTCGGTCAGCAGCATCGGGCAGGCCAAAACGCTTTAATAAGTCATCCGCGACCTGACGCGGATTTTTGAGGTGCCTCAGTTTGGCAATCATGATCAAATTTTCCCGCCCGGTTAATATCTCGTCCACGGCGGCAAACTGACCGGTCAGGCTGATTGACTGCCGCACATAGTCGGGTTTTGATGTAACGTCGAAGCCGTTGACGGTAGCTGTCCCTCCATTCGGTTTGAGCAGTGTGGTAAGGATTCTAACAATCGTTGTCTTGCCCGCGCCGTTGGAGCCGAGCAGGGCGAAAATACTGCCTGTTCTTACCTGAAAATCTACTCCTGTCAACACAGGCGTACTTTTATAGGATTTTTTAAGCCCTTGTACAGAGATGGCTATCTCATTTTGGGACATATTCGTTTCCCTCCTTATGGTGTTAATAACGTGATACCGGTCATGTCCGCCTTCCCGTTTTTCAAAAAGGCGTAAGTCATTCTGTCTGCTTTGCAGTCGATAAACCGAATCCGCTTCAGTCTCTTACCCTTGAAGAAAGTGTTAATAAGCGCTGCATTTTGGAATGTCAGCTTGGCAAAGTCGCAGTTTTCAAAAGAGCAATCGTTAAATGTGCCGTCAAAAACAATATCGTTAAACTGTGCGGCATAAAAGGTGGTATTATTCCAGACTGCACCAGTAACTATACTTTTTAACAGTTCAGTAGATTTGATGGCCGCTCCCGTAAAATCGGCATCAGAGAAATCGCAGCCTTTGATACGGCTCCCAGAAAACTCAACTTCTTTTAATGAACAGTTCCGAAATTTACTATTTATTATATCCGAACTCTGAATGCGGCTGCTGCTGATGTCGGAGTTTGAGAAGTCACAACTATTTACACTGTTGCTTTTCAGCAGAAGCCCCGCCATCTCTGAACCGATAAAAAGACATCGCTGCATGTTGGCAGAGCTAAATTTTCCATGCGGATTTTTTAATCCGGAAAAGTCTGCATCCACCCAATTTTCGCTTGACATATCCCAACCGAGCTTTTTATTTTCATTTTCGGGCGGCAGTTCGACTGATTGCTCAACCGATGAATCAGCAGACGCTTTTTTGGCGATTGCTGATTGGAAGCTCTCAGAGAAATAGTTTAAATCAACACCCAGGATTTCCGCGAGCTGGTTAAAAGTAATGATGTCCGGCATCGATTCTCCGCGCTCCCATTTTCCAACCGCTTGTGAGCTGACGGATAGTCGTTGCGCAAGTTGGGCTTGAGATAATTTTTTCTCTTTTCGAGCTTCTTTAATTTTATTTCCTATCATAATTGATGTTAACATGTTGGGTACCCTCTCTTATTTGATTTAGTCGACGCTATTATCTTAACCTATTTTCACGCAGAATTCAATAAAATGATGAAACTATTGGTTGTTTTTTCGCCACTTTTAGTTGCAATACCCGCTATTTTTTGTTGTAATAACCTTCACTTTTGGTTGTTTACAAGTAAAGTGAGCCATTGTCTGCATTTTGAGCAGAAGAATTTCATTATAATGGTCTTCTCGGGAACACAAAACAGGAACCATAAAACCGGTTATCACGAATTCAAGATAATCTTGGCAATGGTATACACCTTGCTTTTTTGCTTCAATTCCCCTGAGGTTAATTTTGCAAAAAATGCTTGTTGGGGAAGGCTTCCCAATCCCTACTGAACGCACAATAGAATTGTGCAGCTGCGCGTCCTTTCGGACGCTTCCACCTAAGTTTTTCAGGTTAGAGGTTGCGCAATAAATCGATAATAAAAAATCGCAATAAATTGTGATTTTTGTTTCTAATATATTGAGTTTCTGTATTTGCTTAGGATTCGACCCTACGGCCGACAGCCTTCACATAGGCCATTACATACAAATAATGGTCATGTCCATAATGCGGCAGGGGCTCACATTCTTTGAATTCGGCTACATGCTGATGCAGTCCTATGACTTTTATATTTTAAACCAAAAATACGGCTGTAAGATGCAGTTCGGCGGAAACGGCCAGTGGTCAAACATAATCGGCGGGGTTGAATTGACGAGGAAAAAAGCCGGGGAACAGGTTTATGGAATGACGTTGTAGAGGTTGGACATTTTATAAGAGATGAATTGAAGGATTATATAACAAAAATAGTGTATATTTTATCAAAAAGCAGCTATGACAGGCAACGTTTTGACGTACAGCCGTTGCATTTTTTACAGAAGCCTTTAGATAGAAAAAAAATAATAAATGATATAAAGCTTGCCACAATGCTTCTTGAAAAAGAAAATAAGACATTTTCGTTTAAAACGGACAATCAGATGTATAAATTGCCTGTTAAAGAAATAATTTATTTTGAAAGTTCGGGCAGGCAGATAAAACTAATTTCTTTTAAAGGGACATTTTATTTTTACGGAACTGTTGATTCTGTAATGGAGCAGCTTTCAAAAAGCAGGTTTATTATGCCTCACCGCTCTTCTGCCTGTCGCTTAATTATCATGGTTCCTTAGCAAAAAAAATCATTTTTTCCGGCTTGTCCTTTATGGTTTTAATGCTTACAGAAACGTTTATTGTTTCTTTTACAGGGTATTTTGCAATACCTGTTTTCGGGTACAGTGAATATGATTCCTCAATCGGATTGGTTCAGTACAATATTTGTTTCTTTGGCGTCATTATATCAATTTGTAAGTTTTTTTGCTAATGGTAGCTTTGGTCAATTTCAAATGATAATATTGATTATTTCTATTTTAGGGACAAATTTTGCCATATTGTTTTTATATGATACTTTATACCTTTCGTTTTCCGCTAAAACAGAAAAAGTGCTTTTGAAGCAGCAAAACAAGGCATATGAGAAACAATTGGATTTGATGCGGAAGTCGCTTGACTCAGTGCAGACTGTGCGGCACAACATAAAAAATCATATGATTGCGTTGAAAAATCTGAATTTCAATAAAGAAGACACCAGGTTTGGCGAATATGTAGACAATATTATTTCCTCTGTCAATGCCAGGACGGTGTATTCAAATTCGGAAAACGTAATTGTAGACAGTATTTTAAACTACAAGCTGCAAACAATGGAAAATATGGACATTGAATTGCATGTAGAAGTAGACGTACCGAAAAAGCTAAGCATATCCGCATATGATATGACAGTAATACTTGGCAATCTTATGGATAATGCCATTACCGCATTGGACAAATGCAGCGGCAAGAAATTTTTTCTGTTAAAATCAATTACAGCAAAGGCAATGCTTTAATAACCTTAATTAATACATACAACGGAGAGATAAAAAAGAAAAACGGGATATTGCTTACTTTGAAAGATGATGAAAAAAATCATGGAATTGGATTGAAAAGTGTTGAAGAAGCTGTTAACAGAAATAACGGCCATATAAAGATACATTACGATGATAAAGAGTTTAAGGTCACTGTAATATTGCCGGGATAAAAGAAGGTTTAAGCATGTTATTTTTGCTTCCAAAAATAATTTGACATTTTATTACAAAAATATATACATTTCGTTACAATAAACGGTACGAGCTTAAATATCTGATATAATTAGAAAAAACAAAAAGGTGGGATTGCTTATGAAAAAGTATATGTTGAAGTTCTTAAAATGCCTAGCGTCTTCCACAATTTCAGGACTGATTATATATATTCTCTCACCGGTGGGGGATATGAATAAACCGTTGGATGCTGAAGAGGTAAAAGTATATGGTAAGAGAGCAAGGATGATTTTAGATTTTGAATTCGGCACATTGATTTTGCTGGTAATTCATGGGGAAGACAATGTTGCTGAATGCGTGTTGGTTTTAGGAAAAATAAATTTATAACAGTTGGTATGAAATAGCAATAAAGGTTTTTGATGAAGCACTTGATATGTTCGTAAGTCATGATTCTTATTATGAACACGATAGTGACTAGACATATAGATATTCAGAATCAATTGATTTTAACCAAGGAGATGTCGGAGGTACGGCATATTTTGAAAGTGAAGTAGATAACAGTGTAGGAACGATAAGGATGCATGGTCATAGAGATAATCCTTTTGATCTAGCTGCACAGATGAGTTTAGCATTATTTGATGACGAGCATGATGAGATTGAACAGTTAACTGCAGGAACAAATCAGTATCTATTTATTTTCCGGAATCAGACGATGAATTTGGTGACTGGCAAGCTCAATATGTTGTAACTGATTCAAAAGATTGGACATGTTATTATGCACAATATTACAATGCTGATTTGTCCAATAAATTAAATGTTTCTTCTATAGAAGATAATATATATTATTTAAATGGAAGAGTATATAGGGTTGGTAATAACGATTCACTTAAATTGGAAGAATCTAATAAAGATAATAAAATTGATATGGGAGATTTATTTTTACAAATTAAATATGATAATGAGGCTGGATTTATTAATAATTTTAGGGATTATAATGATGGAGATAATTTATATTTTGAAGATTCAATACAAAAATTAATATATAGATAAACAACGAATAGTGATTTTTAGATTCAAGCCGTATGCCTGTTTCGTCCATAGCGAAAAGGCAGATATCCTCTGTATTCTCAACAATATCCAAGAGGTCGGCTATTTTTTTTAAACAGTGCCTGTAGTTCAGGGTCTACCTTTGTTGGTTGATATAATCCTCTTTTATAGGAAAAGCCTAATCTAATAAGCAATTGTCGTATCCATTCGGAAGAATACTCTAAGCCATATTTTTCAGCAATATATTCTTTGAGCATATGGGTATTCCATGTGGCTGCGGTAAACCCTAATTCTCTTGGATTTTTGTTAATAACAGTATCTTTTAGGTCATCAAGCATTTCGTTGTTAAAAGTACTTACACTGCCACCACGAAGATCGGCAGCGACATCTATACCTGATTCATTCCATCTATTAATATATATAGTAACTGACGGTACAGATTTGCCAATTGTTTTTGCGACAACAGATGTATGAATGCCTTGATATCTCATGATAACTGCCCTTATTAATGATTTTGAGTAATCACTCTTAAGTTTTTTCTCAATCTCATTAAGATTTTCAATTGTATATCCATGTAAAGTTTTGACTTCAACACATTTTCTTGCCATATTACATTCTCCTCTCTGATATTAATTGTATCAGATGAGGTAGATATAAGTATACAAGTAAATTTTAACATCCAAGTTGTTTATCTATAAATCAGATTCAATCTTATCTTTGCTCTATAAATAAAAACAAGGGTAAGTTAAAAAACTATGTGCATATATATGTTAAGCTTTTCACTAAGAGGATTTAGCTATTTGCCATTGTAATTTATATAGTAGAGAATGCAGAGCGAGAAGGGAAAAGGCAACGAATCGCTGAAATGACTGATTTCTTGAATGAACAATCTTGCGAGTTGGAGAAATATGATGAGCAATTAGTAAGGCGGCTTATTGAAAGGGTTACGGTGCATGATGACAGAATTGAGGTGGAATTTAAGTCAAGTATTGCAATAGATATAGAAAATTAGATATAAGGCTTGCCGCTGATTTAGGGAAACAGCTCTTGATTGGCGGCTTTTCGTTTTTATAATGCTTATGTCATACAGGAAATTGAAAAAACTTAACGGCAAGTTGCACAAGCTACTATTTTTATAAAATACTGTCTATTGGATAATTTTGGATTCATATAGTCTACGGAGCGTGGATTATATTTTGAGATACATTGTTTTATACTAGAGTCGAGGTGAAAATGATGGATACAAAAAGAAAAAAAGAGCTTTTAGAAGCCTATAAAAACAGACATCCTGAAATGGGAGTAATATCTTACCGTTGTAAAGAAACTGGCGAGGTATTTTTGGGTATCTCCAAAGATACAAAATCAGACTTTAACAGCACTAATATGAAATTGGCAGCCAACTGGCATCCTAATAAACGATTACAGGAACTCTGGAACAAATATGGCTCTGAAGGCTTTGAACTATCAGTTATTAAAGTGTTAAAGTATGATGACCCACATGAAGATCATACAGCAAAATTAGAAAGTTTGAGAGAACAGTGTCTCGCTGCTGATCCAAATGCAAGGAGGATATGGCGATGAATGAAAAAGTTGTTATGGTGTCAAATGATTATGACCGTATAGATGGCAGAAATGCTTATCAATCTGACATCAAACGTTTAACGCTAGGTGCGCCTATGCTGGAAGAAAATAAAAAAATGCAGATTGCCGCACAGATTTGGAAAAATGATAAAGATGGTGAATTGATTTTGGCCCAGGAGCTGCCCATCCATCAAATATTTGATTTGATGATTTTTTTGTCCAGGACATTGCTTTACTTCAAGGAGGCTTACCGACTCCCCCTTTTATATGACCCGGAAAAACCCACAGTGGAACGAGTTGGAGTACAAGGTGGGGTATTACCAGTAGAAGTGTGTGTAGACAATCAAAATATCAATGAGGACATCAAAGCATTTGCTCAAAGTTTAAATGATTTAGGAGAAATAATTGGAGAACGCAAGCGGGTGCTTAACCGAATTTTAGAAGAATTGGAGTTATATTAATATGAAACAAACCAGTATTTTATCACCTACCAGACAGCTATCAGAAGAGGAGAAGTCCCTTGTCTGGCAAAAACCACCTTCACATATTGAGAGTGAAGCAGAAAAACGTATATATCAAGAAGTAGTAAGAAATTGGAATCGCGGTGAAATGAAAATCAGCACCATTTTGCTGGAGGGGGATGCTGGTTCGGGGAAAACCCAGATTGCCAAAGCTTTATCTGCTGATTTTAACCTGCCTTATACGAAAGTAACCTGTTTTGCAGATATGGATAAATCCGATGTCCTGGGTTCGATTCTTCCGGTGCTGTCAGAAGAAGATGGTCATTCTGATAAGGTTGAATATCGCTATTATCCTTCTGAAATTGTTCGTGCATATGAAAATGGATGGCTCTTGGAGATTCAGGAACCGACAGTGATTCGGGATGCTGCTGTTTTAATGGCGCTAAATTCCGCATTAGAACCAGATGGCAGTCTAAACTTGCCAACTCGTATCGCGCATCGTCACCCTGATTTTATTGCGGTTATCACAACAAACCGCGGTTACAATGGCTTCCGGCCCTTAAATGAAGCTTTGCGAGATCGAGTGCAGCATGCAGAAAAACTAGATTTACCGCCTAAAGAAGTGATGATGGAGCGGGTTAAAGCTAAGACCGGTTATGAATCTGAACCTGTACTATCTCTTTTAGCTGAAACGATTATGGTGCTGGATGAGACAGCCCGCGCCAATACCATTAAAGGTGTGGCCGGTATGCGTTCTTATATCTTTTGGGTGGATGCCGTTCAAAGTGGTGCCTCAATCCAAAAAAGTTTATATTATAAGGTGTTATACAAAATCACGACCGATCCGCAGGAGCTTGTTATTTTAGAGCAGGCACTGGCTAGTCATGGCTTGACAGAAAAGCTTGAGGAAATGGATCACATATGTCAATCGCAAAAAGACGGAGAAAATCCTGAAGTAATGGAACTTAATATTTCCGAAAACGGAGAATTCTCTGCCAAGACAGATCAAGCTGATAAAAATGCAGTGCATCTGAGAAAATCAGAAGACAGTGAGGGGCATTCTGATACGAGCAGTGATGAAAATACTGATATTTCAAGCAATGATAATGGGGAAAATGGCACTCCATTCTATCATGAGCTCGATAAATCAGATACAACCGAATTACAAAAAAAAGAATTTCGTAAACAGTTGAACAGGGAAGCACGGCAAAGTGTTCAAGGAAGTGTCCATGAAGATATTAAGCTGATTGTCCATCGTCCGGAAGTTACCTACCAGAACAGGGAAGAGTATAACCGTATGATGACAACTTTGATGCCAGTTATTCGGGAATTAATCAGAAAAACAAATCCGCTGTTGGAGCATGAATTATCTGCTGAATTCGCGAAATCGAGGTTGTATGGCACAAAATTTTGCGCGGATCAGGTTGCCTCTATGGATTTTCGCACATTTGCCCGCAAGCGTCCGCCTGAGGAAGAACCCTCTATTGCGGTTGCTCTCAGGATTGATGAATCAGCGTCAATGTCAGCCTTTGGTCGTTTGGATGCAGCAAAACAGGCAGCTGTCGCCTTATACGAATTCTGCAAAGGGTGTGGCATTCCGATAATGGTTTACGGGGATACAGCAGACCGCTCCAAGCTGGAGCAAATGTCTGTCTATGCCTATGTAGACTTTGAAAGCAAAGATGCAGATGAAAAATATGCTCTTATGAACATTCAGGCTCGCAGCAACAATCGGGATGGCATGGCATTGCGCATTATTTCCGATAGATTGCTTAATACGCCCCAAAGAACCAAATTAATAATCAGCATCAGTGACGGGCAGCCTAAAGCTATGCCTGATTATTCAGGTGAAAAGGCAGCGTGTGATATGAAAGATACTTTGCAGGAATTTAGGCGAAAAGGCATACAATTCCTTGCTGCCGCCATTGGGCAGGATAAGGAGGCTATCCGAGAACTTTATGGAGCTGAAAATACATTGGATATAACCGATTTGAGGCAGCTTCCAGCAAGGTTGGTACAAATAATCGCAAGGTTCATGTAGTATTATGATATACTAAAGAGAAATGGAGGTGATGGCATGGACTGTGTGAAAATAGGAAAATTAATTGCCAAACTACGAAAGGAAAAAAACCTTACCCAGAGAAATGTTGCAGATGCACTGGGTATTCAAAATAAAACGGTTTCAAAATGGGAATGTGGTTTAGGCTGTCCTGATCTGTCGTTGTGGCCGGAACTATCCGCTATTTTGGGTGTTGATATGAAACAGATGATGGAGGGTGAAATTACATCAAATAAGCCAGATAGCGGCAATATTGATAAAGTACGTTTTTATGTCTGTCCTTCCTGTGGCAATATTTTGGTGAGCACAGGAAGTGCCTCTATCTTCTGCTGCGGAAGAAAATTAGAACGTATCTTGCCTACTGTTGCAACTATTGCACCAAAAATCACGGTAGAGGAAATAGATACTGATTACTTTGCCACTTTTGACCATCCAATGACCAAAGATCATTATCTTTCTTTTGTGGCCTATGTTAAAAGTGACAGAGTATTTCTAAATCGCTTGTACCCAGAACAAAGTCCAACTTGTAGGTTTCCTATAACTACCGGTGGCAAACTATTTGTTTATTGTATTAAGCATGGCTTATCGGTATATTCAGGTAATCTATAATTAAATCAATATTATCTTCCTGGGATGTATATGTTTGTTGTACTGTCCATGGCTTTTTTTCAATGTTAGTGTAAAATTACAGTAGGGAAATAGAATATATTTCCATATATAGTTGAAA
>ENA-UOOI01000994-UOOI01000994.1-fermentation-metagenome-genome-assembly--contig:-NODE-994-length-32263-cov-3.762916_pt1 | contig 32263 bp, 24 predicted proteins | sample MGYA00245779_ERZ724027 | MGnify/ENA primary metagenome ERZ724027 (study PRJEB28704, sample SAMN03018318) | fermentation metagenome | biome: anthropogenic terrestrial biome; feature: soil; material...
AAGCCTGCCAGTAACGCCGTGACTACCAGCAGAATCATTAAATTAAATTTTCTCATTTCTTTTCTTTTTACTAAATTATAAAACATAAATTAAATCTATCAATTATTTTTTTTACGGGATTATTTCTAATCCCGTTTCGGTTTTATTCTTTTATCTTCTGTATAAATTCTTTCAGGTTACGGGAGGCCTCTTCAAGTCCGGCTTTCTCTGCCGCACTAAAACAGGCTCCGGCCCTCTCGTAATTTCCCTTCAACAACTCCAGAACCCCCATGGCATTGTTATATTCGGGGGCGGGGAGGGTTGACTTCACCTTGGCAAGGTATCGCTCCGCCAACACGATATCGTTTCGCGTGAGGGCCGCTATTGCCGCGTTCAGGTTGGCCGTTTCGTCTTCCGGGAACATCCGGACGGCGGTTTCGAACACATCGGCAAACTCTTCCGATCCGTATGGATAGGTATTCGCAACCAGGTATATCTCGTTAAGAGAAAGATTCTGCGGCCGGCTCTTTATCATCTCCTTTGCTTCGCTCACATCAAACTGACGGATGCTGTACGTAACACGACACGTGGCGACCCGTAATTTCGGGAACATGTTCGTTACCATATAACGGTACGGACGACCCGCATCCAAATCCATCAACTCTTTTTTCCGCACGGCATCGCTTTCGCTTGAGCGAATAATATCCAGAACTTCCTTCTTATATTCCATGTCGGATTCGCTGACAAGTTTTTCCAGCCCGGTCCAGTTCTCCCCGCCAAAACCGGCGTGGTATAAATTTTTCACGAAATCATAGCGGATAACCAGGTAATCCTGAAGGGATTTCGCCCGCTCTTCCGACAACCGTTTGTTGTTTTCCAAGGTGCCTTCCGGGGACGCGTAACCGGTGATCTCGATTCTTTCTACCGTGATGTACGGGTTATTCTTTACCTCATCTATCATCTCCCGGATCTTCCGCAATTCCGCGGGATTATTCATGTAATCGGGGTAAATATCGGCTTGATTAACCATGAAATCAAGAGAGGCCTCGGTCTTCACATCACGGCGCTTGGTCTCATCTATCTCCGGTTTGATAAAAGCGAGATGGGGAGAACCTTGGGAGGGAACAAGGACTACCTCTTTTTCCCGAGAAACCTGTCCGATCAACTGTTCCACGGCTGTCTGAGGGGACGAAGAGCCGCAACCGCAAAGGTCGCACACTATGTCCAACCGGGCGTCTGACATCCACTCTTTAAACGGCATCGTGTAACTGTAATTCAACGTACGCTCCTGCCGTCCATAGCCTTTTTCAACTGTATACGGGGCAACATAATTTGCCCGCTGCTTTTCCCCCATAAGAGCGAGATAGCGAACATACTCCTTATAGCTGCGCCTCCCTTTTATGGAAACTTCCGGTAAGTCCCTGGAAAGCGTTCCGTCGGTAAGAACGGGAATAATATCCAGGGATTGCCTGCTTTCCACCGGAGCGTTCCCAATATTAATAATCAGTTTTACAACTAAATCATTCCCCTTTTTTGACATTTCAACGGCTTTGATCTTCACTCCTCCTTCACACAGCACCCATTCCTGGGCATGGAGGGATAGCGCGATAAGGAAAGCGGTAAGGGTTATCAGTAATTTCTTCATTTTCTGAATTATTTAATCATATAGATCAGTGAGATACCGGCTTTGGTCGGGCCGAAATAGTGTTTCGACTCATTATCGAGTTTTTGCCCACATTTCTCGCAGGGGAACTTATCGTGCTTCATATAGGCATATCCTACGCCTAGTGTGGCTTCACATCCCCAGCGTTTGCCGAGAATCCAATGATATCCGTAGCTGATGCCACCCCCGGCCAGCCATCCCTCGTAACGGTGATTCAGTATCTGTTTGTTTTCGATCGTTCCGAACATTTTGCCCGAATTGAATCCCCACGGCAGCATACCCCCAAAATTATATTGGGCGTAATGTGTGGAAAAACCCCAAAATCCCCCGCTGAATCTGGTACAGGTCCAAATTCGGAACTCCGGCTGCACAAGCCAATGCTTCATCTTCCGATTGTCCGAAAAAGTCCAGGGATTAATATTGCCGGAGAGATCGAGCGTGGTACGTTCTCCCAATCCGAACTCCACACCGAAATTCAATGAAGTGGTGGCATCATAAAGCAGATTTGTTTTTAGGGCAAGCTCCTGACCCACGAGTCGGCTCAGGCAAACTCCACATAAGAATACAAGTAACAATAATTTTTTCATCATTTTATTCTAAAAATGCACCGCTGTCTCTATATATAATAAAAAGAAAGTTATTAAATGAAAAACGTGATTTTCAAATACAATTTTAAAAAAAAGACAATTAAACTGATATATTAATAATCCCCACAAAAAATTATGTTTTAACGAAATAAAACCTTATCCGGAAGCCATAATATAAATGCGTTTCGGGACAAAAGTATGATTATCTTTGTTTTACCAAATACCAGAAAATGAAAAATGGGGATTTTTTCCACAATTTTCTTTGACTCCCTTGTAGCTACCCTTTAGTAATTCTTTGAGAGATACACTTACACAGCCTCTAATCTTAGATAAAATTAGCTAATAACTTGGAGCAGTAATAACCCGAAAATTTTCACAAAGTTCATTATTTTATAAAAACGTGACATAAATTTAATACTACATAGATACCACACCTATTATCAGCCGTTAAATATATTAAATAAAAATCTATATATCAATACAATAAAAAATCATACATCCTGCTTCCCTTACGATCTTCCGTAAACAAAAACATCTTTTTCTTTCTTTCAGGTTAGAATACAAAGTCGCTAAAAGTTATAAAAAAGGGTAAAAATTAAATTTTGGTATGATGGACAATAATATTATTTTTGTGTTCAACAGATATAGTTATAAGTTCTGTTTGTCGTAAAGTCAGAATAAATACACAATTCTATTACAACTAAAGCACTGATTTAATGAAACATTCTCTGCTCTTTTATTTGTTATTGTTATTTGCAACCGGTCTAAAAGCCCGTCCCGTCCATCCGGACAAAATAAAAGAAACAGACAGCTTACTTTCCATCGTGTTTGCGGAATTATCCAATGTAAATCCCACCGGGGCGCTCAAACTGGCCACCGAAGCATTATCGCTGAGCAGGGATTTGAACTACTCTAAAGGAAAAGCCATGTCCTTTTTTTACATAGGACAGATCTTTAATTATCTGGGTAAGTATGAAAAATCAATGGAATACCTGTCGCTTTCGGAACAGGAGGAATACAGCAAAGACGACGTTATAATGCTGTCGGAGGTGAGCAGGGTAAAAGGGCAGGTATATTACCTGCTGGGCCTGGGCAAGGCATCGTTCAACGAATTCCGGACTGCGCACAACTATGCTGTCAGGATAAAGGATAGGGAGAAGAGGAATCGTTATACCAGTCTGGCTTACGAAAACCTGAGTATAGCCTACAACATAATAAAGGATATGCCGGACTCATCGTTGTATTATATGGAAAAAAATGAACAGCTACTGGCAACAACGGACGAAAGCCTTACATTCAAAAATAAGATCAACCTTTATAGCCTCTACGGCCAACACTACACCGCGCGGCAACAATATGACACGGCCGTGTATTATTTCAATAAGGCTCTCTCGCTCATCTCAGGATACAATTATCCCTATTCCTCGTGGCTCTATGCCCGATGGGGTGACATGCACCTGCAGAAGGGCGACAGCGACTCCGCGATGATCTTTTATCGGAAAGGACTGGAAAATATAGAGAAAACTAACCTGAGAAATGAACTACCGCCGCTTTATCAGAAAATATCGGATATCTATTCCGAACAGGGGGTAGAAGACTCAGCAAGGTTGTACCGGGAAAAATATATTCAGTTAGACGCAGAACAGACCGGTTCAATAATTATGGCGACCGAGGAGGCTCTCGCAATCCTTCTGCGGGAGGAACGGAAACTGTCTCTCGGGAAACTACAGAAGTTCGCCTTATTGTCAGTCGGCCTTTTTATCACCCTCTCGTCGGCCTTTATCGTTATCTACCGGCAATCGGTAAAAAACAGAAAGAAGATGCTGAGTAAAAAGGAAAACGAGGTTTCGGAACTGAAACAAAAGTTGAATGACGCTTTTGAAGAGGTGTTCGAACTGGCCAGGAAGAACGACTCTGCCTTTCTCCCCCGATTCAGGGAAGTATATCCCGAGTTCATCAAAAACCTTTTCAGGCAACATCCCGATATAATCACGTCCGAGCTGCAACTGTGTGCGATGATATTCCTCAATTTCTCATCAAAGGAGATAGCGGAATATATGTTTATTACGCATCGCTCAGTGCAGACAAGAAAAAGCAGGCTGAGGAAAAAACTGGGTATCCCGGGTGAGGTAGATCTTTACCGGTATTTCAAATCTATTTCATACATCTGAACCCCCAAGAGGTTCCCTATACAGGCCATGATGCAGGTAAAATTTCACTTCTTTGTTGACAGGGTCATAAAAAAGGGCGCCCGGTTGGCCGGACACCCTACTTTATGTAAGACTGCGGGTATACAATTCTAATAATCACGTTTCGGCATAAAGTTCCAATACTCCATGTTGGTGATGATTTCCACCGTAACCTTACGGTCCCCTTCGCGTACGATATGCGATTCGCCAACCGGAGCGTAAGATATTTTCTTGCCCACGCCTCGCGATTTCATCATATCGGACGGAACTCCGCGTGATTCCAACGCTTCTATAACGGCTGCCGCACGCCTTCTCGACAATCCGATATTGTATTCGGCGCTACCCCGTACGTCAGTATAACCGGTGATCAGATATTTCCTGCCGGGATCGGCTTTCATGATACCGGCAATCTTATCCAGCACTTCTTCGCTCACCGGACGGATATCGGACCTGTCGAACTCGAAGTAGATGTTGTTGAACAGCTCGCAGATTTCCGCAGATGGTTTTTCGGTAACTGCTGCCGGTATTTCCACGATCTTTTCTATCGTTACCGGCGGGGCCTGCACGATTTTCTCCACTTCCACATACTGCACAGTGGGGACCCTTTTCTTGGATCTTCCGCCCATCCGCCAGATCAGCCTTACCGTTCCCTGGAGGGAGTTGGCTACATCCTTGTGCGGCATCAGCAGATAGTCGCCCTGCAGACCGATCCCGAAGCGGTCGTTCAGCCATGTGTTCATCCCCACACCCAGCGAAACGGGGATCAACTCATTCCGGTCGGTGCCGTCTTTGTTATAAAGGTTTTCCAGTACCCACGACATTTCTTCGGGCAAATCGCCCTCCGCCCCCCGGTATTTCATATCGAAGTTCTTTTTCATATAGCTTACTCCCACACGGAAAAAAGGATCGATATACTTGGAGTCGAAATATTCACCCAAACGCCACTGCAAACCGGGTCCCACCATATAGAGTGTCCTCAGTTTATCCGCCCCGTCAATATACTGTTCGGTAAAACCGACCGTTCCCTGCAAATCGAGATAAAAATAGGGGCTCAACTCGCGGGCAATGTACAAATTAGGACCAATCACACTGTGGCGTAGTTGCAGGCCAAGCTGATAGTTATCGGCCGATTTTTGGAAGTTCGTAAAATCCATCCGGCTGAACTGAAAGACAGATGCGCCGATGCCGACTTCCCAGGCACGCTTTACCTTACTTTCCGTAACCAACTCTCCCACAGCGGAATCCTGCGCCCCCGAAGGTGCAAACAGGCAGAGGAAGCCGCATAAAAAGACAGATAATATATTATTTCTCTTCATAGTGATTCTATTTAGAACGCGATTATAATTTCAGCAGATAATTGCCGCCAACCTCCACAATTCTGTCCACGCTTCCGTAACCCTCCATCTCCGCCCTTACAAGGATCGTATACGCGGAGTATGTCCTTGGTATATCGGAAGTGGAGTATGTACCGGCAGGGCTTTCTGTCAACACCACAAAATTATTATGATTAAAGGCATCCATCGCCGTGACGGTCATACCGGGGGTTCCCTTCAAGGTGAGCAAAAGGAAGTGATCATCTACAATGGAGAGGGTCCACTCCTCCACTTCCACGGGTGTCAAGCCCGGCGTCTCATGGCAAAAACATTTGAACAACTCGTCCATAAATTCTCTAATAGTCTTGTTCCCATTGCCCGGCAGGGTTTTCCAAAATTCAAACAACGCGAATACGTCGCCGCCCTGCAACCAGACCAGAAAGTCTTCCCAGGTATTACCGCCGGTATATTCGGAACTGTCTTTATTGGTCATCTCTCCCTTATCTACAGCTTCTTTCCATAGCTCATAGGCCGATTTTCCGTTCACCCCGTCAATGCCGTCTTCTCCTTTCAACGAGTTAAAGAAATCCTCAATAGGAGTATTGGGGTCTTTTTCGTTCACCTCTATCCACAGCTCGAAAGCTGACTTTCCGGCATCGCCTTTGTCTCCCTTATCACCTTTAGGCCCTTGCGGGAGCACTATCTCCAAATTGTTTTCGCAACTCAGCATGAATAACGCCATGACGATAAAGCCGAATAACATTCTAAAATGATTCTTCTTCATAGAAAATTTAATTTGATTTAAAACAAAATACAATAAAACAACAGTATATAAACCCATGGAGACTATACAGTTCCATTTTGGGAAAGATTTTTTGCCGTGATTATTTTTTCACTTTCCCCGGTTCCACCTTGCCGGATTTTTCACCTCAATGGGTACCCCTGCCGGGAGGGGAAATGAGAGCATCCGCTGAATAACCGCGTAGACATTTGTTGACTCACTTACCAAAAAAATTACAAAATTCTCCTCGAAAGAGAAGAAAAAGTTGAATGCCGATGTAAATTTTATAGGACTCTATCAGCCCTGATAAGCAAATTAAAGACATTTTTATATACAAAACAGACACCTTCCGGCGCGTAATTATCTTTGTATTTACTCAGGCCTCAACTAGTTGAAGCGTTTGCACTACTGCAATGTGATCGTTTTTAGTCCTTCCTGTTGAAATAGGTGAGTCTCTGGCGGATGAACATGAAATGATCACACACTTTTAGTATGTTTGAAATAAATTGTCTTACTTATCCTGTAAATGACAACAGATACGGGTGGTCGTAAGCCGTGATTTTTATTTTTCTTAACAATAGCCAAATTACATCGCTTGCACCTCAGCTATTCTTAACTAAATTAGTTAAGTGCAACAAATATATGTCGATCGTATCGTTTTCCAAGAATATTTTTGCTTACATAACATTACAGCTTATGAGGGCAATCAGCGAGAATTGATTGCGAGATTAGCTTTGAATGAATTTCATGTTTAAAATAGTTTAAATACTCTCCTTCTCTGCCGGAATGGCATTTACTCCGTAAAATGCGAATTTAATAATGAATGGAGAAAATAATAACGAAAATGGAACAAGATCAAGTATGAGATACAGAAGGAGAACATTTCCCCACAGCAGGGTATAATGTTCTCCTTCCTGGCTTTTATTTAACCTGATTAATCCAGCTCCTTTATTTTGATATTCTGGAACCATACCTCATCACCATGGTCCTGCAGAAGGAGCAGCCCTTCCCCGGCATTGCCGAAATCGGGCCAGTCCTTGTATTTGCTGAAATTTACCAATGCTTTCCACATCTGGTTGTTCCGCTCGTACTCGACGATCTTCACACCGTTGAGCCAATGTTCCACATGGTTTCCCCTGACGACCACCATAGCGGTGTTGAAAAATCCGCCGCGGAAAGGCTTATCCTTGGGAGCAGGGATCAGATCGTAGAGCGAACCCAACGTCCGGTTACCTTCAACACCCAGTTTCGCGTCGGGGTGCTTTTTGTCGTCCAGTATCTGGAATTCGCACCCGATAGCCGACCCTTCCCCTTTATTCAGGTTGGTATCCACAAAATATTTGATACCGCTGTTGGCGCCTTCGGTAATTTTGAAATCCACTTTCAACATAAAGTTCCTGTAGGGACGGATAGTGACGATATCGCCTCCGTTGGTGGATTCGCCGCCATCGCTTTTTTGCACTTTCAGTATACCGTTCTCAATGGACCATCCTTTTTCGGGGAAATGATCCGATTTGGCGCCGCGCCATCCTTCGGTGGTCTTGCCGTCCCACAGCAATTTCCAGCCCTGTGCGGCTTCGCGCTCCGAAAGGGTGTTAGCAATAGTATTGACCTGCTTAACCTTACTATTTTCGGGAGTTTTAAACCGCTCCACACCTTCCGTAAGGATACGGATATTGCGCCAGGAAACGGTCTTCCCTTCCAGATCGGCGTTACCGATAGCGTGTACCTGCAGCGCAATGAAGCCCGATAGCGTGGTGTTATCCAGCAGGTCGGCACAAGGTATGCCGTTTACCCAGGTACGGATGGAACTCCCGATCGCTTCGATGCGGGCTTTGTTCCACTCTCCGCTTTTGAATGCTTTCTGCCCTTCGGGGTTGTAGTTCATTGGGTAGAGCCATCCCCGGCGCGCTTCATCGTAGATACCTCCCGTCCATGCCCTGCCGGAGGGATCGATCTCAAACTGGTAGCCGTGTACACGACCATTCATATAGTTCTTCAGACTGTTACTGCGGAACTGGACGCCGGAATTCAACCCGTCGTCTACCCTGAACTCAAATTCCAGAATAAAATCGCTGTACGTTTTTTTGGTCGCCAGAAAGGTATTGGGGGTATTCATCCTGGAAATACCGATAATGGTGTTATCCTGCACTTTGTATTCGGCCGTACCATTCAATTTTTCCCATCCCCCGAGGTTACGGCCGTTGAACAGGTTCTCCCATTTCGGCTCCTGCGACCATGCCGAAACGGTTACTATCACTGCTAAAACTGTGAGTCCTATTTTTTTTATCATAACTAAATTAATATGCCAATGAATTAATATGCCAATGTGCTAATTCTGTTGAAATCAGAACTGAGAACATGGACCCAAGAAGTGGAAAGTTGAGAAGTGAAGAAGTCTTGATTCTTGATTCCGAAAGTCTCTGCTCTTTATTCTTTACTCTTTTAATCAAACTACATAAAAATCTTCCCAACCTTTTCGTGGTGGTTCGCCGGTGAGGTAAGCATCAGCAAAAGCATCGTTGGTGACCCGTCTGGTTTCACGGTCGAACACGATCTTCCGGTTGAGTTTCTGTGCAGCCACACCCAGGCAGAACACCTGACTTAACGGAGCGGATATTTCAAACGGAGAGCGGGTTTTCTCCTTTCCCTGGCAGGCCAGCAGGAAGTTGGCAAAATGGGTGGAGGGACTCGCCGGCACTTGGGGAAGATCTTTTTCCATCGCTTTCGCTTTCTCTTCGGGGATAATGCTCAGCGTGCTACCGTGTGATCCTCCCTTGAAAGTCAGCTCCTTGCTATAGATCTCTTTGCCCGGGTTCAGCTTGGCCGGTTGTATCTGTCCGCCGGCTACCGTAGGAATATTGGGGTCGAGTTCGGATACGCCATATCCTTCAGGGACGGACGGGATATTGTCAAGCCCGTCATACCAGGTAATAACCAGTGGCGGCATATTGCCCCGCTTAGGGAATTTGAACTCTATGGTACTCGACATCGGGAAGAAATAGTCGTTATGACCGCTCAGCTTCAACGGCGTAACTTCTTCCGGCAGGCCCAGGTCGAGGAATTCGTGCACTGTGTCGAGAATGTGCGCTCCCCAGTCGCCCAGGGCTCCCATTCCGAAATCGTACCAGCAGCGCCACTGCCCGTAATGGAAATCTTTATTGTAGTCGTGGTACCGCTGTGCCATCAACCATGTATCCCAGTCCAATGTTTCGGGGATAGGTTCGGCGGCGGGAAACTTTTTGATGCCCGTATCCCAGCCGTGCCAGCGGCGCGCATTATTCATGTGCGCCGTGACGGCCGTCACATCTTTGATAATACCGGCTTCTTTCCAGGCTTTGAACTGGAAATAGTTGGCATCCGAATGGCCCTGGTTACCCATCTGGGTGACTACCTTCGGATATTTCTTTGCTGCTTTCAGGAGCAGTTCCGATTCGTGGAAAGTGCGCGTCAGTGGCTTTTCCACGTAGACATGTTTACCTTCGGCCATCGACATCATCACTACGGGAAAATGGGCGAAGTCGGGTGTGGCGATAGCTACCGCTTCAATCTCATTGCCCATCTTATCGAACATCTCCCTGAAATCCTTGAACCGTTTTGCGTTCGGGAACTTGTCGAGTGCCTTCTTTGTATGGTCGGCTCCCAGATCCACGTCACAAAGAGCGACCACATTGGCCAGTCCCGTCTTGTCAAAATCATTGATGATCTCCCATCCCCTGTTTCCGATACCGATGTGGGCCAGATTCACTTTTTTATTGGCGCCCACAACCCTGTTGTAGCTTGCGGCATTCATTTTAGTCGATATGCCGCCCATAGCCAGCCCGGCTGACGCCAGAGCTGCGTTTCTGATAAATTCTCTTCTTGTTGACATGATATATAATAAAATAATGAACTTTGTCTATGCAAGCCGGTCTTTGTGTGCCCACAGACCTAGCGCGGGACTTGAAATATAATAAACTTCCTCGCCGTCGGAGAGGGTGTTGAAACCCTCTTTCAGACGCAAGGGATCATATTTCCGCATGATTTCATCGATATCGCCCCACTGGAAACCGACACTCTCGATCTCTTCACGGGTGAGGTTTTCCGGCCCTTTTCCGGGACAGTAGGTGACGGAAAATCTTCCTTCGGAAGATCCGTGGATAAGATGCGCCGCCGCTCCCAGATTATCCCTGAGTTCCTGATTCTCGGACACCGCTTTCAAGGTGTGGGGCGTACCGAAATAACCATATTTACGGATCAGTGAATCGATCGTTCTATCTTCCCCGAACTCTTTCAATGCCGGAGCCAGTACGATCAGTTCGCCTCCGTCGGCAATAGCCATCCGTGTACGGTAAACCGACTTATTCCCCAGCCACGTACTTTTAAATTCCGTGGGATCGAGCCATACAACCACTTTTTTCAATGGTTTCCTGACCATCACGAAGTTGACCTCCAGAGAAAGTTTAGCGGCGCGGTCGAACACCTCCGGGTCGTCCCCCACGAACAGCCCGTAGGTATGCTGCTGTCCATCCGCATTCACTCCTACCACTGTCAGAACATAGACAATAGGCAGTTCTTTTAAATATTTTTCAGTAGCATAGTTAAAAACACGCCTTACAGGCGTATCGGCTTTCCCCATCATCCGCTCCATACCGTAAACGGCTCCGATATAATGACTTTTATGGATCCCTTCGCTACCTCCGGTCCCCACAAGGATATTCTTATTATAGTTGGCCATACCCACCACTTCGTGAGGCACCACCTGCCCGACAGAGAGGATCAGGTCGAAACCGCCTTCTACCAACAGTTTATTCACTTGCGCCGGCCAGGAAAAATCGACCTTTCCTTCCGAGATGTCGCGTATATACTCCGTCGGCACCTCGCCCAACGTGATCACATCGTTCCGCCAGTCGTGGTCGCGAAAAAGCGTTTTCGGGGTTTTCCCAAACATATGGTCGATCTGCCGGGCCGTCATGGGGGTGTGCGTACCCAGCGCAGGAAGGATATCGGTGAGCTTTTCCCCGTAATACTCCCATGCGAGCTCGGTAAGTTCACCGGCGCGGCTGGGTAAACGGGTATAATCGGGCGGAACGGCAAGCACTTTCCGCCGTTCACCCAGTTTTCCCAATGCTTCATGCAGTCCTCTCCTCAGATCATCATGTGAAAGATTAGTCCCCGGAGAGCCATTTTCGTAATATATCATCCTTTTAAAACTAAAAGTGAAAAACTAAAAATCACCAATTATTTCATTAGTTTCATTGGTACATTAGTCTCATTGGCACATTAGTCTCATTGGCACATTAATAATCACCTTCCCACATCAAACATCGTAAGTGGTAGAAGCCGTATTACCGCCGCGCCCCGTCCAGTCGGTATGGAAGAACTCACCGCGCGGCTTGTCAACCCGCTCATATTGGTGTGCTCCGAAATAGTCGCGTTGCGCCTGCAGGAGGTTTGCCGGCAGACGCGCACTCCGGAACCCGTCGAAGTAACCCAATGCCGAGGTAAGAGCCGGTACGGGAATCCCATTCTGGATCGCCGTGGCGCAAACTCTACGCCAGCTTTCCTCCGCCGACAGTACCGCTTCTTTGAAGAAGGAGTCGAACAACAGGTTTTCCAGTGAAGGATCGTTATCGAATGCCTTTTTGATATCTCCCAGGAAACGGGAACGGATGATGCAACCGCCGCGCCACATCAGGGCGATACCTCCATAATTCAGATTCCATCCATACTCTTTGGCGGCCTCCATCATCAAGTCATAGCCCTGGGCATAGGAGATGATCTTGGCGCCGTAGAGCGCCTTTTCCAGGTCATCGACAAACTGCTTCTTGTCTCCTTTAAAATCCGATTTTTTCCCTGAGATCACTTCTGATGCTTTTACCCTTAACTCTTTCTGGGCCGAGAGGCAACGTGAGAAGACCGATTCGCCGATCAACGTGAGTGGAATGCCCAGGTCGAGCGCCGTCACGGCTGTCCATTTACCGGTACCTTTCTGACCGGCCGTATCGAGGATGTTCTCCACTAACGGACTTCCATCCTCATCCTTATAAGCCATAATATCGGCCGTGATCTCTATCAGGTAGGAATCCAGCACCCCGCTGTTCCACCTCTTGAATACTTCATGCTGCTCAAACGCATCCATACCGAGCAATTCTTTCATCAGATGATACGCTTCGTTGATGATCTGCATATCGCCATACTCAATACCGTTATGCACCATCTTCACGAAGTGGCCGGCACCATTCTCTCCCACCCAATCGCAACAGGGAACACCTCCATCTACTTTGGCGGCAACGGCCTGGAATATCTCTTTCACATGGGGCCATGCTTCCGGAGAACCGCCAGGCATCATGGAAGGCCCTTTCAGGGCTCCCTCTTCACCGCCGGAAACACCTGTCCCAACATACAGCAACCCTTTGCTCTCCACATATTTGGTTCTGCGGATGGTATCGGGAAAATGGCTGTTCCCCCCGTCAATGATAATATCCCCGGGCTCAAGCAGGGGAATGAGCTGTTCGATAAAATCGTCCACGGGCTTACCCGCTTTTACCAGCATCATCACTTTGCGGGGCCTTTCTAGGGATGTCACCAACTCCTCTAAAGAGTGCGTACCGATAAAATTTTTGCCTTTCCCCCGTCCGTTGACAAATGCATCTACTTTGTCGACAGTACGGTTGAACACGGCTACCGTGTAGCCTTTGCTTTCCATGTTTAAGACCAGATTTTCACCCATCACGGCCAATCCGATCAATCCGATATCTGCTTTTTGTTGCATTGTTATATGATTATATTATTTTAGAATAAAGAACTACTTGATTTGCAAATTAGTCGATTTACTCATTAGCAGATTAACTAATCAGCACCTCATTCTTTTCCACCTTTCCACTTGATCACCTTACCTCACCACTCTCGCATTACCTTTCCAGATACTCCATATCATCTCCTCATCGGCCGGCTGGGCGTAATCCGTGAGGAACGTAGTTGCCAACGCGCCGCTCGCCCAAGCAAACCGCACCCAGTTTTCGGGCTCCATCCCTTTCAGGATGCTATAGAGTAATCCGCCGACGAAACCGTCGCCACCGCCGATACGGTCTATTACGTTGATCCTGCGTAAAGGAGCTTCGTGCCAGTTCCCGTTTTCATAAACAATGGCACCCCAGAGATGTTCATTGGCGCTGACCACTTCACGGAGCGTATTGGCAAAGACCGAAACATGGGGGAAAGCTTTCTTCGCATTCAGGATCATACCTTTGAAAGCATCCAGCGTTCCTCCGATGTTTTCACCTCCTGCTTTCGGCCCTTCGATACCGAGACAAAGCTGAAAATCCTCTTCATTGCCGATAAGGATATCGGAAAGGGAGGCGATCTCGGTAAAAGCCTCTTTCAGTGCTGACTCCCTTCCTTTCCAGAATGTAGCCCGATAATTCAGGTCGAAGGAAATAAGCGTGCCATGCTTTTTGGCATAACGGGCTATTTCGAGACAGAAGTTGCTTGTATCAGGAGAAAGCGCCGCGATGAGGCCGGAAAGATGTACGATCTGCACGCCCTCTTTACCGAAGATCCGTTCCAGATCAAAATCTTCCACATTCAAGGTTTTTCCCACCTCACCCGCGCGGTCGTTCTGTACCCGCGGACCCCGCAGTCCGAAACCGCTGTCGGCGATATTGAACTGATGCCGGTATCCCCAGGGATCGCCCTGTGGCACTTCCGGTCCCTCATATTCCATATTTCGTGCCCTGAGATCGGCTTTAATAAAAGCGGCGATCGGGCTGTTTTTCACAAAGGTAGTGAGTACCTTCACGGGAAGTCCCAGGTAGGACGAGATACTCGCCACATTGGTCTCGGCGCTGGTCGCCTGCATCCGAAAAAGGTTGGTACTCTGCACCGGCTGTGCATCTACCGGCGTAATGCGCACTCCCATACTGGTAGGTACTACCAATGAATATTTAAACTCTTTTTTTAATGCTACAGACATATATTAATGTGTTAATTCTTCAATGTACCAATATGCCAAATGAATAACCGGTAATTAACTATTTCCCAAATCCCGGATCAGACATCCAAAGTCTTGAATCTTGGTTCTTGGCTCTCGCATCTATATACTAAACGCATCAAAACCTCCGTCTACGATCGCTACCGTTCCGGTCACGAACTTGGACGCGTCGCTTACCAGATAATGGAGTGTGCCCAGCAACTCTTCGGGAGCTCCGAATCGGCGGAAAGGGGTATGTGCTATAATGGTATTACCCCGGGCGGAATAAGACCCGTCGGGATTGGTGAGCAGCGCCCTGTTTTGCTCCGTGATAAAAAAGCCGGGACACAACGCGTTGACACGGAAATCTTCCCCGAATTTAATGGCCATTTCTCCTGCCATATATTGGGTAAAGTTGGTCACTGCCGCTTTGGCCGCTCCATATCCTGCGACACGTGTCAGTGGGCGTAATGCCGATGCGGAGGAGATATTCACTATATTTCCCTTTTTTTCCCTGACCATATATTCGGCAAAAACCAGCGTGGGGACAACCGTTCCCATCAGATTCAGATCGACCACCTTCCGGAAATCATCCGCTTTTAGATCAAAGATGGTACTGTCAGGGCCGATGGTCGCACCCGGCATATTTCCGCCCGCGCCGTTGATCAACACATCAATTCTCCCGTATTGCTCCGCGATCTCTTCGGCATTTCGCTTCAGGACAGACTCATCGGTCACATCAGTCCGGAGGAACAGAGCATCCCCTCCGGCAGTTTTTACTTTTTGCACCAGTTCATCCCCTTTTTCCTTGTTTCGCGCCAGCACCGCCACTTTCGCACCGTGCTTCGCCAGATACTCCACCATCGAGGAACCCAGTACTCCGGTTCCACCCGTGATAACAATCACTTTTCCTCTAATATCAAATAATTCGTACATAGTTTATTGATTTAATGACCGGACAAAAATAAGCCGACCGTTTTACTTTTTATTCATTTTTATCGTAAAAAACTCTTCCAAAAACGAAAGTCGGCATCTCAACCCCGGAAATTTTGTTCCACCTTACATATTAAACAACCTTCTCAAATGCCTGTCATAAATATTCTCCTCCACGCCCGAAGCAATCACATCGGCATATCCAAACCGCCTTCTTCATTCGCTTTCATGATAGCGCTCAACTGCGCTTTCCCCTGATGAGTGAAACGGCCCTCTACTCCGGTACTGTATTTTTCTAATTTCATCATTTTATCCTTAAAAATTAAAAAAATCTTTCGCGTTTTTATAGGATATATTTTCTACCATCTTTCCAAGGAAGTCCATCTCCGAAGCAGGCAACAGGCCCTGTTCAACATCATTCCCGATAAGATTGCACAAGATCCGGCGGAAATACTCATGGCGGGGATAGGAGAGGAAACTGCGCGAATCGGTAAGCATCCCCACGAAGCGGCTCAACAGTCCGAGATTGGAAAGAGAGTTCATCTGCGCTTCCATACCGGTCTTTTGGTCGAGGAACCACCATCCGGAACCGAACTGCATTTTTCCGGCGACCGACCCGTCCTGGAAATTCCCGATCATGGTGGCTATCATGTCGTTATCCCCGGGATTCAGATTGTAGATAATGGTTTTGGCCAATCTGTTGTCTTTATCCAACTGGTCGAAGAAACGGCTCATCGCTTTTGCTACGGTAAAATCGCCGATTGAATCGAACCCCGTATCCGGGCCGAGGTGTCTGAACAACCTCGTGTTGTTATTGCGAATAGCGCCATAATGGAATTGTTGCGTCCATCCTTTCTCCCAATCCATCACGGCTCCCTCATATAACATGGCCGATTTGAATTTCAAAATCTCCTCTTCCTTCAATTCCTTCCCGTCATATACCGTATTAAAGATCTGTTCAATCTCGGATTGCGTATAAGATTCCGCATAAAACTCCTCGATACCGTGGTCGGAAAGTTTGCATCCGACACCGGCAAAAAAGTCGTGCCGTTTACGGAGCGCTTCGATCAGGCCGCTGAACCGGTTGATGTTCACACCCGCCACCTCGGATAATTTCTCCAGATATGCACGGTACTCTTGCGGATTTTTCACCGCCATAGCTTTATCGGGACGCCATGTGGGAAGCACCTTGATGCCGAACCCCTCCTCTTTCAACGCAATATGATGTTCCAGGTTATCTACGGGATCATCAGTGGTGCAAACCACTTCCACAGAGAATTTTTTCATCAGTCCCCGGGCGGAGAACTCCGGCGTACGAAGCTTATCGGTACATATATTATATATTTCTTCCGCTGTTTCCGGCTTCAGCAGTTTATCCACGCCAAAAGCAGTCTTTAATTCCAAATGGGTCCAGTGGTACAATGGGTTTCGCATGGTATAGGGTACCGTTTCCGCCCATTTTTCAAACTTTTCCCAGTCGGAGGTATCTTTACCGGTACAGTATTTCTCGTCCACGCCGTTGGTACGCATGGCGCGCCACTTGTAATGATCGCCTTCAAGCCATATCTGCCCCAGATTATCGAAGACATGGTTATTTGCTATGTATTCAGGATTCAGATGACAATGGTAGTCAATAATAGGCTGCATTTTTGCATGTTCATGATACAACTCTTTCGCCGTGTCTGTCTGTAGCAAAAAGTCTTGATGTATAAAACTTCCCATATTATATAATATTAAAAAATAAATATTCCTTCCCCGCTCCGGCAAATACTGTTTTCGTACACAATCGATCCCCAAAGTTACATATTTTATCTTATTTACATCCGAAAAAAATTAATTTTTGAATTATTTTATGCCGATATTTTTGAGATATTCCCTCACCACTTAGGTCTTACCGGTCCGATTCGCATCCCCATCCGGGCATTTCACGCCGGTTGTCCGGCTTCTTGCCCTGGCGCAAGCCGGAAAACAAAAAAACAGCCAGATACAGCGAATACAATAATTCCGGAACGGGAAGTGATACGGCACAGCGGGTGAAATGGATGAAAATACTGACCCTGAAAGAAAGGCAAAGAATCATCCCCAAGAATGTGAGGAGGAAATTTTACGAAAAAAGCCGATTGCCATTTTGTGAAGAGAAATTTTAAATTCTATTTTGACGGACAGAAAATTAATCTTAATTTTGTGCAAGTACACAGATCGATGGATAAACAGAATAAGGACAAATATGAAAACAAATTATCAGTTACGTTATGCAGCGCACCCCGAAGATGCGAGATCTTATGATACGCAGCGTTTACGAAAAGATTTTCTTATAGAAAAAATATTCGAAGCTGATGAGGTAAACATGGTCTATTCCCTGTATGACCGCATGATCGTGGGGGGTGCGATGCCCGTAAACGAGCCGTTGCACCTGGAAGCGATAGACCCGCTGAAACAACCGGTCTTTCTGTGCCGCCGTGAACTGGGTATCTTTAACGTGGGCGGCAAAGGAAAAGTAAAGGTGGGAGAGACTGTTTTTGAGCTCGATTACAAAGAGGCGCTCTATCTCGGTTCCGGTGAACGGGAAGTCTATTTCGAGAGCGACGATGCCGCCAAACCGGCGAAGTTTTACTTCAACTCGGCTACGGCCCATCGCAATTACCCCGATAAGAAAGTGACCAAGGCAGATGCTGTAGTAGCTGAGATGGGATCCCTGGAATCGTCCAATCACAGAAATATCAATAAGATGATCGTGAACCAGGTGTTGCCTACCTGCCAGTTGCAGATGGGAATGACCGAACTGGCTCCCGGAAGCGTGTGGAATACCATGCCGGCACATATCCACAGCCGCAGGATGGAAGCCTATTTCTATTTTGAAGTGCCCGAAGACCAGGCTGTATGCCACTTTATGGGTGAGCCTACAGAAACGCGCCATATCTGGCTGCATAATGAGCAGGCCGCACTCTCACCCGAATGGTCCATCCATGCCGGCGCCGCCACTACGAATTACACCTTTATATGGGGCATGGCGGGAGAGAACCTTGACTACGGGGACCAAGATTTTTCGAAAATAATCGATTTACGATAAAGTAACAACCTGGAATTACACGGACTATTTCCGGGTCATTAATATTGATTAAGGAATAAGAGGACAGATAATCAGAGATCTAAATCTTATTCAATTAAACTCTAATAAAAAAGAAAAGATATGGTCAATTTTTCATTGGAAGGAAAAATAGCGCTGGTCACAGGAGCTTCCTACGGTATCGGATTTGCCATGGCAACTGCTTTTGCAGGTGCCGGGGCCAGGATCGTATTCAACGATATCAATCAGAATCTGGTGGATAAAGGCCTTGCCGCTTATAAGGAAAAAGGGATAGATGCGCACGGCTACATTTGTGATGTGACAAACGAAGAAGAAGTGGATCAATTCATTAGCCGGGTAACGGAAGAGGTGGGGGTGATAGATATCCTGGTAAACAACGCCGGTATCATCAAACGCATACCGATGCACGAGATGAGCGCTGCCGAATTCCGCCAGGTGATCGACATCGACCTGAACGGACCGTTCATCGTTTCTAAGGCAGTCATCCCGCATATGATCAAAAAGGGACACGGAAAAATCATCAATATCTGCTCCATGATGAGTGAGTTGGGACGTGAAACCGTTTCTGCTTACGCAGCGGCTAAAGGCGGATTAAAGATGTTAACAAAAAATATCTGTTCCGAATACGGGGAATACAACATCCAATGTAACGGTATCGGACCGGGATACATCGCCACGCCGCAGACCGCCCCCCTAAGGGAAAGACAGCCCGATGGCTCCCGCCACCCGTTCGACTCTTTCATCATAGCCAAGACACCAGCAGCGCGATGGGGTACACCGGAAGACCTGGCAGGGCCTGCCGTCTTTCTTGCCTCAGATGCTTCCAATTTTGTAAACGGGCATATCCTGTATGTCGATGGCGGCATCCTGGCGTATATCGGGAAGCAACCGTGATATTAAGGTGGTTAAGTGGGAAGGTGAGATTTGACGATGTGATAATTCGGTGATTTAATGATTTCAGATTCTCCACTTCTGACTTCTAATTTCTTAGTTCTAATTTCAAACAGATCAAATACGTTGTATGCAGACAAAATACTACACATTCATATTACTTCTATTGACAGCAATCTTTATCGGATGTAATCCTGCAAAAAAAGAACTGGTCATAGAGGTAAGCAACCCAAGTTCAATAGAGAGGATAAATGAAATGGTGGAGGTCGCCTGGGAAACGGTGCAACAAAAACTCCCGCTTTCCGCAGGGCAAACGATCATCGTAACGGGTGACGACGGGCAACAACTCCCTTACCAGTTTGTAACCAACGGCACAGGAAAAGTGGAAGCACTTATCTTCCCGGCCTCCCCGGGCGCAGGGCAAACAGCCCTCTACCGCATAGCGGCAGGTGAACCCGATGATTTTGAATCCCTCGTCTACGGGCGATTGGTACCCGAAAGGAAGGACGACTTCGCCTGGGAAAACAACCGTACCGCCTTCAGGGTGTACGGGCCCGCCCTGAAAGCGACCGGAGAGATCAGTAACGGAATGGATTTCTGGGCCAAGAAAACCGAATCGTTGATCATCGACAAATGGTATAAGGACGACCTGTCGGGCATAGCTTCTTACCACAAGGACCACGGCGAAGGGTTGGATTTTTACAAGGTGGGAAGGACACTCGGTTTGGGGATGACAGCTCCCGTTCATAACGATACGCTCTGCCTGGGCGATAATTTCGTCACTGCGGAAATCCTTGATAACGGGCCGCTCCGCATTACTTTCAAACTCACCTATGCTCCTTATAAAGCAGGAGAGCATGAAATAACAGAAACACGCATTATCTCTTTAGATGCTTATACCCTTTTCAATAAAGTGACCAATATCTTCGAGGGGGATACCGACAAGCTGACTGTCGCTACCGGGATCGTGATGCCGGAAAAGGATCCCCTGGAAAATGCCGGAAGGACCACTTTCGGCGTGAACAACGGTATTATCGCCTATGAAACTCCGGCTGATGATGCCAACGGCGTTATCTATACCGCCGCGCTCCATCCGGACGGATTCGCGACCATCAAGGTCTCGAACGGACATTATCTGGGCCTGAACAGTTACCAACCCGGCACTTCATATACCTGTTACGCGGGTGGAGGCTGGAGCAAAGCCGGTTTCGGCAGCTTTGAAGAATGGACACAGTTTGTGAAAGAAGAGAAAGAAAAGATAGATCAACCCCTAATCATTCAGATAAACTAAGATGCAAAAAGTGGTAACTTTCGGCGAGATCATGCTGCGTCTTGCCACACCGGATTATAAAAGATTTATCCAATCGGATCATCTTACCGCCACCTTTGGCGGAGGTGAAGCCAACGTAGCTGTTTCGCTGGCAAATTACGGCATTCCCGTGGAATTTGTCACCCGCCTGCCGGATAACGATATAGCCGGATGGTGTATCTCCGATCTCAGAAAAATGAATGTCGGTACGGAACATATTCTGCGCGGCGGCGAACGGGTAGGTATCTACTACCTCGAAACCGGCGCCGTGGCCCGCCCCTCGAAAGTAGTATACGACCGGGCACATTCCTCTATTGCAGAAGTGGAAAAGGGAACGTTCGACTGGAAAGAAATACTCAAAGACGCTTCATGGTTCCACTGGACAGGGATCACCCCCGCCCTTTCGCAGGGGGCCGCCGACGCCTGCCTGGAAGCCATCCGGACCGCAAATGAACTGGGAGTGATCGTTTCGTGCGACCTCAACTACCGGAAAAATCTCTGGAAATACGGCAAAAAGGCCTCGGAGATCATGCCCGGACTGGTGGAAGGCTGCGACATCATCCTTGGCAATGAGGAAGATGCCGAAAAAGTGTTCGGCATCAAACCGGAAGGATTCGAGGTGGACCAAACTGCGGGAGAGGTGGATGCAGGGGAATTCGAATCGGTCTGCAAACAGCTTATGCAGAAATTCCCGCGCGCAAAGAAGGTAATTATCACATTACGCGGTTCCATCAACGCAAACCACAATACCTGGGGCGGATGCCTCTACTCCGACAAACTCTATCAATCCAAAAGGTACGACATAACCCATATCGTGGACAGAGTGGGTGGCGGTGATTCCTTTATGGGGGGGCTGATCTACGGATTACTGACCTATACGGGAGACGACCGGAAAGCGCTCGACTTCGCCGTAGCCGCTTCCTGCCTGAAACACACCATCTACGGCGATTTTAACCTGGTGACCGTGCCGGAAGTGGAAGCACTGATGAAAGGCGACGGCTCGGGAAGAGTGGTCAGGTGATGTGATGATTTAACGATTTACGGATGTGATGATTGGGTGATTACTCTGCTTTAATCAGTAAACCAGTTCATTTGCAAATCAAACAGTTCTTTACTCTAAAATATACAGGAATGGCAAAATTTACAAGACTGCAGGTCTATCAGACAATGGTGGATACGGGGATCGTGCCTGTATTCTACCATGCCGATATTGAAGTGGCGAAGAATGTGCTGAAAGCATGTTACGAAGGGGGTATCAGGGCGTTCGAATTCACCAACAGGGGCGATTTTGCCCATGAGGTATTTGCCGGACTGATCAAATGGGCAGACTCAGCATGCCCGGAAATGATATTGGGAATCGGCTCCATAGTAGATGCCCCTACCGCCGCCCTCTATATCCAGTCGGGGGCAAATTTTATTGTAGGCCCGTTGCTGAACCCTGAGATATTCAAAATCTGCAACCGCCGGCAAATAGCTTATTCACCCGGCTGCGCCACGGTTTCCGAGATCGGGTTGGCACAGGAGTCAGGCGCTGAGATCGTAAAGGTGTTTCCCGGCGGCAGTGTGGGCGGCCCCTCGTTCGTGAAAAACATAAAAGGCCCCATGCCCTGGTCCCGGATCATGGTCACAGGCGGGGTGGAACCTACGGAAGAAAACCTTTCGGCATGGTTCCGGGCAGGGGTAACCTGTGTGGGAATGGGATCCAACCTTTTCCCCAAAGAGGTACTGGAAAACGGGGAGTGGCACAAAATCACCGGATTATGCAGGGACAGCTTGTCAATTGTCAAAAAGTATCAGTAGAATAAACACCTGCACACATCATCGGACAGAGCACATTTTTTAAATAAATAATCATCATAAAATCATGAGTAAACTACAGGAAGAAGGAAAAGTAAAAATGACCAATTATCGCTGGACAATCTGTACCATGCTGTTCTTGGCGACTACAGTCAATTATCTGGACAGACAGGTACTTTCGCTTACATGGGCGGACTTTATTGCGCCGGAATTTCACTGGACAAACAGTGATTATGGGACCATCACCGGGTTATTCTCGCTGTTCTATGCGGTCTCCATGCTGTTTGCCGGAAAGTTCGTCGACTGGATTGACACGAAGAAGGGATTTCTCTGGGCGATAGGGATCTGGTCGTTCGGAGCAGTACTGCACGCTTTCTGCGGACTTCTCACTGCAGGCATTACAACAGATGAATGGACGTTCAGTTTTATGGGTGCGCGCGAAGCTATTGCCACGGTAGGAAATATCTCGATGGTCGTAAATGTAAGTGTTACGCTGTTTGTTTTCGCCCGGTTGATCCTGGCGATCGGAGAAGCCGGTAACTTTCCCGCCGCTATCAAAGCCACTGCTGAATATTTTCCAAAAAAAGACAGGGCCTATGCTACCAGTCTTTTCAACTCGGGTGCCCAGATCGGCGCTTTGCTGGCACCGCTGACTATCCCTTTTATCGCCAAGGCGTGGGGTTGGGAGATGGCATTCATCGTGATCGGTGCGATAGGCTTTGTATGGATGGGCTTTTGGGTGTTTATTTATCATAAACCCGAAAAAAACAAAAAAGTAAATGCAGCTGAACTGGCTTATATCAATCAGGACGATGCCGCGGACGCGGCTGCAGGTGCCAGGGAGAAAGATGAAAATGCAGGTAAGAAAGTTTCTTTTAAACAGGCTTTCAAGTATAGACAGACCTGGTCGTTTGCCGTGGGTAAATTCCTTACCGACGGCGTATGGTGGTTTTTGTTGTTCTGGATCCCGGCTTACCTGAGTGCGGTGTACGGACTGGATTCCACGCAAAGCGCACCGCACGTGTTTACGGTATATGCCATCTCAATGATTTCCGTTTTTGCAGCCGGCTATTTCCCCGCCTATTTCATGAACAGGAAAAAGCTGGATCCCTATCAGGGGCGTATGCGGGCGATGCTCCTGTTTGCTTTTTTCCCTGTACTGATCTTACTCGCACAGCCGTTGGGAGGTATATCGGTCTGGATTCCCGTGATCATTATCGGTATCGCAGCGGCAGCACACCAGTCATGGTCGGCAAACATCTTCTCCACCGTGAGTGATATGTTCCCCAAACATGGGGTGGCCACTATTACCGGTATCGGCGGAATGGCAGGCGGTGTGGGTTCTCTGCTTATCAATCAGAGTTCAGGTATCCTGTTCGATCATACCGCCAACACCCACATGAAGTTCATGGGATTCGAAGGTATCGAATCGGGTTATTTCATTGTCTTCTGTATCTGTGCCTTTGCATACCTCATCGGGTGGACCATCATGAAATCCCTTGTTCCAAAATACCAACTCATCACCGATATGTAATTTTCACCGGTTTCGGAATCGGGACGCAGATTTTTTTATGACAAACAGGCTATTCCGTCCCTCCGCCCAATGCATTATACAAATCAACGGTGCATTGCAACCGGGTCAGCTGCTCGCTTATCCGGCTCAAACGAGCCGACAGGTATTCCTGCTGCGCCGTCAGCACGGCCGTATAATCGACTTCGTCGGCCCTTAACAGTTCTTCGGTATATACGACGGACTTCTGCGCAGCGTCGATCTGTTGCTCGCGCAATTCCGTTTTGCGGGTGACACTTTCGTAGGTATATAAAATATCGGAAATCTCTTTTCCGGCATTTAGTACCGTATTCTGAAAAGCAGCCATCGCCTGTAACTGGTCTTCCTCGGCCAAAGCGAGATCCACCTTTAATTGTCCGCGGGCGAATACCGGTTGAGTGAGGCCCGCCACCACGTTCAAAACCAGCTTTTCGAGACTGAACAGATTTGAGAATCCCGAAGATGAATAGCCTACGGATCCCGAACTCAACGTTATGGAGGGATAAAAACCGGCCTGGGCCGCATTCTTCAACTCAAAAGCGACACGGAAGTCCAACTCCGCCTGCTTTACGTCGGGGCGCCGGGCAAGCAGTTGCACCGGCACTCCGGTTTTCAACTGCATCGGCACCGGCTGCGACTCCAGCCGGGAACGCACCACCGGTCCGGGCTTTTTCCCCGACAGCAGATTAATTGTATTCTCCAATTGCCGGATACTGTTTTCGGTATCGATAGCGTTCATTTTCGTTTTCAGTAACAATACCCGGCTTTGCTCTATTGCCGCGGCATTCTGCCGCCCGGCTTCTTTGAGGGCTTCCATCGTTGCGACGCTTTTTTCCAACAACACAACGGTTTCGTTCGTAATAGCCAGTTGCTCGTCGAGCGCCAAAAGCGCATAGTAGGAATCGGCCATATGGGCGATCAGTCCCGATTGGACCATATCCCTATACGCCTGGCTTTTCAGGAACCGGGCATATTGTGCACGTGACTGCCGGTTCAGTTTACCCCAGACATCCACATCCCAGTTCGCACTTATCCCGGCAAAAACATTCTCCGAATTGCGGCTGAAGGCTTTGTTGCCGTCGGAAGCAGCAGCGTGGGTGACTGTCACGCCGACAGACAGATTGGGAAAATAAGCCGCGCGGGTTCTTTTCAATTCGGCTTCCGCCTGGCGGATACTGCTGACAGCGATCTGCAAATCGGCATTATTGAAGAGAGCGGTATCGATAAGACTCACCAAATAGGGATCCGAAAAGAAATTCCGCCACGGGATATCGGCGATCGAGGTAGTGTCGGAAGAGGCCGTTTCCCGGTACAGACCGGCAGTATCCACCACCGGCGAGCGGTACGGATTAAGCATGTTGCAGGAGGATAATCCGAAGAAAACAACACATCCTGTGATCAGTAAAACGGCTTGTCGATTGTTATTTTTCATCTTCACCAAAAATTGTTTCATCATCAACATTGAACAGACCCGACTTGCGGAAGCGATCTTCGAGAGTCTGGAAAAGGATATACAACGAAGGGATCACCAACACGCCCAGGAGCGTTCCTATCAGCATACCGCCGATGGAACTCAGGCCGATGGAGCGATTCCCTACCGCACCGGCACCTGTGGCGAGCATCAAGGGGGTCAACCCCGCAATAAACGCGAAAGAAGTCATCAGGATGGGCCTGAAACGCGCTACGGCTCCTTTTACCGCTGCTTCAACGACATTCATGCCCTGCCGCCGGCGCTGTATGGCATATTCCACGATCAGGATGGCGTTCTTGGCAAGCAACCCAATCAACATGATCAGCGATATCTGCACATAAATACTATTGGTAATCCCCTGATGGATGCCGAACAGCCACAGGAAAATAAACACACCGGCCAACCCCACCGGCAGCGAGAGGATCACGGCCAACGGCAGGATATAACTTTCGTACAACGCCGCCAGTAACAGGAAAACGAAGATCAGGCAGAGCATGAATATCATGGATGTTTGGTTGCCGCTACGCACTTCCTCGCGCGTCATTCCCGAGTACTCATACGTATATCCTTCGGGAAGGTTCTCGCTCATCCTTTCCACTAAATTGATAACGTTCCCTGTACTGTATCCGTCAGCCGTATTGGGGATGATGGTCACATCCATCGATGTATAGAGGTTGTAACGCGAAATGGTCTGGGGCCCCGTAATATCGGTAATCGTAAAAAATTCGGTAATGGGCGACATCTCGCCCGAGGCCGTCTTCACGTAGTAGCTGTTCAGGTCGTCCATTTTGGAACGGTATTCGGGTGAAGCCTGCAGAATCACGCGGTATGACTTGCCGAACAGGGTGATATTCGACGAATAAAGGCTGCCGATATAGATCTGCAGCGTCGAAAGAATATCGTTCATCGAAAGGCCCGCCTCCATCACTTTCGCCACATTCACGTCAAGCTGCTTCTGCGGGAAATTGGGATTAAAAGTCGTGGAGGCCATCAATATCTCATCCTGTTGCTGAAGCTCCTGCAGAAACTGCTGCGTAACCTCATAAAAATCGTGGATGTTGCCGCCCGTTTTATCCTGCATCTTCAGATCGACGCCACTGGACAGTCCGAATCCCCTTAAGGTAGGAGAGCTGAATATCATAAAATTGGCACCGATAATAGAATCCGTCCGTTCTTTAAGTACCGAAACAATATCAGCCGCGGTGCGATTCCGGTCATCCCATGGTGTGAGTTTATACATAACCGTTCCGTACGAACTACCCAAACCGCTCATGAAATTCACCCCCGTAATGGCCGTTACGTTTTGTACTTCCGGAATAGAGCCGGAGAGGGATGCCACCCGTTGTACAATGGAATCCGAGCGCTCCATAGACGAGCCCGGCGGCAATGTGATCATCAGGATCACCTCACCGCTGTCTTCCTGGGGGACAAATCCGGTAGGAATGATGCGCATCATTCCGAAAAGCACCACCGAGAAAAGGGCAATTATCACCGGCGTAATCCAGCGGTACCTTTTCTTGCCGAGAAAACGCAATGTTTTTTCATACCGTATGGTGAGCTTGTCAAAATAGGTATTGAAGAATCTCAGAAACCGTTTGATAAGATTGTTTTCAGCCGGACGGGCGCCTTCCGCCTCATGGTGTGCGGGGCGGAGGAAAAGCGCACTTAAAGCGGGGCTTAAGGTCAAGGCATTGACAGCCGAGATAATGATTGCCGTCGCTAACGTCAATCCAAACTGCTTATAAAACACACCGCTCGTTCCACCGATAAAACTGACGGGGATGAATACCGACGCCATCACCAGCGTAATGGAAACAATGGCAGGTGCTATCTCCTTCATTGTCGTGATGGTTGCCTCTTTCGCGTTTCTGGCGCCTTTCTCCATGTGCGCATGTACCGCTTCGACCACTACGATGGCGTCATCGACCACAATTCCGATCGCCAGCACCAGTGCGAAGAGCGTAAGCAGATTGATGGAAAAGCCCAATAGCTGCAACACGAAGAACGATCCGATAATAGCCACCGGGATGGCAATGGCGGGAATAAGCGTAGAACGGAAACTCTGCAGAAAGACAAGTACCACGAGAAAAACCAGCACGAATGCTTCCAATAACGTCGCTACCACTTTATGGATAGAAGCGTCGAGGAATTCGTTGGCATCCGACATGTAAGTTATCTGAAAGCCGGGAGGAAAACTTCCGGAAGCCGCTTCCAGTTCCTTCTTTACCGTATTGATCAGTTCACGGGCATTGGAGTTTGCCGTCTGACTGACATTGATGGATACGGCAGGTTTTCCGTCGGAAGCCGATTGTACCGAGTAATTCAACGACCCCAACTCTACGTCGGCTATATCCGAAAGACGGAGAATGTGACCGTTGGAAGAACGGAGCACTATATTTCCGAACTCTTCCACCGTCTTGAGCCTGCCGGTATATTTAAGCGGATACTGGAAAGTCTGGTCACTGTTTTGTCCCAGCTCCCCGGGGGCGGCCTCCACATTCTGGTCGGAAAGAAGTTGCCGTATTTCCTGCGGGGTGATGCCATAAGAGGCCATCACATCCGGCTTCAGCCATATACGCATGGAATAGGTCTGTGCACCCATCACACTGGCGTCGCCCACACCCGGAATACGCTTGATCTGAGGTAATATATTGATATCCACATAGTTTTGGATGAATTGCTGATCGTGCTCGGGATTGGATGACGACACCGAGATCCGCAACACATTGTCGGTTTGCTGCTTGCGTACCGTAACGCCCGACAGGGTAACTTCGGCCGGAAGAAGCGAGGTAGCCTGGTTCACACGGTTTTGCACGTTTACCGTAGCCATATCGGGATCGACGTCCTGTTCGAAATAGATAGTAATGGAAGCCGATCCGCTGTTGGAAGCCGTCGATGTCATATAGGTCATTCCTTCAACTCCGTTGATCTGTTCTTCGAGCGGGATTACCACGCTGCTCATCACTACATCGGCATTCGCCCCGCTATAATTGGCCGAAACCCTTACCGTCGGCGGGGCAATGTTCGGATACTGTTCGACCGGTAGCGTAGATAGCCCCAGTATCCCCAGAACGACTATCAGTATGGAAATCACGGTGGATAATACCGGTCTTTCTATAAAAATTTTCAGCATAATCTGTTACTTTCTTTCGGATTGAATTGCCGTGAAGAATAGTCTTTTATTCTTCCCCGACTTTTATTTTCTGCCCATTTCTCAATGTGGCGATGCCGTCCAGCACGATCGTATCTCCCTCTTCCAGTCCGGCGGTAACGACATAGCGTTTGCCGTCGGACAACGGTTCAACCTCAACAATGGCCTGCACGGTGGAATCATTGGCCACTTTGTACAAGACCACCTTATTTTGCTGGGCAAAAGTCGATTTCTGCGGGATAACAAATACGTCCTCCACTTTGCGGGGGATCGCTATTTTACCGCTGGCGCCGCTTCTCAGCATACCTTGCCGGTTGGGGAAGGCAGCCCGGAGATTCACGGAACCGGTGCCGGGATTAACAATACCCGAAATGGTGGATACCTTTCCCCTCTCGGGATACACGGTACCGTCGGCAAGGGTAAGCGTGACTTCAGGGATATGACCGATCTTTTCAGCAAGGGAATTTCCTTCGAGCGTGGCGAGCAGAGCGGAAAATGCCTTTTCGTTAATGGAGAAATAGGCATATACGGTTTCGATATTCGAAATAGTGGTGAGCGTAGTGGCGCTTGTGACCATATTCCCGCTCCGGTAAGGGATGGAACCAATAACGCCGTCGATAGGGCTTGAAACAGTGGTCCAGCTTGTAGTAGCCTGCGCAGCGCGGAGAGCGGCTTCGGCTTCGGCTTTCGATGCCTGCGCCGCTTTATGCGCATTTTCGTATGTCTCAAGCTGCACTCCACTTACTATGTTCTTCTCGGCCAGCGGACGGATTCGTTCAACGTCGAGGCGGGCAGTGTTCAGATTCGCTTCGGCAGTTTCCAAAGCAGCCCTGGCGGAAGCCAGGTCGTGTGCGGAGGTAGGCGAATTGATGGAGAAAAGGGCTTGCCCTTTTTTCACGACAGCCCCCTCATCGATATAGACCTTATCGATATAGCCGCTCACACGCGGTTTTATCTCGGCATCCTCCTGGCCTCTTAATAGGACGGGGTAAACGCTTTGAAGCTCTGCGTCCTGCCTTTCTACAACCATTACCGGATATTCCTTCCCGGAACTCTGATCTTGCCCGCCCTTTCTGTCGGAGCACGAAAAAAGTAACAGCACGGAAACCCCTGCTATCATACCTCTTTTTACATTCATAATTATATCTTAATTTGAATTTGAATTCATTTTGAATCTAGTAAGGAGCAAAAGTAATCAAAAGTAATATTCCGGTCTTGTAAAAACAGGCGGTCGGCATTCAGAAAATACAAATGTTTAACTTTTTTTATTTCTGTTCTCTACGGAATTCTTCAGGGTATAGCAGATCCTCTTCTTTCGCCTCAACCATCCATCTTTCGATACGAAAAATGATCGAACGGAAAAATTCTTATTTGATTTATTTAACGAAATTGTTGCCTTCTTTTTTAGTAGCTTTGAGGCCGGAAAATGAAAATCAAAATGAGTAATAAAAGAATAAGCGTAGCAAAAAATCCGATTGAATTAGGTACGGAAAAGATAGGTAAACTATTGATTCAATATGCTATTCCGGCTATTATCGCCATGACGGCTTCATCCCTATACCATATTACCGATAGTATTTTTATCGGGCACGGAGTGGGTGCGTTGGCCATTTCGGGATTGGCCATTACTTTCCCGCTGATGAACCTGGCGGCTGCTTTCGGCTCGCTGGTAGGTGCGGGAGCGGCAACGTTGCTTTCGATACGGATGGGGCAGAAAGATTATGAAACCGCTAATATTATTTTAGGCAATGAACTGACCTTGAATATTATTTTCGGTATAGGATTTTCCGTTGTGGCATATATTTTCCTGGATCCGATCCTCTATTTTTTCGGGGCCAGCGATGCGACAATCCCTTATGCGCGCGATTTTATGCATGTTATTTTACTGGGTAACGTGATCACCCATTTATATCTGGGGCTAAACGGTATGCTACGCTCGGCGGGAAGGCCCGATAAGGCAATGTATGCCACCATAGCTACCGTTCTGATCAACCTGGTGCTCAACCCCCTGTTTATTTTTGTATTCCAATGGGGCATACAGGGAAGCGCCTGGGCTACCGTCATTTCACAAACGATCATGTTAATTTGGCAATTGAAATTTTTCAGCAATAAAGGAAGTTTCATTTACCTCCAAAAAAAAGCCTTTAAACTTCATAAAAAAATTGTGACCGATTCACTTTCGATCGGCCTGTCCCCGTTTCTGATGAATGCCGTGTCGTGCCTGATCGTCATTGTCATCAATCAGGGATTGTTACGTACAGGAGGTGATCTGGCCGTAGGGGCTTATGGCATCGTAAACCGTATCGCTTATTTGTTTATCATGATTGTAATGGGCTTAAACCAGGGAATGCAGCCTATTGCCGGCTATAACTTCGGGGCCATGCTCTATAAGAGAGTGAACGAGGTCTTGAAAAAGTCGGTTATTCTGGCTACCGGCGTGACTACTTTCGGTTTCTTAGTCGTATTCTTTTTTCCGGAAGCGATTGCCGCAATGTTTACCGGCGATAGAGAACTGATAGAACTTTCGAGGAATGGATTACGCATTGTCTTTTTAACGTACCCTATCATCGGCTTTCAGATGGTTACGGCCAACTTTTTCCAGAGTATCGGTATGGTCGGTAAAGCCATATTTATGTCGCTCAGCCGGCAGTTGTTGTTCCTGTTGCCATGCTTACTCATCTTTCCTTATTATTGGGGAATCGATGGCATCTGGTACAGCATGCCTTCCGCCGATCTGATCTCGAGCATTGTGGCCGTTGTTATGTTGACTTATCAATTCCGGCAATTTAAAATAAAAGAGCATGAAGAGCTGCGCCCGTCCGGACAAAGTGTTCAATGAAGCAGGCGGCGCTTCGGATAAATTTACTTAAAAGAAAAAATTATGAAGAACGATTTTATTATTACCATAGGGCGCCAATTGGGTAGTGGCGGCCGGCAAATAGGGCGGCTTTTATCAACGCGATTAGACATTCCGTATTACGATAAGGAGTTGATCACGCTGGCTTCGAAACAGAGCGGTTTGGCTAAAGAGGTCTTTGAAAAAGCCGATGAAAAGAAACGTTTTACCTTAACCGGAGGATTACTGGGACTTAAAATATCAATCCTGGACGAAGGATTTTCCAATAATTACCTATGGAACGAGATGTTGTTTAAAATTCAAAGCGATGTGATACGGAATTTGGCCCGTGAAAAATCGTGCATATTTATCGGACGTTGCGCCGATTATATTTTACGTGATCATCCGCACACGTTGAATGTGTTTATCAGCGCCGAACAAGTTGACCGGATAAAGCGTGTCGCGGATTACTATGAACTGACTGAAAAGAAAGCGCTTGAGTTGATCGAGAAGACCGACAAAAAACGGGCCGGATATTACAATTATTACAGTAACAAACAATGGGGCGCCGCCGAGTCGTATCATTTGTGCATCAATTCATCGGTATTGGGTATCGAGGCAACAACCGGTTTTATCGAGGAGTTTTTGAAGAAACGGTAATGTGGCATCAAACTGAATGTTACACCATTTAAAACGTCCACGCCGGTATTCTCTGGGGGGTGTGGTCCCACTTGGGCTTGAACCAAGGACTCCCTGATTATGAGTCAGGTGCTCT
>ENA-UOOI01000996-UOOI01000996.1-fermentation-metagenome-genome-assembly--contig:-NODE-996-length-32212-cov-4.588488_pt1 | contig 32212 bp, 28 predicted proteins | sample MGYA00245779_ERZ724027 | MGnify/ENA primary metagenome ERZ724027 (study PRJEB28704, sample SAMN03018318) | fermentation metagenome | biome: anthropogenic terrestrial biome; feature: soil; material...
ATACAGGGAGCTTAAGAGAAATCCTTATACGAGAAGGGCGGTAATCGATGTAAGGGATTGGAAAAAGGATTCGGTTTCCGACAGCCCTGCATGCCTGCAGCATATGCAGTTTTTTATAAGGGAAGGGAAACTCCATATGAAGGTGCTCATGAGAAGCAATGATGCGGCAGAAGCCACATACATGAATGCGTTTGCATTCATAATGCTGCAAAAACAGGTCGCCGACAATACAGGATGCAAAATGGGAAGCTATACTCACAGGGCAAATTCATTTCACTGCTATGAAAAGGATTTTGATCTCCTTGAAGGATATGTAAAAAGGATTGAAAGTGGCTCGGATACGACTTATAACTATAAAGGATTTTTTGAAAATTTGATGATAGAATCAAGACCCAGCATAAAAGCGAAGGTTGAAGAGCTCAGGACGCATTAATGAATATAAAACAATCCCGGCGGATATAATTTGCCGGGATTGTTTTATATTTTAACATTTTTTCTTTTCTGCTCTCCTATTTTGTATCTTATATCCTCACCATAAAATTTACAGACGGTGAAATTTCCAATTATCCTGGAGGTTATCCTCTCGGAATATGTTTTAAATAAATTATCCAGTGACAGATTAGTCGATACTATCATTTTTTTATTGGATATCAGCCTTTTGTTTATTATATTGAAAAGTTCGGTCTGCGAAAAATTGGCTATATATTCGGTGCCGAGATCATCTATTATAAGGAGATCACAGTCAAATATATCGTCAGCCCTTTCCTTCGCCAGCCTGTTTTCATTATCGAACGTGGCATCTTTTAAAATATCCACAAGGCTTGATGCAGTTTGATATATGACGAGTTTCCCCTTATCCAGCAAATCCTTTGCAATACAGTTTGATAAAAATGTTTTTCCGAGTCCCGATTTACCATAGAAAAACAAATTCTGGTTGCTTTTATCAAAAGAACTTACAAAATCTATACACGTTTTGAATATCCCCTCGATATTTTTCCTCGGAGACAGGGACTCGTCCTCAAATTTGTGGGGAGAATAGTAATCAAATACGAACATATCGAAGTTTTCCTTCTTCAGTATGTTTTTCAGGTTGGACTGGTCGTAATATTTATCTATTATCTTCTGCTTAAAGCAATGGCATTTTTCCGTTCCTATATATCCGGTATCATTACAGTCGGAGCATTTGTATTTTGGAGAATCATAATCGATTGTAAGACCGGCACGGGATAATATTTCAGCCTTTTCCATCTTTAAATCGATGGAATGCTTTTTTTTATCTTTTATATATTTCTTTATATCTATATTGCCCGCGAATATTGCCTTGGCGATGTCTATGCCGATAAGACCGAGTTCAGAGTCTATCTGCTTTACTCTCGGAAAACTTTTATATACCTCAAGCCGCCTTTCCCTCGCGGCGTCCTCGGCTTTAGTCCTATCTTTTTCATATTGAAGTATTATGTCGTTTATGTATCTATTGCCCATTGCCATCTACCTCATCTCTTCCGAGAAGTTTCTTTTCGAGTTCTTTTATGTCGTATGAGCGCTGGTCATAACTATTGAAAGTCGTAACAGGTGCTTTGAATTTTATGCCCTTGCCTTTTTTGTTTGTCTGTTTGGATTCTATATCCTTTAAAGTTTTATATCCATTTTTATGCCAGTTTGAAAGTATGCCGTCTATATAGCTGAAATTGGGTTCATTTATTCGAAGCGAGCATATCTTGCATGCTTCAAGCACCATCTCAAGGCTAAAACTCCAGTCGTCAAACCATTTATTCAGGAATTCCTCCTGAGGTTTCATAAGATCGTTTTCCTTAAGTCCTAAAAAATCCAGTACGAGCCTGTAATTATTATATTTTTCTTCATGCATGGATATATATCTCTGGGCATCATCCGCTGTCTTGATTTTTGCTTCGTTCCAGCTTATTGCTACTTTTTCTATGTACCGAAAGTCTGTCTTTTTTCTGGCCTTACAGTATTCTATAAGGAGAATAACCACCTCGGGAGAAAAGCCGAAATCGTCTATCCAGCTAAGGTAAGTCATTACTTCTTTTGGAGAAAGCAAACGACCCAAAAGCTCATCTATAGTATCATGCATGGATTTTATCTTTGGATTCTCCATTCTAAGTCCTATCATCTCAGGGGAAAGTTTGCCGCCGGAGCTATATATTTTGCTTCCGTAATATATAGAAAGTATATCCATAAAATTGATTTCTATATCGTTATCGTTCTTTTTGATTTTTAAAAGGCCTTTTGATTCCCAATATTCCAAGGCTTTAATTATGTCGCTTTCGAGCAAGCCGAGTTTTTTTGAAAGTTTTTCGCCTATTATATTTTCACCTGCCAGGGATTGATATAATCCCGCAAGGTATACTTTTACGAAATTGCCGTCTGCCTGAGGCATGTATTCATTTATAAAAATATCAGGAACAGGTGTGAAACCCATGTTTTTTACATTTGCCTTAAACGTATATGTTCCCATATCATCATAACCTCTTCATTTTTATAGTATTTTTCCACCTGAATCCTGCCTTTTTTAAACGGCTGGAGTTCAGGCAAAACCCAGGGGGTGTATATTTTTAAACGCACCCAAAAACATGCCGTATTTTTTATACAATGGATTTTGCATATACTATTATATCAGAACAATATCATACTAACAATAAATATGGATACATCGAAATTATTTGAAGAATATTATTCCAGTCGCTAATTCCGAGGTTTTTTAAAGCCGTGGCGGTTGCGCTCAAAATAAAATAATTATGTTTATACTTGATTTCATATTATTAAAATAACGCCAAACCAACAAGATTTAATGTTACCTTGTATACAAGAATAATCCTTGTTATAATCGATGCAACAGGTATAATACATGTTGTAAAAATACATAATTGAGAGGTGTCCGTTAATGAAAATCAAAAGTATGGAATTATTCAAGGTTCCTCCGCGATGGCTTTTTCTTAAAATTACGACTGAATCCGGGCTAGTAGGATGGGGGGAGCCGGTAGTTGAGGGCAAGGCTGATACTGTTGCGGCTGCAGTGGAAGAAATGAAGGAATATGTTATAGGCAGGAATGCAAATGATATCGAGGATATATGGCAGGTGTTGTACAGATGTGCATTTTACCGCGGCGGTCCGATTTTAATGAGCGCCATATCAGGTATTGAACAAGCATTATGGGATATAAAGGGAAAATCCTTGAATGTTCCTGTTTATGAATTGCTTGGTGGGGCAGTAAGGAGTAAGTTGAAAGTATACAGCTGGATTGGCGGGGATCGGCCAAATGACGTTGCCGCTGCAGCAAAGGAAAGATTCGAACAAGGTTATACTGCCGTCAAGATGAATGCTACACCTGAAACAGCCTGGATTGATAATTTCAAGATCGTTCAGGATGTCATTGACAGGGTACAATCCATTCGAGACACACTGGGATATAAAATGGATATAGCTCTTGATTTTCATGGAAGAGTCCATAAAACCATGGCAAGAATTCTGATGAAAGAGCTGGAGCCATTTAAGTTGATGTTTATTGAAGAACCGGTTTTAACCGAAAATGAGGAAGCTTTTGTGGAGCTTAGGAGACATACGTCCATACCGATAGCGACAGGCGAAAGAAATTATACCCGTTGGGGATTTAAAAGAATGCTTCATGATGGCGGTGTGGATATTATCCAACCGGATTTAAGCCATGCCGGGGGCATCCTTGAGGTCAGAAAGATTGCAGCTATGGCAGAAGCTTATGATGTTGCTGTTGCGCCTCATTGCCCGCTTGGACCGATCGCACTTGCTTCCTGTATTCAGCTGGACTTTTGTACGCCTAATGCTTTCATACAGGAGCAGAGTTTGGGAATACACTATAATAAAGGGTCGGATCTCCTTGATTACCTTAAGGATCCTACTGTATTCGGATATAAGGATGGATATGTAAACAAGCTGAACGGGCCAGGGTTAGGAATTGAAATCAATGAAGAAAAGGTGAGGGAAATGGCAAAGGCCGGCCACAACTGGAGGAACCCGGTTTGGAGAACAGCTGATGGTGTCCCGGCGGAGTGGTAAAAAGTGTAGCTGACTTTTTATACGATGTGATGGCCATGGAATAAATGCAGTCTTGAAAAGGGGAATTGCAGTTAAGAATAATGGAAACAGATGAGAAGAGCAAGAAAGGCGGGAGGCTGATGCCAGAAGTTGTTACCATAGGTGAAACACTTGTACAAAACGGACCTTTAAGGTATGTTGACAGTTTTAAAAAAGAATCGCAGGAGCTGAGAGCAATACTGCAATTGCATTAGGCAGCAGCGAAGTCCTCGGCGATGTATTAAAGAGGAATAGTGCTGCAGGAGTATTCTATGTCAGCAAGATCAACGATAGAATCTATGAGGAGACTTCAAGGCTTAAAGTGCCTTTTGCTATTGTAAACAATGCATCTGAATTATTTACGTCAATTGTTATTGATAATGAAAAGGGTGCTTATGACGCCGTTAAATATCTGACGAGTCTTGGGCATAAAAGAATCGGGATCATCAAATGCAAAGAAGATTATTATACTTCTTCCGAACGGTTTAATGGGTATGTAAAAGCAATGATGGAGGCGGGAATTAATTTGGAGAGCCAGGCGATGATGATATAGAGCAATGCAACTTCATATATCCTAAGCTCTCTACGGTACGTGCTGATACGGATATTTTGGGGAAAGTTGCTTGCAGGTATTTATTTGATTATATGGAAACGGAACAGCCCTTCAATCTTAAAGTGGTAGTCCCGGCACCCCTTGTCATTAGGGAGTCTGTCGATAAGCCGCTATAGGGATGTTATGAAATAATCTTTAAACACCTGATAAGGCTTTCCATATTGCATTTTATTTTCTGATGCGGTATATTATATATTGTATTAGTACAAGCTGTGGGGGAGGCGATGTGATGTACGACCTTGAAGAAAGGCCTCGAGAAGAAAAAATACTAGAAAACAAAGGAAAAATTGCTGCTTTTGCGCAGATTATCGCAGCCTGCTTAATAGGTGCGACCCTTACAGGCGGAGGAATTTATTATAACAATTATAAAAAATCTGGATATATGGTAAGGTACGAAGGGAAATTCCTTGGTTATGTAAAGAACAGGGAAAGCGCATTGAAGGCGATAAGGGAAGTTAAAGATGACATAAGAAGTTACGACGGATCTATTGCTGTAAGCGATGATATCGAGTTAATGACGATGCTTATAAATCCTGAGAAGACGACGAACAGTGAGGCCATAAGAAATACTATAGAAGATGACCTTTATAAACAGTATACTTCATATGTCATTACGGTTAACGGCAAGGAAATAGGAGCTTTGAAAAGCAGGACGGATGCAGAAGACATCATAGAAAAGACCAGAAAATATTATGAGAATCAGGAGAAGAGGGAGAATGTACAGGTAGTCGATATAAATATAAAGGATGATATTGAATACACCGAAAGGGTAGTAAACAATTCTAAAGTTACGGATAAGGAAAGCATTCTTAAACTCCTGACAAGCAGCATAGGTGAGACAAAAAAGTGTGCTGTTAAAACCGGTGATACTATTTGGGATATTGCAAAAAATAACAATATGAGCGTAAATGATATTGCAAAATTAAATCCCGGGCTTAATGTTGATAAACTCCAAATTGGACAGAATATAAACATATCTGTAAGCAGACCATTTTTAAATGTTGAAACGGTTCTAAAAGTAAATACGGATGAAGGGATACCATATAATGTCACATACATAAAAGATAGCAACTTATATAAAGGGCAGACGAAAGTCGTAAACAGCGGTGAATATGGCGTAAACAGGACAGTAAAACAGCTGAAAAAGTTTAACGGAAAAGTAACTGAAAGCAAGATATTATCGACATCGACAGTTAAAGATCCTGTTGCGAGAGTGGTGGCGCAGGGTACCAAAGAGAAAGTTGTTGTAGGTTCGGGCAACTTTTCATGGCCGACAAACGGGCATATAAGTTCGGGCTACGGATACAGGGGCGGAGAATTCCACCAGGCTATAGATATAGCGGCGCCTTACGGTTCAGCGATATATGCATCGGATTCAGGAAAGGTTACATATGCAGGATGGGAATCCGGATATGGGAAACTCATCATAATAAACCATGGAAACGGTTTTGTTACATATTACGGACATTGCAGTTCTATAAATGTGAGTGTGGGGCAGGCGGTAAACCGTGGAAGCAGAATAGGCTCCGTAGGTATGACAGGAGATGCAACCGGGCCGCATGTTCACTTTGAAGTAAGAGTTAACGGCGTTCGCAGGAACCCTTTAATATACTTAAGGTAAAAATAAGGATACCCAAATCGATATGCTCCCTTTATGGTAGACAGTTAAAATAATAAAAACTGTTTGACATATGGGGGCATATTTTTATTGGAGGAAAATCTAATCATCCCAGATTACCAAGAGATTGCCCGGTACATAAATGCTCTTCTCATAATATTTTTCAAATAATCTGTATATATCCATAGATTTTCTAAAACAGATTCTGTATATTTATAACACCATACCCCTGGGAAATTTTCAGTTCATTCAGCGTTTTGCACGAAAGCTTCAGCATGCCTTTCAAGTCTTTTAAAGTGATTGATGGCATTTTCTCAAGGATAAGCGCAATGCATCCCGCGGCTACGGCTGATGATACGGATGATCCTGTCATTTTGCAGTATGGATTTTCGAGGGATTTCATCCTTCCCGTATTCGGGATATATGATGTATCAGAAGATAATGACATTATCCCGACGCCCGGTGCTATTACATCGGGTTTTGTTTCGCCGCTTTTGCTTGAACCGCTGCCTGAAAGATCGGGTATGCTCCAGCTTCTTATATTAGAGTCGGGGCAGTTTAAGCATCCTACCGTTATAACCGAAGGGGATATTCCGGGAGTTAATATGGTTCCCTGACCGGGTCCGCTGTTTCCTGAAGGCGCAACTATTATAATCCCGGATTCCGCGATTTTTGTGCAGGCCGACAAAAGGGGATCCTTGCCTCTTTCAACGATGGGCTCAGCTCCGAACGGAAGGCATAATATTTTTATCTTAAGGTTATCTTTATTTTCCAGAACATATTCCAATGCGGCAAGTATGTCTGAAAAGGAACCGGTACCCGCACCGCTTAACGCTTTGAGCATTATTATTTTCGCACCTGATGCTATTCCTTTGTATTTTCCGCTGCTTTGGACGCCGGATCCTGCGATGACTCCACAAATATGCGTGCCATGGCCGTTATCATCGTAGGGTTCGTTTATATTCTTTACAAAATCCCTGAAGGACAATATGGTTCTGCCGGAGCGGAAAAGATCGGCATGGGGATATACACCCGTATCGACTACAGCGATGTTGACTCCTTTTCCCGTAAGGTTGTATGGGGTGCTAAAGCCTATGCCTATGCAGCTTCGGACATTATCCATGCATACAGTGGCTTTTCTGTCATAGCTTATCGTCAGGACTTCGGGAAGCTCGGAGAGTCTATCAACTTCATCCAGGCTTAATGATGCGGATAGGCCTTTTAAATATTTATATTCATATTTCAATTTTCCTCTTTTTTTTGATATACTATTCTTGAATCTGGCAGATGGAGGTTCCTTTAAAAGTATTATAACGGGTATCTCCCTCATATCTTTTTCTTTCAGTTTAAGTTTAACTACAGGATCCAACTTCCTGCTGAAAAAAAGCAAAATTAACACTTCCGGTAAAAATAATGTGTATTATATTATATGAAAGAAAAAAATAAAAGGTTACAGATTCACATAAGGAGGCTTATTTATGGCACTTATAGATTTTGAATGCAGGAAATGCGGTAAAAAGTTTTTTGAAATAATGAGCCCGCACGATGTAGGCAGAATAAAATGTCCCGAATGCGGAGGAGAAGTAAAAAGAGTATATAAGGAAAATTATTCGGGAAAACATCCGGACGGATGCGGAGGGGACTGCGGTTCCTGCAGCGGCTGCCACTAAGATCTGTAAAAGTATATTCATGCCCATCGCCTCATATATATTAATGAGGTGATGGGCATGAAGGGTTTTTTGAAGGAGCCCGGGAAAGCAGTGCCTTTATGTTTTGCAGCAGTATTCTTATTGACTCTGTTTATTTATTTTTTTCCATATACAGGCAAGGTCATATTCTATCCTTTATACCGTGAATATAAAAAAGGGAACATGCTATCTGATGTCAGCGGTTTTAAACTCAGGGAGACAGATAACTTTTTAATATATTATAAAAGCATGACGCCATATTACCTGGACATAATAGAAAAAGACGCCGAAAAAAGTCTCAAAAATGTACAAAATGATTTCAAATACACATCTGCCGGTAAAATCATAATCGTTATATATCCAAAATACAGCGAGATGGCAAGCAGGATAGGGCTTGGCACGGGAAGTCCTGCTATGGGCGTATATTATGAAGGCGCAATAAGCATACTTGACCCTGCGATGTGGATGGATAAATCACGTGATGCAGAATATTTATTTGAGAGGCAGGGACCTGTCCTGCACGAACTTACCCATTATATAGTGGACTATATGTCCTGCGGGAACGTCCCAGTATGGTTTACGGAAGGTGTAGCTTTGTATGAGGAGTACAGGGCAAATAATGTCGAATGGGCCAATAATAAGAAATATTTATCATATTATACAATCGATGAGCTCAGCAAAAACTTTTATGGGCTGGATGAGACAAAAGCCTACAGGCAGTCATTTCTTATTTTAAAATATATAGGCACAAACTATGGCATGGATTCTATAATAAATATCATAAAAAAGCTTGGAGAGGGGAAATCGATAGATATGTCCATAAGGGAAGTTATAAAGCTGGACATTGATGGATTGTTTCTAAAAAGCCTGCCGCAGTCTTAAGCAAAACCTTTCACCATTTCCACCATTATATGCAAAATAATATACGTGTGCTTAGAAATTAATTTGAATTGGTCTAATATGCCAGCAATAAATATGTAAATTTCTCTTAAACACTACTATATTTAATGGTATAATTAAACATAGCATTGCAGGTAATCTAGTATGAGGATGGGTGAAAGATAATTGGAAAAGTTTATAATAGAAGGCGGAAATCGTTTAGAAGGCGCCGTAAATATAAGCGGGGCTAAAAACGCCGCTGTAGCATTGCTACCTGCGGCAATATTAGCTGATGATGGAATTTGTACATTAGAAAACCTTCCGGATATAGACGACGTGAAGGTACTTTTAGATATAATAAGGCAGATTGGCGGAGAAATAAAGGTAAACTCAAAGAGCAGTGTAACTATAGACAGCAAAAATATAACATCGTATAAATGTATATCTGAGGATGTCAGGAAAATGAGGGCTTCTTATTATTTAATGGGGGCGCTTCTTGGCAAATTCGGACGCTCGGAGGTCATATACCCCGGCGGATGCAATATAGGGGTAAGGCCTATAGACCAGCATATAAAAGGTTTTCAGGCGCTGGGCGCAAAAGTTTCCACAGAACACGGTATTATAAAGTTGTATGCAGACAAGCTTGTGGGAGCTCCTATTTATCTCGACGTCGTAAGCGTTGGCGCTACGATAAACATAATGCTTGCCGCCTGTAAGGCCGAGGGGATTACTGTCATTGAAAACGCTGCAAAGGAGCCCCACATAGTTGATGTCGCAAACTTTTTAAACAGCATGGGTGCCAACATAAAGGGTGCAGGGACAGATGTTATAAGGATAAGGGGTGTCCGCAAGCTTTATGGCTGTACATACAGTGTGATACCGGATCAGATAGAGGCAGGGACTTTTATGGTGGCGGCTGCCGCTACATACGGAGATGTAACATTAAATAATGTCATACCAAAACATTTGGAGTCTATAACGGCTAAACTTATTGAAATGGGTGCAAATGTCATAGAAGGTCCTGATACCGTGAGAGTACAAGCCTTTAAAAGGCCCAAGGGGATAAATTTAAAGACTCTTCCGTATCCGGGATTCCCTACGGATCTGCAACAGCCGATGACGGCTATTTTGTCTATTGCGGAGGGCAGAAGCATAATAACGGAGAGCATATACGAAGGCAGATTCAAGCATGTCGATGAATTAAAATGCATGGGAGCTAATATAAAGGTCGAAGGCAGGATCGCAGTTATAGACGGCATAGAAAAGCTCTCGGGGGCACAGGTCTGTGCAAGCGATCTCAGGGCCGGCGCCGCCCTTATTATAGCAGGTCTTATTGCCGACGGCTATACGGAAGTTTCCAATATAAAGTACATAGACCGTGGATATGAAAAGATAGAAAAAAAGCTGAACATGTTAGGCGCAAATATAAGAAGGGTGGACGACGGCAAACCGGACCCGGATCAGTAGTATAATTCCCTGTATTTTTTTACTCCTTCGACGTATAGGTTTTTCCCGTATGAGTCTATAGATACGACTGTAGGAAATCTTTCGACGTACAGCCTGTATATTGCCTCCGCGCCAAGTTCGGGGAAAGCTATTACGTCGGCTTTTTTGACGCACTTTGAAATAAGCGCTCCGGCCCCTCCGGTCGCTGAGAGGTAGAGACATTTATTCTTTATTATGGATTTTATTACATCATCGGATCTGTATCCCTTGCCTATCATAACCTTAAGCCCCAAATCCAGAAGAGACGGGGTGTACTTGTCCATCCTGCCGCTTGTTGTAGGGCCGCAGGGTCCTATTATGCTTTCAGGCTTTTTAGGGCAGGGACCGGTATAATAAATGCATTGGTTTTTAAAATCCACAGGAAGAGGTTTTCCATTTAGAATAAGTTCATAGAGCCTTTTATGGGCAGCGTCTCTGCTGGTATAGATATAACCGCTTATGTAAACGGTATCGCCAATATGTATTTTTGAAAAATCCTGTGTAAATGGCGATTCTAAAATAAATTTAGCCATTTTTATTCCTCCCGAATTAACTTTTCCAGGGTGCATTTTTTATATTTGAGGAGTATTATTCCAATCACTAAGCTCATAATGCACTCTCTTTTTATATTGTTATTTCCCTATGCCTTGAGGCATGACACTGCATGTTGACTGAAACAGGAAGGCCGGCTATGTGCGTCGGGTATGTCAGGATGTTTACTTTAAGGCATGTAACCTTTCCGCCTAGCCCCTGGGGTCCTATACCGGTCTTGTTTATATCATCAAGAAGTTCATCCTCAAGTGATGCGATATATTTATCGCTGCTTTTTTGGGACATGTCCCGAAGAAGCGCTTTTTTTGAAAGCAGCGTGCACATCTCAAGGGTGCCGCCGATGCCTATGCCGAGTATAACAGGCGGACAGGGATTTGCTCCGGCTTTGATCACGGTATCTAGCACAAAGGATTTAATTCCCTCTACACCGTCGGAGGGCTTTAACATTTTGACAGCGCTCATATTTTCGCTTCCAAATCCCTTTGGCATGGCGATGATTTTTATTTTATCGCCAGGAATGATATCCGTGTGTATTATGGCAGGCGTATTGTCGAGGGTATTTTCCCTGAATATAGGCGACTTTACGACGGACTTTCTGAAACAGCCGTTTTTATAAGCAAGCCTTACGCCTTGATTTACGGCTTCATAGAGATATCCTCCGGTTATATGTACATCCTGTCCTATTTCAAGAAAAACAACTGCCATTCCTGTATCCTGGCAAAGGGGTATATTATCCTCCCTCGCGATATTTATATTTTCGAGGAGCTGCTGAAGTATTTTTTTGCCTGATGAAGCCTTTTCAGCATCTAAAGCTTTCTTTATTGAATTTTCGACGTCGCACCCCAAATCGCAGCATGTGCTTGCAAAAAGTTTTTGAACATTGTCTTGTATAACACCGGCATTGATCTCTCTCATGTTTTCTCCTTTTTTAAAAATATTATTATTCCATTTACATTATATCTGAAATTATATTTATTTAAAATCCCCGATATAATTGTTATAATATTCTAATGAGGGGGAGACAAAATGTGGTTTTGTTCATTATTTAGCGGAAGCAGCGGAAATTGTATATATGTGGGAGATGAAAAAACAAATATTTTAGTAGATGCAGGTTTAAGCGGTACTAAAATTGTAAATTCTTTAAATGAGATAGGAATATCTCCCGAAAAAATAGATGCCCTGCTTATAACCCATGAGCACAGAGATCATATACATGGGGCGGGGATATTGTCAAGAATGCTCAATATACCAATATATGCCAACAGAAATACATGGGATTCCATGTATGATTTGATAGGCAGTGTAAAAAATGAAAATATAAACATAATAAATACAGGAGAAGCATTTTCGATAGGGGATATCGATATAAATTCCTATAAAACGCCCCACGACGCTGCAGAACCTGTTGGATACTGCTTTTACAACAGCAATAAAAAGATATCCATCGCAACGGATATAGGCCATGTAAGCGAAAACGTTTATGAGAACATAAAGGATTCGGATCTTTTGCTGCTCGAATCAAACCATGATGTTGAAATGCTGAAAGCCGGACCGTATCCTTATTTATTAAAAAGAAGGATATTGAGCGGCACCGGTCACCTGTCCAATGATGATGCAGGAGGGACTATTTTAAAGCTTATGGGAAATAAGTTTATGACTATTATACTCGGCCATTTAAGCCGTCAGAACAATTATCCCGAGCTTGCATATGCAACAGTCAAGTCAATTTTGGAGGGGAACGGCATAGATATAGATAAGGACCTTAAACTTGCTCTTGCATACAGGGAGCAGGCCAGTAGTTTTTTTGATGTCAGGTAAAGAGGTGTTAAGTTTGAACTATTATGATTATAAAGAAGGCGGAAGAAAAAGGGGATTATTTTCATATTTCTTTGTAGGAATAGTAGGGGCAATCGTGGGAGGTATGCTTGTACTGACTTTTGCGCCTCCTGCTCTTCTCGGCAAGGCGTTATCTCAGGGCAGCGGCCAGGCCGAAAGTACTCCTCAAAAGGACGCATCACAAAATGATACGTCAAATGATAAGCCTGAAAGTGAGGATAAGGCCGTCACTTCGCCAAACGATGCCGGTACATATTCGACTACGGAGATTGTCCAGAAATTGGTGCCCGCAGTCGTCGGTATAAGGACTACGAAGTTTAAGAAAAGCATGGTCTTTGGCGACAGGAAGGTTGAGGGGATCGGATCCGGAGTCATCGCAGACCGGAATGGGTATATAATAACAAACAACCACGTGGCGGATGACCAGGCTTCGGATATAACGGTATACCTGATAGACGGGAGGACGGTTCCGGCAGCGACTGTGTGGACCGATACGGACCTTGATCTGTCGATACTCAAGATAAATGCCGATAATTTAAGCGTTGCTGAAATCGGAGATTCCGACAAGATACAGGTAGGCGAGGCCGCCATAGCCATAGGCAATCCCTTGGGGCTAAGGTTTGAAAGATCAGTTACGGAGGGAATAATAAGCGCCCTCAACAGGACATTACCTTTAGACGATCAGAAATTTATGGAGGATTTGATACAGACAGATGCATCCATCAATGAAGGGAACAGCGGCGGTCCCCTTATAAACAGTGAAGCAAAGGTTATAGGCATAAATACCATAAAGGTAAGCAGCGCGGAGGGCATGGGTTTTGCAGTACCCATAAACATAATCACACCTGTCATAAAAAGCATCATCAAAAACGGCAAGTTTGATACGCCATATCTCGGCATCATTTCCGGCTTGGATAGAGAATCGGCGAGCCTTTATGATATCAAGCTCGATGCCGGAATTTATATATATGACATAGATAAGAAGGGCCCCGCATATAAAGCGGGGATAAGAAAGGGTGATGTGATACTTGAGGTAGACAGCAAACCTGTCAATACTTTTACATCATTAAAGCAAATCATATTTAACACGGGAGCCGGGGGCACCATAAGTATAAGGTACTTAGATGCGGATAAAAATATGAAAACAACTTCTGCTACTCTGACTGCAAGCAATACTTAAAATACGCAGCAAGGTATATACAAATTAATTGTTGTTTCCTTAATATACTCAAATATAAAGTATAAACCTATTATGCACCCATTCTTTGGGTTTCTGGAGGAATATTTTTGAACATAATTATTGTAGCCGTCGGCAAGATAAAGGAAAAGTACCTGAAAATGGGAATAGATGAATATGCCAAAAGGCTTAAAAGGTACTGCAATATAAATATAATAGAGGTAGCGGATGAAAAGGCTCCTGAAAATATCAGCCTCAAAGAGATGGAAATAATAAAAAAAACAGAAGGGGAAAAAATATTGAGGCACTTCAGGCGTGGAATATACAAAATTGCATTATGCATCGATGGAACAGAAATGTCTACGGCTAAAATGTCGTCCATGATAAGGGAGTTTGGAATAAATGGTACAAGCAACATCATGTTTGTAATAGGCGGTTCTTTAGGGCTCTGGAGCGGAGTAGTCAAAGAATGCGACTTTAAGCTTTCCTTTTCCAAGTTGACATTTCCGCATCAGCTTATGCGTCTGATTTTCCTTGAACAGATATACAGATGTTTTAAGATAATAAACAACGAACCATACCATAAATGAGGTATAATTGACTGTATATATATTTATATTTTTCGAAGAATATTATTTCAATCGCTAAGTTCTAAGTATATAGAGTCTGTAAACTTGTTCAGGGCAGAATCAAAACTCGCTAAGCATGAAACATTGATTCTGCTTATCCTGAACATGCGTTAACAGACTCTAAAGACTTTCAGCTAATTGCTCTTTCCATAATATTTTTCGAATATATAAAATATGCATTTGGTATAATTAAAACGACAGATGTTTTATACATGATAATTGCCGATATAAAGATTGCACACAGGTTGACAAAGCACAGCAAATATAGCTACCTTCATATGAAACGGAGTGATGATAAAATGTTCCAGCAATTAGACCTTTTAAGGATTATTACAACTCTCCCGGGAATACTCTTAGGATTTACTTTTCATGAATACGCACATGCATACATGGCCACAAAGTTTGGAGACCCAACGCCTAAAATGCAGGGAAGGCTTACTGTAAATCCCCTTGTACACATTGACATATGGGGGCTTCTGCTTATTATATTTGCAGGATTCGGATGGGCGAAACCCGTTGTCACAAATCCTTCATATTACAAGGGGAATGTAAAACAGAAGGATTTGATCGTATCATTTGCAGGGCCTGTAATGAACTTTATAATAGCATTCATAAGCGCAGCGATATTGCTGCTTATAGATAAATACGGCATTTTAAACAGTGTCGACCGGAATAAAATCAATATTATTTTCATGATCATAGAGGGCATTATCTGGATAAACTGCGTGCTTTTCATATTTAACCTGGTGCCTATACCGCCCCTTGACGGTTTTCATGTGCTTATAAATATTCTCCCTGTAAAATCATACGGTTTTATATATGCTCTGGAAAAATATGGTCAGATAATACTCCTTGTATTCATAATACTTCCGTTTTCAAGCACTATTATAGGGACAGGTGCCGCATACATAGAAAATTTTATATTGAAAGTATTGAGCACGGTAATATAAGGCGGGTCTGAGGTGACAGTCATGGATAAAAGAACTATTGTCGACGTACTAAATCAAATTGGGCTTTTACTGGAATTAAAGGGTGAAAATGTTTTCAAATCAAGGGCATATTATAATGCCGCCAGGAAGATCGAAACCCTTGATGAAGATATAGGGATTCTTGTAAAAGAAGACAGGCTAAAAAATATAGACGGCATTGGCGATGCATTGAACAAAAAGCTTACGGAACTTGTTGAAACAGGCAGGCTGGAGTATTATGAAAACCTCAGGGCATCCATCCCTGAGGGACTAATCGCGATGCTCAAAATACCGGGACTTGGTCCTAAAAAGATAAGAGTCCTGTATGACAAACTTGGGATAAAGACGGTTGACGAACTTGAACATGCATGTTTGGGGGATAAACTTACTGAACTTAGAGGGTTTGGTGAAAATACTCAGAGCAGGATTTTAAGGGGCATAAAATTTATCAGGCAATTCAGCGGACAGCATCTATTTGCTGATGCATATAATGATGCAGTCAAAATAAGGCAGTATTTGATAAACAGCGGCTTGCCTGTAAGATGCGAAATAGGCGGAAGTCTGAGACGGAAAAAGGAGATTGTAAAGGATATAGACATACTTGCGACATCCGATGATCCGCAAAAGCTTATGGATACATTTGCGTCATATGAAGATATGGCAAATATTATCGCAAAGGGAGACACAAAGACCAGCATAACATTGAAATCCGGCATCAATGTGGACCTCAGGGTTGTGTGCGATGATGAATATCCTTATGCGCTTCATCACTTTACGGGAAGCAGGGAGCACAATATCGCCATGAGGCACAGGGCAAAGAAGATGGGGTTTAAAATGAACGAATATGGCCTGTTCAGCGGCGATGTGTTCATAAAATGCGCCGATGAGGAAGGCTTATTCAATAAATTGGGTCTATCGTATATTCCTCCGGAGCTTCGGGAAAATATGGGGGAGATAGAAGCGGCCGAAAGCAACAATATTCCCAAATTGATCGATGAAAGGGATATCAAGGGAATATTTCATGTGCACACAACATACAGCGACGGCGCGAATTACCTGGACGAAATAGTGGATGCTGCGAGAGAGCGTGGATATAAATATATAGGCATTACGGACCACAGCAAGTCCGCCTTTTATGCAAACGGTCTCAAAAATGAAGATATTTTACGCCAGTTCCATGAGATAAATGGGTTGAATGAAAAATATAAAGATATAACAATATTAAAGGGAATAGAGTCGGACGTACTGAAGGACGGCTCTTTAGATTATGATGAGGAAACTCTAAAAAAGTTTGATTTTATAATAGCGTCGGTACATTCCAATTTTAAAATGAGCAAGGAAGATATGACTGAGAGGATATTGAATGCAGTAAAAAATAAATATACGAAGATATTAGGGCATCCTACGGGCAGGATTCTTCTCGAAAGGGACGGCTATGACATTGATATATACAAGATAATCGATGCTGCGGCCGAATATGGAAAGGTCATCGAGATCAATGCAAATCCATATAGGCTTGACCTTGATTGGAGATATATAAAATATGCAAAGGAAAAAGGCGTAAAGTTTGCTATATGCCCCGATGCCCACGATATAGAAGGCCTCGACCACGTAAAATATGGCATAGGCATCGCGCGCAAGGGCTGGCTTGAAGCAGGCGATGTCATAAACACATATGAACTTGCAGATTTGAAAAAAGTTTTCAGCGGAGATGTGCAGTGAATTTAAGGGAGGATTTTAAGGGCAATAAGCCCTTTTTTTATTGGGATCGAAAAATAGACGGTTTACTTTAAAAAATCATAGGGCTTGAAACTTCCTTTTAAAAGATGTATTATTCATATATAAGAACATTGTTCTTATATATGAATAATAGCCCATAAAATGTATTCCCGTATTATGAATTTTCGAAGCAGAACCATCTTATTTACAGTAAAAAGATATTGATGGATATGGACTAATACGAATAGGAGGATGGATATGGCAGTACAAAATCATAGATCGCTTGAAAGAGCGCTTGATATAACAGAACTTATATCAGCAAACAAAAAAGGCCTTGGACTAAGCGAAATATGCACGAAATTGAATTTGCCTAAATCCAGTGTGTTTTCACTTGTTCATACATTGACAGTAAGAAATTATCTGAATATTGATAAGTATACGGGAAAATATAGGCTCGGGCTTAAGATATTTGAGGTCGGAAGCAAGTTCCTTGAAAATCTTGACTTTTATGATGAAGCAAAAAAGATAATACAGAAAATGTCAAATAAGTGTAGCGAAACAGTACACCTTGCCGTGCTTGATAAAATGGATGTCGTGTATATCTATAAAGTAGACAGCACCCAGGCAATAAGGATGTCGTCATCTATTGGCATGCATATGCCTGCACATGCGACGGCAATAGGAAAGGCACTTTTATCCAGATATACTGATAAAGAGATATTTAATCTGTATAAAGATTATCCAATGGTCAAGATAACGTCAAATACTATAACGGATATAAATGAGCTTACAAAACAGATAAAAGAGATTCGCAAAAATGGATATGCATATGAAAAAGAGGAATCGACAGAAAAAATAGAATGCGTTGCAGCTCCTATTCATGATGCAAATGGCAAGATATTTACTGCGGTAAGTATTGCTGTGCCTGTTTTTAGAGTAGATGATAAAAAAATAGAAGAATTAATTAAATTAGTAAAACAAGGTGCAGAGGAAATAGAAAAATTAGCCTGTAAAGGTTATATAGGGAATATAGGGGGTTAAAGATGAAAGCAGCTGTATGGATTGGCAAAAATCAAGTTGAAGTAAAAGAAGTTGAAGATCCTAAAATCAAAAGCGATGAAGTGCTTGTAAAAGTAAAGAGCGCCGGAATATGTTCAACTGATATACATGTTATAAAAGGCGATTTTTATAATGGGAATCCACCGCATATACTCGGGCATGAAATTGCAGGAGATATAATTGAGATAGGGGAAAAAGTTGACAGATGGAAAAATGGAGACAGAGTCGTCGTAGAAACCATGGTAAATTGCGGAGATTGTTACTATTGTAGAAGAGGAATGAAGAATCTCTGTGATCACGGTGGAGACATAGGATTTCCGCCTTACCAGGGAGGTTATGCAGAATATATTGCTGTTCCTGCAAGATGCCTTTATAGAATACCTGATAATGTGACATATGATGAAGCGGGAATACTTGAAAGTTTTATATGCCCGGCAGGCTCAATTTTCAGGTTGGGTATGCATTTCGGGGATACCATTCTCATTCAGGGTGCAGGACCGGCAGGACTTGCATATGTTCAGTCGGTAAGGGCATGCGGTGCAGGTAAAATAATTGTGGCTGCAAGAAATGAAAAAAGACTCAGGCTCGCAAAAAAGTTTGGTGCACATGTTGTTATAGACATACAAAAAGAGAATATGGAAAGCCGTATCATGGAAGAAACAGACGGACATGGTGTTGATATTTCCATAGATGCCGCCGGTTTTCCTTCTACCGTTGAGAATTCAATCAAGTATGTTAGAAAGGGTGGAAATGTGATATTATACGGAATTCCGGATGACAGAGATTATATAAATTTTCCGGTTACACAAATAATACTAAAGCAACTTTCCGTTCACGGTGCATCGGGGAATCCGCATGTATGGCAGCCGGTACTTGATTTGCTTTCGCAGGGTATATTTAATTTGAAGGATATGGTTACACATACATTTACATTAGATCAATTTAACGAAGCTGTTGATTTTGTATCAAAGAGAAAAGACGGTGTTATAAAAGCGGTAGTACATCCATAGGAAGGGATATGCTATGAAAGAGTATAGAATAAAGAGGATTGAAAAAATATCTGATATTGCAGGGAAATGCGGCAGCGATGCTTTTATAACAGATAATTCAAATATTATAAGTTATATTACAGGATATTATCCGGATAAAAATACATATTCAGTTGTAATAGTGCTCGAGAATGGTGATATATATTTGGTATTACCGCGAAATTCCGATTTTATAGAAGAAGTAAATATTTATGAATATGAAACATCTGCAGCCGATTATGAAAAGCGATCATCCGCAGTCAAAAGGGCTCTCAAAAATATTATTTTGAATGAAGATATTGTCGTTTCATGTCCGATAGATATAAGTTCGGGATTTCTTGTAGACAGCATATATACAGAATGCAAAAGTATAATTGACGCCGGCGGACTGCTTGAGGAAGTATTGAGCATAAAAGATGAAGCAGAGATAGATAACATAAAAGATACTCTTAAGTTAAATACATGCGTTTATGATGTTTTAAGGAAATATTTAAAAGAAGGGCAAACCGAATTAGATATATATAATAAAATTTCTTCTTCCTTTAATGAATTATCAGGCAGGCCTATAGATTTCCTTTCAGATATAATATCCGGCGTTAGGGCTTCATATGTTTCAGGCTCGGCCGGCCCTAAAAAAATTAAAAATGGCGAAACAGTGATTGTAGATATACTGCCTAATCTAAATGGTTACTACAGCGATACGACAAGGACATATTTTATAGGTAAACCTTCAGATGAAAATGTGAAAATATACAGCACATTAATAAATGTCATGGATTCTATAAAACAGTATCTGCATCCGGGAATATATTCAGATGAAATATATAATGCAGTCAACAAAATAATAAGAGACAGTGGATATCTAGGGCGTTTTCCTCACCATGCAGGCCATGGAATAGGAATGAAAAGCTTCGAATCTCCATTTTTCCTCAAGAATTACAGGCAAATGCTGAAGCCCAATATGGTTGTAACAATAGAGCCCGGAATATATATACCCGGAGATGTAGGAATGAGGATTGAAAATAATTATATTATAAGACCGGAAGGATGCGAATGTATATTTAATTATTCAATGGATATATGTGATTTCATAATATAGCACTATTCAGATTATAAAATTGTAACGAATGCAGAAAGGGATGAAGTAAAATGACATCAGATAGAAAAAGATTTAGACCTTTAGGTCCATATGCAGCCATCCTTATTCCTTTTGAACAAGATGGACGGCTAGATGTTGACGGCTTGAAAAAACAGATAGATTTTTTAGTAGATTCAGGTATAAGCGGTATATTTCCATGTGGGACGTCGGGAGAATTTGTTAATTTATCGATTGTGGAGAACTGTGAGATAATGGATGTTGTTTCGCAGGGAGCATCGGGAAGAATGGATGTGTTGCCGGGAGCATGTGCAAGCAGTATAGATGGAACGCTTAGACTCATAAAAAATGCTGAAAAGAATAACTGTCCGGCTGTTGTCGTATGTCCTCCGTACTATTATACTTTGAATCAAAGGGAAGTGCTAAGTTATTATAAGGAAATTATAAAAAAGACGGATATAAATATAATACTTTATAATATACCGGCATTTACAAATGAAATATCGATGGATACATTTAAAGAACTTATTATGGAAGATAAGGTTGTAGGTATTAAAGACAGCAGCGGTAACATGAAAAAGATTATACATTATGTACAAGCGGCAGATGAGCTGAGACCTGATTTTGCAGTTATGACCGGTACGGATGACATACTTGTTCCGGCGCTTATTGGCGGCTGCACGGGAAGCATGACCGCGCTTTCAGGTATTATTCCCGAAGTCACTACGCAGATTTATAGATCGTTTTATGAAAGAGATTTTGATAAAGCAGTAAAACTTCAGAAATCGATACTTAGGCTCTTAGAACTTGCAGAATCCATTTTATTCCCGGCCGGATATAAGTTAGTCATGGAAGAGAGAGGGTTTAAGATGGGGCATTTAAAGCAGGTCATTCCGGAGATGAAAAATGGGGAATACTTGGAAATAAGAAAATTAATAAAAAATGAGCTGACAAAAATATTGAGAGACAAGGTTGTTCCGACATGCGTACAAGGAGGAGAAAGATGAAAATAACTGATATAGAGGCAATCGTTGTAAAGCAACCGGATATAAAAATGATAGGAGACGGCAGCCAGGATACGGTGGTCATAAAGGTACATACCGACGAGGGTATAACAGGTATTGGGGAGGTTGACTCTTCTCCATATGTTGTAAAGGCAATAATAGAAACCCCGCCGTCGCATATGGTTTGCATTGGGCTTAAGGATGCAGTAATAGGTGAGGACCCATTTGATGTTGAAAAAATATGGAACAAGATGTACCGCCTTTCATATTATTACGGCAGGAGAAGTGCTGCAATACACGCGATGAGCGGCATAGATATTGCAATTTGGGATATTATAGGTAAAGTTTTAAACAAACCTATATACAAACTTATAGGCGGGTCATATCGGGATAAAATTACTGCATACTGCAGTTTATTAATGCCGGAAACGGAAGATGAAGTCAAGAAAATAGTGAATACCTATATGCCCATGGGATTTCAAGGGATAAAGTTTGGCTGGGGTTCTTTAGGTAAAGACAGGTATAAAGATATAAGCCTTGTTAAAACAGCAAGAAATGAGCTTGGCGATAAGCCGTATCTTATGATAGATATGGGCATGGTCTGGAAAGATGCAAAATCGGCGATACAGATGTGCAATAGATTCAGCGAGTATGGTGTGTATTGGGTTGAAGAGCCTTTCACACCCGATAATAAAGACGCATATAAGAGGCTGTCTCAGAGCGTAGACATGAGGATCGCGGCGGGGGAAGAACTAGGAACGATATATGAGTTTAAAGAGTTTATAGAGGAATGCGGTATAGACATTGTACAGCCTGATTTAAGCAGATGCGGCGGAATAACAATTGCCAAAAAAGTACTGGACCTTGCGAATTATAAGTCGCTGCCTGTTATACCGCATGCTTTCAAAACAGGTATATTGATGTCGGCATCGCTTCAGCTTATTGCAAATATGCCATATGCGCCTTTCCTGGAATATTGTTCACAGGAGACTGTTTTAAGCAAAAATCTTATAAAAAACCATTTCACAATTGACAGCGGTGGATATGTTCATATGCCTGAGGGACCCGGATTAGGAATTGAAATAGATGAAGACGTTTTGGAAAAGTACTCGGTAAGGATTTAAACCTGCTGCTAGGACTGAAGCATGAAGGAACATATGATCAATCCAGCAGGGGGTTTTCCATGTTACATATATGTAACATGGAAAATCAATAACTAAGTATGGCATAATCGTTTGCCAGGGAGACAAAATACATAGAAATATTTACATTATCTACAAGTGTTGCTTATCTGTAATAAAATATACAGTATGATCAGGAATCGTCTTTGGTAAAAGTTACTGCTGTAATATATATTATCTATGTAGTAATCTATTTAATGAGAACATTAAAAATATAAAAATAACGATTGATGAAGTGTCTACATTGTTTATCAAATAAATAGTGCAATTATGTACTTTGGGGGTATTGACTGATGTACCGCTTTCTAAAACACACACTGTTTTACAGAATATATTTAATCATAAAAAATATATTTCAAAGGAAAACTATATATTCGTTAAAGGACAGGATAACAAGGGCCTTTTTGATCACTTCAATTATTACTTTTGTGCTCGTTAGCTTTGTCTCATATTTTACAATATATTCAATATTATATAATAAAATCGAAAAGGGTATTGATTCTGCTTTAGATAAAACAGTAAAAGATATGGATAGCGCATTTGACAATCTTACATCTGTTTCCGAACAGTTAAGCTATGAAGGTGCTGCAGCCAGAGATCTCTCAAATTTTCTTACATCCGAAAGTTATGCTGAAAAAAGAAGATATTATGACGACATAGATGTATTTTTAAGTTTGATTGACTTTACAAATCCCAATGTAGGTTTGCATTTTTATTATGATAGAAAGTCTTTGAACATGCTGTTTACAAACGGCAGTTTAAACAGAGAGTTTGATATTAATAATCTTCCCCAGTTTATGCAGAAGTCCGAATTCTCATTTTACGGTCCGCATCTATCGTTTAATTCGGATAAAAATGATTTAGTTATGTCCGTATCCAGTCCGGTTAAAATAATAGATGGTACGGATTATAGTTTATATATTGAGACCGATTCTAAAACATTATCAAAAATACTGAAAAGAAATCAGCTTGGAATGGATATGTATTATACGATCGTAAACGATAAGGGGCAGGTAACTTATAGCGAAATGCCAAACTATTTTCCTGTAAAGAGCATTTATAAATATAATGTCCCAAATAATAAAATGGCAAAAAAAGGTGAATATTATATATTTACAAAGAAAAGCAGTTTAGGTTGGATGTTGGCTGCAGCAATAAAAAAGAGTGTATTTAATATAGAAATAAAGCAGTGGATATTAAGGATGGCAGCAATAGGCATACTGCTTATGATAGTGGGAATTGCAATTGGCTTTGTCATATGGCGTTCGGTATATAGGTCTATAAAAGTGTTTAAAAATGAAATCAATTTAATGGCTGACAGCAATTTTGATTCTGAATTGACATATACAAATATAACAGAATTTGATAATGTACTCGGGGAATTTTATTCAATGAAACAGAAGGTAAGACAGTTGATGTTTGAAATAAAACAGAAGGAGAAAGATAGACACAGTCTTGAAGTGGATAAACTGCTGTATCAGATTAATCCACATTTTCTTTATAATACATTGAATATAGTGCAATGGATGGCAAAGGCTGATGGCCATGAAGATATAGTGAAATTTGTATCAAATTTAGTAAGACTTTTACGGTATAATTTAGGTAAGGAAGGTTCTATAGTAACGATTGAACGTGAAGTTGCCGCATTAAAAGATTACATATCGCTGCAGAAGGTTAGAAGTGATTATAGACTTGAGGTTATATTTAATATTGACGAAAGAACTTTAAATGTGCCTATACCCAGGTTCATACTACAACCCTTGGTTGAGAATTCTATTTATCATGGTTTGAATGGAGAAGATGGATGCATTTGGATAAATGTTTTATACAGTAGACCTGATACAGTCAGTGTTTTGATAAAAGATAATGGACAAGGTATGTCCCGGGAAATGATAAAAGGGCTTCTTGAAGGGGAAAATACAAAACGAGGAGATCTTGGCTTAGGGATAGGGCTTAACTATGTTAATAAAGTACTTCAGGTGCATTATGGCGATGAATATAAATTAAATATTAAAAGCCAGATCGGTGTTGGAACTATTTATAGATTTAATATTCCTATAAGCGGCGAGGGGGCATAAAATGAAGAAAGTATATATAGTAGACGATGAAAAGCTGGTAAGGAAGGGTATAATATCGACTTTCCCTTGGGAGAAGCATGGATTTACCATTGTAGGGGATACCGGAAGCGGTGAAAAAGCGCTTGAATTTATAAAATGCAATGATGTAGATTTGCTTATAACAGATCTTATTATGCCGGGGATGTCTGGTTTTGAACTGATTAAAAACGTTCAGACCGAACGTCCTGATATAAATATTGCAGTATTGACATGCCATGATAATTTCAAATATATTCAAGATGCAATACGGCTGGGTGTAATTGATTACATTGTAAAGACGGAAATAGAAGATGAGGTCGTTGAAGAGACATTGGAGAGAATATCAAACAAGATGGAAAGCAAAAACAGCAGCTTTTATGCAGGCGATATCCGTAAGGAGGATGAAGCTTTAGTCGGTGGGATACTTATTTGCGGCAGAAGGCAGGACTGTGATGCAATGAAACTTTTAAACCTTGGGATTAAGGGTATCACGACCCGGTTATTGATTCCAATCGATAAGCAGACATGGATAGTCCCCAATTATGGGAATATAAATGAAGTCGTAAGTACAGATGGTTTTTTCCCTGATTTAGATAATAAAGATTGGGTCCAGGTTAAAATAACTGATATATATACTCCTATGAATGAGGAAGTTTCCAATACTTTAAAGTCATATAGATGGAAGATACTTTTTTATTCTTATGATCCTATGCATTCCAATTATCGGTTTTCCATGAACGATGTTCAATCCTTTGAGAACAATACTAATGAAGAGAAAAGAAATGATATTTGCGCAAGGTGGGAAAAAATTAACTGGATTTATTCTGATAAAGATTTTGAGCAGCTTCTTTCGCGAACAAAAGCTTCAGGAATCGATAGAAACAGCCTTTGGAGAATATTCAGCAATATTGCCGCGGAATATGATAAGCTCTTTAGAACGAATATACTTCAGAGTCTTCTTGAAAGTTTTGATGACTTGCTTTTCTGGTATGATTGGGGCATATGGATTTGCAAATTTAAGGAGATTATTAAAGAGAGATTGATGCAAAATTCTTCAGATGAAGTGACGGAATGTATAATGAAAGCTCTAGAATATATAAAAAAAGAGGAGCCATTTAACTTAAACGAATCGGAAATTGCCAAAAAGGTGAATATGAGCCGCAGTTATTTCAGCAGATGTTTTAAAAAAGTTCTGGGTGAATCTTTTGAGAATTACTATAAAGAGCTGAGAATAGAAAAAGCGAGATTTATGATATCGGTTGATGATGAACCCATTTCCGTAATTTCGGAAAAATGCGGGTTTGTTGATTATAGATACTTCAGCAGAATATTTAAGGAATATACAAGTATGCTGCCTACTGATTACAGAAAACGTATTCGTAAGAAGCTATGAGTGAATTTTGTTACAATTCTGTGAAAAATGTTTCTATAAAAAACACATTTTTCATAATATTTGAAACACTCAGGTATAACGTGAGTGCTATTTTTTTCTTATAATATAATTAACGGTACCGTTCATGATAGTTGAGAATTGAAAGGGAGGATATAATGAAAAAAAATGAAGTGAAAATAATATCATTTGTTCTGTTATTTGCATTAGTTCTAACTACATTATCCGGCTGCGGCTCTAAGGGAAGTACCCCGAAGACTTCTCAAGGCTCACAAACCACTGCTGATACTAAAAAGGATCCTTTTGGGCCACTTCCAGAAAAAACTACGATGACTGTATTTAAATTGGAAGCTGAGGTACCTCAGAATCTTAATTCCGGGGAAACCCAAACGAACAATCTTTATGTTAAGGAAGCTAGTAAAAGACTGAATATAGACTATCAATTTCCGATTGATATGAAGGGCGGTCCTGCTGCTTCAGATAAGATGAATTTAATGATTGCCAGCAATGACATTCTTGATGTAATGACCGTAGGTTACAATCAATTTTTAACCATGCAGAAGTCTGATATGCTGCAAGACCTTACAAACGCATATAATGATTATGCAGCTCCGGCCGTTAAGGATTGTTATAAAAGTGATAACGGACAAGCATTAAAACAGGTTACAAAAGATGGAAAGCTATATGGCCTTCCAACTATGGGATGCTTGCACAATTCAGATCCCGAAATATGGTTGCGTCAGGACTGGCTTGACAAATTGAAATTAAAGGCTCCTACGACACTAGATGAACTTATGCCAATACTGAAAGCTTTCATAGAAAATGATCCGGATGGAGATGGCAAGAAAGATACTGTAGGCTTAGCCGGGCAGGAATCATTTGCGAATGAAACAGCTCAGACTTTCTCATATGATGCTATTTTTGATACTTATAAGTCATATGTAAAGACTTGGTTAAAAGACAGCAATGGTTCTGTAGTATATGGTTCAATAACTCCTGAAACAAAAACGGCTCTTTCAAAACTACATGATATGTATGCACAAGGATTGCTTCCGAAAGATTTTGCAATAACCAAATCTGATCAGGCAAATCAGCTTGTAGCTTCAGGAAAAGCCGGAGCTTTTTTTGGACCGTGGTGGTCAGGATGGTCTCCATTGACAGATTCTATTAAAAATAATCCTAAAGCGGATTGGAAAGCATATGTTCTTAAAGATGTCGATGGAAAATACAATGCAAAACAGGAATTACCCGTATCTTCAGTAGCAGTACTTAAAAAGGGATTTAAATATCCTGAAGCTCTTGTAAAGTCCATAAACTTTTATTATCAGATACAGCTTGATGATCCGTCATTAGTAGGCGGAGATCCCTACAATGGAAAGAATCCTATGCCTGATTGGGGTTCGATGCCTGTCGCACTTGGCCTTTGGAGAGCGGACTCTGTTCTTCGCGATCATCAGGGCATGGAAGCATATGCGGCTGGAACAACGCCAGCAGTTACTCCAAGCAAGCAAAACCAAAAATATTATTCTGATGTTGCAGCAAACTGGAAAAAAGGTTTAAGCTATCTTAAGAGTAACCCTGATAGCTTTGGGGATGCTTTTTCGAGATTTGTAGGCGTGCAGCCTATTGAGGATGCAAAAACTAATCCGATATATAGTGTTTTCTACGGACAGACCCCGACAATGGAGAAAAAGAAAGCTAACCTTGATAAAATTGAAACTCAGGCTATGCTTGATATAATTGTTGGAGACAAGTCAGTAGATACTTTCGATAGTTTCGTAAAACAGTGGAAGTCCATGGGTGGAGACGAAATTACAAAGGAAGTACAAGACGCAATAAAATAATATAGACTTGATGGTTAGGGAGCACGGCGAAAAAAAGTGCGTCATGCTCTCTAACTATATATAAACAAAACCGGGGGTTATATGATGAAAAAATCATCTATCAGTTACCATATCATGATGATGCCTGCAATAATTTTGTTGGCGATTTTTGCAATATACCCTATGATTGGCTCCATAATTGCCTTTGAGAATTACAATCCGGTAAAAGGCATGTGGCATTCCCAATTCGTAGGACTCGAAAATTTTAAATATATGTTTCAAATACCTGAAATAAAACAGGTTTTATATAATACAGTTTCAATTGCGGTTATGAAGATAATTTTTACTGAGGGCTCGGCACTGATTTTTGCTCTTTTATTAAATGAACTTAAGAATAGATTTTTTAAAAGGACGATACAGACCATAGTATACCTGCCTCATTTTATATCATGGGTATTGCTTGGCGGTATTGTTGCAAATATATTTTCGCTTGACGGTATAGTAAACCATATAATAGGAATGTTTGGAGTAAAACCTATAATGTTTTTAGGAAGCAACAGTTGGTTCCCAGGTATATTGGTAGGAACCAGTGTATGGCAGGAATTTGGTTTTGGTGCGATTATATATCTTGCGGCCCTAACCGGTATAGACCCGAGTCTTTATGAAGCGGCAAGTATAGATGGAGCGAGCAGATTCAAGCAGATAATATCAATCACTCTACCTGGAATTTCTACAACGATTGTATTGATGATGATGTTAAATCTGCAGAATATATTAAATGCAGGGTCGGAACAGGTATTGAATCTATATAATCCTATGGTTTATAAATCAGGAGATATTATAGATACATATGTATACAGGGCAGGACTTAAGGAACTGCAGTATGAACTTGCTACAGCAGTCGGACTTTTAAAATCTGTTGTAAGTTTTATTATGGTAGTATTGTCATACTTCCTAGCGGATAAATTTGCAAACTATCGTATATTTTAAAAGGGTGGTAATTTATGGCTTATAAAAGAAAAAGATATACTTTATTTGACATCATTATATTTGTTGTACTGATCTCAATTACATTGATTACTTTTTTTCCTGTGGTTTATATGGTCGCCGTTTCTTTTAGTGACAAATCGGCAGTTGCAGCAGGCATTGTTACAGTATTCCCTGTAAAACCAACATTAGCGGCATATAAATCCGTTATAAAAGATAATTATTTCTTTACTTCGTTTGGAGTATCGGTAAGGAGAGTATTATTAGGGTGTTCTATAAATTTTGCATTAACAGTGCTTACCGCCTTTCCACTTTCAAGGCGGGATTCTGAATTTAAAGGCAGAAACGTCTATATGTGGATATTAATATTTACTATGCTTTTCAGTGCCGGAATGATACCCTTATATTTTACTGTAAAAAGTCTCCATCTTTTAGATACGATGTGGGCTCTTGTACTTCCGGGTGCGGTGCCTGTCTTTAATATAATAGTCCTTATGAACTTTTTCAGAAATCTCCCTAAAGCTTTGGATGAGGCGGCTGTTATAGATGGAGCGGGACCATGGTATATGCTTCTTAAAATATATCTTCCTATGTCCTTGCCTGCACTTGCAACTGTTACACTGTTTAGCGTCGTAGGGCATTGGAATTCATTCTTCGATGGATTGATTTATATGAAAACGCAAAATCACTATCCGCTTCAGACATATTTGAACCAGACGATCATACAATATTCGATGGTCAGCAAAAATATGACAAAGGAAGAGATAGAAAGACTCACAAAACTATCGGACAAAACAGTTAATTCGGCAAAAATTTTAATCAGCATGATTCCGATACTGCTTGTATATCCCTTCCTTCAAAGGTATTTTATCACAGGCATTACATTAGGCTCTGTAAAAGAATAATAGTTGTCCAATTATTTATAGGTTTATGCAATAGATAGGAGGAAATTTAATGATAAATGGATTTGGCATAGAATATAAAGGGAACCTTTTGTCAGAGAACATAGGATTTAAAAAAACACAGAATTCCCGTAAATTAAAAAACAAAAATGGATCGATAAAAACTATCGACATATATGTAAGCGATGCAAACGATTTGGAAATTAGAAATGTTATTGTTGAATATCCAAATTCTTCTATCATCGAGAAATGGGTTGAAATCAAAAATATTTCTGCAAATGAAATAAAAATTACGAGAGTAGACTCTATAAATGGGCTGCTCCCATCGGGAGAATATAAATTAAGATACTTCAATTCACAGGCAGGCGGAGAATTTTGTCCGGTGGACATACCTCTGCAAGGTACAAAAGTACTGGAAGTAACAAGCGGAAGGTCCTCAAATGGGATGAACCCATGGTTTTGTATAGAGGGAATGGATGGGAGTATACTTTCCTGTGCCATTGCGTGGTCAGGCAACTGGATAGTCAGGTTTGAACCTCAAACAGATGGGAGATACAAAATCAGCGGAGGACTTTCAAACTGGGACTTCTTTAAGATATTAAAGCCTGGAGAAACAATGGAAGGGATTCATATGATATATACATTCCTTCCTGAAGGTGATTTTGACAGGTCATGTATAGAATTCGGCAGATGGGGGAGAAAATTTTTATACCCCAAAAATCCTATATCTGAAGGTATGATTGTGACATGGAACCACTGGTGGCCGTATGAAGATGTCGAAATAAACGAGGACGTATTTAAGGAAAATATTGATATGTGCCATAGTATTGGAGCTGACATATCGATATTGGATGCAGGATGGTTTGGGGAGCCGGATAAAAACTGCAATTCCAATAAGGCAGGATGGAGTGAAAATGTTGATTGGTATCTAAAAAGAGGAGACTGGCATAAGGTAAATATTATTCGTTTTCCTTCAGGAATACGTGCATTGTCCGATTATGCGCATTCTAAAGGATTAAAATTTGGGATATGGTGTGAAATAGAAGCTGTAGGGAAAAAAGCGGATATCGCTATGATGCATCCGGAATACATTGCACAGAGAGATGGCAAGCCTTTAGGATATATGTGCATGGGAAATCCTGGAACGGTAAAATGGGCATTTAGCGTTGTAGAGAAACTTATAAATGATTATGGCGCTGATTGGATAAAGTTCGACTTTAATTTAAATCCAGGTGCAGGATGTAACAGAACAGATCACGGTCATGGTGAAGGAGACGGTTTATATGAACATTACAGGGGATATTATAGGCTTCTTTCTATGATAAGGGAAAAATATCCGAATGTATTTATTGAAAACTGTTCATCAGGCGGACTCAGGGTGGACCTTGGCATTATGAAATATGTACATGCATCATTCCTCAGCGATCCTGATAATACAGTTCATCATTTGCAGACATTCTGGGGCCAGTCAGTGATGCTGCATCCTTCTGTATGCTACCATTTTACCTGGTCGCAAAACAGGGTATTCTATGAAAGCAATATTGATAAAGATCCTATCAAAGATGATATGAAACAGTCTAAACTTGATTATATAGTGCGTGCAGATATGCTTGATATGCTTGGATATTCATACAGACTTCCTGAACTTCCGAAGTGGTGCGCTGAGAGAATAAGTTATCACAGCAAACTTTACAAGGAAGTAATAGGCAGATTTATAAAAGAAGCTGATATGTATCATCTTACAGGGCAGGCACTGGACAGCGGCAGGGGAGATAAGTGGAATTCCTTCCTGTATGTTATGGAAAATAAGGAGGAAGCTGTTATGTTCGTATTCAGGCTTCCGTGCGGAGAAAACGAGAGAAAAATAGTTTTAAAAGGCTTGATTGATGACGCAGTATATAAGGTTCGATTTGAGGATAGGGGTATTTGCTATAAGATAAGCGGAGAAGACCTAATGAAGAATGGGATACTTTTTACTGATATGGAAGAAGAATCATCAGAAATAATTTATATCAACAAAGTAAATTAGATGAAATAATTGTGGGAGGAGAATTTGATCATGTGGCCATATTTGCAAAGAAGTATGACGATGATGTTTTATTGCTGTAAATGAATGACTTAACGTAGCTTCGTATTTTGACAGCCATATGGGTTTTGAAAGAGGGCTTATAGAAAATCCTGAAAATACAGCGTATTATATTTCAAAAATATGTGATATTACATTTGAAAGAATAAAAGCGTTAAAGGATTTAGGATGCAGCGGATATATAAGTTCTGAAACCTATTGCTCGGCCGATATACTTTCCCCTCAATGTTATCAAAATTGTTTGTTGCAAAATAAAATAGGACAAAGTTGCAGAGAAAATTCCCCACTTCTGCAACAATAAATTCCCCATTATTGCAAAGGTCA